>WNFY01003610.1_pt1 | contig 46504 bp, 49 predicted proteins | sample 5400091 | NCBI WGS metagenome assembly WNFY01 (sample SAMN13153364, study PRJNA577476) | soil metagenome | isolation source: 60 cm soil or saprolite under grassland replicate 1 | place: USA:California | collected 2016-06-15
TTCTCGGTGAACAGGTTGAAATGCACCCGCGCCGTATTCTGATAGAGCCGGGTCGCGAGCTGGTGCTCCGCTTCCTCGACCGTCATGCCGTCCCGGTGGTCGAGCTTTTCGCCTTCTTTATAATCGCTCCAGCGCCGCGGACTGCCGGCAAGCTCGAAGTCGTAGGCGTTTTGGTCGATCGGCGGACACGCCGCGCCGAGCGCAGCCGGCTCGAGCGCCTCGGCAAGCTTCGGCACATGGTCGCCCGGGGCGGCTGCCGCCTCGTCGCGCTTTCTGACCATCACCCAGCGCACGTATTCCAGCACGCGCGCGCCGTCTTCTTGGCGCAAGCCGGTCGAGCGCACGTAGACGACGCCGGTCTTGCGGCTCGAATTTTCCTTGAGGCCGATCACTTCGGATTGGGCGCTCAGCGTATCGCCGGGATAGACCGGCCCCAGAAATCGGCACTCCGCATAACCGAGGTTCGCCACCGCATTGAGCGAGATGTCCGGAACGGTCTTGCCGAACACGATGTGAAAGACCAACAGGTCGTCGACGGGCGCTTGCCGATAGCCGATCGCGGCCGCGAACGTCGCGGAGGATTGCACCGCGAAGCGCGAGCCGTAGAGCGCGGTATAGAGCGCAACCTCGCCCGCCGTGACGGTACGCGGGGTCGCATGCCGGATTGATTGCCCGAGCGCGAAATCCTCGAAGAAATTGCCGTTCATGGCGTCCCTCGACCGACCGCTTTTCCGTGCCATCGATACCGCGCCGCTGCGGATCAAGCTATCATGGCCGTTGCGGAACGCGGGCGAAGCGCGCTGCCGCGGCCTTGAAAACAGAGCGATCGCATATCGCATGCCAAACTTTGCATGACTCGCAGGCGGATCACCACCGGCTCGCCGTTCGAGCAATTCGCCGGCTATAGCCGCGCCGTCGTCGACGGCGATTTCGTCTTCGTGTCCGGGACCACCGGGTACGATTATGCCTCGATGCGCATGCCGGATAGCGTTGAGGCGCAGACCCGCAATTGTTTCCTCACCATCGGCAACGTGCTCGCGGAGGCGGGCTTTGCGCTCGCCGACGTGGTGCGCGCGCACTACTACATCGTCGATCCGGCCGACGCCGAGCGCGTGCTGAAGATCTGCGGAGAGATGTTCGCCGAAATCCGGCCGGCCGCGACCCTGCTCGTGGTCGCTGGCCTGCTGCGTCCGGAAATGAAGGTCGAGATCGAGGTCACGGCGAGGCGGGAGAACAGTCGACAAGCAGACAACGGAATGAGTTCCGGAGCGGATAGTATCGTCTGTCCTTGGTTCCCCGTCGTCCGGTAGCTTGCCAATCCAGGCCCCGGCCATTAGCAATCCGCGCGGTTGCGCAACGAGGTGTCGGTTTCCATGGCCAAACTCCTGCTACTTCCCGGCGACGGCATCGGCCCCGAAGTGATGGCCGAGGTCAAACGGCTCATCGCCTTCATGAACGAGAATGGGCTCGGCCGGTTCGAGACCGAGGAGGCGCTGGTCGGCGGCAGCTGCTACGACCTGTACGGCGTCGCCATCACCGAGGACACGATGGCGAAGGCGAGGACGGCCGATGCGATCCTGTTCGGCGCGGTCGGCGGACCGAAATGGGACGGCGTGCCTTACGACGTGCGCCCCGAGGCGGGGCTGCTGCGGCTGCGCAAGGAGCTCGGCCTGTTCGCCAACATCAGGCCCGCGATCTGCTATCCGGCCTTGGCGGATTCCTCGAGCCTCAAGCGCGAAGTGGTGGACGGCCTCGACATCATCATCCTGCGCGAGCTCACCGGCGGGCTGTATTTCGGCGAGCCCAAGACCATCACCGATCTCGGCAACGGCCAGAAACGCGCGATCGACACCCAGGTCTACGACACCTACGAGATCGAGCGCATCGCGCGGGTCGGCTTCGAGCTCGCGCGCAAGCGCCGCAACAAGCTGACCTCCACGGAAAAACGCAACGTGATGAAATCCGGCGTGCTGTGGCACGAGGTCGTCGCCGATCTGCACAAGCGCGAATATGCCGACGTCAAGCTCGAGCATCAGCTCGCCGACGCCTGCGGCATGCAGCTGGTGCGCTGGCCCAAGCAGTTCGACGTGATCGTCTGCGACAATCTGTTCGGCGATATGCTCTCCGACGTCGCCGCGATGCTCACCGGCTCGCTCGGCATGCTGCCGTCGGCCTCGCTGGGCGAGGTCGATGTCAAGACCAAGAAGCGCAGCGGGCTCTATGAGCCGGTCCACGGCTCCGCGCCGGATATTTCCGGCACGGGCGTCGCCAATCCGATCGCCATGGTGGCTTCGTTCGCGATGGCGCTGCGCTATTCGCTGGGCATGGCCAAAGCGGCGGATCTCGTCGATCAGGCGATCGCCGCCGCGCTCGCCAAGGGCTTGCGCACGCCGGACATCAAGTCCGAGGGTGCGACATTGGTCGGCACCGCGCAGATGGGCGAGGCGATCCTCGGCGAGATGGTGCGGCTCGCGGGCGCGGCCCGCTGAAGCTCGGCTGAGCGAGGGCTTCCGCAGCGATCATAATTGGAGGGAACGATGGCATCTGCGGTCGTACTGAGAGCGATGGGGCCGGCAGCGCTCGTTGCGGTGCTCGCCGTCTCGAGCCCCGCCGTACTGGCGCAGTCGAAGGATGCGGAGCCTGCGACCCGGGAAGCCAATGCCGCCGTTCTCAACGGCTTGCCGTTCTCGGACCGGCAGGATTTCGAAGATGCCCGGCGCGGTTTCCTGGCGGCGCTTCCGGACGGGCTGATCGCGGGCCCAGGCGCCACGCCAATCTGGGACATGAAACGCTACGGGTTTCTCGACCGCGACGAAGCTCCCACGACGGTCAACCCGAGCCTTTGGCGTCAGGCGCAGCTCAATGCGATCCACGGCTTGTTCAAGGTCGGCGAGCGCGTCTACCAGATCCGCGGTCTCGACATCGCCAATATGACGATCATCGAGGGAGAAGAGGGCATCATCGTCCTCGACACGTTGTTGACCGCCGAGGCGGCGCGAGCGGCGCTCGACCTCTATTACGGCCAGCGGCCGCGCAAGCCGGTCACGGCGGTGATCTACAGCCACAGCCACGCCGACCATTTCGGCGGCGTCAAAGGCGTGGTGAGCGAAGCCGACGTCAAGGCGGGCCGCGTCAAGATTTATGCGCCGGACGGCTTCATGGAGCATGCGGTCGCCGAGAACGTCATCGCCGGCAACGCCATGAGCCGGCGCGCCCAATACATGTACGGACCGCTGCTGCCTTCCGGCGAGAAAGGCCAGGTCGACACTGGGCTCGGTAAGAATCTCTCGCGCGGAACGCTCACCCTGCTCGGGCCGACCGATCTCATCCGCACCAACGAGACCCGCACGATCGACGGCGTCGAGATCGTTTTTCAGCTCACGCCCGGCACCGAAGCGCCGGCGGAGATGAACATGTACTTTCCGCAGTTCCGAGTGCTCGACATGGCCGAGAACGTCACCCACAACATGCACAATCTCTATACGCTGCGCGGCGCCGAGATCCGCGACGGCAATGCCTGGTCGCATTACATCGGCGAGGCGCTGCAGCTGTTCGGCCAAAGGACCGACGTGCTGATCGCGCAGCACCACTGGCCGACGTTCGGCTCGGACAAGATCGTCGCATACCTGAAGAAACAGCGCGACCTCTACAAGTTCATCAATGATCAATCCTTGCGGCTGCTCAACCAGGGACTGACGCCGGCGGAAATCGCCGAGACGTTGCGGCTGCCGGCTACACTCGCCAACGAATGGGCGCTGCGCGGCTACTACGGCACGCTCCGCCACAACGCGCGCGCCGTCTACCAGAAATACCTCGGCTGGTACGATTCCAACCCAGCGAATCTCGATCCGCTGCCGCCGGCGGCGGCCGCCCGCAAGGCGGTCGAGTACATGGGCGGCGCGCAGGCGGTGATTGCGCGCGCCCGCGAGGATTTCCGCCGCGGCGAGTATCGCTGGGTCGCGAGCGTCATGAAGGAAGTGGTGTTCGCCGATCCGGGCAATCGCGAGGCGCGCGAGCTCGCGGCCGACGCGCTCGAGCAGCTCGGCTATCAGGCCGAAGCCGGCACCTGGCGCAACGAATATCTGGTCGGCGCCTTGGAGCTGCGCAGCGGGCCGCCGAAGCTGCGGGCGCCGAGCACGCTCACTGCGGATACGCTCGCCGCGCTATCGCTCGACAATTTCTTCGACCTGCTCGGGGTGCGGCTCAACGGCCCCAGAGCCGAAGGCAAGATCATGCGGATCAATTGGGATTTCACCGATGTGGGCGAGAAATATGCGCTCAATCTCGAGAATTCGGCGCTGACCTATACGCACGGGCTGGCCGAAGACGCGCAGGCAAGCCTCACGCTCAGGCGCGCCACGCTCGATTCGATCATGCTCAAGCAGACGACGTTCGCCGAGGCGGCGACGTCCGGGCAGATCGCGGTTGCGGGCGATCCGGCCAAGCTCGTGGAGCTGCTGGGATTGTTCGACGATTTCGATCCGATGTTCGAGATCGTCGCTCCGAAGCAGTGATTTCGTGCTCGTAGTGCTCGTAGCCGGATGGAGCGAAGCGAAATCCGGGATGAACGGACACTCCCGGGTTTCGCCCCCGTCCGCGGGCGCTGCATCCGGGCTACAAGATTTCTACGGCTTTTACGGTTGCCAGCCGGGCAGCCAATACAGGTTCGGCACCGGATAGAGCAGCGGGACCTGCTGGTTGGCGATGTCGTAATGGGTCGACGGCACGAAATTCGGCGGATAGATGCCCTGATTGGCGGGCAGCGGGTGGCCGGGCAGGTATTCCTTGCCGCCGTCGAGATAGGACCGTCGCGTCACGATGATGCGCGTGACCGGCCGCTGTTTCGCGACCGCGACCCGCGTCCTTTTCTCCGGCTGCGCATCCGCGGTGCTCGTCGCCACCGCGAAAGCCAATCCGGCCGCAACGGCGCAGAAAGCGAGTTTCCAGCCCATGGTTCCCTCACGCTGATTCCGCCTGGCAACAGTCTAGCCCGGCCGCGCTCGAGCGCAACAAGGCATTCGATCGGTGCGATGGACGAACCCCTGCGAGGCGGGAAACGTTTCGTTTCCGGTCGAGTTCCCCTCTCGCGGGCTTCGCCGAGCAAGAGCGGCGTTGAATTTGCCGGCTCCCTCGCTTAAACACGCAGCGCGTCGCGCCCGCGCGGGCGGGCGATTAGCCTCCGGAGAGTGCACATGGGCTACAAGGTCGCCGTCGTCGGCGCCACCGGCAATGTGGGCCGGGAAATGCTCGACATCTTGGCCGAGCGCATGTTTCCGGCCGACGAGATCGTGGCGCTCGCCTCGCGGCGCAGCCAGGGTGTGGAGATCTCCTGCGGCGAGCGGACGCTCAAGGCCAAGGCGCTCGAGCATTTCGATTTTTCCGACGTCGACATCTGCCTGATGTCGGCGGGCTCGGCGGTGTCCAAGGAATGGTCGCCGAAGATCGCGGCCAAGGGCGCGGTGGTGATCGACAATTCCTCGTGCTGGCGCTACGACGCCGACGTTCCGCTCGTGGTCCCCGAGGTCAATGCGGACGCGGTCGCGGGTTTCCGCAAGAAGGGCATCATCGCCAATCCGAACTGCTCGACCGCCGAGCTCGTGGTGGTGCTCAAACCCCTGCACGACCGCGCGCGGATCAAGCGCGTGGTGGTCTCGACCTACCAATCGGTCTCCGGCGCGGGCCGCGAGGCCATGGACGAGCTGTTCGCGCAGACGAAGGCCGTCTACGTGACCGATCCGATCGAGCCGAAGAAATTCCCAAAGCGAATCGCCTTCAACGTGATCCCGCAGATCGACGTGTTCATGGACGACGGCTTCACCAAGGAAGAATGGAAGATGGTGGCCGAGACCAAGAAGATCCTCGATCCGAAGATCAAGCTGGTCGCGACCTGCGTGCGCGTGCCGGTGTTCATCGGCCACGCCGAGGCGGTCAGCATCGAGTTCGAAGAGCCGATCAGCGCCGACGAGGCCCGCGAGCTTTTGCGCAATGCGCCTGGCTGTCTCGTCATCGACAAGCGGGAGGCGGGCGGCTACGTCACGCCGTTCGAATCCGCCGGCGAAGACGCGACCTACATCAGCCGCGTGCGCGAGGATCCCACGATCGACAGCGGCCTGGTGCTGTGGATCGTGTCCGACAATCTGCGCAAGGGCGCCGCGCTCAACGCGGTGCAGATCGCCGAGTGCCTGATCAACCGCAAGCTGAGCCAGGCCAAGCGCAAGGCGGCGTGATCCATCCAGTTGCTCTGCCGGTCATTCCGGGCTGGCCCGAAGGGCCAGACCCGGAACCCATGGCCACTTGGCGCCGTCTGGAACCACAGCTTGGCCGGGGTTCATGGATTCCGGGCTCGCCGCTTCGCGGCGCCCCGGAACGACCCCGCGTTAGGCCCAAATCGCTACGGGCAGTCCGAACTCGTCGCGTCCCGGCGGGTCCGGAAACGGTCGCGCGGTACCCGCATATAATCGCCGCGCGATCGCCGCGCAGGCGAGCGCGTCGAGGAGGTCGTCGGCGCGCGCGCCTTTGGGCGGCACGGCTTCGACGCACGAGGCCGGAAGTCCGGCTTCGATCAGCAAACGGCGGCGCAAGACGAGGCCCGGGCCGTGCGGCACGCCCCTGATCTTCTTGGGCTCCTCGAGCGCGCGATTGCCGTTGAGCCGCCAGAACGCGACCTCCGGATGGACTTCGAACACGTTCGGCGCCAGCGCCGGATTTTCGCGCAGCAAAGTATCCACTTCGCGGATTTTCGGCGCGATCATGAACAACTGCTTTGAGATTTTTCGCGGCGGCTCCGAATTCACGAGCCCGATCCGGCAGGCCTCGCCGAAACTTTCCGCATAGATCGCCGCGCGCGACGGCACCGAGAACACCGAGGATTGCCGAGCGCCCAGCAGGGGTCGCACCGCCGCTTCCGGGCCGCGGCCGCCCGGCCCGATGCGCGCCGGCAATCCGATCGGCACGTCGACCGCGACGATGCCCGGCGCCTCGGGCGCGGAGGCCACGTCGGCAAAGCCCGGCACGACCCGCACGCGCGCTTCCTCGCTGGCGGGCCGCACCAACGCCGCGACCCATCCGGCGGGACATCCGTCGACCCCCGCAAGCCAACATTCATCGCCGTGTCCCGGACGAGCGAGCGCAGCACGCGAGCGACGATCCGGGACCCAGGAGTGACTTCGCGTAGCGGCCATATGTCGATTCCGCTAATAAGGTCGCTTCGCGAAGCTACTGCTGGACCCCGGATCGCGCGACGGCGCTTCGCGCCGCGCGGTCCGGGGAACGAGGGTGAGGCCCCATGCCCGTGCGTCCGCGCCGCAGCGTGCTCTACATGCCGGGATCGAACGCGCGCGCCATCGAGAAGGCAAGGACGCTCGCCGCCGACGCACTGATCCTCGATCTCGAGGACGCGGTCGCGCCCGACGCGAAGCCGGCCGCGCGCCAGCAGGTATGCGATGCCGTGCGGAGCGGCGGCTTCGGCCGGCGTGAGATTTTTGTCCGCATCAACGCACCCGATACGCCCTGGGGTGCCGACGATCTTGCGGCGGCCGTGGCCGCCGCGCCCGACGCGATCCTCGTGCCCAAAGTATCGACCCCCGAGGGTCTCGTGGCGATCGGCGGGCGGCTCGCCGCGCTCGGCGCCAACCCGAAGATCCGCATTTGGGCGATGATGGAGACGCCGCTCGCGATCCTGAACGCCAAGGAGATCGCGGCAGCGTCCCGCGAGCCCTCGACCCGCCTCGCCGGCTTCGTGATGGGTACCAACGATCTTGCCAAGGACACGCGGGCGAAGATCGTTCCCGGCCGGGCGCCGATGCTCGCATGGCTGATGGTGTGCGTCGCGGCCGCGCGCAGCTACCGGCTCGACATCGTCGACGGCGTCTTCAATGACATCGGCGATGCGCAGGGCTTCGCGCGCGAATGCGCCGAGGCCCGCGATCTCGGCTTCGATGGCAAGACCCTGATCCATCCGAGCCAGATCGAGTCGTGCAACGCCGCATTCTCGCCGAGCCCCGACGAAGTCGAGAGCGCGCGAAAAATCCTCGCCGCATTTGATCAGCCGGAGAATTTTGACAAGGGCGTGGTGCGGATCGACGGCCGCATGGTGGAACGGCTGCATGCCGAGATGGCGCGCCGCACCGTAGCGATCGCCGACGCGATCGCTCAGTCAGAAAGTGCGTAGACGAACAGCGGCCCGCGCTCGCTGCCGCCGTGCAGACAGAGGAAGTGCACGATCTTGGCGCCGCTTCCCGCGTCGTAGCTGGCGCGGCCGTGATAAATGGTCGAGACGAACTGGCTGCCGATCTTGTCGGCGAACCGGTCGACCGCGACGCTCGCGCGATCGATCACGAAGCGGCGGAACGCCGGGTTGCGGCGCTTGAACTCGACCGCCGCATAGCGCTCGCAGCCGACCAGGCCGTCGAACGTGGTTCGTTGCGCCAGCACCGCCGGCGCCGCCAGCATCGAGCCGAGCAGCGCGATCGCCACGACCCTCACAGCCACGGCCGCTCGGCCTTCGCCTTTTGCTCGTAGCTCGCGATCTTTGGGGCCTTGACCATGGTGAGTCCGATGTCGTCGAGCCCGTTGAGCAAACAATGCTTGCGGAACGCATCGATGTCGAACTTGACCATGCCGCCGTCGGGGCCGCGGATCTCCTGCTTGTCGAGATCGATGCTCAGCGTGGCGTTGGCGCCGCGCTCGGCATCGTCGAACAATTTCTCCAAATCCTGCGGCGACACCTTGATGGGCAGAATGCCGTTCTTGAAGCAATTGTTGTAGAAAATGTCGGCGAACGAGGTCGAGATAACGCAGCGGATGCCGAAATCGAGCAACGCCCAGGGCGCGTGCTCGCGCGAGGAGCCGCAGCCGAAATTCTCCCCGGCGACGAGGATCTTGGCCTTGCGGTAGGCGGGCTTGTTGAGCACGAAATCCGGTTTCTCGCTGCCGTCGGAATTATAACGCATCTCGGCGAACAGGCCTTTGCCGAGCCCGGTGCGCTTGATGGTCTTGAGGTATTGCTTGGGGATGATCCGGTCGGTGTCGACGTTGATCATCTTCAGCGGCGCCGCGACGCCTTCGAGTACGGTGAATTTTTCCATCCTGGTTTTCCTGCGGGTTTGTCGCGCGACCTGCGTTTAGCGCGAATGCTCGTCGAGCGGAAGAGTTCTTGCCGCATTCTGACGAGGCCGGGGACCACAGCGCTACGATACACGCCGCGCGGGCGCCTTAAGCCACATCCGCCTCGATCGCCGCGATGTCGTCGTCGGAGAGGCCGAAATGGTGGCCAATCTCGTGCAGAAGCACGTGGGTGACGATCTTGCCGAGCGTCTCGTCGTGCTCGGCCCAGTAATCGAGGATCGGCCGCCGGTAGAGCCAGATCAGGTTGGGCATCTGCACCGGGGCGCTCTCCGACTGGAACGGCAGCCCGACGCCCTGGAACAGCCCCAGGATGTCGAACTCGCTCTCCAGTCCCATCTCCTCGACCACGTCGTCGGCCGGGAAATCCTCGACCCGGATCACGAGATTGCCGCACAGCTGCCGAAAGCGCTGCGGCAGCCGGCGGAACGCCGCAGCCGCGAGCGCCTCGATCTCGTCGAGCGCGGGCGATTTGACGAGCCGCCAGGCGGTGGGGTCGGAGGACGATGGATCATTCATGGCAGCGCCGGGACCGATCTCGTTCAGCGGGCACGCGCGAGCGCGAGCCAGATGCCGCCGCCGACCAGGAGCCCGCCGCTCAGCCGCGAGACCGCACGAACGCGGCGGCCGGACAGCGCGAGCCCCAGCCGGCCGACCAGCACCGCGTAGGCGCCATCGCAGAGCGTCGCGACCGCCATGAAGGTCAAGCCGAGCAGCATGATCTGCTGCACGTAGGCGCCGTTGGGATCGACGAATTGCGGGATAAAGGCGCCGAAGAACAGCAGCGCCTTCGGGTTGCTCAGGATCACCAGGAAGCCCTGCAGGAAAAAGCCGGAGCGGGGCGGAGGCACAGGTGCAGCTCCTGCCTCATCGAGCGCGCCGGGGAAGCGCAACAGCTTGAAGCCCAGCCAGACCAGATACGCGGCCCCGGCGAGCCGCACCCAATCGAACCACACGCCGATCGAGGCGATGATCGAGGCGAGCCCGACGCAAAGGATCGCGATCATCGCGGCGAGCCCGAGCTGCGTGCCGGCGACGTTCAGGAGACCGGCGCGCGCGCCGTGGCGCAGGCTGTTGGCGATGATGAGCGTCACGGTCGGGCCCGGCACGATGACGATCGCGAAGCACGCAGCCACATAGGCGAGGTAGAGCTCGGCGGACATGTAAAACCATTCCTCCAATGGCGCGCGAGAGTATAGACAGGCTGCGTTGCGCTAGCGAGTTGACGGCGTCGCCTCGATGCGGGAGCGTGGCCCGAAGGGAGGGACGAAATGCCGAGAACGACGAGCGTGCTCGCCTGGGCAGCAGCGGCTGCGATGCTCGGGATGGCGCCGCCGGGCATGGCCGGCGCTGCAGAGGCCGATCGCACTACCTCGAGCGGCGAAATCCGTATGGCGCAGGCGGTGCCGGAATCTCCGCCCCGCCGCATGGTCCGCACCCGGCCACGCATCGAGGTCTATCCGGGGCAGCCGCTCCACCGCGAATGCGTCGACGGCTACCGCGAGGTGTGGCGGCCGTATTGGGGCACGACCGTGGTGATGCCCTATATGCGCTGCTGGTGGGTGCGCGGCTGAAAGGCGGCGGGCAACCTGCTCCCCGACTCCCCGCGCCCACGAGCTGATCGAATGAGTCGAAGGTTACCTTGCTGGTCGACGGCACGGCGTCGCCATGAATGGAGTCGATCGCCCGGTATTGATCCGGAACGCAAGAGTCTATTCGTTCGACGACGCCGACTCGACGGCCGACGCCATTCTCATCGAAGCCGGCCGGGTCGCGGCCGTGGGCGACGGGCAGGCATTGCACGCGCGCGCCGGGGCGCCGATCGAAACTTGGAACGTGCGCGGCGCCACCATTTTGCCGGGACTGATCGACACCCATCCGCACCTTCTGCATTTCGCTGCCCGGCAGGCGCCGCTGGTGGACATCATGACCGCAGTGTCGCACGACCAGATCGTGCGGCGGATCGCCGATCGGGCCAAGAGCGCTCCGGCAGGCGAATGGATCCTGACCACGCCGGTCGGCGAGCCGCATTATTTCATTCGGCGTTCGTACAAGGACATGGAGGAAGGCGAGTTGCCGACGCGGCATGTGCTCGATCGCGCAACGAACCAACACCCCGTGGCGATCCAGGCCTGGGAGCCGAACATTCCCAATACCGCCGTGTTCAATTCCCTGGCGCTGCGGGAACTCGGCATCACTCGCGACCTGCCGGACCGTGTCGGAAACGTCAGCATCGAGAAGGACGCGGCCGGCGAGCCGACCGGCAGGCTGCACGGGGCAATCAACGGCGTCTACAGCGGCGAGGAATTCGCCTACCAACTCTGGCGGAAGATCCCGCGGACGATCGGTTCCGAATTGATGCTCGACGCGACGCGGCGTGCCGTTGCCAGCCATCACGGTCTGGGCGTCACCGGCATCTATGAAAACCACATGATGTACAAGCATCAGATCGAGGTTTATCGCCGGCTGCGCAAATCCGGCGAGCTGCACATGCGGGTGACCGCTTCCCAGGAATCGGATTCCTTCGGCACCGCATGGAGCCGCCCGCGCACGCTCGATGAGCTGATGCGCGGGCTCGAAGACGCTGCGGCATCGATCGAGCTGAGCGATGATTATTTCCGTTTCAACGGGGTCAGCATCCAATGGGACGGCGGATGCTATCCCGGGCACATGATGATGCGCGAAGCCTATTACGGCCCCGATGGCGCGGAGACGCGCGGGCGTCACATGATGGATCCGGAGAAGATCGAGGCGGTAATGCGGTTCTGCGCCGAGAGACGCATTCGCCTGAACACGCTGTGCGTCGGAACGCAGGCCCACGAAGACAATCTTGGCATGCTGGAGAACCTGGCGGCTGACCACGACATTCGATCGTTGCGATGGATCCTCGTGCATACGCCCTTCATCGAGCCCGAGCAGGTGAAGCGGTATTCGCGGCTCGATTTCGATATCACGACGACCATGACCTACCTGTTCGGGATGGGAGACTTGTTTCGCAAACGATTCAAACCGGAACGGCGCGACGCCATGATCGAGGACCTGCTCCCGCTCCGCCGCTTCTTCGATGCCGGGTTAGCGGTCGGTGCCGGGGCGGACTGGGGGCCCAGGAACGTATTCGAGCAAATCCAGCTGGCGCTGCTGCACAGGACCCCGTCGGGCTATTCCAACCTCGGCGCCGCGCAGAAGATCAGCCGGACCCAGGCGATCTCGATGTGGACGCGCGACGCGGCGCGCGTCCTGCAATGGAACGACATCGGCCGCCTTTCCCCGGGCGCTCATGCGGACCTGATCATCCTGGATCGCGACCCGGCGACGTGCCCGGTCGAGGACATCGCCGGCACGCGTGTGCTGCGCACGTTGTTCGACGGCAGGACGGTTTACGATGCCGGCGAGCTGTGAATATTTTCAGGAAGGCTCGGGCACCGTGGCAACAACAGCGCGTCAGCGCCACTCCCGCACGTCGACGAAGCGGCCGGCGATCGCCGCCGCCGCCGCCATGGCGGGCGAGACCAGGTGGGTGCGCCCCCGAAAACCTTGCCGGCCCTCGAAATTGCGGTTCGAGGTCGAGGCGCAGCGCTCTTCCGGCGCGAGCTTGTCGGCGTTCATGGCGAGGCACATCGAGCAGCCGGGCTCGCGCCATTCGAACCCAGCCTCGAGAAAGATCTTGTCGAGGCCCTCGGCCTCGGCCTGCGCCTTGATCAGGCCCGAGCCGGGCACGATCATCGCGTTCAAGTTCGGATTGACCGTCTTGCCTTGGACGATGCGGGCGACCTCGCGCAGATCCTCGATGCGCGAATTGGTGCACGAGCCGATGAAAATCCGGTCGAGCGCGATGTCGGCGATCTGCTCGCCGCCCTTGAGCCCCATGTAGGCCAGCGCGCGCTCGGCCGAGCGCCGTTTGCCTTCGTCCGGGATCTCGGAGGGGACCGGGACGCGGCCCGTCACGGCGGCGACCTGCTCGGGGCTCGTGCCCCAGGTGACGAGCGGCGGCAGCTTCGCGGCGTCGAGCCGCACCTCGCGGTCGAACGCGGCGCCGTCATCGGACCGGAGCCGCTCCCAATAGCGCCGCGCCGCGTCCCAGGCCGCGCCCTTGGGGGCCTTGGGCCGGTCCTCAAGATACGCGAACGTGGTCTCGTCCGGCGCGATCATGCCGGCGCGGGCGCCGGCCTCGATCGACATGTTGCAGACCGTCATGCGGCCTTCCATCGACAGCGCGCGGATCGCTTCGCCCGCATATTCGATCGCGTGGCCGGTGCCTCCCGCGGTGCCGATCTCGCCGATGATGGCCAGGATGACGTCCTTGGCGGCGACGCCGGCCGGCCGAACCGCTTCGCGTTCTCGGCGAGCGTGTCGATTTGCGTGGCGCTCTCGGGATCGTCGATGCCCTTGCTGCGGTCCGTGGTCGGAACGTTGTGATCGACCACCGCCAGGGTCTTTTCCGGCGCACGCACTTTGCGACCGGAGAGACGCAGGCCCTCGAACGCCTGCGGCGAGGTCACCTCGTGGACGAGATGCCGGTCGATGTAGATCAGGCAGGTGCCGTCCAGCTGCTCGTCGACCAGGTGGTCGTCCCAGATCTTGTCAAAAAGGGTACGCGGCTTCGCCATACTCGTTCGTCCATTTCACGCGGGGCAGCGCAGAATCGTGCGCCGCGGATGTCCGGCAAGCGCGCTCACTCGGCGGCGGCCTCTTCCGGCTCGGCGGCAGCGCCGGCGGCGGCCGCCGCCGCGCCCGGGCGATCCTGCTTCTCGGTGATGCGCGCCGATTTGCCGCGCCGCTGCCGCAGGTAATAGAGCTTGGCGCGGCGCACTTTTCCGCGGCGGACCACCTTGATGGAATCGATCATCGGCGAGTAGAGCGGAAACACCCGCTCGACGCCTTCGCCATAGGAGATCTTGCGCACCGTGAAGCTCTCGTTGAGCCCGCGGCCCGACCGGCCGATGCACACGCCCTCATAGGCCTGGACGCGGCGGCGCTCGCCCTCGACCACCTTGACGTTGACGAGCACGGTGTCGCCGGGACCGAAGTCGGGAATTTTCTTGCCGGCGGAAAGTTTGGCGATCTGCTCCTGCTCGAGCTCCTGGATCAGGTTCATGGCGAATTCTCCGTCGGCGGCGCGCTGCGGCGCGCATTTTTGCAGGATTTTCAAGGGTCGGCGCCGCCTATACGACAGGCCGGCGCATTTGTCATCTGTTGGTCGAGCGCCGGATCCGGTCGAGGTAGGCCGCCCAGAGGTCCGGCCGCCGCTCGCGGGTCAGGCGCTCGGCTTCGCTCCTGCGGAACGCCGCGACCTTGGCGTGGTCGCCGGACAGAAGCACGTCCGGGACGGCGCGCCCTTCCCAGACCTGCGGGCGCGTATATTGCGGATATTCGAGCAGGCCGGCCGTGAAGCTCTCCTCTCCGCCCGAGGCCTCCTTGCCCATGACGCCGCCCCGCGGGCTCATCAGCAGGCGAGGCCGATCTTCGCCCGCCCGGGCATCGAGCGCGCGCGCAAGCACGTCGGGCTTCATCACCATGCCGGGACCGCCGCCGGCCGGGGTATCGTCGACGGAACGGTGGCGGTCGGTCGCGAACTCGCGGATATCCACGGGCTCGAGCGACCACAGCCCGGTTTGCAGCGCCCGCCCGGCGAGGCTGAATGCCAGCGGCCCCGGAAACATCTCCGGGAAGATGGTGAGCACAGTCGCGCGCCACATGGGCACGGCCTAGCCACGGCCGCCTCCCTCCCCCCTTGAGGGGGAGGGATGGGGAGGGGGGTCCTCCACGCTGCGAATCCTAATACCCCCCTCCCGATTCGCGCGTGCGCGCGAATCGACCTCCCCCTCAAGGGGGGAGCTGTCTCCGAGTAAATCGGCAAGCAACCGGACTACCATCCGCCCGCTCGGGATGTCGATCGCCGGCACCAGCGCCTTGGTGAAGGGCAGCAGCAGAGTCGGACCGCCGGCCGCGGGCGCGATCTCGATGAGATCGCCGGCGCCGAAGTTTTGCACCGCGCAGACCGTACCCAAACTCGTTCCGTCGGGATCGACCGCCGCAAGCCCGATCAGATCGCCGTGGTAATAGGTCTCTTCCTCCGGCTCGGGCAGCCGTGCGCGCGGGACGTACAGCCGGATGTTACGCAGGGCGGCCGCAGCATCGCGGTCCGCGACCCCGGCGAACCGGGCGACCAGCGAATTCTTGGCCGGGCGCACCGCCTCGAGCTCCAGCACGCGCGAACCGCCCTCGGCTTCGAACGCGCCGTAGCGCGTCAGCGCCATCGGGTCCTCGGTGAACGAGCGCAGGCGCACTTCGCCGCGAACGCCATGGGGGGCGCCGATCTGGGCCACGCAGACCCGGGCCTCCTCACCGCTGTCTCGCCATGACTGGGCCGGACGACCCTCGCCCACCAGCCGGGAGGGTTTCGAGCGTGAGGATCGCGCGGGGGCCATGATCCGATCAGCTCGCCGCGGCTTCTCCGGCCGGCGCCGCCGGGGCCGCTGGCGCCGCCGGAGCGGCCGGAGTTGTCGGAGCCGCGGCGGCCGGAGTCGCAGTGCCGCCGCCTGCCGCGGCCGCCGCGCGTTCCTGCGCCTTTTTCTTCGGCTGCGCTTTTTTCGGATTGTTGCGGGCGGGACGCTTCATCACGCCGGCCTCGTCAAGAAACCGCAGCACGCGGTCGGTCGGCGTTGCGCCCTTGCCGAGCCATGTCTTGATCTTTTTGAGGTCGAGCTTGAGTCGATCCTTGGCGTCCTTGGCCACCAATGGGTTGAAATGACCCAATCGCTCGATGAAACGGCCGTCCCGCGGCGCGCGGGAATCGGCGATCACTACGTGGTAGTACGGCCGCTTCTTGGTGCCGGCGCGGGCCAGCCGGATTTTCAGTGGCATGTCAATTCCTCTCTTTGTTGTCATTCCGGGGCACGCCGAAGGCGCGAACCCGGAACCCATGAACACCGATGACACAATCTCTCGCGACCGTGGTTATGGATCCCGGGTTCCCTCGCTTCGCTCGGGCCCCGGGATGACGAACCAACCGGTTCGTCATTTCTTTTTCGCCGGTCCCGGCATTCCGCCGAGGCCCGGCAATTTGCCGGCGAGGCCGGGAAGTCCCGGCGGGCCACTGCCCGGGAAATTCGAAGGCAGGCCTGGCAGCCCGCCCGGCAGTCCACCCGGCATTTGTTGCGCGAGCTTGGCGAGCTCCTCCGGCTTGGGCATGCCGCCGCCCATCCCGAACAGATTGCCGAGCGCGCCCAGCGGGCCGCGCTTGCCGCCGCCCATGGCCTTCATCATGTCGGCCATGGTCCGGTGCATCTTGAGCAGCCGGTTGATGTCCTCGACCTTCGTGCCGGATCCGGCTGCGATGCGTTTCTTGCGGCTGGCCTTGAGGACGTCGGGCTGGCGGCGCTCCCGGGGCGTCATCGAATCGATGATCGCGATCTGCCGCTTGACCACGCGGTCATCGAGATTGGCGCTGGCGATCTCCTTCTTCATCTTGGCGATGCCGGGAATCATCCCCATCAGGCCGGACACGCCGCCGATTTTTTTCATCTGCTCGAGCTGATCGCGCAGGTCGGCGAGATCGAACGCGCCCTTGCGCATCTTCTCGGCGACGCGCTGCGCCCGCTCGGCATCGATCGTGGCCGCGGCCTTCTCGACCAGCGAGACGATGTCGCCCATGCCGAGGATGCGATCGGCGATGCGCGCGGGATGGAAATCCTCCAGCGCCTCGAGCCTCTCGCCGGTGCCGATCAGCTTGATCGGCTTGCCGGTCACGGCGCGCATGGAGAGCGCGGCGCCGCCGCGGCCATCGCCGTCGACCCGGGTCAGCACGATGCCGCTGAGCCCGACGCGCTCGTTGAACGCGCGGGCGAGATTGACGGCATCCTGGCCGGTGAGCGCATCGGCGACGAGCAGCACTTCGTGGGGGGAAGCGGCGCGCTTGACCTCGGCGGCTTCGGCCATCATCGCGTCGTCGAGCGTGATGCGGCCGGCGGTGTCGAGCACAACCACGTCGTAGCCGCCGAGCCTGCCGGCTCCGAGCGCGCGGCGCGCGATCTGCACCGCGGTCTGGCCGGCAACGACCGGCAGGGTGTCGGTCCCGATCTGGCGCCCGAGCACGGCGAGCTGCTCCATGGCGGCCGGCCGGCGCGTATCGAGCGACGCCATCAGCACCTTGCGCTTGGCCGCCTCGCCGAGCCGTTTCGCGAGCTTCGCGGCGGTCGTGGTCTTGCCCGAGCCCTGCAGCCCGACCAACATGATGGCGATCGGCGCCGGCGCATTGAGATCGATGCCCTCGCTCTGCGCCCCCAAGGTCGCGATCAGCTCGTCGTGGACGAGCTTCACGACCATCTGGCCGGGGGTCACCGATTTGATGACTTCGACGCCGACCGCGCGCTCGCGCATGCGGTCGACGAAGGCGCGCGCGACGTCGAGAGCGACATCGGCCTCGAGCAGCGCCCGCCGGATTTCGCGCAGCGCCGCATCGACGTCGGCCTGGCTCAGCGCCCCGCGGCCGGTCAGCCGGTCGAGGATGTTGCTCAGTCGTTCCGAAAGGCTGTCGAACATCGATCCATCCAGATTCGGCTGTCCCCTCACCCCGACCCTCTCCCCGGCGGGGAGAGGGAGAAGCAAACACGTTTGCGCCCGAGGGCGCAGCGCGCTGTCGGGCGTCGACCTCCGGCCTTTCGACCGGTCAGCCAATCGAATTCTCGAGGCTCAAGAGAGCCCGCGGAAGCTATGGATGCGCCGGGGTCAAGTCAAGGCGCCGTGCCGGTGGCGTTCCCGCCACCGGCATGACCGGATTTCAGCTATGATCGGGGCGGAGCAGGAGGCCGTATGAGACTTTCGCGTCGCCGGATGTTCACGCTCTTGGCTGCGGCTGCCGCCGCGAGCACCGGCGGGGTCGGTGCGCGGGCCGCGACGGCGCGCTATTACGAGGGACCGATCTCCGATCATTTCGACGGGGTGCGCTTCCTCGATCCCGACGGCGTGCCGCCGAAAGGCATTCGCGACATGGTGCGGTGGTGGAGCTCCAGTCGGAAGGCCGAATGGCCGGTTTCCTACCCGAGCCCCTATTCGGACCGGCCGCCGCCGCATGTTTCGGGCTCGCGCGCGCGCATCGCATTCGTCGGCCACGCCAGCCTGCATTGCCACTACGACCATCTCGATCTCGCGACGCTGTCGCGGCTCGCGGCGACGCACCGGCCGCGGGTCATCACCCCGCTCGGCAACGATGCCATCATGCGCCGGCACGACGGAGCGATCCGCGCCGAGGCCTACGACTGGGGCGACCGCGTCGATCTCGGGACGCTGGCGATCACGCTCATGCCGATGCGGCATTGGTCGGCCCGGCATCTGTTCGATCGCAACCGGGCGTTATGGGCCGCCTTCTCGATGGAGACCCCGGCCGGACGCATCTATCACGTCGGAGATTCCGGTTACGGCGACGGCCGCCGTTTCCGCGAAGCGCGCCGGCCGGGCCCGATCCGCCTCGCCATCCTGCCGATCGGCGCCTATGAGCCGCGCTGGTTCATGCGCGAGCAGCACATGAACCCGCAGGAAAGCGTCAAAGCCTTTCTCGATCTCGGCGCGGAGCTCGCGCTTGCGCATCATCACGGGACCTTCCAGCTCACCGACGAGGCGATCGACGCGCCCGAGCGGGCGCTGATCGAGGCTCGCGCCACGGCGCGGATCGCGCCCGAGCGTTTCCGTGTGCTCCGGCCCGGCGAGGCGTGGGAACTGGGCTGAAGTCTCCTGGATCGCTATTTGCCTATGAGCGCGCGGCGATGCGCCCCACGAGCAGCAAACTCGAGGCTGATTCCCGTCCCGTTGCCGACACATTTCCGCCCGAAAGAACTTTGAGGAAAATCACTGGCTTATGCCATTCCATTTTGCACGAAAACATCCTCCAATTGTGAGCAAATGCATTTTTACAATCATAACTAGTGCCGGGCGGGTCTCCGCGTTTGTGCTCACTTCACCGGCACGAACACCTCGATCACGAGCTTGTCCTCCGGGGTGGAGACCGGATCGGTGACATATTGCTCGATGAACAGGTCCTTGGCTTCCAATCCCTTCTGGTCGAGGTGATTGGTGATCGCGTCATAGGTGGTGTCCATTCCGTCGTAGGATCCGCGGTGGACGAATTTGAGCGCCCTGCCCTCCGGCGATTTGCCGACCGCGAGATCGCCGCGTGGCGCAGCCTTGGGCTCTTCCGCGATCGGGATCGCGGCCTGGAATTGAAATCCGGTATCGTCGGTCGACAGGTAGATCGTGATCGGCGGTCCGTCCGTCTTGAGCTTCTCGCGATCGATGAAACCCCGCAGCGACTTGAAGGCGTCGACCAGGCTTTCGTAGGCGTTGTCCCAGGTCGCCGTCCCCTTCAAATAGAGGATCGTTTTCGGCGTCATGGTCACTTCCTCGCCGAACGGATCGCCGGGCTGGCTCGGCGCGCCCTGGGCCGGCGTGCCGGGTGCCGGCGTCGCCGCCTGCGGCCAGGACGGCGCAAGCCCGAGCAGCACGAGCCCGGCGGCGGCGAGGCCGATGGTGGCCACCTTGCGAATCGAGAACATGTTTTTCTCCTCGTCCGCCCTGCCCGCCCGGCACGCCATAGGGCTATCCCCGACGCGATCCATGTAGCATGCCGCGACGCGCCTGCGATGCAAGAAATGCGTAACGCCGCCGCGCTCCGGCCGCAACGCTCGCGCGCTCGCGCGGCCGGAACCGACTCGCAAATCGCCGGGCTTTGGCCATATAAGGACCGCGATCGGAACCGGCATGAGCGCACTCGCCAATCGTGCTTTCACCAAGATGAACGGCCTCGGCAACGAGATCGTCGTGGTCGACATGCGCGCATCCCCCGCCCCGATTGCCGCGGCCGAAGCCCGCGCCGCCGCCGCATCGGTTGCGTTCGACCAGATCATGGCGCTCTACCCGCCCCGCACGCACGGGACCGAGGCTTTCGTGCGCATCTACAACAACGACGGCTCGGAATCCGGCGCCTGCGGCAACGGCATGCGGTGCATCGCCGCGCTCGCCTGCGCCGAAACCGGCAAGGACGCGGTGAGCTTCGAAACCAGCGCGGGCGTTTCGGTCTGCTCGAAGGCCGGGCGAGAGCTTTTCACGGTCGACACCGGAGCGCCGCGGTTTCGCTGGGATGAGATTCCGCTCGCCGAGCCGTTTGCGGACACCCGCGCCATCGAGCTGCAGATCGGTCCGATCGACGCACCGGTTCTGCATTCGCCTTCCGTCGTGAATGTCGGCAATCCGCATGCAATCTTCTGGGTCGCCGACGTTGCGGCCCATGATCTTGCGGCGATCGGCCCGCTGCTCGAGAACCATCCGATGTTTCCCAAGCGGGCCAACATCTCGCTCGGGGCGGTCGCCTCCCGCGAGCATATTTCGGTGCGGACCTGGGAACGCGGCGCCGGCCTGACCCGGGCATGCGGCTCGGCCGCCTGTGCGGCCGCGGTATGCGCCGCGCGCACCGGCCGAACCGGCCGCAAGGTCCGGGTGACCTTGCCGGGCGGCGATCTTACGATCGAATGGCGCGCCGACAATCACGTGCTGATGACCGGACCGGTCGCATTCGAATTCGCGGGCCGGTTCGATTCCCTGCTGTCCGCCGGCGCCGCCTGAGATTTGCCATGACGGTCGATGTCGTGACCTTCGGCTGCCGGCTCAACGCCTACGAGTCGCAAGTGATGCGGCGGGAGGCGGCCGCCGCCGAGCTGACCGATACGATCATCGTCAACACCTGCGCGGTCACCGCCGAGGCGGTGCGCCAGGCGCGTCAAAAGATCCGAAAACTTCGCCGCGAACGGCCGCATGCGCGCATCGTCGTGACCGGCTGCGCCGCCCAGACCGAGCCACGGAGCTTCGCGGCCATGGCCGAGGTCGACCGCGTGGTCGGCAATGCGGACAAGCTGGCGCAAGAATCCTGGCGCGCGACGCGGGATCATCTCGACCGCACCGCCGGCCTTTCGGTCGGCAGCGAGGAAAAGCTCGCCGTCAACGACATCGGCTCGGTGCGCGAGACCGCGCTGCACCTGATCGACGGCTTCGAGGGCTTCTCTCGCGCCTTCGTGCAGGTCCAGAACGGATGCGATCACCGCTGCACCTTCTGCATCATCCCGTTCGGACGCGGAAACTCGCGCTCGGTGCCGATGGGCGAGGTCGTCACCCAGGTGCGCCGGCTCGCCGCGAACGGCTATCGCGAGATCGTGCTGACCGGCGTCGACATCACGAGCTACGGCCAGAACCTTCCCGGCCGGCCGACCCTGGGCAAGTTGGTCAAAGCGATTCTCAAGCACGTGCCGGAGCTTAAGCGGCTGCGGCTCTCCTCGGTCGATTCCGTCGAGACCGATCCCGATCTCATCGAGGCGTTCGCACAGGAAGCGCGGCTGATGCCGCACCTGCATCTCTCGCTGCAATCGGGCGACGACCTGATCTTGAAACGCATGAAGCGCCGGCATTCGCGCGCCGACGCGATCGCGCTGTGCGCCAAGTTGCGCGCGTTGCGGCCGGACATCGTGTTCGGAGCCGACATCATCGCCGGCTTCCCGACCGAGACCGAAGCGATGTTTGGGCGCTCGCTCGATCTCGTCGAGGAATGCGGGCTCGTCCACCTCCACGTGTTTCCGTTCTCGCCGCGGCCCGGCACGCCGGCGGCCCGCATGCCGCAAGTGGCGATCCCCGCCGTCAAGGAGCGGGCGCAGCGCCTGCGCGACAAAGGATCTCTCGCGCTCGCGCGGCACCTCGACGGCGAGGTCGGCCGGAGACGCCGCGTGCTGGTGGAATCCGAGGATACCGGCCACACCGAACAGTTTTTCACAGTCAAGCTCGCGCGCCCGGCCGAGCCGGGCGTGATCGTCGAGACCACGATCACGGGCCACGACGGCCGCCGACTTCGCGCGACGTTCCCCGGACGCGGCGCAACGCGTTAGCGTTTGCGCCGGAGATCCGGGGTCCAGCTTTTTGCAGTCGTCTTCCTGGATCCCGGTTCAGCAGCGCACCATTTCCTGGTGCGCTGCGCCCGGGATACGAGTCCGAGTTAACGCGGCGCGTCCTTCCACCCGCAGGCCGCGAGCAATTCGCACATGTGCGCGGGGACCGGGGCTTTCACCCGGATCGGCTCGCGCTTGGGATAGAGTGGAACCACGACTTCGGCGGCATGAAGATGCAGCGCAGGACCGCCGTGGCGCGGCGCACGGCCGTAGATCGCGTCGCCCACGATCGGCCAACCTGTTTCCGCGCAATGCACCCGCAGTTGATGCGTGCGCCCTGTCACGGGCTCGAGCGCGAGCCAAGTGAGGGCCTGATCCCTTCTCTCATGCGTTTCGACTTGCTGTTCCCTCCCCCCTTGTGGGGGAGGGATAGGGAGGGGGGTATCTGCCGACGCATTTGAAACCACCCCCCTCCCGCCGCCTACGGCGGCGGCCTCCCCCACAAGGGAGGAGGCAATCGAGCGCGCTGCCCGCCCCAGCACGCGCCACCGGGTCAGCGCCGGCAAGCCTTTGGCGTCCGGCTTCATCCACCAGCCGCGCGTCGCATCGAGCCGGCCGAGCGGCAGGTCGATCTCGCCCTCCTGCGCGTCCGGTCCGCCTTCCACGATCGCCCAATAGGTCTTGCCGACGCGGCCGTGCTTGAACAGGGCGCCGAGATGCGCGAGCGCCTTGCGGTGGCGGCCGAGCACCAGGCAGCCCGAGGTGTCGCGATCGAGCCGATGCGCCAGCGCCGGCGTGCGCGGCAGGCCGAAGCGCAAATCGTCGAAACAATCCTCGAGGCTCGCGCCGCCCTTCGGACCGCGGTGGACCGCCATTCCGGCCGGCTTGTCGATGACGATCATGAGCGCGTCGCGATAGAGCACGCGACACTCGATCCCTTCCGATGTCATGGCGAAACCGCTATCACCTCGCGGCCATGACCGACAGCTCGCGGTGGGGATTGCTCTTGCGCGGTCGCATACTCCGATCACCTCTCCCGCTTGCGGGGGAGGTCGCCGTCGCAAAGCGACGGCGGGAGGGGGCCAACGGCGCCACCCACCAGCTTTCCCCCTCCCCATCCCTCCCCCGCAAGCGGGGGAGGGCGGCGTCCGTGGTCCGCTCACGGACAAACGGCGCCGCCGCGACGGGAGGAGTGGCGTGAACGAGCCGAAAACACCGTGGTTCGCGCGGCTGAGCAAGGGGCTCAAGCGCACGACATCGGCGATCGGCGGCGCGATCTCGGATCTCGTCAGCAAGCGGCCGCTCGACGCCGCGACGATCGAGGAGCTGGAAGGGCCGGATCGCGGCGGCGGTGGCGGAGGGCCGTTATGACAAGACCGTCGCGCCCGCGGAGGTCAAGCGCATCCTGGCCGGCGAGGTCGAGAACGTGCTGGGCCCGGTGGCGAAGCCCTTCGAGATCGCGACGAACAAAAAGCCGTTCGTCATCCTGGTGGTCGGCGTCAACGGTTCCGGCAAGACCACGACGATCGGCAAGCTCGCGGAAAAATTCCGCCGCGAGGGCAAGCGCGTGATGCTCGCCGCCGGCGATACGTTCCGGGCCGCGGCGATCGATCAGCTCAAGATCTGGGGCGAGCGCACGCGCGCCCGCGTCGTCGCGCGGGAGCCCGGCGCGGATTCCGCGGGACTCGCGTATGAAGCGCTCGAGGCCGCGCGCGCCGGCGGCATCGACGTGCTGATGGTCGACACCGCCGGCCGGCTGCAGAACAAGGCGGCGCTGATGGGCGAGCTCGAGAAGATCGTGCGCGTGATGAAGAAGATCGACGAAACGGCGCCGCATGCGGTGCTGCTCGTGCTCGACGCCACCGTCGGTCAGAATGCGCTGTCCCAGGTCGAGGAATTCACCAGGATCGCCGGCGTCACCGGGCTGGCGATGACCAAGCTCGACGGCACGGCGCGCGGCGGCATCCTGGTGGCGATCGCGGAAAAATTCCGGATGCCGGTGCATTTCATCGGGGTCGGCGAGAGCATCGACGATCTCGAGCCGTTCGTGGCGCGCGATTTCGCCGCCGCGATCGCCGGCGTGGAGCCGTAAGTTGGACAGGGAAGCAATGTCGAACGATTCGATGCAGGCGTCCGTCAAAAAACCGGCGATCCACCCGCTGCTCAAGCTCGCGCTCGACCTCGGTCCCCTGATCCTGTTCTTCCTCGCCAATGCGCGCTGGGGCATTTTCGCCGCCACGGCGACCTTCATGGCGGCGGCCATCGTCGCGTTCGCGGTTTCCTATGGGCTGACCCGGCGCGTGCCGCTGATGGCGCTGATCTCCACCGTCGTCGTCATCGTGTTCGGCGGCCTCACGCTCCTTCTGCACGATGCGCTGTTCATCAAGCTCAAACCGACGATCATCTACACGCTGTTCGGCGCGATCCTCTTGGGCGGGCTTGCGGCCGGCAAGCCGCTGCTCGCCGTCGTGTTCGATCAGATGTTCCAACTCACGGCGGAGGGATGGCGCAAGCTCACCTGGCGCTGGGCGCTGTTCTTCTTCGCGCTCGCCATTGCCAACGAGGTCGTCTGGCGCACGCAATCGACGGATTTTTGGGTGGCCTTCAAGGTGTTCGGGGTGATGCCGCTGACGCTCGTGTTCGCAGCGCTGCAATACCCGCTGCTGACGCGCTATGAGGCGCGGGCCTCCTCGCCGGCGCAGGACGGCTGAAGCCGAGAATTCCGACGCATGGGGCATCGGCGCGCTGTAGCTCTATTCTAGGGCAAGGGGAACGCGCGTACCTGATCGGCCGATAAATCGGCGTTGACCGGAGAGAAAAATTTGAAAAAATTCATCGCCTTGAAGCGCGCACCTCGTGGCACAAGCGTGGCAACCCCGGCAAAGGGCCGTCGCATCCGGCTCACCGTCGCGCGTCGGATCATGGCCGACTACATGTGGGCGGCTTCCGGCGTGGCAAGGGCCGATATCATTCGTCCCGTGGCGCTCCGTCAATTGATCGCCGTCCGCAGCCAGTTTCGGAAACCTCCTTCGTGGACCGCAATCTTTGCCAAGGCGTTCGCGATCGTCGCGGTCGAGATCCCTGAATTGCGCCGCGCGTATATCAAATATCCTTGGCCTTACCTTTACGAATATGCCGAAAGCACGGTCAACATCGCCTCGGAGCGGGAGATCATGGGCGATATCGGCCTGCTGCCGATACGATTCCGCCAGCCCGAGGCCTTTCCGCTCGAGGTGCTCAGCCAGATGATACGCCAGGCCGCCGATGCACCCGTTGAGGAAACGCGATTCTATCGCACCGTCATCAGGACCGCGCGGCTGCCGCTTCTGATTCGTCGTTTGGTCTGGACCTTCACTTTGAACGTTCCGAAAGCGCGGAGATATGCGTTCGGAACGTACGCCGTCTCTTCAGTTGCGCGATGGAAGACCGAGCTGGGCACCACGCGCTCGCCTGTACCCTGCCTGCTCAGCTATGGCCCGGCGGATCCGGAGGGCAACGTCGATGTGCGCCTGAACATCGATCACCGCATATTGGATGGCGGCCTCGCCGCCCGCGTCGTGTCACGGCTGGAGGAGGTCTTGAATTCCTCGATCCTCGAGGAACTGCGCGAGCTGGCCAAGCTGGAAAGCGTGGGCTCTGAGCGCCAATCACGCTCCTGTTGAAGGGATGCTGACGGGCGGGCGCACAACCGGCACGGCGCCCGCGATCCTCTCATCAGTTATGCCGCCGCGCTCACGGCGGAAGGATGGCCTCGCGCCGCTCGTGAGCTTGCGACCGCGGCAGCATTTCGCTTCGATCACTGCGCCTTGGCCGCGAACGCCCGAGCCTCCGCCACTTCGGTTCTCATCGCGTCGGCTTCCGCGCTCAGCTCGACAACCTTGGCGAAATATTGCCGCGCCTTGGCGGCATCGCCGGCCTTCGTGGCGGACCTCGCGGCTCCCATATAGGCCCCCAAACGATTGGGCTCCTTCTTGATCGTCGCTTCGAAGGCCGTCAGCGCTTCCTTGGCCATCGCGCGGTCCAGCAGCATGGTGCCGTAGAGTTCGCGCGCCGGGATCGGCACGCCCGGTGTGACCGGGTGCTTCTCGGTCTTGTCCTCGGCATCGGCGGCCGCGCTCATGGCCTTGAGAGCGTCCTCGTGCTTGCCCTGGGCATAGAGCATCCAGGCACTTGCAACTTGCCACTGGATATCGACCTGCTCCGCCCAGTACGCATCCTTGGCGGCACGCAGATTGTCGCGCAGCTCGGCAAGCTTCGCGATGTCGGCCTTGGCCGCGTCCGGATGGCCTGAGCGTCCCGCCCCAAGCGCCCGCGCGAAATGAGTGATCGCCTGGACATGCGCGAGCGGGCTGGGCCGCACGGTCAGTTCGGCCGCTCCCTGCCAATCGCCGCGTTCCAGCGCGTAGCGCGCGGGCGAAGCAGCAAGCGCATAGGGACCGGGCAGAAAAGTCTCGGTGAAGCCGGTGACCTTATTCATCTCGTCGATGACGGCGCGGGCCTTGGTGTCCTGGGCAAGCTGCAGATAGGCGTAGACCAGGTAATCCATGGAATGCAGTTGGTCGTGGAAATCCTGGGCTTCCTTGGCCACGCGCGCCGAGACGATGTTGGACGCGATCGACTCCTGCCAATAGCCGACGCGGGTGAAGATGTGCGACGGCATGTGCTGCGCGTGCGCCGCCGCCGGCGCGATCTTGGCATAGCGCCTGGCCGCATCGAGCCCCTTTTCCGCGATCGGCGGATTGTCATAGAGGTGAATCAAATAGTGGGCCACGCCCGGATGCTCCGGCTGGCGCTGGAAGATCGGCTCCAGGATCGCCGCGCCCCTGAGCTGATTGGCATAGGTCTTGTCGGTGGGCGAAGCGCCGACGTTGAGGGCAAGCGCGTAGTGAATCTGGGCCTCGTCATCATCGGGATAAAGCTGCGCCAGCCGCTCCATGGCCTTGAGATAGGCCAACACGCGGGTGCGATGGTCGACCTTGGTGTAATCCGCGTACATTGCGCTGAGGGCGTCGAGATAGTCGCGCTCGCGTTGGGTCTTCGCGCCGACGGCCTTACCCTTCTCGAGCGCGGCAGCTCCCTCCGCGAGGTTCTTCGCGGGTGGAGCGACGTGCGGATTGTAGAGCAGGCTGAGCGCGATGCCCCAATAGGCGATCGCGCATTCGGGATCGATCTTCAGCGCCTCCTCGAAGGAGCGCTGCGACGCGCGGTACCAGAACGAGTGCTGGTACAGCATGGCGCGATCGAACAGCTGCTGCGCCTCCGGCTTGCATGAGGTGGCAAAATGGACCTTGCCGAGATCCTCGCCGGCCAGCCCGATGCCAGGCTGACCAAGCGCAATCGCGATGCCGGCCGACACGGCAACGACCATCGCGATGAGGGTTCTGATCATGATCGCGTCTCTCCTTGGATAACGTCACGCGGGTGGCAATGGATTTGCCGGGGCCGTTCCACGATCATTTCGCGGTGTCGCGAACCGCACCCGAGGCGATGCGACCAGCATAGGACCTTCTCCATGCGAATTAAATGGCGCGAAACGCAGTAGACTATTTCATCAGCCGCAGTAATAATCCCGCCATGGACCGGCTCGCGGCCATGAAAACATTCGTGCGGATCGTGGAAAAAGGCAGCCTTACCGCGGCCGCGAACGCGCTCGAAACCTCTCTGCCGACCGCGGTTCGGACCCTGGCCTCGCTCGAGCGCGAGCTCGGCGTATCGCTGCTCAATCGCACCACTCGCCGAATGAATCTGACCGAGGAAGGGGCGCAGTATCTTGAACGCTGTCGCGTCATTCTGTCCGCCGTGCAGGAGACGGAAGAAACCCTGATCTCCGGACGAACCGAGCTGCGCGGGAACCTCACGGTAAGCGCTTCCGTCCTGTTCGGCCGACGCTATGTAGCGCCGATCATGAACGATTTCCTCCGACGTCATCCCAAGCTCACCGCCGACCTGCGGTTCTTGGATCGTCTTGTGAATTTGGTCGAGGAAGGCGTGGATGTCGCGGTTCGCATCGCGCATCTCAAGGATTCTTCACTCATGGCTGTCCCGGTTGGCCAGGTACGCCGTGTTGTATGCGCGAATGAGCAATACCTCCGCCGCAATGGCACCCCGCAAGTGCCGGACGATATCCGCGAGCACCGCTGCATCCGGCATACCGGGTCGGCACCGCGAAGCGAGTGGCATTTCAAGATCGGCCGGCGCAACGTGTCGGTCCCGATCATCAGCATGATAAGCTGCAATGAGATCGACAGCTCTCTGAACGCCTGCATTGGCGGATTGGGTCTCGGTATGTTTCTTTCCTATCAGGTTGCGCCGTACCGAAAAAAGGGCCAGCTCGATTACGTGTTGGAACCGTTCGAACCGGAGCCAATTCCCGTGCACGTCGTCTATCCCCGTTCGAATCTGTTGACGAATCGGGTGCGCGCATTCGTCGACGAGTGCGTGCAGCGGCTCCGCCGCGCCAAATTTGATTGACGAGGCGCTTACCAGCCCAGTTATTCGATCACCTCGTCGGCGCGGGCGAGCAGCGTCGGCGGGAGCGCGAAGCCGAGCACCTGCGCAGTTTTCAGATTGATGAGGAACTCGAAGCGCGTGGGCAATTCGAGCGGCAGGTCCGCCGGCCGGGCGCCGCGCAGGATGCGAGCCACCAGATCGGCGGCGCGCTCGCCGATCGCGTCCTGCTTGGGGCCATACGCCATCAGGCCGCCGTCGCGCACGACCACGCCGGTCTCGAAGATCGTCGGCAGACGGTTGGTCTTGGCAAATTCCACGACGCGCCTGCGGTTGAGCATGGTCAGGGCATCGGACACCATCAGGATGGCGTCCGGCCGCTCGCGCGTCATCTCGGTAAAGGCATGTTCGAAATCGTCGGGCTCGCGCACGCCCAAGGTCTGGACTTTGACCCCGAGCACGCGGGCGGCGTCCTCGGCGGCGCGGTAGCGCAGTGTCATGCCGAGATCGGCCGCGTTCCACAGCATGGCTACGCGCCGGAGGTCCGGCACCGCATCCTTGAGGATTTCGAGGCGCTTGGCGCTGAGCTCGGTCGACAGTTCCGTCACGCCGGTGAGGTTGCCGCCGGGCCGCGCCAGCCCGTCGACCAGCCCGGTCGCGACCGGATCGCCCGCGCCGGTGACGACGATCGGCACGGTTTTGCTCGACACTTTTGCGGCCAGCGCGGCCGGATAGCCGAAGGTGACAATCACATCCACGTTGGCGGCTTTGAGCTCGGCCGCAAGACCGTCGAGTCGCTCGAGGTGCGCGTCGGCCGATCGCTGCACGACAGCGAGGTTCTGACCGTCGACGAAGCCGAGCGCGGCCAGAACGGACAGCAGGGTCTTGCGACGCTCGTCGAGCGCACCCATCGCGGGGCCGGCGCTGAGCAACCCCACGCGATAGATTTTGCCCGGCTGCTGCGCGCGCGCGCCGAGCGGCCACGCCGCAGCGGCCCCGCCGAGGATAGCGATGAATTCGCGCCGTCTCATACCATCGCCCTCCCGGGCAGAGGCCATGTTTTCATGATTTGAAACCATAACACGTCGGGACCCCGCCGAATGCGCTACGAGCCGCCCAGCGCCTTCTGCAATTCGGGTAAGAGCACGCGCTCGAAATTCTCCGCATTGATCGGGCCGACGAGCTTATAGGCGATGCGGCCGTCGCGGCCGACCAGAAACGTTTCCGGCACGCCGTAGACGCCCCATTCGATCGCGGCGCGGCCGTTCTCATCGGCCCCCGAAGCCGCGTACGGATTGCCGTAGCGATTGAGGAAGCGCCGGGCATTGTCCGGCTGATCCTTGTAATTGATGCCGACGAGGCGGATGCGAGAATCCTGCGCCAGCTGCTGCAGGAACGGCACTTCGTCGTGACACGGCACGCACCAGGAGGCCCAGACGTTGACGAGGCTGACGTTGCCTCGGAACGCGGCCGGATCGAGCCCGGGCAACGGCTTGCCATTGCGTTCGAGCCCGGGCACCGCTGGGAGATTGGTCATCGGCGCCGGCCGCCCGATCAGCGCCGAGGGAATTCGGCTGGGGTCGCCCGAGCCGAGCCGGATCAGGAACAGCGCCGCGAGCGCGAGAAACAGGATCAGCGGCAACAGCAGCACGAGCCGGTTGCGGCGGGGCGCGTGCGCTTGCGGCATTTGCGTCATGATCAAAATTCCCAATGCGGCTATTCGGACCGGCGCGTCACGCCGCGCGCCTCGAGATCCGCCAGGATCTTTCGCTGCACGCGGTAGTCGAGGAGCACCCACAGGATCAACGCGGCGACGACCGCGAGCGTGAACGAATAGGCCGCAACGATGAAGGCCGCGTAAGGCCCGAGGTTCATCTTCAGAACCCTTGTGCCGTCTGGGCGTGGAGCAGGCGCATCGTGCGCACGCGCCGGCGCAGGATCTCGTTGCGCATGGCCGCGAGATAGAGCGTCAGGTACAGCAGCGTGAAGGCGAGCGCCATGACCAGCAGCGGCGCGAGGATCGCCGGATGGATGGTCGGAGCGCCGATGCGCAGCAGAGATGCCGGCTGGTGCAGCGTGTTCCACCAATCGACCGAGAACTTGATGATCGGCAGGTTGATGGCGCCGACCAACGTGAGCACGGCCGCGGCGCGCGCCGCGCGCGAAGGATCCTCGATCGCGCGCCAGAGCGCGACCAGACCGAGGTACATCAGGAACAGCACCAGGACGGAAGTCAGCCGCGCGTCCCACACCCAATAGGTGCCCCACATCGGCCGGCCCCACAGCGCGCCGCTGACGAGGCACACGAAGGTGAAGGCGGCGCCGATCGGGGCTGCCGTTTTCAGCGCGACGTCGGCCAGCGGATGGCGCCACACCAGGGTTCCGAGCGCCGCGACGCTCATGCTCGCCCAGCCCAGCATGCCGAGCCAGGCGCCGGGCACATGGATGAACATGATGCGCACGGTGGCGCCCTGCTGATAATCCTCCGGCGCGACGAAGAACGCCGCGTAGAGCCCGGCCGCGAAGGCGATGGCGGTCGCCGCCGCGAGCCAGGGCAGCAGTCGCTCGGCCAGCGCCAGGAACCGCGAGGGATTGGCAAGCGCGATCCATTCCATGAGGAGCCTCATATCCGAGCGCGCGGGATCGGCGCAATGCGGCCGAGCGCCATGGTCCCGGTTTCAGTCCAAGCCGTGCCGGAGCACCGCCGCCGCCGCGAACGGGCCGACGACGACGCTTATCAGGGTGAGCGCGATGAGAATGAGGAACGCGGCCCCGAACGGCGCCGCGTGCAGGATCGCGGCATCGCTCGCCGATATGCCGAAGATGAGCACCGGGACGGTGAGCGGCAGCACCAGGACCGGCAGCAGCAGGCCGCCGCGTTCTAGCGCGACCGCGAGTGCCGCGCCGATCAGGCCGATGAAGGTGAGGGCCGGCGTGCCGACGAGCAGCGTAAGCGCCACGATGCCGATCGCCCAAGCATCGAGGTTGAGGAAAATGCCGAGCAGCGGCGCCGCGATGACGAGCGGCAGCCCGGTGGTCAGCCAATGCGCGATCGCCTTCGTGGCGACCGCGAGTTCGAGCGGCGCATGGCTCATCAGGATGAGATCGAGCGAGCCGTCGTCGTGATCGGCCGCGAGCAGCCGGTCGAGGCCCAGCAAGGTGGCGAGCAGCGCCGCGATCCAAAGAATCGCCGGGCCGATGCGGCCGAGCAGCTTGAGATCCGGACCGACCCCGAACGGCACCATGGTGACGACCAGGAGGAAGAACAGCACGCCCATCAGCGCGCCGCCGCCGACCCGCACGGCGAGCCGCATGTCGCGAAGAAGCAGCGCGGAAAGCGCGGTCATGGCCCTTCCCCCAATCGCAGCTCGCGGGCCGGCTCGAGCCCGAGCGGAGCATGGGTGGCGGCGAGGATCAGGCCGTCCGCGGCGAGATGCCGATGCATCAGATCGCGCAACAGCGCCTGCCCGGCGGCGTCGAGCGCGCTTGCCGGCTCATCGAGCAGCCAGACCGGCCGCTCGACCGCCACGAGCCGCGCGAGCGAGAGCCGCCGCCGCTGGCCGGCCGAGAGATAGCCGGCCGGCAGATCACCCACCGCATCGAGACCGACCGCCGCAAGCGCGTCGAGCGGCCGCCGGCCGCCGCCGCCGCCGACCGCAAGCTCGAGGCTTCCCGCGGCGGGCAGCAGCAATCCGGCAATCATGCGCAGCAGCGAGGATTTGCCAGCCCCGTTCGGGCCCAGCAGCAGCAAGGCTTCGCCGCCCGCCAACGCGAAGCCGAGGTTGGAGAACACGCGCTTTCCGCCCCGGATGCACTCCAGCTTCAATCCGGAAAGTCGCATCAATTCAAACCCTTACCGACAGTCGCGGCCGGCGCGCCGCGCCAACGCAAGCCCGCGCCGAGCTATCGCGCCGAGCTATCATGACAAAAACGTGCTCCCCCGCGCCGAAAGAAGTTCTATAAACCGCCCCGTTGCGTGCGCGTCCGGTCCGGGCGCGTTCGCTCGCCAACTTGGCTCCGCCTCGCCGTGCCATGGCGTGGCACCCGTCGGATGGAACCGAAACCATGAGTTCGCTCGACAGCTTCCAATCCCGCAAGACCTTGAAGGTCGGCAGCAGGACCTACGTCTATTACAGTCTCCCGGCAGCGGAGAAGCGGGGGCTCAGGGGTATTTCTCGGCTGCCGCACTCCATGAAGGTGCTGCTGGAGAATCTGCTGCGCAACGAGGATGGCCGCTCGGTCACCAAGGACGATATCAAGGCGGTCGCGGCCTGGCTGAAAAAGCGCAGCTCCGCGCACGAGATCTCGTTCCGTCCGGCCCGGGTTCTCATGCAGGATTTCACCGGCGTGCCCGCCGTCGTCGATCTCGCCGCCATGCGCGATGCCATGCGCAATCTCGGCGGCGACGCCAACAAGATCAACCCGCTGGTTCCGGTCGATCTCGTCATCGATCATTCGGTGATCGTCAATTTCTTCGGCTCGCCGTCGGCCTTCAAGAAGAACGTGGAGGAGGAATACAAGCAGAATCAGGAACGCTATCGATTCCTGAAATGGGCGCAGCGCTCGTTCGAGAATTTCCGCGTGGTGCCGCCGGGCACCGGCATCTGCCACCAGGTCAATCTCGAATATCTGTCGCGCACGGTCTTTACCCGCAAGCAGAAGCTGAAGATCGACGGTCGAACCGCCAGCGTGGAAGTCGCCTATCCGGACACGGTGATCGGCACCGATTCGCACACCACCATGGTCAACGGCTTGAGCGTGCTGGGCTGGGGCGTCGGCGGCATCGAGGCCGAGGCCGCGATGCTCGGACAACCGATGTCGATGGTGCTGCCCGAGGTGATCGGGTTCCGCGTCACCGGCCGGCTCAAGGAGGGCGTGACCGCGACCGACCTCGTGCTCACGGTGACGCAGATGCTGCGCAAGCACGGCGTGGTCGGCAAGTTCGTCGAATTCTGCGGCCCGGGGCTCGATTATCTCTCCGTCGAGGACCGCGCCACGATCGGCAACATGTCGCCGGAATACGGCGCGACCTGCGGCTTCTTTCCGATCGACGAGGATACGCTGCGCTATCTGGAGAACACCGGCCGGCCGGCCGGCGCCGTGGCGTTGGTGAAAGCCTACGCCAAGGCGCAGGGGATGCTGCGCCAGAAGGGCACGCCCGATCCGGTGTTCACCGAGACGCTCAAGCTCGATCTCGCGACCGTCGAGCCGTCCCTCGCCGGTCCGAAGCGGCCGCAGGACCGCGTGCTGCTCAAACAGGTGAAGGCGGGATTTGCCGAGGCGATGGACAATGAATTCGGCAAGGCGGGCGAATTGACGAAGCGGGTGCCGGTCAAGGGCCGCGATCACGATCTCGGGCACGGCGACGTCGTCATCGCCGCGATCACCTCGTGCACCAACACGTCCAATCCGAGCGTGATGGTGGGCGCGGGGCTGTTGGCCAAGAAGGCGATCGAGAAGGGGCTCAAGCCCAAGCCGTGGGTCAAGACCTCGCTCGCGCCCGGCTCGCAGGTCGTCGCCGAATATCTCGCCAAGTCCGGGCTGCAGAAGGAACTCGACCAGATCGGCTTCAACCTCGTCGGCTTCGGCTGCACCACCTGCATCGGCAATTCGGGACCGCTGCCGCCGGAGATCTCCAAGGCGGTCAACGATCAGGATCTCGTCGCCGCCGCCGTGCTCTCCGGCAACCGCAACTTCGAGGGGCGCGTCAATGCCGACGTGCGGGCGAACTATCTGGCCTCGCCGCCGCTCGTCGTCGCCTATGCGCTTGCCGGCTCGATGCAGCTCGATCTGCTCAAGTCGCCGCTCGGCCGCGACGCCAAGGGCAAACCGGTGTTCCTCAAGGACATCTGGCCGTCGAGCCGCGAGACCACGGCGGTGATCCGCAAGGTCATCAACAAAGGCATGTTCACCCGCAAATATGCCGACGTGTTCAAGGGCGACGCCAATTGGCGCCGGATCGGAATCAGCGGCGGCGTCACCTACGCCTGGGACTCCAATTCCACTTACGTGCAGAACCCGCCGTATTTCGCCGGCATGGGCCGCGGCCCGGCGCCGCTCACCGACATCGTCGACGCGCGTATTCTCGGCCTGTTCCTGGATTCCATCACGACCGACCACATCTCTCCGGCCGGATCGATCAAGCAGGATTCGCCCGCCGGGAAATATCTGCTCGCCCACAACGTCAAGCCGCTCGACTTCAATCAGTACGGCACGCGGCGCGGCAATCACGAAGTGATGATGCGCGGCACCTTCGCCAATATCCGCATCAAGAACCAGATGGTGCGCGGGGTGGAGGGCGGCGTGACGGTGCACTACCCGTCGAGGCAGCAGATGCCGATCTACGACGCGGCGATGCGCTACAAGCAGGAAAAGATGCCGCTCGTGGTCTTTGCCGGCAGGGAATACGGCACCGGTTCCTCGCGCGACTGGGCCGCCAAGGGCACGGCGCTGCTCGGGGTGCGCGCGGTCATCGCCCAATCCTTCGAGCGCATTCACCGCTCGAACCTGGTCGGCATGGGCGTGCTGCCGCTGGTCTTCGAGGAGGGCTCCTCGTGGCAGTCGCTCGGCATCAAGGGCGACGAGACGGTGACGATCCGCGGCATCACCGGCGAGCTGAAACCGCATCAGCGCCTGATCGCGGAAATCGTGGGCTCGGACGGCGGCCTCAAGCGCGTACCGCTGATCGCGCGCATCGATACGCTCGAAGAGCTCGACTATTTCCGGAACGGCGGCATCCTGCATTACGTGCTTCGGCGTCTCGCCGCGTAATTCCCCGCGGCAACGTCGAAGCGGCGGCACCGTCCGCTCACCGCGAATTGAGTGGCTTCGCTTGCGTCTAGCACCTTAAGTGTTCGGCCCAGGCCTTCCGGTGCGGACCGGAAGGATGAGCGGAGAATTGGATGGAGCGCCGCGTCGCATTCCTGGGTGCATTCGCGATCATTGCTTCGGCTGCGATCGTTTCCGCGCGCGCCGATCCCCGCGCAGTCGTCGAGCTCTTCACCAGCCAGGGTTGCTCCTCGTGTCCACCCGCCGATCGCCTGCTGGGCGAATTGGCGCGCGATCCTGCCATCCTGGCGATGAGCCTGCCGATCGATTATTGGGATTACCTCGGCTGGAAGGACACGCTCTCCAATCCGCGCCACACCGCCCGGCAGCGTGGCTACGCTCGCATCCGGGGCGATCGCGAAGTCTACACGCCTCAGGCCGTGATCAATGGCGCGGCGCATGCGCTGGGCAGCGACAAGGCCGCGATCGATGCGGCGATCCTGGCGACGAAGGCCGATCCGTCGACCCTGTCCGTACCGGTGAAGCTTGCGGTATCGGCAGATCGGCTCGATGTGACGATCGCGGCCGGAGCGAACGCGCCGGCCGGCAGCGAAGTCTGGCTGTGCGAACTCGCCAGCACGGTTCCGGTTGCGATCCCCCGCGGCGAGAACGGCGGACGTACCATCGTCTATCACAACGTGGTCCGCCGCTGGCTGCGGCTGGGCGAGTGGAACGGTGCCGAGCATTCCTTCAGCGTGCCGACCGCGGGATTTGCCGACAACGGCATCGACGCGCTCGCGGTCATCGTGCAGACCGGCACCATGGATCAGCCCAGCAAGATGCTCGGCGCCGCGATCCAGCCGATCCGGTAAATCCCGGTTCCGTCACTCCGGCCGAGCGCAAAGCGCGAGAGGCGGAACCCCATGAACACAAAAAAAGGGCCGGCAAGCCGGCCCAGGGCATGAGGGGATTTGAACCATCGGAAACAAAGGGCCCGGCCTGCTCGAACCCCGGGGGGCTGGGGGGCTGAGGAATCCGGGGCTGTCGCCGACCGGGCCCTGAGAGATTTCCATGTCGCAAGCTACCGCGGCACGGCCTGGGCCGAATTAGGGCGGTATTATGAAATTTCCTAACGATTTCGTGAATCCGAGACTCGTTTCGAACGAAAGGCATCCGGAATCGCACGATTTTCCCGGCTTCGCTCGACGCTCGCTGCCGTCGCACCGATCGAGCAACCCCTTGCGATGTGCGGAAAGCGGCGCGATCATCGCGCATCGACTCTCTTGTCTCCAGGAGGCGCCATGAGCTTCGGCGATACTGAACCGAGCGAGCCCCGTCGGGGCGAGGCCTTGAGCGGACCGCCGCACCTCGTCCCGCAAGTGACCTTCGAACGCGGCGAGCTCGACCGCATTCTCGGTCTTTATGGGCGCAAGGTCGCGGAAGGCGAATGGCGGGATTACGCTATCGATTTTCTCAAAGACCGTGCCGTGTTCTCTGTATTCCGCCGTGCGTCCGAGATTCCGATCTATCGCATCGAGAAGAACCCGCGGCTCGCCCGCCGCCAGGGAGCCTACAGCGTGATCTCGGCGACCGGCCTCATCCTCAAGCGCGGCCATGAGCTCGATCGGGTGTTGCGGGTGCTCGATGCTTCGCTGCGACTGGTCGCCGGCTGATCGATTGCCCGGCCCGCTCACGGGTCTTTCGTAGCGCCCGGCCCGAGCGCTCGCTGCATCAGCACGGTATCGAGCCAGCGGCCGTGCTTGAACCCGACCGCCTCGAGGGTGCCGATCAGGTGGAACCCGGCGGCGCGGTGCAGCGCGATCGAGGCTACTTGCTCGGAATCTCCGATCACCGCGATCATCTGCCGAAAGCCGCGCCGTTCGGCTTCGGCGATGAGCTCCTCGATCAGCGCGCGGCCGATCCCGCGCCGCTGCGCCTCGGGATCGACATAGACCGAATTTTCCACGCTCCAGCGATAGGCCGGCCGCGCCCGATACGGGCCCGCATAGGCATAGCCCAGGATCGCGCCATCGGCTTGCGCGACCAGATAGGGATAGCCGGCCTCGACGAGCGCCCGCTGGCGTCGCCCCATCTCCGCCTCATCGGGCGGCTCGAGCTCGAAGGAGGCGGTTCCGAACCGCACCGCGTGGGCGTAAATGCGCGCAATCGCGCCGGTGTCGGGCGCAGCGGCCGGCCGAATCAAGAGTTTCGGCATGGGCAAACCCCCAAAGCGTCTCCCCAAAACGAAGGCGCCCCGGACAAGCCGGGGCGCCTCTTCACACGAGCATTTGGGTCCCTCAGCGCCGATCGCCCGCCAGGCGCAGCAACATCAGGAACAGGTTGATGAAGTCGAGATAGAGCGCCAGCGCCCCCATCACCACTTTGCGGCCGCCGATGGTGCCGTCGTCCATGGGGTCGTACATCTCCTTGATCTTTTGGGTATCCCACGCGGTCAGCCCGGCGAACACGATCACGCCGATCACCGAGATGATCCAATCCAGCTGACTGCTGCCCAGGAAGATGTTCACCAGGCTGGCGATGATGATCCCGAACAGGCCCATGATCAGGAACGAGCCGAACGCGGTGAGATCGCGTCCCGTGGTGTAGCCCCACAGGCTCAAGGCTCCGAACGCCGCCGCCGAGATGAAGAACACCCGGGTGATCGACGCGTGGGTGTAGACCAGGAAGATCACCGAGAGCGACAGCCCGAGCGACGCCGCATAGACGAAGAACAGCAGCCGGGCGGTGCTGGCCGACAGGCTGTTGATCCGGAAGCTGAGGAAGAACACCAGGCCGAGCGGAGCCAGCATCAGGACCCAGGTCAGGGCCGTGCCGTAGATCGCCTGCCCGAACGGCGTCAGGGCCAGCGCCCCGGTCGAAGTCGTGGTCACGGCGAGCTGGAAGGTGAGCCAGGCGACCACGCCGGTCATCGCGACGCCGGCCGCCATGTAGTTGTAGACGCGGATCATGTGCGCCCGCAGGCCGGCATCGATCGCGAGCGCCCGATCGGCGCCGAAGCGACGCGTAGCTGCGTAGTTCCGGTCGAAGTCCGACATCGAATTATCCTTTCTGTCGCCCCGCCGCGGGGGTGCGCCCCGAGGCGGCAGGGGCAAGACGCCGCGGCAGCGAGCCGCCGGCACCCGATGCGCCAAATCTAATGCTAGATCATGGCGGACGCTAGATGGGCCCTTCCGGGCGTGCGGTCCAGTGTCAAACTGGCACGGCCCGGCGGCACGCAAAGCCTAGAGGTTGCGCAGCACCGGTCCGGGCTTGTGGCTGAGCGCCGTGAACGTCCCGACGAGCCCGAACACGACGGTGAGCGCGAGGGCGGCAAGCGCGACCAGGATCGCCGGGCCGGCCAGCCACACGAACGCGACCTCCATGACTTCGGTCACGACCAGGAAAGCGGCGATCGAGCCCGCCGCCAAGCCGAACAGCGCGGTGGCAAGCCCGAGCAGCAGGTACTCGAGCGCGTAGAAGCCCAGCAGCCGGCCGCGGCTTGCGCCCAGCATGCGCAGCACCACGGCATCGTAAACCCGGTGCCGATGCCCGGTCGCGAGCGCCCCGGCGAGCACCAGAACCGCCGATATCAGGGTCAAGCCGCTGGCACCGCGAATCGCCATGGTGAGGTCGAGCACGAGCTTGGCGATCGCCTGCAGCACCTCCTTGACGCGCACCAATGTGACGGTCGGGAACTCCTCGGCCGCGGCCTTGAGCAATCCGATCTCCTGCTCGCTGGTGCCGCCCTCCGGATAGGTCAGCGTAGCGATATCGGCATGTGGCGCGCCGCGGAAGCTTCCCGGCGAGAACACCAGGACGAAATTGATCCCCAGCGTTTCCCAGTCGACCGAGCGCAGGTTGGCGACCGTCGCGGTGATGTTTCGTCCCAGCACGTTGACCACGACCGGGTCGCCGAGCTTGAGGCCCAAGCCTTCGGCGATCTTGTTCTCGACCGAGACGAGCGGCGGGCCGTCGTAGCCGTCTTTCCACCATTGCCCGGCCACGATCCGGGAACCGGGCGGGACCTCGCGCGCGAAGGTGATGCCGCGGTCGCTGTGCAGCACCCACGCGGCGCTCGGGGGCGGGCGCAAGTTTTCCGCCGCGACGCCATGCGCGCTGACGATGCGCCCGCGCAGCATCGGCACGCGCTCGAGCTTGGCGCCGGGCGCGTGCTGGGCGATGAAGGTATCGAACCGAGCGGCGTCGCTTGCCTGCACGTCGAGGAAATAGAACGAGGGCGCCCGCTCCGGCAGGCCCGCCGTGAACTGCCGGCGCAAATTGCCGTCGATCAGGGTCAAGGTCACCATCAGGGCCAATCCGAGTCCCAACGACAATACGACGACGGGCGTCACCGCGCCCGGCCGGTGCAAATCGGCAAGGATCAGCCGAAACAGGCTGGAGCGGGGCCGCGGCGCGCGCCGCGCGATCGCCATGAGGGCAAGCGCGATCGAACGCAGCGCGATGAAGACCGCGGCTGCGGAAGCCACGAAGATCGCCGCGAGGCGCCGGTCATAGGCGAGTGCGATCGCCGCGGCGGCGAGCACCGCGACCGTGGCGGCGGCTCCGAAGATGTAGCGGGCCCGCGGAAAGCGGCGCTGCGGCGCCACTTCATCGCGAAACAATGCGGATACCGGAACGTCATGGGCGCGCCCGAGCGGCCAGAGCGCAAACGCGAGCGCGGTCAGCACCCCGTAGAGCAGCGCGACCGCCAATTGGCCCGGATAGAGCGCGGCCGCGATCGGCACTGGAATGACTGCTCCGAGTGCGGTTGCGAGCAGGAACGGGATCGCGGCGCCGGCCGCGAGCCCGAGCGCGATGCCGAGCAAGGCCAGCAGCAGAACCTGGCCGAGGTAGATGGAAAAAATCTCCCGGCCGGTGGCGCCGAGCGCCTTCAGGGTCGCGATCACGTCACGCTTGCGATCGAGATAGCTCTTCACGGCGTTGGCAACGCCCACGCCGCCGACCAGCAACGAAGTGAGACCGACCAAGGTGAGGAATTGCGTGAACCGCGCGATGTTGCGTCCCAGCTCCGGAGAGGCGTTGTCGCGGGTTCGGATCTCCCAGCCGGCATCCGGAAAGGCGGCGCGCGCCGCGTTCACGGCCGCCTCGGTCGCGCGGTCGCCGGCATCGTTGTCGGGCAGACGCAGGCGGTAATTCCAGCGCACGAGGCTCCCCGGCTGAACGAGCCCCGTTGCAAGCAGCCCGGCCTGGCTCATCAGCAGCCGCGGCCCGAGCGCGAAGCGGGTGGCGAGCTTGTCGGGCTCCGCCTCGAGGCTCGCCCGGATTTCGATCGTGCTCTCGCCGACGCGAATGCGCGACCCCGGAACGAGATCGAGGCGTGCGAGCAATGCCGGATCGGCGGCGGCGCCGAAGATGCCCTCGCGCGCCGCGAACAGCTCCGCGGCCGGCCGAGGCGGGCTGAACCGGACGGCGCCATACAGCGGATATCGATCGTCGACGGCCTTGATCTCGACGAGCGCGGCGCGCCCGTCGTCGGTGCGCGCCATGGCTCGCATCGTTGCCGCGGTCGAGACGCGGCCCCGGTCCTCCAGGAACGCCTGCTCCCGGCGATCGGCTTCGCGGTGGATCAGCGAGAAAACGGCGTCCCCGCCCAGGATGACCCGGCCCTCCCGCGCGAGGCCATCGGCGAGGCTCCGCGCCAGCGATCCCACGCCGGCAATTGCGGCAACTCCGAGCGCAATGCAGGCAATGAACACATAGAATCCGCGAAGACCCGCGCGGAGCTCGCGCAGCGCGAGCCGCCATGCGAGCGCGCTGCCGCGCAGCCGGCCCCCGGCGACGGCCAGAGCGCCGCTCATGCGCGCAGCCGCCGGCGTTCATCGGCATCGGCGATGCGGCCCGAGCGCAGATGCACGACCCGCCCGCAGCGCTCGGCGAGCGCCGCATCGTGCGTCACCAGAACGAGCGTCGAGCCGCGCTCCTTGTGGCCCCGGAACAACAGCTCGATGATCTGCGCCCCGGTCGCTTCGTCGAGATTGCCGGTCGGCTCGTCGGCAACGAGGATGGCCGGGTTGGGCGCAAGGGCGCGCGCGAGCGCGACCCGCTGCTGCTCGCCCCCGGAAAGCTCGGCCGGATAATGCGAGGCGCGATCCCGCAGCCCGACAGCGTCGAGCTCGCACGCCGCGATATCGAACGCGTCCGCGACGCCGGCCAGCTCCAATGCCACCGCCACGTTCTCGAGCGCCGTCATGGTGGGAATGAGGTGAAAGGACTGGAACACGATCCCGATGTGACGGCCGCGGAATCGCGCGAGGCCGTCCTCGCCCAGCATCCCGAGATCGCAGCCGTTGACGAGAATACGCCCCGTATCCGGCCGCTCCAGCCCGGCCATGACCATGAGCAGCGTCGATTTGCCCGAGCCTGAAGGGCCGACGAGGCCGATCGCCTCGCCCGTTGCTATATCCAGGTCGAGATCTTTGAGGATATGAACTCGCGCCGCTCCCCGGCCGAGCGAGAGATTGACGCCGGCAAGCGCGATCGCCGGCATCGCCCTCGTCGAGGTGTCGTCCATGTGGCCTTTCCGTGCGCGCGTTGAGCGGCCGCGACTGATCCGATCCCGCACATATGGGAAACGGCCGGGGGCGGTCCAGACATTTGCGAAGGTTTCGCTGTTCACGATCGCCTGGATTGCGGCGATTCTCGCCGCGGCGTCGATGCAGGTGGCGCCGCTCGGCGCCTCCGAGCGCCCGATCAGGATCGTCGCCTTGGGCGATTCGCTCACCGCCGGCCTCGGGCTCGCGACCGAGCAGGCCTTTCCGGCCAAGCTCGCGCAGGCGCTCGAGCGCAAGGGCATTGCGGTGGAAATGGTCAATGCCGGCGTGTCGGGCGATACGGTGTCCGATGGCGCTTCTCGGCTGGACTGGTCGGTGCCGGAGGGCACCGACGCGGTGATCCTGGAGCTCGGTGCGAACGACGCGCTGCGCGGCATCGATCCGAAGCTCACGCGCGCCGCGCTCGACGCCATCCTGCAGCGGCTCGCGGAGCGCCGTGTCACGGTGCTGCTGGCCGGCATGCGCGCGCCGCGGAACATGGGCGCGGCCTATGTCGAGGCATTCGACGCCATTTTTCCCGAGCTTGCCTCGACCTTCGGCGTCGTTTTCTACCCGTTCTTCCTCGACGGCGTGGCGGCCGATCGCACGCTCAACCAGCCCGACGGGCTGCACCCGACCGCGGCCGGAATCGACGCGATCGTCGCCAGGATGCTGCCCAAGGTCGAGGAGCTGGTCGCGCGTGCCCGCGCGGCGCGCGGCTCTTGAAGACTCGGCCCGCGTCCGCAAATCTTCGCACATTGCGGCCCCCGTCACCCCGACCCCGCCTCCTGGTTTCGGAGGAGAAAATGCCCCGCCTTTTCACCGCACTGGAAATTCCCCGCGAGATCGCGCTTTCGCTCTCGATGCTGCGCGGGGGGTTGCCGGGCGCGCGCTGGATCGACCCGGAGAACTACCATCTGACGCTGCGCTTCATCGGCGACGTCGATGACGTGCTGGCCCACGAGATCGCGTTCCTGCTCGATCAGGTCGACCGGCGGGGCTTCGAGATTCGCTTCGATCGCCTGGCTTCGTTCGGCGGCCGCCGACCCCGCGCGGTGATCGCCGCGGCCGCACCGGTCGCGCCCCTGATCGAGCTCCAGGCCGAGCTCGAGCGGCTGATGCAGCGCATGGGGCTCGAGCCGGAAGGCCGCAAGTTCACGCCGCACGTCACCTTGGCGCGGCTTCGGGATTCCTCGAGCCGCCAGGTGGCGGATTATCTCTCGACACGCGCGCCGGTTCGGGTCTCGCCGTTCCCGGTATCGCGCTTCGTGCTGTTCTCGTCGAAGAACTCGGTCGGTGGGGGGCCCTATGTGGTCGAGGCCGCCTATCCGCTGGCGGCCTGACCGGCGATCACGTGCCCGATCAAGGACATCCGAGGTACCATGAGGTACTGATCATGATACAGTGCACTGCGAAACGGAGAGGCATTTGGTGCCATGGGCAGCACGATCGCGAAGCTCAAAGAATTGCTCGAACGCGCGGAAACCTGGCCGGAGAACGCGCAGCAGGAACTGGTGCAGCTGGGTGCCGAGATCGAGGGAGAGCTGCAGGCCGGCGACTATCGGGCCACACCGGAGGAGCTGGCGGCGATCGACGAAGCACTCGAACAAGTCGCGCGCGGTGAGGTGGCAACCGAGGCGGAAGTGGAAGCGGCGTTTCGGACATTCCGCCGCACATGAAGGTTGAATACTCCCCTCGGGCAGTTGGCGACCTTAGGAAAGTTTCTCTGGCAGTCGCGCATTTGGGGAGGCCGTATCCGCGGCTGTCGAGGCCCGCATCCGGGAAGTCGTGGCACGAATAGCGCAAGCCCCCCAGAGCGCGCGCCGGCTCATCGGGCGACCCTCGGTGCGCGTGATTCCGCTGGTGCGATATCCGTATAAAATCTTCTACACCGTCTCAGCAGACGCCGTGCAGATACTTCACATTCGCCACACATCGCAGCGACCTTGGAAGGGCGAACACCGCTAGAAGGGTGCGTGAAGCCGGTTTGCGCCTGCAGGGCGCATCATATCCATGGCAAACCCTTGGCGCTCTTGAACTCCCACACCTCACGGGCGCAGCACCAGCTTGCCCATCACCTTGCGGTCGGACAGCGCCTTGATGGCCTCCGCGGTCTTCTCCAGCGGATAGATCGCGTGGATGTGCGCGGAGAGCTTGCCCTCGGCGCACCAGCGGGCGATGTCGGCCATATTGGCGCGGTGGGCTTGCGGGTTTCGCTCCACCCAGGCGCCCCAGAACACCCCGACGAGGGCCGAGCTGCGGAGCAGCACGAGGTTGAGCGGGATTTTCGGGATTTCGCCGGCCGCAAAGCCGATGACGAGGTACCGCCCGCCCCAGGCGAGCGCGCGGACGGCCGGCTCCGCATAAGAGCCGCCGACCGGATCGTAGATTACGTCGACGCCCTTGCCGTCCGTGACGCGGCGCAGCGCGTCCTTGAGATCCTCCTGCGCATAATTGATGGCTTCGTCCGCCCCGTGCTCGCGCGCGAAGGCGAGCTTTTCGGGCGATGACGCGCAGGCGATGACGCGCGCGCCCATCAGCTTGCCGAGCTCGATCGTGGCCAGCCCGGTGCCGCCGGCGGCGCCGAGCACCGCGAGGGTTTCGCCGGGTTCAAGCTGCGCGCGATCTTTGAGCGCATGGAGCGTCGTGCCGTAGGTCACGGTCAGTCCGGCCGCACGGTCGAAATCGAGGCCGTCCGGCAGCTTGATGAGGCGCTCGGGCTTGGCAACGACCCGCTCGCGCGCCGCGCCCGCGCCGATGTTGCCGAGCACGCGATCCCCGCGGCTGAGCGCGGTGACCTGTGGCCCGACGCTCTCCACGACGCCGGCGAATTCCGCCGCCGGCGAGAACGGGAACGGCGGCTTGTGCTGGTATTTGCCGGCAATGATCAGCGTGTCGAAGAAATTGAGCGCCGCGGCCTTCACGGCGACCACCACCTCGGCTGGGCCGGCGACCGGATCGGGCAGATCCTCGAGCTCGAGGTCGTCCGGGCCGCCGAAGCGGGTACACAGGATGGCTTTCATGGGATGCGCGCCTTGTCCGCCTACGAGATACCTGCGAGATAGCGGCGCGATTTATCGCAGCATCCCGGCCGGCGATCCAGGGCGGGGGCATCGTACCGCGGGCGGGGCGCGCAGCCCGTGTTGACGGGCGGGCGCAAGAATGCGTTCAAATTGCCGGCTGCCGCCGTGATTCGGTCAAGTTTCGCAGGATGTTCGGACGGCGCGGACCTCATTTATTCCTCTTGGGAACTGCGAGGCCTGATGATCACCCTGGCTCTGAACCGGATCGCGCTGCCGCTTGCCGCCATGCTCGTGATTGGCTCGGCAGCCGCGGCGCAGCAGACGACTGCCCCGAACCCCGCGACTGCCCCCGCCAAGCCGAAACCGGCGAAGCCCGCCGCAAAGCCCAGCGCCCCCAAGCAGGCGCCGCAGACTGCCGCCGTCATGGGGGCGGACCCGGTGCTGCTCGGCCAATATGCCGAATGGGGGGCTTATGCGGCACAGAGCGGCGGCGGCAAGATTTGCTTCGCGCTCGCCAAGCCGGGGAGCTCCCAGACCACGCCGCCCAACAAGCCGCGCGACCCGGTATTTTTCTTCGTCGCAACCCGTCCCGCCGAGAACGTGAGGAACGAGGTGTCGGTCATGATGGGGTATGCGTTCAAGCCGGCGACCGATGCCACCGTCGAGATCGGCCCTGCCAAGTTCGCCCTGTACACCCAGAACGACGGCGCCTGGATCAAGAATGCGGCCGAGGAGGCGCGGCTGGTCGAGACGATGCGCAAGGGCGCCGACCTCGTCATCACCGGCACGTCGAGCCGCGGGACGCAATCGGTCGACCGCTATTCGCTCAAGGGATTGGCGCAGGCGCTAGACCGCAGCGCACAGGAGTGCAAGTAGGCGGGTGGTTGCGCCGTCCGCCTCTCGGCGCCATTTGTGCTAAGAGCCGCGCCAACGCGCGCCCGCATCCCGGATTCCTGCATGCGCTTGAGCCCGCTTGTCCCCGAACTTACCGCACGCCCGGCGGCGGACGAGCTTGCGCTGGAGAAGACCCCGCTGGAGCGGTATGTCCCGCCCGCCAAGCCATCGCTGGTCGGGCTCTCGCGCAATGCGCTCGCGGAAGCGCTCGGCGCGGTCGGCGTGCCGGAGCGCCAGCTCAACATGCGGGTCTCCCAGATCTGGCATTGGCTCTACGTCCGCGGGGCGCAGAGCTTCGAGGCGATGTCCAGCGTTTCGAAGGAACTGCGCGCGATCCTCGCCTCGAATTTCACCCTGGCGCGGCCGGAGATCGCCGCCGAGCAGGTCTCGGTCGACGGCACGCGCAAGTGGCTGTTGCGGCTTCCAGGCGAGCACGCGAACGAAAATCCCCATGAGGTCGAGTGCGTCTACATTCCCGAGGCCGACCGCGGCACGTTATGCGTATCGAGCCAGGTCGGCTGTACGCTCAATTGCACGTTCTGCCATACCGGGACGCAACGCCTCGTGCGCAACCTCACGGCGGGCGAGATCGTCGGCCAGGTGCTGCTGGCGCGCGACCGGCTCGGCGACTGGCCCGGCGCCAAGGTTTCCGAAGGCGCGTTGGCGCCGAGCGACGGCGGCCGGCTCGTTTCCAACGTGGTGATGATGGGGATGGGCGAGCCGCTCTACAATTTCGAAGCGGCGCGGGATGCGCTGCTGGTCGTCGCCGACGGCGAGG
>WNFY01000213.1_pt1 | contig 46370 bp, 29 predicted proteins | sample 5400091 | NCBI WGS metagenome assembly WNFY01 (sample SAMN13153364, study PRJNA577476) | soil metagenome | isolation source: 60 cm soil or saprolite under grassland replicate 1 | place: USA:California | collected 2016-06-15
GGTGAGGAGACCGGTGTTGAGCGGGTTGCGGTGGCTGGCGCGGGGTGAGGCGGACCTGCCCGGGAACGGCTCATGGTTGTCCGCGGCGGAGGCGGTGCGGGCTTCCGGCATACGCTTCACCAAGCGGCGCACCGAGTATCTGGTGCGTCGCTGGACGGCCAAGCATGCGGTCGCAGCCCAGCTCGGGCTGCCGGTCGATCCCGCCTGGTTCGGCCGGATCGAGGTGCGCAACGCCGGTACCGGCGCGCCCGAGGTGTGGGTCGATGGTCTGCCCGCCGGGGTCGGTGTCTCGCTGACCGACCGTGCTGGCTGGGGTGTGTGCCTGGTCGGCGGGGGATCCTGCGCGGTCGGCTGCGACCTCGAGCTGGTCGAGCCGCGGAGCCTGGGGTTCGTGCACGACTTCCTCACCGAGGCGGAGCAGCGGCTGGTGCTAGGGGCCAGGTCGGAGGCCGACCGCCAGGTCCTCGCCAACCTTGTCTGGTCGGCGAAGGAGAGCGCGCTGAAGGTGCTGCGGACCGGCCTGGGCCGGGACACCCGCTCGGTGGAGGTGCGGCTGCACGGCGAACCCGGCCCGGGCGGGTCTGCCGACGGGTGGTCGGGGCTCACCGTGCGCGGCACCGACGGCGATGAGTTCCCCGGCTGGTGGTGCCGTCAGGGCGCGTTCCTGATCACCGTCGCTTACGACGCCCCAGCCGGACCGCCGATGTCCATCGGGGACCCGGCCGGCATCGCCGCCGCCGAGCCGGTGCACAGCTGGCTGCACCACCCCGTCTAGACCCGCCTCACCGTCCCGTCCGGGCCATCCCGCGTTCCAGAGCGTCCACAATGTAGGGGCGGAGCCGGGCGGCGGGGATGATCCGGTCGACCGAGCCGACCGCCTGAGCCCGCTGGATGCTGTGGATCCGGTCGAACTCGGCGGCGACCTCGCCCAGCTTCTCCGCGCGCACCAGCTCGTACGTCTCCTGCAGGGTGGAACGGAGGCTGGCGGCGAGCCCGTCGCCGGCCGCGGCGAGCCGCTCGCGGAGGCCGACGATGCGCGGGTCCCGCTCGGCGCGAGCCTTGACTTCCCGGACGAACACGACGGCGGCCGCCGGGGCACCGCCGATCACCGACGCGTAGGAGCCCTCGACCGCAGCGATCTCCAGCTGCTCGTTCAGCCGCTTGGAGAACACCACGAACGCCCCGCCGTGGTAGCGGGAGACCACGACGAAGACGACCGGCCCGCGGAAGTTCGTCACGGCCCGGCCGATCTCGGCGCCGTACTCCAGCTGCCACCGGCGCATCGACTCCGGCGATCCGTCGAACCCGGACAGGTTCGCCAGCACCACCACCGGACGGTTCCCGCTGGCCGCGTTCAGCGCCCGCGCCACCTTGCGGGAGGACTGCGGGAACAGGGTGCCCGACGTCCACGCCGGCGGCCCGTCGGCGGGAAGGTAGCCGCGCCGGGCCAGCGAGCGGGACTCCAGGCCCAACAGGCAGACCGGGATTCCGCCGATGTGGGCGTCCCAGACCACGGCGGTCTCCGCGGCCCGCCACCGGCCCCACCGCTCCAGCGGAGTGGCGTCGGCGTCGACCACGGAGCGCATCACCGAGCGGATGTCGAACGGCTTCTTCCGCTCGGCGTTGCGGGTCGGCGAGAACACGTCGCCGACCACGGTGAAGTCGCTGCCGCCGATCGGCGCGTGCGGCGCCCCCCGCACGTCCCGGTCGACCGGGTCGGTCGTGCTGGCCCGCCGCGGGAAACGCTCCCCCGGCACCACGTACGCGTGCTCGTAGTGCCGCAGCAGGATGTCGCAGGCGCCGTGCGGGTCCGGCGCCCAGTACTGACCCTGCCCGTTCGGGCCCATGATCCGTTCGTAGCCGCCGATGCCGGCGTTGTCCTCCGCGGACACACCGCCGGAGAAGTCCAGCGCCTGCTTGCCGGTGAGCACCATGGTGCTGGCCGGCGTCATGACGAGGATGCCGCGGGTGTGCTGCAGCATGGTGGCCTCGGCGTTCCAGTACGGCTGAGCGCCGACGTTGATGCCGGTCACCACGACGTTGACCTCGCCACCGGCCTGGGTGAACTCGATGATGCGGCGCAGCACCGCGCCGATCCAGTCCATGTTCTCGGTACCGGAATCCATGGCGATCCGGGCGCCGGAGGACAATGCGAACCACTCGAGGGGCAGGCGTTCCCGCTCGGCGAGGTCGAGCGCGGCGATGATCCGCCGGCACTCCGGCTCGGCGAGCGCGCCGAGGCTGCGGGTCGGGTCGCCCAGGATGGCGACTCGGGTCATCCCCTCGGGCACCTTGGCGGTGTAGTTCGTCGTGAGCCCGACGACCAGGTTCGCGCTGTTCTGCCCGTACGGGCGGTCGACCGGCACCAACCTGCCGTCGGAGTCGAGGTCGTGCTCGACGAAGCGTCCGGCCGGGAAGTCAGTGCCCTCGCTGCCCGGCGGTGGGGTGAGCATCCTGATCAGCTCGTATGGGTACGGCGCGGCGACCCGCTGCGCCCGCAGCACCTTCTGGCGATACTCGGTCAGCGGCCGGATCGGCGCGTCGCCCGGCGGGCGTACCCGGGTGGTCCCGCCGCGCTCGCCGAGACCCTCCATGTGCACGACCGCCTCGCGCAGCTCTCCGTTCTCGGGGATCCGCACTCGCAGCACAACTTTCTGCAGGCCGACGCCGGCGGCCAGCGGGCCGAACCGGTCGGCGAGCGTCGCCCACATGTGCCGCGGCATTTCCCAGGGCGGGCGCACGTTCAGCACGATCCGGTTGGCTTGTGGACGGTCCCGGTGCGGCACCGCCGCAAGCGCGCTGCGCATCGCGGCCAGGGCCTGCAGCCCGATCCGCTCCAGCCCGGGGTACCCGATGATCCGGCCGGCCTCGTCGCGGGCCGGGGTCATGTCCCGGACCTCGGCCATCGCGAACAGCCGGACGTCCTTAGGGTTGGCGTGCGCCACACCGCGGAACAGGAAGACGTCCTCCGGCGACAGCAGCCGCTGCAACGAGAAGTTGCTCAGCCGCCACAGCTCGATCCGCTCGGCCAGCATGGGGTGCAGGTTGCGGTAGACCGGATCTTCGGCAAACTCGCCGTGGCTTTCCCGGAATGTGACGTGCTGGGTGCGGGCGTACTCGGCCGAAAGCCCCGCCAGGCTGGTCGCCGTCACGTCCAGGCGATGCAGCCGATGGCCGAAGTCGCAGCCGGCCACGCGGTCGGCCAGGTCGGCCGCCATCGCGTCGTTGTCCGGCATGTCGCCTTCACGCCAGGCCACGAGATCGACCACGACCGGGCGGTCCGGATGGGCATCGGCCAGGTGCCCGGCCGCGTCACGGGCCAGCGCCTCGATGTCCGTCAGCGGCGCGTAGCCCACGACAAGGTGGACCCGCTCGTCGCCGAGCTCGTACTGGGTCGCGCAGAGCAGATGCCCGGCGCGCTGGTCGAACCGGATCGGGCCCAGCGCGCCGTACCGGTAGAACCGCCGGACATGCGTCTCCAGCAACGCTGCCCGCAGGTGCGGATTGTCGGTCTGACGCCACCAGCGCAGCAGACCGGCTCGCATCGGCTGCGGGCACCGGACGAGTCTCTCGATCAGCGCCTCGCGGTCGGCCGGGTCCGGGCCAGCGGCGAGCGCGGCGAGATGACCGTCCATGTCGGCGTAGATCTCGGCGACCCTGCGCTCGAGCACCGGCTCGTCGATGTGGTGGAACACCACATCCCGGGTGAGGTCGGCGACGAGCTGGTACCGGTCTTGAGTGGCCGCGGCGAGCCGGTCGAGCCGGGCCCGCAGGTCTGCCTGTCCGGCGGCGCCGACCGAATCGCCCGGGTCCTGCTGGTGGCGGTCTCGCAGCCGGCGCTGCAGGATCGCGTTGACCGCCGGCACGAGCTCGCCGACCCGTCGGAACGAGCGGAACATCCACAGCACCGCCCTTTCCAGCTCCGCGGTGCGCTGCAGGCCGGTGACGCCGTACCTGGCCAGGGCGCGTTCGAGCCGGCCACGGAATGCCGCCGGCAGCCCGGCCCGGTCGGCGTCCAGCCACTGCAGGTAGGACAGCAGGTACTCCTGCGGGCTGGCGGCCTCCAGCTCCTCGAGATCGGGATCAGGATGCGGCCGGTAGAGCCCGGCCACGTCGGCGAACAGGTCCAACAGCTCGTCCTCGCAACGCGCCAGCGCGGACGGGTCGGCCGGCTTGTCCTCGGCAAGCCGGCGCTGGTCGGCCAGGACCTGGCGGGCGACTACCGGGGGCAGGTCGTAACCGAGCAGGTAGCTGCGTAGCGCCGCGTACACCGGCTCGCATCCGGACGCCTCGGCGCCCGAAGTGGACACGAGTTCGGTGAAGTCGACCACGGCCTGGCCGGTCTCGGATCCGACGGCTTCGCCGGCCTCCCGGATCCGCAGCAGCGGCGCGCCCGCGTCGACCTGGCTGTTCGCCGCGACCGAGACCTCGGTCACCTGCCCGCCAAACGGCGCGCCGAGCGTGGACTCCATCTTCATGCTCTCCAGCACAACCACCGGGTCGCCCTCGGCCACCTCGTCGCCGGGCGCGACCAGCACACGCAGCACGAACGCCGGCCAGCCGGCGCGGACCACGCCGCCGTCGTCGCGCGCGATCCGGTGGGTGATGCCGTCGACATCGACGAGAAACCCGGTGCCCTGGTTCACGGCGATGGTGCGGTAGCTGCGACCGGCCACGGTGAGCCCTCGCTCGTAGCCGTTCCGCCAGTCGACCTGGACGTCGACCAGATGGCCGTCAAGCTCGACGTGGTAGTCGCTCTGAGCGGAGCGGTAGACGCCGAGCCGGTACAGGTTCCCCCGGTAGCGCAGCCGAGCCCGGTGCCCGACCTGCTCGGGCACCTCCGGCCGTCCGCGCGCGGCGCCCGCGTGGAAGGCGGTCTCGGCGGCCGCCTGGTCGGCGTCGTACGCCTCGATGGCGGCCTGCAGCAACGCGACCGGCTCGGGCTCGGGCAGGTAGCCGCCGTCCGCGGTGAGCCGATCCAGCCATCGGTTGTCGAACCGGCCGGCGCGCACCTCCTCCCGACCCAGTAGGGACAGCAGGAACGAGCGGTTGGTGGTGCCGCCCTCCACCACGACCACGCTCTGCGCCAGCGCCCGGCGCAGCCGGGCGATCGCCTCGTCGCGGTCCCGGCCCCACGCCACCACCTTGGCGATCATCGAGTCGAACTCGGCGGCTACCGTGTCGCCCTCGGTGATCCCGCAGTCCACCCGGATGCCCGGTCCGGCCGGCAGCCGCAGCAGCGCGATCCGCCCGGGCGCCGGGCTGAAGCCGGACTCCGGGTCCTCCGCGCAGAGCCGGGCCTCGACCGCGTGCCCGCGCACCGGCGGCGGCTCACCCTCCAGCCGCCCGCCGCAGGCAACGTACAACTGCAGCTTCACCAGGTCCAGACCGGTAGTCTGCTCGGTCACCGGGTGCTCGACCTGCAGCCGGGTGTTGACCTCCATGAACATGAACTCGCTGGTCTGCGGGTCGACCAGGAACTCCACCGTGCCGGCGTTCCGGTACCCGGCGGCGGACACCAGCCGGACCGCCGCCTCCCGGATCGCCTGCTCGGCCTTGTCGTCCAGCGCAGTCGACGCGGACTCCTCGATCACCTTCTGGTTGCGGCGCTGGACGCTGCAGTCCCGCACCCCGACCGCCCAGGTGGTGCCGTGGCGGTCGGCGATGACCTGAACCTCCACGTGCCGCGCCGCCGGGATGAACCGCTCCAGGAACACCGACGGATCGCCGAAGACCAGCTCGGCCTCGGCGCGAGCGGAGCGGAGCGCATCGGCCAGGTCCTCGGGCCGGCGCACGATCCGGATCCCTCGCCCGCCGCCGCCGGCGGCCGCCTTCACCACGACCGGATACCCCAGCCGGGCCACCGGCTCGGCGGCCTCGGCCGGGTCGGGTACCGGGCCGCCGCTCCACGGCACGACCGGCACGTCCGCCTGCTCGGCCAGCCGCTTCGCCGCGATCTTGTCGCCGAGCAGCCTGATCGTGGCGTTGTCCGGGCCGACGAAGACGATGCCCGCCTCCTCGCAGCGCCGGGCGAACGACGCGTGCTCGGCGACGAACCCCCAACCCACCCAGACGGCGTCGACGCGGGCCGCGGTCAACGCCGCGACGACCCGCTCCTCGTCCAGGTAGGCGGAGGTGCGGTGCCCGGCGACCGGGTCGGCCACCGTGGCCGGGCCGAGGGAGATCGCCTCGTCGGCCGCCCGGACGAACCACGCCTGCGCGTCCGGGTCGGTGTGCACCGCGATCGTCCTGATCGGACGGTCCGGATGCTGATCGTTGAGCTCGGCGACCGCGTTGAGGGCGCGCATCGCTGGCTCGCCCCGGTTGACGATGGCCAGGCGGCGAATGATCTCGGTCACGGCGGCATCCGTTCGGGTCGTCGGCGGTTGGAGGTGGTCAGTTGGCCATCGCCGCGGCCAGCGGTCCGCGGACGTTGTCTGCCAGCACACCGGGCAGCACCACGGTGTGATAGCCCTCCAGCCGGATCAGCACCTCGCCGTGCTCGTCCACGACGACGCAGTCGTACCCGTCACCGCTCGGCTGGGCGACCGCATGCAGCCTTCCGGTGGCCGCTGCCGGGTCGCCGAGCACCCGGACCGCCTCGACGTGCTGCGGGAGACCGAGCCGCCCCTCCCGGCCGGCCTGCCAGAGCCCGGCGGTCTGGAAGCACAGCTCGACCAGCCGCGGCCCGATGACGGTCGGCAGGTTCTCCGGCACGTGGTTGGCCGGCAGGCCGTCGGCGTATCGGCCGATGCACCCGCCGTCGTACCGCCAGGCCCGGCCGACGACCTGGTACGCCGGGCCGTGGAAATACATGGCATAGACCTCTGCCGTTCCCACCGACGTGGCCGCCTCCTTCAGCGGCGTCTCGTCCCGCTCCGGTACCGGCGCGGCTGTGGACAGCCGCACCGTCCCGGTGAAGTGGGTCGTGTACTGCGGCCGGTCACTGCCCGGCAGCACCCGCTCGGCCTGCAGCCGGCAGTGGGCGAGCAGGTCGGGCCCGGCCCGGTGCACCACCGCGCTGATCGTCAGCGTCCGCGGCTCGTCCCGGTAGAACTTCACCGGCGCCAGGAAGTGGACGTCCTCCACCGCGGCCACCCGGCGTCCCGGCGCCAGCAGCCGGGCCACCTCGGCGAACGCCTCCACACCCATCACCCCGGGCAGCACCGGTGTGCCGTCGATGCGGTGGTGGTCCAGGAACGGCTGCCGGGCCGGGTCCAGCTCGGTCCGCACGACCAGTCCGGAGTGGACACCGGCGGTCTGCACCGTCCCGATCATCGGTCCGGTCTCGACCCGGTCGCAGGCGGCCGGATCCAGGCCCCCGGTCGGGTCGAACTCCTCGGCCATGATCCCCAACGACCCGGCAACCACGACCTCGCCGCACGCGGCGGAGCTGGTCAGCTCGCGCCGGATCCAGGCGACGCCGGCCTCCGGCGGCAGCATCTCGATCCCGGCCATCTCCATGATCTTCGGGATGGAGCCGCGGGTCGCCATGCCGATGCCGCCCCACGCGGTCCAGTCCAGGACGATGCCACGGGTCTGCGGCCGGGTCCGGCGGAAGCTGCTGGTCGTCTTGCACAGCAGGTCGTTGGCCGCGCTGTAGTCGGTCTGCCCAGCGTTCCCGAACCGGCCGGCGATCGAGCTGAACCCGACCGTCGCCCCGATCGGCATGTCGCCGGCCGCCTTGAGCACCGAGAACCAGCCGTCGCTCTTGACGTCGAAGACCAGGTTGTACTCCCGGGGCTGCTTGTCCGGCAGCGTGCGGCTGATCTCCAGACCGGCGGCGTGCAGCAACACGTCGATCCGGCCGCTGACCGACCGCACCTCGGCCATGACCCGGTCGACCGCGCCAGCGTCGGTGAGGTCGACCGCGTGGTAGTGGGCCGTGCCGCCGCCGTCCTGCACCGCCTGGATGGCGGTCAGCGCGGCCTGCAGCCGCTCGTACTTGACCATCTCCTGCTGCACCAGCACCGGCGTCGGACGCTTGCCGCGCTCCTTCAGCCGGGCTGCGATGTCGGTCATCAGCCCGTCCCTGTCAATGCTGAAGCGCTGCAGGTCCGGGTCGGCCGGATCGGGTGTCGGCGTGAGGTCGAGCAGGTGGAACGTCCCGCCGGACGCCTTGGCCAGGTCGGCCGTGATCGCTGAGACGATGCTCCCGGCCGCGCCGGTGACGAGGAAGACGGTGTCCTTGCTGAGCGCGAGCCCGTCCGTCCCGTCACCGAACGGCCGCTCGGCCAGCCCGACCGTCCAGCGCAGGTCGTCGGCGTGCCCGACCTCGACGCAGCCGGGGTCGCGCTGGGTCTCCGCGACCAGCAGGTCGGCCAGGGCGACGGTCTTCCTGCTCGCCGGGAAGTCGACCGCCTTGACCAGTGCCTCCGGCCGTTCCCGCTTGTACGCCTTGGTGAACCCGGTCACCGCGCCGCCGAGCGGAGCCAGCGCGCCTTCCCGGTCATAGCCGTGGTAGCCACCCAGCCGGGTGCCGGAGACCAGGAACGGCGCGTCGTCGGCGAGCTGGTGCATCAGCGCGTAGAGGTTCTTCACCCGGCGCCGCAACGCCTCCCGCCATCCTCCCAGGTCCAGGTCGGACAGTGGGCCCTCGTCGTCCAGCGCCGCCAACCAGTAAATGCCCCGCACCGGGCCGTCGGCCAGCCACCCGTCGAGCCGGGTGGTCAGGTCGTCGGTGCCGATGCCCGGCTCGACCGGCAAAGCGGTGGCGCCGAGCGCCTCCAACCGCTTGACCAGCGCCGCACCCACGCCGCCCTCGTCCAGCATCACCACGACCCGGCTGTCCGGGCCGAGCGTCACGCCGGTCGGCTTGCACAGCGCGAGGTCGGGGCGGAGCACCGGCACCGGCACCCGGCGTGGCACCCGGTCGGTTGCGGCGAGATCACCGGCGACCGCGGGAGTCACGTGCAGGCTGCCCGGCGCAGCGGTCTCGGCCGACGGCGCTGCCGACGCCGACGCCTCGGCCGTGGTCTGGCCGGTCTTCTCCCGGATCCAGCCGATCACGTGCGCCAGCGTCGGGAAGTCCCGCAACTGCAGCGCGTCGTCTCTGGCCACCCCGAACCGATCCCGCACCGCCGCGAAGATCTCCGCCTGCTTGACCGTGTCCACCCCCAGGTCGGCCTCCATGTCGAGGTCCACGTCCAGCAACTCCGGCGGGTACCCCGTGGTCTGCGACACCACGGACACCACGGTCTCCGTCACCGGGTCGGCCACGGCCACTGCCTCGGCCGGTGCCTCGGCAGCCGGAGTCGCCGCCGAAGCGGCTGTGGTCTGACCGGTCTTATCCCGGACCCAGCCGATCACGTGCGCCAGCGTCGGGAAGTCCCGCAGCCGCAGGGCGTCGTCCCGCTCGACGCCGAACCGATCCCGCACCGCCGCGAACACCTCGGCCTGCTTGACGGTGTCCACGCCCAGGTCGGCCTCCAGGTCCAGGTCCAGGTCGAGTAGCTCGGGCGGGTAGCCGGTGGTGTGCGACACCACCGACACCACGGCCTCGGTCACCGTGTCGGCCACCGCCACCGGCTCAGCCGCCACCGGCTCAGGCGCCGCCACCGGCTCGGGCGCCGATGCGACTGCCGGCGCCGGGGCCGGGATCAGAATCGGTGCGGTCCCCACCGACGCCGCGGGCGCGGCGGGCGCGGCCGCGGCAGCGACCGGCGCGGGTGCGGTCAGCGGAGTCGGCGCTGCCGGCGCGGCGGCCGGCACCGCCGGCGCGTCGTCGGCGACCACGCGCAGCCGGTGCTGCACGACCTCCAGCCGGGCGCCGGGCCGGCCGGCCGCTGTGTCCAACCAGGACTGCCATGCGGCCTGGTCGACGATCCGGTAGGCGTGGCCGAGCTCACTCGGCGCCTGGCGGCGCCGGTCGGCCTGCGGCGTCCAGCGCAGCAGGGACATCGCGATCTGCGAGCCGAAGCCGGCGGCCAGCCGCAGCGCGTACTCGACCGGGTAGGCGCCGCCCTGGGACAGGTTCAGCGCACCCAGCTCCGGGTCGGGCTCCTTGTAGTTCGGCACCGGCGGCACCACGCCGGTCTCCAGCGACTTGATCGCGACGACGTCCTCCACGCCGGCGCCCATCGCGTGCCCGGTGAACCCCTTCGTGTTGGTGATCACCACCGCGTCCGCCCGGTCCCCGAAGACGTGCCGCAGCGCGTTGATCTCGGCTGCGGCGCTGCCGCCGCGGGCCGGCGTGTAGGTCTCGTGCGAGACGAACACGGTGTTCGGCGCGATCGCGCGCCGGTCCACCCCGCGGGCCTCGGCCTGCCGCAGCAGCCTCTCCATCACCTGGCCGATGTGTGTCACGTCCAGCCGGGTGCCGTGGTACGCGCTGTTCGCGGTGACCGCGCCGAGCACCTCGCAGATCGGCTGGATCCCGCGCTCCCGCGCCGCGGCCGCGGACTCGACCACGAGCGCGGCCGCGCCCATCCCGACGATCATGCCGTGCCGGCGCCGGTCGAACGGGGTCGCGGCGTCCTCGACCACGTCGTCGGTCGCCGCGGCGCCGCTGGCCAGGAAGCCGGAGCCGATCCAGGGCATCAGCGTGTCGCTCGTCGCGTCGTCCGCGGAGATTACGATCACCCGACGGCACCGGCCGGCCCGGATCCAGTCCTCGGCCAGCGCGATGGCCTGGGTCGTGCTCGCGCAGGCCGCGTTGATCTGGGTGTTCGGGCCGCGGGCGCCGATGATCTCGGCGAACTGGGAGTGGCCCATCGACAGGCAGCGGAACAGGAACCGGCGGTCGAACACGTACGGCTCCGCCTCCAGCACACGCCGCAGTTCGGCGATCCGCCGGTCGGCCTCCGCGGCGGCCGGTTCGTCGCCGCGCAACCGAGCCCGTACCGCTTGCACGGCGGCCAGTTCGTCGTGACGAGCGCGGTCGGTGTGATACCGCTCCAGCTCGTCGGTGAACGCGTCCAGGCCGGGGAACGCCGAGCCGAAGATCACCCCGGTGTCGTCCCACATGGACTCGGGCAGCGACCACCGGTCGGCGAGCTTGGTGCCCAGCGTGGTGGTGCGGTAGTGGGTGACCAGCGGGATGCCGGCGTCCCGCAGCGCGTCGAGGCCCGCGCCGATGGCCAGCCGGGTGGACACGTCGTAGGCCTGGTCTCGCTCCGGCTCGACGCCGAACTCGGTCACCATGTCCAGCGGCGCGTGCCGGCCGGCCAGCTTGATGACGTCCCGCTCGCTGTCGATCGTCTCGAACGTGGGGTCGCCGGACTCCCGCTTGACCAGCCGGGTGATGTGCTTGTCCAGCATGGCCCGCCTGGTGCGGCGCGGGATGTTGTCGATGAACTGCTCGCCGGCCAGGATCCGGCCGATGTTCCCGTCGTCGAAGACCCGCTCGACCCCGGGCAACCCCAGCGCCGCGCCGGTGATGACCACCGGCTCGGTGGACGCGTCGCCATCGCCGGCCGGAGCGGGCTGGCCCTGGTAGATGCGCAGGCCCTGCTCGAGCACGCCGGCGAACAGCCGGCCCAGTTCGGTGATCCGGTCGGATGGGCCCTGCGTAGACATCGTGGTCCCCAGTGGACGGTCGTGGATGGACCGGGTGGTAGCCGCGGGTGCGGCTGGGACGGCGGGTGCGGGCGCGGCAGCCGCGGTGACGGGCGCAGCGACCGGCGCGGTCGCGACGGGTGCGGCGGCAGCAGGCAGGGCCGCAACGCGCACCGGTTCGGCGGCGACGCGGTAGCCCAAGCCGGCGGCGTACAGCCCGCACAGCGCCTGGTTGAACGACGGCACGTCGCCGAACTTCGGATGGTTGGTGAACAGCGCGAGGACGTCCTCATGCGACCCGAGTACGTCCTCGACGAACCCGTGCAGCGCCTTCTTCGGGCCGACCTCGACGAACACCCGGGCGCCGGCCTCGTACAGCGTCTGCAGACCCTTGACGAACTGCACCGGCGAGGCGACCTGCTTGCCCAGGATGTCGAGCAAGGTGTCGACGTCGGCGTCGGTCGGGTAGAAACCGCCCGTCACGTTCGCCACGATCGGCAGCCGCGGCGGCCGGATGTCCAGCCGGCGCAGGGCGACCTTCAGCGGCTCGCTCACCGGCGCCACGATCGGGGTGTGGAACGCGTGGCTCACCGGGATCCGGATTGCGTTGTGCCCGGCCGCCTGCAGCGCAGCCACGGCCCGTTCCACCGCGGCGGTAGCACCGCCGATCACGGCCTGGCTGGTGCTGTTGACGTTCGCGATCACGACGTAGCCGTCGGCCGCCGCGACGATCCGCTCGATCTCCGGCAGCGGCGCGAACACCGCGGCCATCGCCCCGTTGTCCTCGATCTGCAGGCTGGCCATCTCGTGGCCGCGGGCGCTGACCGCCTCCATCGCGGCGTCGAAGTCCAAGGCGCCGGCGGCGACCAGCGCGCCGTACTCGCCGAGGCTGTGCCCCATGACGAAGTCCGGCCGCACCCCGTACGCGGCCAGCAGCCGGGTCAGCCCGAGATCGGTGGCCAACACGGCCGGCTGGGTGATCTCGGTCTGCAGCAGTTGCTGCTCCATTCTGGCCAGCGACTCCGGGTCGTTCCCGGCGAAGATGTACTCGGTGAGCGGCTTGCCCAGCAGTGGCGTCATCACCCGGTCGGCCGCGGCGAACGTGTCCGCCACGATCGGCTCGATTTCACGTAGCCCGGCCAGCATGTTGACGTACTGCGAGCCCTGGCCGGTGTAAAGGAATGCCACCTTCGGCGCCGGCCCGCGGCCGACGAAGACGCCCTGAGATCGCAGCATCCGCCACATCGCCGGGTTACCCGTGGCGAACGCCTTGATCGCCTTGCCCGCCTTTCCAGCGAGGTCGGCCGCGTCGGCGTGGTCGATGGCGACCCGGACGGCCGCCCCGGCCAACGCCGGGCCCGGCGTGGACGGTCCCGCGGCCCGACCGGCCTTCGCCTCCGCCTGCACCCGGCGCAGCGCGGCCACGATCTCGTCGTCCGAGCCGGCCCCCAGCACCAGGGCGCCCCGCAGCGGCGGCTTGTCCGTCACGGTCGCCCCACCGGTCCGCACCTGCTCGGCCTGCGGGACCTCGGCCGAGGCGTAGCTGCGCTTCCCGTTCGGACGATGCCGTCCCGGCAGGTACTCCTCCAGCGCCACGTGGAAGTTCGTGCCGCCGAAGCCGAACGCGCTCACCCCGGCCCGGCGCACCCCGCCCGGTGGCTCCGGCCAGTCGCGCAGCTCGGCGTTGACCCGGAACGGCGTGCTGCTCCAGTCCACGTTCGGGTTCGGGTCAACGAAGTGCAGGCTCGGCGGCAGCGTCTTGTGGTGCAGGCTCAGCACCGTCTTGAACACCCCGGCCGCGCCGGCCGCGGCCTTGAGATGGCCGATGTTCGACTTCACCGAACCGAGCGCGATCGACCCGGGAGCCGCGCCGGCCTTGCCGAAGACCTCGGTGAGGCTGGCCAACTCGGTCGCGTCGCCGACCCGGGTGGACGTGCCGTGGGCCTCGACGTAGCTGACCGAGCCGGGGTCCCCGCCCGCGGCCTGCCAGGTCCGCTCGAGGGCCAGCCGCTGACCGACCGGGTTGGGAGCGGTGATGCCCTTGCCTTTACCGTCGCTCGACCCGGCCAGCCCGAGCAGCACGGCGTAGATCCGGTCGCCGTCCCGCTCCGCGTCGGACAGTCGCCTGAGAACGAAGGTTGCCGCGCCCTCGCCCATGACGAACCCGTCCGCGCCGGCGTCGAACGGCCGGGTGCCGGTCGCCGACAGCGCACCGATCTTGCAGAACTTCACGAACGCGGAGACGCCCATGTTCCGGTCCACCCCGCCGGTGACGGCCGCGTCGAACTGGTGGGCCTGAAGGCCGGACACGGCCGACGACATGGCGGCGAGCCCCGAGGCGCAGGCCGCATCGGTGGTGAAGTTCGGGCCGCGGAAGTTGAACACGGCGGCGACCCGGCCGGCGATGATGTTCGCCAGCTCACCGGGCATCGTGTCCTCGGTGATGTCGAAGTACCCGCCGAGGAACGCCTTCCGCGTCTCGGCCAGGATCGACTCACGCAGCCCGTCCGGCAGGCCGGCGAACGACGGCGCCGCCCGCAACCTCCGGTCGAACTCTGGGTACTCTATGCGCATGTTCGCGTGGTAGTGCTTCTCCCCGCCGATCGCGTTGCCCAGGATCACCGCCACCCGCTCCGGGTCGACGGTCCACTTCGGCCAGCCAGCATCCAGCAGGGCCTCCCGGGACACGGCGACCGCCCACTGCTGGCCCTGGTCCATCTGCGCCGAGACCTTCGGCGGGATCGGCAGCTTCCACGCCAGCGGGTCCCAGTGAAAGTCGCGGACCCAACCGCCGATGCGCGAGTAGGTCTTGTCCGGGACCTTGGGATCCGGGTCGTAGTAGAGCTCCGGATCCCACCGCTCCAGCGGGACGTCGGTGATGCAGTACCGCCCGCCGGTGATGTTCGCCCAGAACGCCTCCCGGTCGGGGGCCTCGGGCATAATGGCGCCGACGCCGACGACGGCAACAGGCTCGTACGAGTACTCGGTCATGACGGTGCTTCCTCCGGAGCCGGAACTCGTGGTCGGACAGTGGGGACGGGTGTGCCTCGGCGGGTCAGCCGACGCCGCGGTAGACGGCGGCGGCGACCTGGTCCATGTCGGCGAGCAGGCCGGTCTGGGCGGCGCGGATCTCGTCCAGGTGCATCGCCGAGCCCAGAGTGGACAGATCGGTGTCGGCAGCTCCCTGCACCCAGCGCAACCCGTCGTCGGCGACCTTGAGCGTGGCGTCCCGGGCGAACACCCGGCTGATCGCGGCGACGTCGGACGGCGCGAACCGGGTGTCGGCCTTCGGGTGCAGGGTGCCGTCGTCGGCGGCGGCTGCCCGACGGGCCAGGCTGCCAGCGCCCTCCGCGTAGGCGATCAGCTCGCCGAGCCGGAGCAGCACGTGCTGGTTGCGGGTCAGCCGGCCGGCCCGGCAGGCCTCCAGAATCGCGGCGAGCGCGTCGAAGCCGAGCGCGGCGGTGCCGGCGCCCACGTCCGGGTGGTCGGCGTGCAGCTTGCGCAGCGCCTCGGCCCGGTCCCGGTAGTACCGGCCACCGGACTTCAAGTGCTGCTGCCACCGGTCCCGGGCGATCGTCATCTCCATGATCTCCGAGGTGCCCTCGTAGATCGTGGTGATCCGGACGTCCCGCTTGACCTTCTCCACCATGTACTCGCGGGTGTAGCCGTACCCGCCGTGCGCCTGGATCGCGGCCTCCGCTGCCGCGTTGCCGGCCTCGGTGGCCAGGTACTTCGCGATGGCGCCTTCGGTGTTGAGCGCACCGCCCTCGCCCTCGCCCGCGTCGATCCGGGCGCCGGTCTCCTCGATCAACGCCCGGCCGGCCTCCAGCCGGACCACGTGCGGAACGATCAGTTTGTGCACGTAGCCCTGCTTCTGCGACAGCGGGGTGCCGGCCTGCACCCGGGTGGTCGAGTACTCGATCGCGCGGTCCAAAGCGGACCAGCCGCCGCCGAGGCCGAACGCGGCCACCATCAGCCGGGTGTAGCCGAACACGTGCTGCGCCTGGATCAGGCCCTGCCCCTCCACGCCGCCGACCAGGTTCTCGACTGGGACGAAGACATCGTCCAGGTACAGCGCGGACGTGTTCGACAGCCGGATGCCGTGCTTGTCCTCCGGCTTGGCGGTGGAGAAACCCTCCGCGCCGCGCTCCAGCACGAACCAGGTCGGCCCGCCGGGTGTCTTGGCCAGGATCGTGTACGCGTCGGCGATCCCGCCGTTGCTGATCCACTGCTTGCGGCCGCTGATCCGGTAGCCGACGACCGCGCCGTTCTCGACCACCGGGGTCGCCGTCGTGCGCAGAGCCCCGAGATCACTGCCCGCCTCCGGCTCGGTCGCGCCGTAGGCGAACAGGATGCCCTCCTCGGCGATCTTGGTGAGCCAGATCGCCTTCTGCTCCGGCGTCGCGCCGACGAAGATCGGATCGCTGCCCAGGAACGTGGCCAGCACGCTGGTGGCGAGGCCGATGTCGATGCGGGCCATCTGCTCGCAGAGTCGGTAGACGTCTACCGCACCGCCGCCCATGCCGCCGTACTGCTCCGGGATGAACAGCAGCTGCAGGCCCAACTCGTCGCCGCACATCGCCCGCACCATGTCCTCTGGGCAGACGTCCTCGTGGTCCAGTTCGAGTTGGCGGCTGGCCGGAAGCTGCTTGGCGACGAAGTCGTGCAGCGACTCGATCGCCAGCGACAGCGTCTCGGCGTCAACGCCGACGCTGGCCGGCGCGGCAGCGGTCGACACGGCCGGCGGAGCGGGAGCCGTCTGGACTGAGACTGACATTGGTCTTCTCCTGGGGCCGGACCGGCTGGTTTCGTCCAGCCTGACCAGCGCGGCGCGCTGCGCCACAGCGGCCAAGGTCTGCCCGACCCGGGACCTTCGTCATCGCATCGCCCCCCGTCCCGGGCAGACGAGGTCAGCCGGCGCCGTCGGTGGCGGTGAGCACGTCGTCGACCGGGCGGCGGGGGGTGAGCGGGGCGGGCTCGCCAGGCGGCGGCCAGCCGACTCGGAGGATCATCTGCGGGTGGTCCGGCCAATCCATCAGGGCCCGGAGCCGGTCCCGGACGCCGGGCAGGTCGATCGCCTGGGTGGCCGCCGAACTGCCCAGCCCCATCCGTTCCGCGTGCACGGTGAAGGCCGCGAACGCCTCGCCCGCCCGCAGCCGGGCCTGCGAGTCGTCGGCCGGCGTGAACACCACGACCCACGCCGCCTGCTCGTCCACCCCCGCGGCCATCTGCTGCTCGCCCGGCCCGCCGACCTCGAAGTCGCGCAGCGGGATGTCGGTGTGCCGGGGCTCCCCGGCCGCCACGTGCGGCACCGCGGACGCCGGGATGCCGTCTCGTGCCGCAGCCGAGTCCGGGCGGACCCAGCGCGCCAACTCCTCCCGGTACGCCTCGTCCTCGACCTCGAGCCGGTCCGCCCAGGACATCACCACGGCCAGGTCCAGCCGCTCGTCCGGCCGCTCGACGAGGTGGGCGTAGACGCCCTCGCCCTCCACCATCCGGCGCAGTTCATGCAACACCGGCAACGGCACCGGGTCGGGCCGGAACGGGCGCCGTTCGGTGCGGCGGCGCTTGGCCGCGGCGCCGAGCTCGCGGGTGAGCTCCTCCGGTTCGCTCCATTCGACCGGCTCGAGCCGGGCCAACAGGTCCGGACTGGCCGGGTCCGGGAACCGGGTCACCTCGGTCCGCCAGCCCTGGCTGGCAAGGCCGAGCCCGGCGAGGTACAGCGCGGCGCCGCAGGAGACGATCAGCCCTCGTCCGTCCGGGTCGATCGCCGGCAGCTGCCGTTCCCGGTCGGCGTGCAGCCCCAGCCCACCCGGTCCGAAGACCCACCGCCACGGCTGCGTGTTGTGGATGGACGGCGCGCGGATGGCCAGCCCGACCGCCCGCCTCACCTCGTCAACCGAGGGCCGATCCTTCGTAGTCGACATGTGCGTCCTCCGCTCCCGAGCCGCCTGGCTCGGGATCCCTCCGTAGGCCCGCGACGGTACCCGTCCCGGGCCGGGAGTCGGTCGCGCTCGTCTTGCCACGGTCGGCCGAGTTCACGACCAGCCCGGTCACAGTCGGCCGGTCAAGACCGGCTGATGGCCGACAGCCGGTGCAGGTGCACGCTGGCGGCGCCCGGAACGGTGCCGGCCAGAGCCTGCAGCACCCGCTCCTCGGCGTCGTCGTCCGCCTGGCCGAACAGGTCGACCCGGCCGTCGCACACCTCGACCAGCCAGCGCTGAAACCCTCCGGTGTACGCGTCCACCCGCGTGGTCACCTCGGCCCGGACGATGTCGTCGCTGCGCACCAGGGTGCGTAGCAGGTCTCGCCGGCTGATGATCCCGACCACGTGAGAGCCCTCGACGATCGGCACGCTGCGCACGTCGTACTCGAGCATGGTGTGCGCCAAGTCGGCCGCGTCGGCGGACGCCCCCAAGGCGACCACCGTCGTGGTCATGACCTCGCCCACCGTCTGCGGCGCGACCGGTATCTCCGGCTCGTCGCGGCGGACATGCGATCGCGGGTCGTGACCGAACCGGTCGGCGATCAGGTCGCCTTCGCTGACGATGCCCACCAGCTCGCCGTCCTCGTTCAGCACCGGCGCCGCGGTGATCTGCTTCTCGGTGAGGACGGTGGCGGCGTGCCGTACCGCCGTCTCCGGGCGGAATGTGATCACTGGGCGGGTCATGATGTCTCGTGCCTGCATGACGGCCTCCCTCGCCGACCTCCAGAGTTCGACGCTAGCCAGCCGCGGATCGGCGGGCGTGGGCCAAAGGTCCCGTGCCGAGCAGGCCGAAGACCTCGCGGCCGGCACGGGCACTGCCGCGCCCCGAACAGCCCGGACCGGCGCCGTCCGGGCGACGAAGGTCCCCTCGCCGGCAACCGACCAGGAGCCACGGGTCAACCGGGACGTTTGGCACTCGTCGCCGGCTCGGACGGCGACCCAGGATCGGAGCTGGGAGCCGGTCCGCCGATGACCGGCCGGAACAGGGAGGCTGGGCGGCGATGGCGGTTCGGGTCGGCATCAACGGGTTCGGCCGGGTGGGACGGCTCGCGGTGCGCGCCGCTCTCGACCGGGACATCGCGGTGGTCGGCATCAACGACCTGGCGGACGTTGCCACCCTGGCGCACCTGCTGCGCTACGACTCGACGTACGGGATCAGAACGTGCTCGACGGGCTGCACAAGGACACCCACCGCGCCCGGTCCGCAGCCGTGAACATCATCCCGACCAGCACCGGAGCGGCGAAGTCGGTCGGCGTTGTGATCGAGGGCATGGCCGGCAAGCTGGACGGGATCGCGCTGCGGGTGCCGGTCGACGACGGCTCGATGTCCGACCTGGCCGTGCTGCTGGACCGGGAGGTAACCGTCGACGAGGTCAACGCGGCGTTCCTGGCCGCAGCCCGATGGGCCGCTGGCCGGAATTCTCCGGTACAACACCGATCCGATCGTGTCCCGCGATGTGATCGGCGACCCCGCGTCGTGCGTGTTCGACGCCACGCTCACGCAGGCCAACGGCGAGTTGGTCAAGGTGTTCGGCTGGTACGACAACGAGTGGGGCTACACCCAGCGGCTGCTCGACCTGGTCGGACACGTCGGCGCCCGGCTCGGCTGACCCGGAAAGCGGTGCGTGATGAGCCGGCTGACGGTGGGCGCGGTGAAGGAGACCGCGCCCGGCGAGCGGAGAGTGGCGCTGGTTCCGGCCGTGATCGGCCGGCTGCGAGCGGCCGGCGTCCGGGTCGCGATCGAGCAGGGTGCCGGCGCGGCGGCCTGGTTCTCGGATGACGCGTACGCCGCGCAGGACGCGGTGGTGCTGCCGCCCGCCGACCTGCTCGCTCAGGCCGACGTGGTGCTGGCGGTTGGCCGGCTCGACCCCGCGACGGCCGACCGGCTGCGCCCTGGGCAAGCCCTGATCGGGATGCTGGCGCCGCTGGTCGATCCCGGGTACGCCCAGCGGTTGGCCGACCGGGGCGTGACGGCGTTCAGCCTGGACGGCCTGCCCCGCACGCTGAGCCGGGCGCAGACGATGGACGCACTCAGCTCGCAGGCCAGCGTCGCCGGCTACAAGGCGGTGCTGCTGGCCGCAGGCCTGTATGGCCGGTACGTGCCGATGCTGATCACCGCGGCCGGCACCGAGCGGCCCGCCAAGGTGCTGGTGCTCGGCGTCGGCGTGGCCGGGCTGCAGGCCATCGGCACCGCACGCCGGCTCGGCGCCGTGGTCCGGGCGTACGACGTGCGACCGGCGGCCCGGGCCGAGGCGGAGTCGGTGGGCGCGACCTTCCTCAGCCTCTGCTCGGGCGCCGCGGCTGCCGGCGAAGGCGGCTACGCCCGCGCGCTGACGGCCGAGGAGACCGAGGCGCAGCAGCTCGAACTGGCCGACCACATCGCCGGGCACGACATCGTCGTGACCACGGCGCAGGTGCCGGGCCGGCGGCCGCCGCTGCTGGTCACCGAGGAGGCCGTCAAGGCCATGCGGCCCGGCTCGGTGATCGTCGACCTGGGCGCCAGCGAACTCGGCGGCAACGCGCATGGCTCCCGGCCCGGCGAGACGGTCGTCTCCGAGAGCGGTGTCACGATCGTCGGCGCGGACAACCTGCCGGCCACGATGCCGGCCGCCGCGTCCAGCAGCTACGCCCGCAACATCACCGCGCTGCTGCTGCACATGCTGGTCGACGGCGCCCTGGTCATCGATCCGACCGACGAGATCCAGGCCGGCGTGCTGGTGACGCACCGCGGCGCGGTGGTCCACCCCGGCACGGCGCGCCTGCTCCGCGCCGATACCGCCTGAAGGAGGCGAACGATGACCGGCGCGCTGCTGTCCGACATCACCATCTTCGTGCTGAGCCTGCTGATCGGCTTCGAAGTGATCAGCAAGGTCCCGGCCACGCTGCACACGCCGCTGATGTCGGCCGCCAACTCGATCCACGGCATCGTGCTGGTCGGTGCGATGCTGATCGCCGCGGCCGCGGACAGCGCGGTCGGCTACCTGCTGGCCTTCATCGCCGCCGGATTCGCCGCGATGAACGTCGCCGGCGGCTACGCCGTGACCGAGCGGATGCTGCGGATGTTCCGGGCCCGGCCGTCGGTGTCCACTCGCGACCCGGAGGAGCGGGAGATGAGCGAGCGCGAGGGCTCGCAGCGCGAGCGGGGAGTGACGAGGGCTGCCCGGCCCGAGGAACGAGGGCCGAGCAGGCGGAGGAGCGGGAGATGAGCGAGCGCGAGGGCTCGCAGCGCGAGCGGGGAGTGACGAGGGCTGCCCGGCCCGAGGAACGAGGGCCGGGCAGGCGGAGGAGCGGGAGATGAGCACGTTCGACACTCTCGTGCGGCTGGCCTACCTGGCGGCGGCCACGGCGTTCGTACTCGGCCTGCACCTGATGAACTCGCCGGCCACCGCGCGCCGCGGCAACCGGCTGTCCGCGGCCGGCATGGCGCTCGCGGTAGCCACCACCCTGGTCCTGGTCGTCCACGAGGGACTGATCAGCGGCGTCGGCTGGGCGGTCATGGGAGCCGGCGCCGCGATCGGCGCGGCGCTCGGGTTGCGGACGGCCGCCACCGTGAGGATGACCGCGATGCCGCAGCTGGTCAGCCTGTTCAATGCGGTCGGCGGCGGGGCGGCGGCGCTCGTCGCGGTTGCCGACTTCGTCGGCGCCGCCGGGGACGATGTCGCCGGCGGCCAGCCGGTCACGACCACGGTGACGGTCGTCCTGGACGTCATCATCGGCGCGGTCACCCTGTCCGGGTCGCTGATCGCGTCCGGAAAGCTGCAGGGACTGGTGACCAGCGCGCCGGTGGTCTTCCCGGCCGCCCGCGCGCTGAACGTCGTACTCGGGACCGTGGTCCTGGCCGGCGCCGGCTACCTGTTCACCGGCGCGCAGAACGTCTGGGTGCTGCTCGCCATCATCCTGGCCGCGTTGATATTCGGTATCACCATGGTGCTGCCGATCGGCGGCGCGGACATGCCGGTGGTGATCTCGCTGCTCAACGCGTTCACCGGCACCGCGGTCGCGATGGCCGGCTTTGTCATCGACAACTCCGTGCTCATCATCGCCGGCGCCCTGGTCGGCGCGTCCGGCGGCATCCTGACGAAACTCATGGCCGACGCCATGAACCGGTCCATCGCCGAGATCATCATCGGGGGCTTCGGCACAGGCGACTCGGCTACCGCCGCCGCGGTCGGCGCCGACGCCTCCGTCCGGACGATCGCTGCCGACGACGCGGCGATCCAACTGAGCTACGCCAGCAAGGTGATCGTGGTGCCCGGCTACGGGCTGGCCGCTGCGCAGGCCCAACACGAGCTGCGCGAACTGGCCGAGCTGCTCGAGTCCCGGGGCGTCGAGGTCTGCTACGCCATCCACCCGGTCGCCGGCCGGATGCCCGGTCACATGAACGTGCTGCTCGCCGAGGCCAACGTGCCCTACCCGCAGCTGAAGGAAATGGACGAGGTCAACCCAGAGTTCGCCCGCGCCGACGTCGCCCTCGTCGTCGGCGCCAACGACGTCGTCAACCCGGCCGCCCGCCGGCCCGGCAACGCCATCTCCGGCATGCCGATCCTCGACGTCGACAAGGCCAAGAGCGTCATCGTCATCAAGCGCTCGATGGGCCACGGCTACGCCGGCATCGACAACGAGCTGTACGCGGACCCACAGACCGGCATGCTCTTCGCCGACGCCAAGGCCGGCCTCGCCGCCCTCGCCAGCGCCGTCAAGGTCCTCACCGGCGCCCGCTGAACCTACGGCGGTTCAGCAGATCTCCAGCGCGGTTCACCAGGGGGTGTAGGTGCGCTGGGCGGTCTGCAGGACGCTGACGTACCCGCTGCGCTGGTATCCGGTGAGCTCGATGCCCGCAGGTACGGCGCGCAGGCCGCGCAGCTCGGCGATCGAGCCGAAGCCTTTGCGGCCGATCCACTCGATCAGGCCGTCGAGGAGCGTGCCGGCGTAGCCTGGGCCGTGCCGGAGCAGGGCAGAGGCGGTCATCACGACGTCGGCGCCGGCCAGCAGGTATTTGACGACGTCGGCCGCGGTCTCCACGCCGGTGGTGGCGGCCAGCGAGGCGCGCACCCGCTGCCGCAGTAGTGCTATCCAGGTACGGGGGAGGCGGGCCTCGGCGGGGATGGAGAGGTCCAATGTGGGCAGCACGGCCAGCGTCTCGGCGTCGATGTCGGGCTGCAGGAACCGGTTGAACAGCACCAGGCCGTCGGCGCCAGCGGCGTCCAGTCGGAGGGCAAGGTTGCCGGTCGAGCTGAAGTGCGGGCTGAGCTTCACAGCGACCGGGACCGTCACCTCCGCCTTGACCGCGGTGAGGATCTCGATGTGCCGTTGCTCGACGTCCCGACCGGACAGGCTGGGATCGCCCGGGACGTAGTAGATGTTCAGCTCGATCGCGGACGCGCCGGCCTCCTGCATCGCCCGGGCGTACTCGACCCAACCGCCGGGGGTGCAGCCGTTGAGGCTGCCGATCAGCGGGACGTCGACCTTGTCGGCGGCCCGCTCCAGCAGGCTGAGGTAGCGGCGGGCGCCGGCGGTGTGCTCGGCGTTGGCGGGTAGGTAGGACAGAGCCTCGGCGAAGCTCTCGGTGCCGGTCTCCACGATCCGCGCCTGCTCGGTAGCATTCCGCCGCAGCTGCTCCTCGAACAGCGAGAACAGCACGACGGCGCCGACTCCGGAGTCGGACAGCCGGCGGATACCGTCGACCGTCTGGGACAGCGGGGAGGCGGAGGCGACCAGCGGGTTGCGCAGGTTCAGTCCCATGTAGTCGGTGTAGAGGTCCATCAGGACCCTCCCTTCCGTCCGTCCACTGCTCCGTTCTCCTCGACCGGCCTGCGAGGGTCGGCGGGGCTCCGCCGTTCGACCGGCCTCGTGCCGTCGGCCGGACCATGCCCATGTCCCGGCCTCCTGCCGTCGGCCGGGCTCTGCCGTCCGACCGGCCTCCTGCCGTCGGCCGGATACTGCTCCGCACCGCGGGTGGCCATCTCCTCGTAGACCTGCCAGCGCTGGTCCACCGCCTGCCGAGCGAGCGCAAGCAGCCGCTCCGCCTCGGCCGGGTCAGTGTCGGCGAGGCTGCTGTAGCGCAGCTCGCGGTAGGCGTAGTCGGTCAGCTCCAGCCGGGGTCTCGGCGAGTCGAGCAGGAACGGGTTGCCGCCCTCCGACCGCAGCACCGGGTCGTACCGGATCAGCGGCCAGTACCCGCTGGCGACCGCGCGGTACTGCTGGTCCAAGCCCTTGCGCATGTCGATGCCGTGCGCGATGCAGTGACTGTAGGCGATCACCAGCGAAGGCCCGTCGTAGGCCTCGGCCTCGCGCAGCGCTTTCAGTGTCTGCTGTGGATCGGCGCCCATCGCCACCCGGGCGACGTACACGTTGCCGTACGCGATCGCTTGCAGCGCGAGATCCTTCTTCGGCACCGTCTTCCCCGCGGCCGCGAATTTCGCGACCGCGCCAAGCGGAGTCGCCTTCGACATCTGGCCGCCGGTGTTCGAGTAGACCTCGGTGTCGAGCACCAGCACGTTGACGTTCCGGCCGCTGGCCAACACGTGGTCGAGCCCGCCGGCGCCGATGTCGTACGCCCAGCCGTCGCCGCCGACTATCCACACGCTGCGCCGCACCAGGTGGTCGAGCACGCTGCGCAGGTCGGTGACTGCCGGGCCGGTGGCCTCCCCGTTGACCCGGCCCAGCCGGTCCAGCCGCTGCTTCAGCTCGGTGACCCGGTCGCGTTGCGCCCGCAGCTCGGACTCCCGGCGCTGCGGCGCGGTCAGGATCTCGTCGGCCAGGTCGGCGCCGACCCGGTCGTGCAGCTCGGTCAGCCGCGCCTTGGCAAGCTCGGCGTGCAGGTCCGCGGCGAGCCGGAACCCGAGCCCGAACTCGGCGTTGTCCTCGAACAGCGAGTTCGACCAGGCCGGCCCGCGCCCCTCCGCGTTCGTCGTCCACGGTGTCGTGGGCAGGTTGCCGCCGTAGATGGACGAGCAACCGGTGGCGTTCGCGACCATCAGCCGGTCGCCGAACAGCTGGGACAGCAGCTTCAGGTACGGCGTCTCACCGCAGCCGGCGCAGGCGCCCGGGAACTCGAACAGCGGCAGCAGGAACTGCGCCCCCCGTACCGTCCCGAAGTCCACTCTGGACCGGTCGTTGACCGGCAGCGATTCGAAGAACGCGATGTTCTCCCGCTCGGCCGGCACGATCGGCGTATGGTCGGCGAGGTTGATCGCCTTGCGGGACGGCTCGATCGGTGACTGGATCGGGCACGCCTCGACGCACAGCCCGCACCCCGTGCAGTCCTCGACGTACACCTGCAGCGTGTACCGGGTGTCTGGAAGTCCACGCGCGTCCAGGGGCGCCGACGGGAACGTCGCCGGTGCGCCGTCCAGCCGCGGCCGCTCGTAGTACTTCGACCGGATCACGCTGTGCGGGCAGACGAAGCTGCAGTTGCCGCACTGGATGCACAGGTCGGGATCCCAGACCGCGACGAGGTCGGCGATGTTGCGCTTCTCGAACGCGGTGGTGCCGCTCGGGTAGGTGCCGTCCACCGGCAGCGCGCTGACCGGGAGGTCGTCCCCGCGCCCGGCCATCATCGCGGCGGTCACCGTGCGGACGAACTCCGGCGCGTGCGCCGGGACCGGCGGCGGCAGCCCGCGGCTGGCGGTGACGACATCCGGCACCGTGATCCGGTGCAGAGCCTCCAGCGCCCGGTCGACCGCGGCGTGGTTGCGGGCGACCACCTCCTCGCCCCGCCGGCTGTAGGTCTTCGTGATCGCGGACTTGATCCGCGCGATCGCCTCGTCGGGCGGTAGCACCCCCGAGATCGCGAAGAAGCAGGTCTGCAGCACGGTGTTGGTGCGCCCGGCAAGCCCGGCGTCCCGGGCCACCCGACCGGCGTCGATCGCATAGACGTCGAGCCGCTTGGCCAGGATCTGCTCCTGCACCGGGCGGGACAGCGCGGCCCACACCCGATCCGGCGGATGCGGGCAGTCCAGCAGCAGGGTGGCACCAGGCGCGGCGCGGTCGAGCACCTCGGCTCGGTCCAGCATCCGGAAGTGGTGGCAGCCGACGAAGCTGGCCTGCCGCACCAGGTACGGCGCCCGGATCGGTCGCGGCCCGAACCGCAGGTGCGAGACGGTCTGCGAGCCGGACTTCTTCGAGTCGTAGACGAAGTAGCCCTGCGCGTGCATCTGCTCGTCCGCGCCGAGAATCTTGATCGTGTTCTTGTTCGCCCCGACCGTGCCGTCCGAGCCGAGTCCGAAGAAGACCGCGCGCACCGTGCCGGGCGGCTCGATGTCCAGGTCCGGGTCGTAGCGCAGGCTGGTGCCGGACACATCGTCGGTGATGCCGACGGTGAACCGCCGCCGCGGCCGGTCCGCGGCCAACTCGGCGAACACGCCGGCCACCATGCCGGGGGTGAACTCCTTCGACGACAGCCCGTACCGGCCGCCCACCACGGTAGGCAGCGTGGCCCGCGCACCGTCCATATGCGACTCGGACAGCACGGCAAGCACGTCCAGCAGCAACGGCTCGCCGGCCGAGCCCGGCTCCTTGGTCCGGTCGAGCACGGCGATCCGGCGCGCTGTGGCCGGGAGCGCGTCCAGCAACTGCTCGGTCGGGAATGGACGGTACAGCCGCACCTGCAGCACGCCGACCCGCTCGCCGCGCTCGACCAGGTGAGTCACGGTCTCCGCCGCGGTCTGGCCGCCGGAGCCCATCAGCACCAGTACCCGGTCGGCCTCCGGGTGGCCGGTATAGTCGACCACGCCGTACCGGCGGCCGGTGCGTTCAGCCAGCCGGTCCATCGCGTCCCGGACGGCAGCAGGGACCCGGGCGTAGAACGGGTTCACCGTCTCCCGGGCCTGGAAGTACACGTCCGGGTTCTGCGCGGTGCCGCGGATGAACGGATGGTCCGGGGACAGCCCGCGGGCGCGATGCTCCCGCACCAGCTCCTCCGGGACGAGCGCGCGCAGGTCGTCGTCGGACAGCAGCTCGATCGTGTCCAGCTCGTGTGAGGTGCGGAAGCCGTCGAAGAAGTGCACGAACGGCACCCGGGTCGCCAGCGTGGCGGCCTGCGCCACCAGCGCCAGATCGTGCGCCTCCTGCACCGAGGCGGACGCCAGCAGCGCGAACCCGGTCTGCCGCACCGCCATCACGTCGGAGTGGTCTCCGAAGATGGATAACCCCTGCGCGGCGATCGACCGGGCCGCCACGTGCAAGACCGCCGGGGTCAGCTCGCCAGCGATCTTGTACATGTTCGGGATCATTAGCAGCAGGCCCTGCGAAGCGGTGAACGTCGTGGTCAGCGCCCCGCTCTGCAACGCACCGTGCACGGCGCCGGCGGCGCCGCCCTCGCTCTGCATCTCCACGATCGTCGGCACCCGGCCCCACACGGTCGGCCGCCCCTCGCTCGCCCACTGGTCGGCCAGCTCGGCCATCGGTGAGGACGGGGTGATCGGATAGATGCAGCACACCTCGTTGAGCCGGTACGCGACCGAGGCGGCCGCCTCGTTGCCGTCGACCGTGGCCCGCATCACTCGCCTCCTGGCCCTGGTGCGGGCGCCGGCTGTGCCGCCAGCGCCGGCTCCGGCACCATCTCGATCGCGTGCACCGGACATTGCTCGTAGCAGGTGCCGCAGCCGGTGCACCGGTCGTAGTTGAACTCGTACCGGTGCCCGACCCCGAGCTTGATCACTGCATCTTCCGGGCAGGCGCCGAGGCACCCATCACATTCGAAGCAGTTGCCGCAGGACAGGCAGCGGCGCGCCTCGTACCTGGCCTGCTCGGTGCTGAGCCCGCCGAGCACCTCGGTGAAGTCGTCAACCCGCTGCGGCACCGCCAACTCCGGCTGCCGACGGCGCGGCGCGGCGCCGAAGTACCACAGGTGCAGGTCGTCGAAGTCCACGAGGTGGTGCTTCGGACGCTCGATGGCCGCCACGCTCCGCAGGTAGGCGTCGATGTGCTTAGCCGCCTTCTTGCCGTGTCCCACGCCGACCGTGACCGTGCGTTCGGTCGGCACCATGTCGCCGCCGGCGAACACCCCCGGGCAGCCGGTCATCATCGACGGTGACACCTGGACCACGCCGTCCCGGGCGATCTCGACGCCCGGCACCCGGCGCAGAAAGTCGGTGTCAGTGTCCTGGCCCAGCGCCAGGATCACGGTGTCCGCAGCCAGCGACTCGTATCGGCCAGTCCGATGTGGACGGCCTGCCGCGTCGAGCTCCATCACCTCGACCGTCAGCTCCGGACCATCGAACGCCGTGATCGTGCGCAGCCAGTTGATCCGGATGCCCTCGCGCTCGGCGTCGGCGGCCTCGTCCTCGTGCGCCGGCATCTGCGCGCGAGTGCGGCGGTAGACGATCATCGCGTCGTCGGCGCCGAGCCGGCGCGCTACCCGGGCGGCGTCCATCGCGGTGTTTCCGCCCCCGTAGACCGCCACCCGCCGGCCGATCACCGGGGCGTTCCCGGCCGCGACGCCGTGCAGGAACGAGACCGCGTCCAGGATCCGCCCGGCATCCCGAGCCGGGATGTCCACCCGCTTGGACAGATGCGCCCCGACCGCCACGAACGCCGCGTCGAAACCGCCGTCCCGGCGCTCGGCGACCAGGTCGGTCACCCGGTGGTCGAGAGTGAGCCGGACGCCGAGCGCCTCGATCCGCGCCACCTCGACGTCCAGCACGTCCCGGGGCAGCCGGTACGCCGGGATGCCGTAGCGCATCATGCCGCCGGGCTCGCCGAACGCGTCCCGGATCTCCACGTCGTGACCCGCCCGGGCCAGGTGGTACGCGGCGGACAGCCCGCTCGGCCCGGCGCCGACCACCAGCACCCGGGCGCCGGTTTGGGCCGGCGGCGGGTCGAACATCCAGCCGCGGTCCATGGCGAGGTCGCCCAGGAACCGCTCCACCGAGTGGATCGACACCGGACTGTCCAGCTGCGCCCGGTTGCAGACGGACTCGCACGGGTGGTAGCAGACCCGCCCGTGGATCGCCGGGAACGGGTTGTCCCGCACGAGCTGCCGCCAGGCCTGCTCGTACCGCCCGGCCTGCGCCGCGGCCAGCCAGGCCTGAATGTTCTCGCCAGCCGGGCAGCCGGCGTTGCACGGCGGCAGCAGGTCCAGGTAGATAGGTCGGCGGTCCCGCACCGGGCCGGATCGGGATCGCTCGTGCTTCAGGTCGGGTAACGGCGCGACGTCCGGACGCTCCATACGGAACGACGCTAGGCGGGACAGTTCGTCACGGCTGCGGCTGTTGGTCCTCCCCCGCCGGGACCATGGTCTCTGCCGGCGCCGGCGGCGCCGACATCGCCCGACGAGGTCCTTGCCGGTGATGATGACCAGCCGCCAGCCGGTACATCATGTCCAGCTCTCGGGCACCGGGTCGGCCCGGAACGGCCTCCGCTCGGTCCGCCGGCGCCCCGCCGCCGCGACCAGCGCCCGCCCCGCTCCTCGACCGGGTGCCGGTCGGTGGGGACGATCCGAGCCAGCAGGTCCGCATCCGCCGGCTCCGGGAACCGGGTCACCCGCGTCGGCCCGGGCCAGGCCGAAGGTCCCGCCCCGGGACGTCCGGCCGGGACCACCGACTCTGTCCGGAGAGGACATCGGTCTCTTTGCGGGCCGGTCCAGATACGGGAGGGTTGAGGCATCGGAGCGGAATTCTCCCAAAGAGGTGAGCAACCGATGACTATCACTCACGACGCTCAGCGCACCGTCGCCGAGCGACCAACCCCAGCGCCAGCTGGGCCGGCTCGGGCTCCGGTCGCCGCCCGGTACGTCCTCGCTGCCTTGCGCATCGTGGTCGGATGGGTCTTCCTCTGGGCTTTCCTGGACAAGCTGTTCGGACTCGGGTACGCAACTCCGTCGGCCAAGGCGTGGCTGGACGGCGGCTCGCCGACGAAGGGTTTCCTCTCCTCGGCGACCGGTCCGTTCGCCGGGTTCTACCACGACATCGCGGGCACCGGCTGGGCGAACTGGCTGTTCATGCTCGGCCTGGCCGGCATCGGCACCGCGTTCCTGCTCGGCATCGGGACGCGCATTGCCGCCGCGGCCGGCGCGATCATGTACCTGATGATGTTCGCGGTGGTGCTGCCGCCGGAGAACAACCCGGTCGTCGATGATCACATCATCGGCGCCCTCGTGGTGGTCGCACTGGCCCTGTTCGCCGCCGGCGATACCGTCGGCCTCGGCCGGTGGTGGAGGCGCCTGCCCTTCGTGGCGCGCAACCCCTGGCTGATCTGACCGTCCCGGCCGCCGGGGCCCGACCGGTTGGCCGGTCGGGCCCCGGTGGGCATCGCGGTCAGGCGCAGTCCCTCTGGAGGTGAGCCACGTGCAAGCTCGCGACATCATGACCCGGCCCGTGATCACGTTCCGGCCGGACACCCCGATCAGGCAGGCAGCCGCGGTGCTGACCGCGAAGCGGATCACGGCCGCCCCGGTGGTCAACTGCGACGACGAGCTTGTCGGCATGGTCAGCGAAGCGGACCTGATCGCGGACCGGTTCCGGCACGACCCCGGATCTCACCTCCGCCCGCCGGACGAGTCCGAGCCGGACACCGCGGCCGCGGTGCACGCCGTCGGGCAGGTGATGACCACGACGGTCATCGCGATGGAGCCGGTCGCCGACGCGGCCGACCTCGCCCAGGCGATGGTCGACCACAACGTGCGCAGCATCCCGGTCGTGACCGGCTCCACGGTTGTCGGCATCGTCAGCCGGCGGGACCTGCTCGCGACGCTGGTCCGCGCCGACGACACCATTCGCGCCGAGGTGATCAGCCGCCTCGCGACGTACGCCGGCGACCGGATCAGATGGAAGGTCGACGTGCACGACGGATACGTACGCGTCGTCGGCGACCTGGCCGACGAGGCCGAGGCGCGGATGCTGCACATCCTTGCCCAGACCGTGCCGGGCGTCACCCAAGTCGAGGTGATCCGATATGACTGAGTCCACAGTGCTCGACCTGGTCGGACACGCCGAGACGCTGGCAGCAGCAGTAGGACAGGCGCCGTCGCTGCACAACGCGCAGCCATGGCTGCTCCGGGTGCTGCCCGATCAGGTGGAGTTGTACGCGGACCGCGACCGGCGGCTGCCGGTGGCGGATCCGAACGGCCGACAGATGCATTTGGGCCTCGGTGCCGCGCTGTTCGCGCTCCGACTCTCGGTCGCCGACCTGCGCCGCGATTTCACGGTGCGGCTGCTACCCGACCCGGCCGCGTCCGACCTGGTCGCCGTGGTCCGGGTTGGCGGCCGGCGGGAGCCGACCGCAGTGGAGTCGCTGTTGCTGGCCCAGTTGCCTCGCCGCCGGACGGTCCGCAGCGCATTCACGGGCGACTCCGTCCCGGTGCCGCTGCGGGTCTTGCTGGGCGAGCATGCGGAGGCCGAGGGCGCCGGACTGCGGTGGGTCGAGATCGCCGGCGAGCGCAGTGGGGTGGCCTCGCTGGTCGCGGCCGGGCAGCGGCGGCAGCAGATCGACCCGGACTATCTGACCGAGCTGGCGACCTGGACCGGCCCCGAGATCCTTGCCGCCGGCGCCGGGGTGCCGCCGACCGCGTTCGGCCCGCCGGCAGGACACGCCGGGCCGTTCCCGATGCGCGACTTCTCCGGCGGCCGAGACGTCGCGCCCCCGCGGCCGGCCGGGCCGCTAGAGGACCGCCCGGTCGTCGCGGTGGTCACCACCGCGTCCGATACCCCGGAAGACTGGCTTGCTGGCGGTCAGGCCCTGATGCGGGTGCTGCTCGCCGCCAGCGGCGAGCGTTTGGCCAGCTCTCAGCTGAACCAGCCGATCGAGGTGGCGGCACTGCGGCACCAGTTGCGCGACGAGCTCCGGCTGACCAGTTGGCCGCAGATCGTGCTCCGCCTCGGCTACCCGGCAGGACCATTGCCACCGCCCACCCCGCGCCGACCGCCGGCCGACGTCCTCCTGCCATGACCGTGTTCGCCCAGAGCTTGCGCGAAGGAGAGACCGTCATGAGGGTGCTGGTAGTCGTCGCGAGCAGGCATGGCGCGACCGAACAGATCGCCGCGGAGATCGCCAAGACACTCCGGATCGCGCTGTCCGCGGACCTTCCGGGTACCGTCGTCGACCTGCGGTCGGCCGAGCAGGTGGACACGCTGGACGGCTGCCACGCGGTGGTCCTCGGCAGCGCCGTCTACATGGGACGCTGGCTGCCGGCCGCGCGCGAGTTCGCCGACCGGCACGCCGACGCACTCGCGACCCTGCCGGTGTGGCTGTTCTCCAGCGGCCCGATCGGCGAGCCGCCGAAGCCGGACCAGGATCCGGCCGATGTCGCAAAGATCGCTGCCGGCATCGCCGCGCGCGACCACCACACGTTCACCGGCCAACTGGACAGGCACCGGCTCAGCTTCGCCGAGCGCACGGTCGTGCGGGCGGTGCACGCGGCCGAAGGCGACTTCCGCGACTGGCCCGCCATCCGGGAGTGGGCGATCGAGATCGGTGCCGCGCTGCGCGGCCACCCGGTCGCCGACGAGCCGGCAGGCACCCGATCCGGATAAGGAGCGCGACACGCCCTGGCCGAATACGAGTTGACCCTCACGCACCGTGAGAATGCATCGTGGCTCCCGACCGGCAAGGCGAACGCCATGACCTACGCGGTCGGCAGGGGTCGCCGAGCTCGCCGGGGTTACGGTGCGCGCACCGGATCACTACGACGAGATCGGCCTGCTGTCGGCCCGGGGAACGCACCCCTACCCGTTACCGCCGCACCGGGACGCCGACTTGGAGCGGCTGCAGCAGATCCTGTACTGCCGCGAACTCGGTTTCTCCCTCGAGGAGATCGCCGCCATCCTCGACGATCCGGATGCGGCGACGCGCCTGCGTCGCCAGCGCCGGGCTCCTGACGGAGCAGATCGACCGGATGAGAGCGATGGTGACGGCCGTCCAGTATGCAATGGAGGCACTGCAAGTGGGAATCTGACTGACCCTGACTGACCCCCGAGGAGCGGTTCGAGGTCTTCGGCGACACTGACTGACCAGGACCACTACACCGAGGAGGCCGAGCAGCGCTAGGGGAATCGCGGCGGTTCGCGAACGCACTCATCGACCCGGCACAGCGGCGGCAGCTGCCTGGCACATTCGGGGCGGCAAGCGAAGTCGTCCACGCCCAGACGCAGATCGATCTCGATGACTTACTCGACGGCAACGACGTGGCCGACGTGACCCACCGATTCCTCGGCGACGACTAGGCAACCATGGCCTGAGCCTGGACCAGCTGGGTGGTCTGCCGGCCGTCGTGGACTTGCGCACTGCGGCCGGGCGTTTGGGCTGGGCCGCACCCGCGCCTACGAACCGGCCGTCCGCGGCCATTTCCCTGCCGGGTGCTGCGGATCGGCGGCACCTACCGGGTGCCCACCGCCGACCTTGCTAACCGTCCTCGGCCTGCCCATACCCACCGGCCACGTCACCTCCACACCGGGTTGACCCGGTTGCGACCCGCGCCCTGTCCCGGGTCGACGCGAGGCGGGGTACGGCGCGAGACTCCCGAGACCCGAGCCCGCCGGCTCGCCGGGCCCACAGTTCGAACAATGCGGAGTGAGCGGTGATCTTTCCGGGGCAGTCCGTCGGTCCGAGACTGGTGGCCCGGGGAGGCCGGTATGTCTGTGATCAGTCCGGTGTCCGTCGGCGACCAGAGGCTCGCGATCGTGACCCGCTACCATCCGTCACCAGCAGCGGCCACGTTGCATGACAGGACGCAACCGCTCATGCTGAAGAGCGGGTTGTTGATCTTGCAACTCTCGATCACGATGATCCGGCCCATCGAGCCGACGCCATTCGTGGGCTGTCGCGGCGAATGGCTGCCGCCGGCGTGCTCGTCTTGCGTTTCAGGCTGTCCGCGTGTCTCAGCGCTGTGCGCTGACCGTGAGGGGTTCTCAGCTTCGTCGGGCTGGCGCCGTATGCCTCCGTGAAGGCGTGGTTGAAGGCGCTGGGGTCGCCGAACCCGGAGGCGAACGCGACCACGGAGATCGTCCGCTCGGCAAGACGAGGGTCCAGCAGGTCACGCCGGCACCACTCCAGCCGGCGCTTTGGCGCACTGCGACACCGAGCGGTGCTCTTCTGCGAAGAGCGTGTGCAGGTAGCTGGCCTAGATGCTGACCGCAGCGGCGATTTCGGTGGGCCCACGCGCCGGTGCGGTTATGCTCATCCGGACGCCGACGTTCAGTGGGCAGAGACTCACCGGGAGGCGCGTGATGGTGCGGAGGATCGTGTCGGTCGCTGCACTGGCGACGGTCACGGTGCTGGTGGTCGCATCTACCGGGGCGGCGCCAGCCGCCGCCGACGTGCTGGTCTGCGACGGGCAGTGGTCCCTCGTTCCGAGCTCGGATCGCTCGCAGCTGTACGGCGAGATCGATTCGCTGAATTCGGTTGCGGCGCTGGGCTCCGCCGGTCAATGGGCGGTCGGGAGTTGGCTGCAGTATCCGGACGCGTACGTGTTCCACACGCTGGTCGAGCATTGGGACGGGAGCGCGACTGGTTGGACCATTGTGCCGAGTCCGAACTCGCTGGCGGTGAACAGCTACCTCTACGGTGTGGCCGCGGATGCACCCGACGACGTGTGGGCGGTGGGCGGGACGGACCAGTCCGGGCCCCCGTACCGCAGCCTGGTCGAGCATTGGGACGGGACGTCGTGGTCGATCGTGTCTCCGGCCTCGTTCCCCGGCGTGCTGTACGGCGTGGTCGCGCTCGGCCCGAACGATGTCTGGGCGGTGGGAACGGAGAACTATCCGGGACGCGGCCTGATCGAGCATTGGGACGGCACCACGTGGACGGCAACCTACCTGCGCTTCGCGGCGCTGCTGCGCGGGGTGGCCGCGGTCGGCCCGCGGGACATCTGGGCTGTCGGTCAGCGCTACGGGCGAAGCAACCCCTTTGGGGATACGACGTTGACCCTGCATTTCAACGGCCGGGTCTGGTCGGTGGTGCCGAGCCCGAGCCCGCTGAGCGGGAACAGCACCGACCAGAACTGGTTGACCTCGGTGAGCGCGCTGGCCGCAAACGACGTCTGGGCCGTCGGCCGGGATGGAAACCACGACGGGGGTCCGCTCGACCAGACGCTGGTCGAGCACTGGAACGGCGCGCGCTGGACCGTGGTCCCGAGCCCCAATCCCGGCGGCGCGTCGAACGACAACGACCTCTGGGGCGTCGCCGCGGTGGCACCCGGCGATGTCTGGGCGGTCGGCGGCGTCGGCGCCTTCCTGAACCCCCAGTTCTCAACCCCCCTGGCGCTGCGCTGGGACGGCTCCAGCTGGACCCAGACCGGCATTCCGGCACCGGCGGTCGGCGAATTGTTGGGCGTAGCGGCCGAACCAGCCGGAGCGGGAGTCTCCGGGGTGGGTGACACCGTGAAGCCGGCCCAGCCCTACCCATATGTCGGCACCCTCGCCGAGCATCTCTGTCCGGGCTAGGCGGGCGGATTAGCCCGGCGCGAGCACCGGCGTGCCGGCGCTGGGCCGCTGGTCCGACTCCAACCGGAAGGCCGGCAGCCGCCGCACAGGGCGGGTGTGGCTGCCTGACCACCTGGTGCGCTGACCAGGAACGTTCACCGGGTTGTTGACACGCCGGCCTGGGCTACGCCAAGCCACCGGCGTGCCTGCACCGACCGGACTTACTGCGTCGCGGTGACGATGCAGCGCCGCAGTTCCTGGATCGCTTCCGGGGCGCCGCCCTCGACCGTCACCCCGCTCGGCTCGCCGGCGGCCTGCCGGTTCCACACCCAACGCAACACGGCCGTCGGCGGGCCACTCACGGTCACATCGGCCGGGTCGTCGCCGGCACCGTCGGCGACGGCGAGCAGCCCCGGGCCGGTCCGCACCCGCCACGCCGCGCCGTCGGTGGTCACCGTGTACGTCCGGCCCGGCGAGCCGGCCAGGATGTCGGTGAAGTAATCGCCCCACGCGGCGACGCTGTAGGCGACGAAGACCTTGAGCAGCTCGTCGATGCCATCGACGGCCAGGTCGGCCGGGACCGGCGCGACCGGTTGCCCGGTGCCCAGCTCGGCGTCGATGCGGTGGATCACCGTCTCCTGCGCCATCCGCCGGATCCAGAAGCCGACGGTCTGGTCCGGGGTGTACCAGCAGCCGGCCGGATCCTCCGGCCTGCGGCCAGCGAACTCATCGCGCAGCCCGGCGTACGCCCGGTCAAGCAGCGCGAGCGGCTCCTCGTCCGCAAGCTCCTTCGGCGGCCACGGCTCGGGCTCGACGCCCTCGCGCATGGCCAGGGTCTTATGCAGGTACACCTCGCCGACGTGCCGGGTCAGATCGGCGACGGTCCAACCGGGACAGCTCGGCACCGCCGCGGTCGGGTCGGCCGGTACGACCGCCCGCAGCCGGGCGAAGTCGGCCGCGAGGCAGCCCAGGAACCGGGAATACTCCACGCCGAACAGTTCAGCACACGCACGCGGGGCCCGTCAGCGCGGCTGGCGGGTCAACAACGGGTGAGCGTTCCTGCTCAGCGCACCAGCGGCTGGCCTCGCCCTGCGGTGGCCGCTCAGGCAACGCCCGGCTCGCATAGTCGCCGCGGACGACGACCTGCTCTTGGTGGTGGCCGGGGGTGGACGGCCAGCGACCATCTCCGGCGTCCGGGGGCGTTGGAAGCATGCAGTTCGCGGGGCCGTCTGGGCGATGGGCCTTCGACCATGGACGGCCCTGTGATTCCATCTGGAACCCATACGAATCCGGAGATCAACTCTCGACCCCGGGTCGCCGGCATCTGGAGAGGCGAACACAAACTCCGCCGAACCCAGGGCTCAATCGCATCACGGGACCCATCCGAACATGCCGCGACCTGCTCGGGGTCCGCCGGTCGTCAACGCATCTGGGTTGGATACGGTCGGTGATCGCGTCCGGTCGGCCAACCTGCGACCCGCGGCGTCCGCCGTTCTCACGCCCTTGCCGATGTCCAGCACTGTTGATCTTGCAAGTGAGCCGCGGAGTGGGGAATGCGATTCGGCGGAACGCGGCGTCGAGGTGTGGCCGCAGCAGGCGCAGCATCAGGTGGTCGTGGTCATCGAAGTCGCTGCCGTCAAGGCGGGAGAGGAAAACGACTTGTATCTCGTCGGGCGGGTGGGACAGGTGCACACCGATCTCGTGCTGGACCCCGTCGGGCGCGAACCACTCCTGGTACAGGTACCGCCACCGACCAGCCACCTTCAGGTAACTCTCGTCAACGAACCAGCAGTCGCCCGGCGCGTGGCGGCACGGCCGGGCAGCGTCGGCGAACGGCGCGCGAACCGCTGCACCCATCGGTACACCGTGACATGGTCGACCTCGACGCCGCGCTCAGCCAGCAGCTCCTCCACATCGCGGTACGACAGCCCGAACCGCAGCTACCACCGCACCGCCACGGTGACGACCTCCGGCGGGAACCGGAACCCGGCGGGTCGGCGACCACGAATGACACCGCCAGTTCGCCAGTTGAGTCGATGGTTCCCCGCAGCGGAGACGCTGTCCTGACATGCGGCGTGTGTTAACCACCCGGCAATAGCCCGCGCACCGCTGACGAGAGGGAATGTGCGCGTTTCGCCGGGCGGATTGATCTGGTAAGCGCGGGGCAGCGATTTGTTACTCGGCCGCGGCGAGCGCGGCAGCTTGCAGGTCCGTGTGTACAGCGGGCGCCTGCGCGGTCTCGAACAGCCGCTGGGTCAGCACGATCACGGCGAGGTCGCGCTCCGGGTGCACGAGGAACGATGTGCCGAGCCCACCGTCCCAGCCGATCGCGCCGGCCCACGGCCCGTGCAGCACCACCGATGTCCCGAGGCCCCAGCCGCGCCCACCGAGGAACGCCGTACCGAACTCTCGCTGCTCGGTGGTCAGGTGGTCGCGGCTCATCTCGCGCACCTGGTCCGCGGTCAGCACCCGATCGCCGCCGCGCAGCAGCATCCGCGCGAACGCCAGCAGGTCGTCCACCGTCGACACCAGCCCGGCGGCCCCGTCGTGGAACGCCGGCGGCCGGCTCCACTGCCCGTCCGGCGGGTCCCATACCACGACCCCGTCCGCGGTCGGCTGGTACGCGGTCGCCAACCGATCGACGTCCTCGGTGTGGAAGCCGGTGTCGCGCATGCCGAGCGGGTCGAAGATCCGGGTGCGCAGGACCTCGTCGTATGACATCCCGGCGGCTCGGGCGCACAGCACGCTCAGCACATGCGCGCCGGTGTTGTAGAGCCACCGCTCACCGGGCTGCGCCAGCAAGGGCAGTTCGCCGAACCTGGCGATCCAGGTATCAGGGTCGACGAAGGCGTCCGGCTGCGGCGGGCCGATCGTGGCGAGCCCGGCCTGGGTCGCCGCCGCGACGACCGGCCACGGCTCGGGTGCGGTGAACATCTCCAGGGCCATCCCGAACCCGAACGTGAACGTCAGCAACCCCCGCACCGTCACTGGACCCGCGGCCGGAAGCGTGTCGTCGAGCGGGCCATCCATCCGGCGCAGAACCCGGCGGTTCGCGAGCTCCGGCAGCAGCCGGTCGACCGGCTCATCCAGTTCCAGCAGCCCCTCGCGGACCAGAGCCAGCGTCGCGGCCGCCGTGATCGGCTTCGTCGTCGACGCGATCCGGAACAGCGACGCCCGCCCAACCGGCCTCTCGCCGAGCGCGAGCGTCCCGATCGCCTCGACGTGCACCTCGTCGCCGTGTGCCACCAGCGCCACCAGTCCCGGCACCTTGTCATCGCCCACGTGCGAGGCCGCTACCGCGGCGAACCGTTCCAGCCCATCCTTGTTCAGCCCCATGCCCACTCCCGTCGTCATGCCGTCTTCGAGGAGTCCCAACTTAAGGACGCGTCGAGTGTGGCCGACTCATCGGCCTGCGCAAGATCTGGCCGGAGCACGACACGAACGACAATCACGGCAGGTTCTCCGGCGGACTACGCTCCCGCGGCAGCAGCCGAGCCAGCATCGCCAACACAAGCCGGTCTGACGGGGTGTAGCGAGGGCGGGCTACCGGCCGGCGAAGCACCGCGAACTGGTGGCGCAGGACGGCGATTTCCACCTCCCTCGCCTCGGCCGACCGCCCGAGGCCGACCAAACCCAGCACCCGGCGCACCACCAGCAACACCACCGCCCCCGTCACGGGCGGGCATCCTGCCAGACGCCATCCTGCCTGCTCAACGGCCCGAACCCTCGACGTGCACCCCACGCGGGCCGCAGCACGGCGCCCGTCGCCAGCTGGTCATTCCCGAACCGCGCCAGAGGTCGCGCATGCGGGAACGGCGGGCTAGCCGATGACGCCGGCTGCCGGCGCGGTCAGCTGATCCGGCCGGCGAATGTGGAGGAGTCGTAGTCGATGCCGGGTGCCACGTCGACGGTGATGTCCCGCTGGTTGCGCGGCACCGCGAAGCCGTAGGTCGCGGTGGCCGTGCGGCCCACGGCGAGGCCGCCGGAGAACTCATGCACGTTGTCGTCGAACACGGAGTCGGCTTCGACACCGTTGGCGCCGTGCCGCAGCGTGACGTCCACCAGCGTCAGGTCGACCCGCGCCGGGCTGCGGTTGGTGATCCTGACGGTGGCGATCACGCCCGGTCCGGGGTTGCTGGACAGGTCGGAGAAGGTGGTGCGCCGCACCGCGGTCACCTGGACCCGCAGCCCGCCCTGGTACTCGGCGTACTCGGTTGTGCCGATCTTGATGACGTCGGAGCCCGCGGGCGGCGAGGTCGTCGCCGGCGACGTGGTTTCCGGCGTGGGCTGGGCGCTCGTCGTGGTCGGTATGCGCTCAGCGCTCGTGGTGATCGGCGCCGGCTGGGCAGCGGCCACCTTGGCCGGCCGGTTCGTGTGCGCGACGAGGATGCCGACCCCGACGCCGAGCGCGGCGAGTACCAGGACGCCGCCGACGGCTAGCGCGACGAGGGTCCGCCTGTCCTGCCGACCGTCCGGCTGAGGTCCCGCCGGAACCGGGTACCCCCACGGCGGCGGCTGACCGGGCGGCGCCGGCGGGAACGGCTGCTGCTGACCGGATTCCCAGTGCGGCGGTGCGTACGGGCCATGTTGCGGGGGCTGGTCGGGTTGCTGCCAGTACGGCGGTGGGTGCGGCTGCTGCGGCGGGGCCTGGTCGGGCTGCCAGCGCGGCTCGGCGAGCGGATCCTCCAGCGGAGGCTGGTCGGGTGGTTGCTCCGACACAGTCCACCCCCTTGCTCCCCCGCGCCCGGCACGCTACTCCAAGTAATGGTCTGGTGACATGCCAAGATTGGCGATCGCATGACCAACGGTTTGGGCGACCACCCGATCGTGCGGCTGGGCGTCGGCAGGCCGCCCGCAAGCCCTAACTTCCGCGCCGATCAAGCAGTAATCGTCGCCAGGGCTTGTCTCGTAGCTTCAGCCATCTTGATCGCGATCACGCTTGTTCGTCCAGCCGACGGAATCCCCGGCCGCCAAGGTCGCTGCCGTTGGCCGACCGTGTGCTGCCGGTAGCCACCCACTACCGGACCAACCTGACGATGCGGCAGGTGGCGCCGCTGATTGGAGTCGAGACCAGCCAGCACCGGTCGGGGCGAGCAGGAGGAAAGATCAACAGACCGTCACGTTGTGTGTCCGCTCAGGATGGCCGGGATGATGCGGTAGTCGCGCTGGAAGACCAGATTGTGGATGTCGGCCGACGCGATGGCACGGAGGGTGGCCAACTCGGCCGCCGCCTGCTCCTCGTCGAACACATTGAGCGGCCAATCGCCGACGGTGCCACCCTGCAGATGCGGGTGGTGAGCTCCGGCGCTGTAGAACGCGCGAATGATGATTGGGTTGATACCGGTGGCCTGCTGCTCTGGCCAGGAGAGTGCCCAGACGGCTTCGACGCCGCCGCCGCGGCGTCGAACGCCCGTGGCGGTCACCTCGCCGGTGCCCAGCAGCAGATAGGTGTTGATCTCGTGGAGTGGCTGCCGGGCATGCGGATCGAGCAGTCCGACGGCCGTGGTGAAGAGGCGCTCCTTGTCCCGTCGGGAGGTAGCGCCGCCGTGAGCGCCGTCTCGCAGATCAGCGAAATGGCGAAACAGCTCCGCCGTGTACTCGGGGCGAGCGCTGTCCATGTTGCCTTCCCTTCTGGCTATTTGTCCTCGTCTGGATAGCGGGATGATGAACATATGATGGCTCTGGATCCGAGGCGTGCGGTCAGCCTTTCCAGTCTTAACCGCCGTAGTTCTTCCTTGACCCGGTCCGGCTTCTCCTCCTGACAGGGTGTCCGCACTGGGAACTCCCATCGCCGTCGCGTCGTACTTCACCGCGTACTAGCAGTTCGAGAACTACATTCTGGCCGCCGGGTTCTACAGAACGCGATCGATCTATCGTCGGCGGCGGTCGTCGTGAGCGCGTTGATCGGCGCTGGCCTCGCCGGCTTCGCTGGTGCCTGCTCGTCGTCCATGCCAGCCGGCTGAGTCAGCTACCCGAGGAACCGTCGACGCTATCGTAGCCAGCGAGGACAAGCGATGCCGGCGGGGGCGCGGGCCTCAGCGGCCAGGGCCGACCGTGGTGAGGTCGGCCCCGCGCGACGGCCGGTAGGCGTGGAACGAGCGCATGTCGGCCAGCTGGAGGACGGCGGCTGATGTCGTCCCGGGCGTCGGCGTTCAGTGGCCAGCCGAGGCTGAGCAGGACCGGCTGTCCCGCCGCCCCAGTCCTTGGAGAAGATCACGGCTCCGTCGCCTATCGGTGATCGTCGGCATGGCTCCTCCTTTCGCTGCTGTGATCGGTGGTCAGGCGGTGGCGTGGGCGGCGGCGAGGACGATCTGCTCGACCGCGTCGGGGTGGGAGATCAGCGACACGTGCGAGGGGTCGATCTCGGTGATGTGGGCGTGTGCCCGCTGCGCCATGAAGCGCTGCTGGGCGGCTGGGATGATCTTGTCCTGCAGGCCGAGCAGGTACCAGGATGGGATGGTCTCGTAGCCCGGCACGGCGGAGGGCTGCAGGCCGGCGCTGAAGGCTAGCGGCCGCTGGGTGGCGGCCATCACCGCGGTGGTGCGGGCCGGCAGGTCCTGGGCGAAGGAGTCCGCTACCACTTGGGGTTTGAGGTAGACGTCGACGTCGCCGGCCGGGCCGCCCGGGTAGGGCCGCAGGTCGAAGACGGTGGCCGGGTCGACGGCCAGCGCGGAGTCCGGGCCGACCAGCGGGAGAATTGTCTCGCCCTGAGCGGGGGCGAACGCGTCGACTAGACCAGCGCCTTGACGTTGGGGTTGCCGGTGGCCGGGTTGGTGATCACGGCGCCGCCGTAGGAGCGTCCGACCAGGATGATCGGGCCGGGTACGGTGGCCAGGAACGCGGCCAGGTAGGCGGAGTCGCCGGGCAGGCTGCGCAGCGGGTTGGGCGGGGCCAGCACCGGGTAGCCGTCCCGTTGCAGCCGGATTATTACCCCGGTCCAACTGGAGGCGTCGGCCCAGGCGCCGTGCACCAGCGCGACGGTGGGCTTCGCGCCGTGCTGCCCGTCCGAGCTGACGACTGGGGCCTGGGCGGCCGGCCCGGCGGCCATCGGTGCGGATCGGGCCGGCTGCGCGGTCGCAGGCGTCAGACCGAGCAGTCCGAACGCGACCGCGAGAACGGCGAGCACCGCGGTCAGCAGCACGCCGCGGCGGACGGGATTGTGGGGCATGGCGGTTCCTCCTCCTAGTGGGCGGCGATCGGCCGCCTGGCGATGGGGTGGGCGGGCCGGGACGGCGTGCGGGCCGGCCGGCCGGCGATGCTCGGAGGAAGCGACGGACGAACGCGGCGGTGCCGGCGACCTCGCGCCAGCCGCTGTCGATGGTCGGGGCGTGGCCGTGCCTGGGAATCTCGATGATCTCGGTGGCCGCGGCCTCGTGCAGCCGCCGCAGGTCGAGCCCAGCCCGGGTCGTCCCGGCTCTGCCCCTGGTAGGCGGCGTTGGCGATCCCACGGCACGGTGTGGTCGGGTCCGGATCACGCGGTGAGGGTGGTGTCTGTCATGCATCAAGGAGTTGGCAGGGTTTGATCTTGATGCAGGTGGGCTCAGCTGGCCGAGCTCGAGCTTGCCGTGCATGTACGTTTAGCCACCGGCCAGCGGGATTTTCACCGGACGGGGTATCTGCAACACCGAAGGTCAAAGTCGCGACTATCCGCCGGACTGGTCGCCGGGTGTGCGTAGGGGATTCCGCTTACGGCAGCGGCATCGATGTCGGCAAAGACTCCAGACGCGCAGCTTGGTCGACTCCGTCGCCCATAGCGTCGGTTTTGCCAGTCAATGTCCGGTCAGCTCGGCGACGACAGGAGCGAGCGCATCAGCGGCGTTCGCGCCGACGACGATATATGAGAAGCCACCCTCCTCACGTCGTCGCAGGATTTCTTCGGTGGCTGCCGTCGGGTCACTTGGAAGCACTAACGCCGATTTCCACGCGGTTGCGGTCGACCTCAGCTGGGGGTAGGAATGTGCAGGTAGACGCTGGTATGTCCCTGCTGTAGTGGGCTAATTACGCTGACTGGTCGACCAGTATCTGCAAGGACTGCGCAGGCCTTGGTGCGGGCAAACAGGACAGCTAGGGATCGCTTCCGGTGGAGAACCACCCGGTCACGTACGGCTGCGACGTGTCCCTGCTCAAGGGAGCTTGACCGCCGCCCGCTAGAGCTGATGTGATTTCGGCATCGACCAGTCAGCGACCACCTCCCGAAGGGCCGCGCGGCGAGGCGGGGAGTTCTTCCTCCGGCCGGCCAGCCCGGCGCAGCGGCGCTATGAGGCCCTGCGTGCCTACCTGGCCGACGGGCTGCCGGCCGGGCAGGTGGCAGCGCGCTTCGCCTACACCCCGGCCGGCTTGCAGTCGCTGGTCCGCGACTTCCGTGCTGGCAAGCTGGAGCTGTTCCCCCAACGGCGGCCGGGGCCCAAGCGGGCGCCCGCCAAGGACGCCGCCCGGGCGAGGGTGGTCGAGCTGCGGCTGGCCGGGCACTCGATTGATGAGATCTCTGAAGCGCTGACGCACGAGGGCACCCCGCTCAACCGCACCGGCGTGTCGGAGATCATCGCCGAAGAAGGGCTGCCCCGCATCTGGCGACGGCCCGAGCACGAGCGTGGACCGGTCCGGCGTGAGCAGCTGCCACGCGCGAAGGTGCTCGACTTCGCCCAGCTTTCGGCGGTCAGCCCGACCCGGGTGGCCGGGCTGCTGCTGGCCGTGCCCGACCTGCTCGCCCTGGACCTGCCCGGCCTGATCCGCAAGGCGGGCTACCCCGGTACCCGCGAGATCCCCGCGCTCAGCTCGATCCTTGCACTGCTGGCCCTCAAGCTCACCGCCACCCGGCGGATCTCCCACGTCGAGGACCTGGCCGCCGACCCGGGTGCCGCCCTGTTCGCCGGGCTGGCCACCCTGCCCAAGAAGAGCTCACTGACCGCCTACTCCTACCGGCTCGACCACACCCGCCAGCGCGCGTTCCTGGCCGCCCTGGACGGCGTCATGCTCACGACCGGGCTGGCCGAGGGCAGCGTGTTCGACCTGGACTTCCACGCCGTCATGCACTGGGGCGAGGACCCCGTCATGGAACGCCACTACGTGCCCACCCGCTCCCAGCGCACCCGCAGCGTGCTGACCTTCTTCGCCCAGGACTCCGGCACCCACAACCTCGTCTACGCAGGCGCCGACCTGGCCAAGGCCACCCAAAACCGCGAGGTCCTCGCCTTCTGCGACCACTGGAAGCAGGTGTCGGGCGCTGACCCGGCCATGCTCGTGCTCGACCAGAAGGTCACCACCCACAACGTGCTCGGCGAGCTCGACCAGCGTGGCATCAAGTTCTTGACGCTACGCATGCGCTCGCCCGCCCTGGTACGCCACATCGACAACCTGCCCGCCACCGCCTACACCACGATCACCCTGGACCGCGACGCCAAGCACCGCAAACCCAAGGTCTGCGAACAACACCAGGTCAAGCTGACCGGTTACCCGGGCACCGTCCGCCAGCTCATCGTCACCGGCCTCGGCCGCGACGCCCCAACCGTGATCATCACCAACGACGACGACACCGCCACCAAACAGCTGATCGAACGCTACGCCCGCCGCATGACCATCGAGCAACGCCTGGCCGAGGCCATCCGCAGCTTCCACCTCGACGCCCTGTCCTCGGCGGTACCGCTAAACGTCGACCTCGACGTCGCCCTGTCGGTCCTGGCCGGTGCCGTCTGCGCGGCGCTGCGCCGCCGCCTGCCCGGCTACCACACCGCCACCCCCGACACCCTGCAACGACACTTCCTCGGCGTCAGCGGGCAGATCCTCAACCACGGCCAGCTCATCACCGTCCGCATCGACCGGCGCGCCCACTCACCCGTCCTCCGCGCCGCCAACCTGCCCGCCATCGCCGTCCCCTGGTGGGGTGGCCGCACCCTCCGCTACCAGCTCGCCTGAAACTGGGGGCAATCGCTGCGTGGAATGGAATCGGCGTTGGCAATCGGGCAGGATCGTCAGATGAGCAATCGCACAGACTCCCTGCTCCTGACCCTGATTGGCGAAGAGTTGGCATCGGTGATCTTCGTCCGAGACTACCTCCAGCTTGACTTCGACGGGCCACGGCTCTCCCTCTTCGTCTGGCCCCAGGTCGCCGTTGACGCCGAGGTCCGACGAATGGGCAATCGGGGGTACAGGGACGCCTTGTGCACCCTGATCGGTCATACCGTTCTGTCAGTAGCGGAGAGCACCGACGCCGGGCTTGTCATCGACTTTGGTCTCGGTTCGGTGGTGACCAAACCCCAGCCTGCCGAGTTGTCGGGGCCGGAGATCGCCATGCTCAGGGGTTTGGGTGACCGTGCCCCCTGGATGGTGTGGCGCCCAGGCGAGAGCCCGTTCGACGGCCCCCAGTGGTCCTAGTTCCACCGTCACCCATACCGTGCTGGGCCAGCTCGACCAGCGCGGGGCGAAGCTTCTTGACGCTGCGGATGCGCCCGCCCTGGTAGCCCACATTGACAACCTGCCCACCACGCGCCGCCAACCTGACTCCCGTCGCCGTCCCCTGGTGGGGCGGCCGCCCCCTCCGCTACCAGCTCGCCTGAAACTGGGGGCCAACTCGCTGCGTGGAAATCGGCGCTAACGCGAGCAAGCCCCGGCGGATCAGGCAAGGCGGGCGCTGGAGGCTGATCGGCTTCGTCGACCCGACCACCCGAGAACAGAGCATCATCCCGATTCCGCCGCTTTGCCGCATAGGTAAGTAGAAGTGACCATGATGCGTGTTGTGCCTGTCGGTCACGGGTAGGTCACAGCCCCAGCACGAAACGGCAACACGGGACGAGGAGGTACGAGATGACCGCAACCACACTCGACCGATCCACCCGGGCCGATAGCCAGCTCGACAGCCAGCAGCCCCTCCACCAGCTCGCCGACGCGGTGGCGACGCTGTGGTCGGCAGGAACCGGCCTGACGCTGCAACCAGCGGCGGTTGCGCTGGACGACACCCACGCCAGGGTTGTCCTGGTTGAGCCGTCGCCGCCCGGCGCGCTGGAGGAGCCGCCAGAGGCCGTCCTCAGCCGCTTGGACCGGCCGTTTGGCCGGCGTGCCTGCGACCTTGCTTGCGTGCTGGAGGCCAAAGCCCGCTCGCTGCTCGGCCGCCCGCTTACCCGGGTGCGCGCCCGCGACTGCCGGGAGCAGGGGCGGGTTGTCGTTGAGCTGTCGCTGGGACAAGCCTGAACGGAGGAACTGCACAACCTGCCCAGCCCGGCCGCCCGACCCAGGCGAGGAGCCTTGCACCAATGTCCTTGCCGATCATGCCGGGACGGGCAGCCGATTCCACCGAACCCACTCATAGCTGCCGACTGTCGGCCCCGACCGCTCGGACGTGCGTTGCGGGACCGCCAGGGCGGACGTGACATGGCCTGAACGGTTCTGGCAGATGGCCTCCGACCCCCCTAGGAGGGCCAATGCGACCGGATGACGCTGACACCGCACCCACCAGGCGCAAACGATTTCTGCGGCACCACGACCAGCTCGCCGCCGCCCGCCGGTTCGTCACCGAAACCCTACCCCGCGGCTCCGAG
>WNFY01000506.1_pt1 | contig 46203 bp, 38 predicted proteins | sample 5400091 | NCBI WGS metagenome assembly WNFY01 (sample SAMN13153364, study PRJNA577476) | soil metagenome | isolation source: 60 cm soil or saprolite under grassland replicate 1 | place: USA:California | collected 2016-06-15
TAGCCGGACCTCACCGCAGAGTGCGATATCGACCTGCGCGGGCTGACGTTCGGCTATGGGCCGCAGGCGATACCGGTCATCCGCGACCTGAGCCTGTTCATACCGGACGGAGATCACCTGACGATTGTCGGCCCAAGCGGCATTGGCAAGTCCACGCTCACCGGACTCCTCGCTGGCACGCTGACGCCTTGCGCCGGCGAAGTCCGGCTCGGCGGTGTCCCGCTGCACGACCTCGGCACGGCCGCCTTGACCAGCCGCCGTGTGCTCATACCGCAGGAGGCGTATGTCTTCGCCGGAACGCTCACCGAAAACCTCTGCTACCTCAACCCGCATGCCAGCCACGCAGATGTCGACACCGCAGCCGACTTGCTCGGACTTCGCCCGCTTGTGACGCGGGTCGGCGGATATGCGGCGCAACTGGAGCCGGCCTTGCTGTCCGCGGGCGAGCGGCAGCTCATCGCGCTCGGCAGGGCCTACCTGTCACCCGCACGGCTCGCCGTGCTCGACGAAGCCACCTGCCACCTCGACCCAGCCGCGGAGGCCCGGGCCGAGCGCGCCTTCGCCGACCGCCCGGGCACATTGATCGTGGTGGCGCACCGAATGAGCTCCGCGCTGCGCGCGCGGCGCATCCTCATCCTGGACGGCGACCGCGCTGACCTGGGCGACCACGCGTCGCTGCTCGCGCGGTCGCCGCTGTACCGCGACCTGGCCGGCTACTGGCAGGCAGCCGCAGGCCCGCAGCTCGGCCAGCGGGGCTCGACTGACTGATTGGCCGCTGGTTTGTACTCCAGAATGTCGTCACCGGCCGGTATTCCGGGGGCCGGAGCAACACTTTGGAGTACAAAGACGTCGTGGCGGGCCTCGGCGCGCGCGGCTCGCGGATTCCTCGGCGCAACGCGCATCCAGCCGACCTTCGGCTGCCAGATCGCCGGGAGCAGAGGTGACGATGGCCTCACCGCTCGCGCTCCGGCCAGGCAGCGGCGGCGAGCGACGCGGTCGTGGTACAGAACATGATGACCTTGGCGGATCCGGATGGATGGCGGACGAATGCGGCAGCGGGGTGCCATGGGAGACATAAAACGCAGGTCCGTCGCGTCTGTCGTGCTCGCCACAGCCACGATTGCCGCCCTGTCCACATCCAGCATCGACGCCTCTATGAAGTCGGCCGCGATGGCAGGATCGCCACCGCGGCTCGCCCAACCGCACCCGTGCGAGGGCGCCGCCGGGTTTACCTGCTCCACGTTGGTCGTGCCGCTTGACCACAGCCACCGCACGCCGGGCACGCTCGGCTTGCAGGTCGCGACGGCGAACAACGTCAAAGCTCCTCGCGGCGTGCTGCTTTTGCTCACCGGCGGGCCCGGCCAGCCGGGTGTTCCGTTCGTCTCACGCCTTACGGGCCGACTTGCGCTCGCGCTGAACGACTACCGTCTGGTGATGTTCGATCAGCGCGGCACGGGCCAGTTCGGCGCGATTGACTGCCCCGCGCTGCAGGCGGCAGTGGGCAGCTCGGACGTCGCGGCGCCGCCGCCGGCCTCGGTGCGCGAGTGCGCGAACATCATCGGCCCGAACCGGCGGTTCTACTCCACACCGGACACGGTCGCCGACATCGAGCTGCTACGTAGAGCGCTCGGCGCGCGCACGATGGTTGTCGACGGGGTCTCCTACGGCACGTTCGTTGCCGAGCGCTACGCGATCGCACAGCCACGACACGTGTCGAAACTGGTCCTTGACTCGATCTTGCCGCACGCGGACCCGAACCGCACAGACGCGTTCTACCTGGTCGGTCTGCGCGCCGTCGGCCGCGTACTCAGGGCGGCGTGCCAGACGGCGCCGGTGTGCGACTTCGATCCCGCGAAGGATGTGGCCTGGCTGGCGCGGCATCGCGGCGACGGCGTGCGGATCTTCGACATGCTTGTCACCTACGAGTTCATCGATCCCACCTTCCGCGACCCGAACCCACCGCAGGTGCCGCCCGGCTTCGGCGACGTGGTCGGCGCGCTGCACGCCGCGCGGCTCGGCGACGCGGCGCACCTCGACGAGCTCATCCAGGGACTCGACAAGGGTGGCGGCAAACCGGCGGAGTTCAGCTCCGGGCTGCACGCCGCGACCCTGTGTGCCGACATGCGCTTCGCCTGGGGATCGGATGCGGTCGCCGAGAGCTTGCGCGGCCCGGCGCTGGCCACGGCGACGGCCAGCCTGACCGCCAGCCAGGTCTGGCCGTTCGACACCGAGACCGCGGCCGGCGACGGCCTCATGCAGACCTGCCTGAACTGGCCTGTCACGCCGCCCGCGGCTGAAGCGCCGCCGTGCTCGCGGCTGCCGGCCGTTCCTGTGCTGCTTCTGGTTGGTGACCACGACCTGTCCACTCCGTTGGAATGGGCGCGGGAGGAGGCCGCGCACGCGTCGCGCGGCACCCTGGTGATCGTGCGCGGCGCCGCCCACTCGATACAGAGCCGCGAACCCGGCGACCAGGGTCGCAAGGCCCTCTTCGCCTTCCTCCTCGGCTGAGGCGCACGACCTCCTCGGCTGGGGCCGCACGAGCTGGGGGCACGGAGCTGAGGGCGCAGAGCTGGGGACGCACGAGCTGGGGGCGCACGGGCTGGGGCGCACGGGCTGGGGCGGCGCGCCCGCGCGGACGACGGCGCGAGTTCAGTTCGGTGTCACGCCAGCGCAGCCGTTCGGAAAAATTATCCCGAACGGCTCCCGCGCCGTGGCACTGACCTGCACGGCGCTCGGGCAAGTCGCAGTCAAAAGACGCTGAGACGCCCGGCTTAGCACGACATTCTTATACTTGCTGTTTCGGGTAGACGCGGGGGCGTGGGCTTTATGGGTGGACTGGACGCCGCGCAGCCCTTGGCGCGCGTTGACCTGTGCCTCGTCGGTGAAAGCAGCCGGGCCTTCACGGGGGCGCCTGCCCGGTTCACGATCGGGTCGGTCGATTTCGGTGGATGGCAGATCCATCCTGTCGCGGCCATGCCGCAGGGTTTCCCCGCCTGCGACGCCTACCTGGTGAAGGTCAACTACGACATATCCCTTGCGGCTGACGCTCCCGAGCCGATCTGGGTGGACGCAGGCTTCGAGTTCCATGATGAGGGCGTGGCTGTCGCAGACGCCCTGCCCCGCAGCGTGCGAAAGCCCACCGGGGCCTCTCGCCACACCCTCACCGCCCACCTGGCCTTCGACGTGGCAGACGACGCGGCCACCCACGGCGCCGCCCTCGACTCCCCCCTCCACCAGGGCATCCCGATGCCCCCGCTCACCCCGATCGTTGAGGTATTCGGCATCGGTGGACCGCGCATACGGTGGCGGTATACCGCCACCACAGGCGCGGCAGGGACCGCGGGCCATGTCGGGTCCCAGGTCAGCTGGCTTGCGCTGCTCGTGCCTGCCGGATGCGGAGAACTGCACGTCGAGGCCTGCGCCGGTTACGGGTCCACGCCGCACCGCATGATGGGCATGCAGGCCAAGGCCACGCCGGACACGTTCACGGTGCGCCTGCCGAGCAAGCTCGGCGGGACCCCGGCCGATGAAGCTGCGGCGCCTGCGGCCCTCACCGTGCGAATGGGCTTCGTCGTGGACGTCGTCGGATACAGCAAGCGCACAGAACCTTGCCAGTACGCTGTCCAGCAGCGGCTCGCGGCGCTCATCCATGACGTTCTTGACGACGTCGGCCTTTCCCTCGACGAGAACTTCGTGCAGGGCACCGGCGACGGCATGAACGTCTTCCTCCCCACCGGAACAGACATCAGCCGTGCGCTACCCGGGCTGCTCGAAGCCACCGCGACCCGGCTCGGCATTGACAACCAACGCCACACCGACCGAATCCGACTGCGAATGGCAACCGATCTCGGTCCCGTCCGCCAGGCCGCCGCCGGCTTCTCAGGCAACACCATTATTTCGTTTGGGCGTCTGGTCGACAGCGCCCCGATACGCGACGCGATCTCTGACCATCCGGACGCCGACCTCGCCGCCCTCGTCTCCGACCGGCTCTACGAATTCGTCGTGAGCCAGGGATACCCGGGCCTGGACCCGGCGCGGTTCACCCCCGTCCGCGCCGTCGTCAAGAGCTTTCAGGCAGACGCCTGGCTCTGGACCAATGGCGTTAAGTTAAGCTCATAGGGGTGTAAGATCGTCTGCGTGGCGAGGCCAGGGCAGCAGGTGGTCGCCGGCGACCGGCTGGCGGACCGGATCGGGGTCGGCGTGCTGGCGAGGGTGTTCACCCCCGAGCTGGTGGACCGGGTCATCGACCGGGCGGGCGTTCGGGAGCAGCGGCGGCGGACGCTGCCGGCCCGGGTCGTCGTGTACTACCTGCTGGCGATGGTGCTGTTCTTCCAGTCCGGCTACGGCGAGGTGTGGAACAAGCTGGTGGCGGGCCTGGACTGGGCGAGGCGGTTCCGGGTGCGCATGTCGCTGGGCGTGCGGCCGACCCCGGCGGCGATCACCCTGGCGCGGCAGCGGCTGGGCTGGCAGGTGATGGCCGCCCTGCTGGAGGAGACGGCGGGGCCGCTGGCCGGGCAGGAGCAGCAGGCGGCGTTCGTGTCCGGGATGCGGCTGGTGGCGATCGACGGGCTGTGCCTGGACCTGCCGGACACGGACGAGAACGGCGCCGAGTTCGGCTATCCGGGCAACGACTCAGGCCGGGGGCCGTTCCCGCAGATCCGTGTGGTGGGCCTCGGGGAATGCGGCACCCGGGCGGTGCTGGGCGCGGCGCTGTCGCCGCTGGCGACCGGGGAACAGGCGCTGGCCCGGCGGCTGCTGGGCAAGCTTTCTGCCGGTGACCTGCTGGCAGCCGACCGGAACTTCCTCTCCCACGGCCTGCTGGAGGAGGTGCTGGAGGCGGGGGCGCACGTGCTGTGGCGGGCCAAGTCCGATGTGCAGCTGCCGGTGCTGACGGTGCTGCCCGACGGCACCTGGCTGTCGCGGATCGCCGACCCGGCCGTCTCCCGGCGGATGCGGCGCCGGGACGCGCGCCCAGAAGACATCCCCGGCATCCCGGTCCGCGTCATCGAGTACACGGTGGAAAGCCAGGACGGCAGCGAGACCTCGGAGACCTTCACCCTGGTCACTGACATCCTTGATCCTGGGCTGCTGCCGCCGCAGCAGGCTGCCGCGGCCTACGCCTGCCGCTGGCAGCTGGAAACCTGCTTCGATGAGCTGGAAACCTCCCTGCGCGGCGGCGCCACGGTCGTGCTGCGGTCGAAGTCCCCGCCGATGATCCGCCAGGAGATCTACGCGATGCTGTGCTGTTACCAGGCGATCCGCATCCTGATCAGCCGCGCTGCGGGCGACGCCGGGGTGGACCCCAGGCGGGTCTCCTTCACCCGCGCCCGTGACGCCGTCCGGGGCCGAATCAGCGACCGGGGCTCCTTTTCCCCCTGACGGTCTTGACGAGCTCGTCGCCGGACCTGGCGTTCGAGATCACCTGCACACGCAACCTCGTCCCTGAGCGGCCCGGCCGCCGCTACAAGCGCCAGACCAAGAGGCCCGGCGGCCGCTACAAGTCCCGCAAGCCCGGCCAGCCGGCCAGGCTCACACCGCTCACAGTGGTCAGGTTCTGGCTGATGCCGACACCGCCTTAACTAAACGCCATTGGGCTCTGGACCAGCCTTCGCGGTGGCTCTGGACTAGCCTTCCGGCCGTGATGCGGCCGTCTTCTTGAGCAGCACCGGCGTGTCATGTTCTGACTTGCCCATTGGCTGCGCCTGGAGAAATGCGCACCCCCGCTCGAAGGCTTCGGCCACCGATGCGCCACCGGCTAGACCCTGATAGAACCCGATGCTAAACGTAATAGCAGCCACGTCTCCGATTTCACAGCGCATCGCTATTACATGATCAATGTAGCGCGTCATGGCCTTGGCAAGAAGCATGGTGTGACACGCGTTTACGATGACACAGTCAACTGTGGCCGCGTGCAGCTTGAATAGCGCCGCCAGGCCATCGGGCGGTACCGGGATCCGGCAACCTAATTCGTCCTCGATATACAGGCTTCCATCACGCTCGCCGTGGCCCGAGAAGTGGACGATTCGCGGATCGTAATCGACCAGCGCCTGGCCGATGTCCCGGAGCCGGACAGCGAGATGGGATTCGAGCCTGAACCGCTCGCGGTACTTGCCGAGTTGCAGCTCCTCCCTGATCTCCCTCATCTCCTTGTCGGACCGCAATGGGGGCATGTCGGTAGGGCTCGCCGCAAGGTACAGAATCGTGTTCAGACGGTGGGCGCCGTTTCCTGACCGCGCCCGGCTGGCCGGTGCTTCTTGCCTCGTCACCACGACCGGCAGGAGATTATCCTGCGTGCGGGTGCGCCCGAATCCGTCCGCGTACGTGGTCCGCACGTGCATAGGAACGTGACGGCCACCTGCGGCCGGGCAGGCGACAAACCGGACCTCTGACTCCTCTCCCGCGCCGAGGCCGGCGAGCTGGACCTGCGGGCCCGGTGGAGCGATCCTGATGGGCCCGCTGACGGAAAGGACGAGGCTGCGGAGGGGAAAGTCACCCGCGTTTCTGATCCTCACCGCCAGGACATCCCACTCGCCGAGAACGAGTTCCTTGCCCGCGTGCTCGATGCTGAGGGCTGGCCTGCCCACCTCGGATACCGAGGCGGGCAGGACGGACAATTCGACCCGGAAGCTGGACACGCGAACGGGCGTGTCGTAGTGGTTGCGATACGAGAAGTTCGCGCTGTCCGCTATGAAGGCCCCTGCGTTCCTCGGCCGCACAATCAGATCATGCGCGTAGCCACCCCCCGCGCGCAGTTCCGCGATCTCGATCCGGTTTCTGCCCCGCAGCAGCAGAAACTGCGGTGGTAACCCGAGCTTGAAAACGATGTCCGTGCACGTGCCTGGACCGGAGTTGGCGAACCGGACCACCAGCCTCGAGTCTCGCCCGGCGACGAACTGCCGGGGTTCGATGGATACCTCGATCATGGCGAGGTCAGTCCCGCTGCTTCCGGCTCGATGTCCGATCCCCGCGGGTGATATCTGCTCTTGCAGTCAGAGCAATGGACAGCCCGGCGCGAGCCAGGTGGATCTGAGACGGCGAAGGCGTCGTCCACGATTACAACGCTATGCGCACGGCACACCGGCTTGCCACAGTGGTGGCACACAACAATCGTGCGGACTCCTTCTTCCTTCGCACTGCATTCTGCGCATTCCCAGGCCACGTTACCTCCCATGGATTTCTGGCTATCCGCCTTGCCGTCAGAGATTCCCAAGCTCACGGTCAATGTCCGCCTTGACCGCTCGGTAGGTCTCCTCGGATATCCGTCCGCCAAGCAGCGCGTCAGTGAGGGAGTCCAGCCGCCGCCGCAAGATGGTGGCCCGGTCCGCTGCGCCGTCATCGGCCCCCTGGCTCGGCGGCGGTGCCGACGGATTCGCCGTGTACTGCGGGCCGAAGCCGGGATGCGGGCCGAAGCCGGGATGCGGGCCGGCCAGTCTGCGTTCGGTCAGCTTGGTCTCGACGATATCGTGCAGGGTGTCCCATTCCCTTTTGATCTGGTTCTCCATATCCGAGTCCACATATGAGCCATGCACGGTGATCCGGGTGGCTGTGTTCCCTGCGTTCGCACGAATGCTGGCACCGTATTCCTCCTCACCGGTCAAGGTGATGTGAAAGTCGATGGGAAAGACACCGTCGTAACGCCTGCCTGCTATGTCCCAGTACCGGTTCAGTAGGTTGGCCCGGCCGCCGCCGCGAGGTGGGTTCTCGATAACACGTTTGACGTAGTAGCCCGAGTCGCTCATCTCATTCGTCAGCTCAATGACCGTCAGGTGGTCAGGTACGACGTCGGCGAAGTCCTCGACCTCGGCCTGGTCCTTGTCCCTGCTCCGATCCGGAACCACCCGCACGTCCTGGTAGCGAATCGAGTGCAGGCTCAGCTCGAAGTCGACCGACACCTTCGTCTTTATGCTGGGCTCCGGCTGCTTCGGCGATCGGTTGCCCAGTGGCCGGTAGACGGCGATGCCCTCGACGCCGGACAGGGTTGCCTTGAAGGAGGCCTCCAGGCTGCCCGTCAGCTTGTCGCCCTGCTTCACCTGCCTCTCGAAGCGGATTGTCAGGGTGCAACTCCTGCCTTTTCCCTCGCCAGTAGGCGACAGTTGCTCCCACTGGATGGTCCGGGTCGGTTCGGCGTCGCCGCTGATGACGAACGCGTTCGGCGTCACGCTTTCCACGTTTCCCCAGGCCTTCGGGACGACCAGTTCGATCTTCTCGAACTCGTGCAGTTCGAGTGGCTCCTCCTCTTCCCCGAGCGTGACCCAGTGCAGGTCAAGCTCCAGCGTGCGTTGGTCGGAGGCCGGAACAAGCGACGGGACCAGCCAGATGGGCATGCTTTCCGGGGCCCGAGCGCCTTGCAGACCATAGGGAAGGTGCACCGTCCACTGCCCGGAGGGCCGACCGCCACCCCCGCTGAAGAGCGGATGGCCGGCGACCTCTCCCTTGAGCGCGATGCCGGTGCCGCCGGGAAGCGGGGCGGCCGTCTGCTCGGGTCCGGGCTCGAAGGTGAGGCCGGCCTCCCCCTCGATCACGCCGAACCCGGCCGAGAACTCGATACGGTCGGCGCGTTCCAGGCCATATTTGCCCCGGTACTGATCTAGCCGGTCCCGGTCCGATTTCGCGAGCGTCATCACCACGTCGACCTGACCCTCGATCGGGCCAGGCTTGCTCGTGTACTTCCCGTCCTCGCCCAGGCGGACCTGTCCATGGAAGGTCTCGAGGACGCTGACGGAGTCCAGATTCGGTATGACCGGAAGTGGCGGCCTGGCCGCGAGCGCTGCAGCGCTTCGCTGCTGGTCCGCGCGGTAGCAGCCGACAGCAAGCGCCGCTCCGGCAAGAAGAAGCGCCAGTCCAACGATGAGGTTGGCGAAGGCCACGATGACTCCGAGCGCGGCTACTCCGACGCCAACGTAGATGTAACGACGCAAGCTGCCCTTGACGGTGTGGTCGTGCTCGGCGCAGTGATGTGGGGCAGCCTGCTTGCCTTCCAGTCCAAGGTCGGCGAACTCCCTGCTGACTGGCTTGCCCGCCGGGTCCGTCACCGCGGGGCTGTGCTCACGGCACATCGCCTTACCGCAGTGGTGACAGAGGCTGGCGATTTCGGTCGAGCCACAGCGGTGGCAGCGGGCCCGGGGTGCGTGATCTTCCAGCGTGAGCGACATGCTCCCAGTCCTTTCCCTATCCCCCGGCTACCGCCGCTGGCGTACCCGGCCATAACGCTCCCGCAGCATTCGCTGGAGCGTGTTCATTTCGTGGGTGAGTTCCTTACTGTCGCGCGCGAGCGTTCCCCGTATGAAGACCCGCAGCTCGCCGCTCTGGAGCTTAGTCTTATGAGTTACCCCGCCGCCGTGTACGGTTGTCTCCCGTTCCGTTTCAAAGCGCCTGCCTTCGACGAAGATCCACAATTCCATTGTGTCCGGGCCTTCTTGGCGCCGGGCCATGAGGAACCAATTGGCGGTGTCCGGCACATTGGTGCGGAGCTGCTCATGGTCAGGCGGCAATACTTTCGGCTCCTCGAATCCCCTGTCCTTCAGAGCGGTCACGATGTCGGTGATCCGCATGTCATCGGGGATGATCTCGTCGAAGAACAGTTGATGGTACGGCGAGAAGTCCCGCGTCGCAAAGGCGTCATCAAGTTTCAGTTCCGCGGTGGCACACACGCGCGTGGTCAGCATTGGTTGCGGCTTCGCCGACAGGTGACCGGTCGCGTCGTAGATGCGGGCAGTGAGCCCGGACAGCAGGTATCCGGGGATCTTCACCTCAGCGTGTGCCTTCAGGCTGTCCTCTCTGTAGAGCTCACCCGGGTGCTGTATCGAGAGCAGCATCACCGCGCTCTCATAGACGCGTACGTTCGCGTCGCCCTGAGCGGGCGGCCTGGGGAACATGGGTACGTTTTCCCATTCAAGGCATTTTTTGACGGGGTCGTACTGGACCGGTTCATCGCTGTATTCAATATCCGCTCCGTTGTCCGCCAGGCGGCCGACCCTCAGATGCAGCGTCCGTAGGGAGGTGATGGTGGGCCACCCGATGGACATGCGTGCGACTTCCGGTCGCAGGTCGCCGAGGTCGGCTTTGGCGGGCACATTAAGCCGGACGACGATGTGCAGGAGGAGATGGTTCTGGAAGCTCACCTGCTCCCTTATCTTCCGTATGACATCGCCGACGCGCGCGCGTCCCTCCGGCGTCTTCAGATCGAGTGAGAGCAAACCAAGGCTGTCGGGATCAGAGAGTTCGATGCCAAGCCTGGCGGGGAGCACGGAAAAATCCGGCTCGAATTCGTACGTGATGACGCAAGTCCTGCGGTCGGCGGTCAGGTGATCTAGACTGCCCGGGTCGTTGTCAGCCTCACCGCCGCCGACGCCGTCGCTGTTGATCGGTACTTCGATGGGTACCGAGCCGTGCCGGTCGGACAGGGCGAGGGTGCTGCGCAGGGTGGTATTGGCATAGTCCTGGAGCAGCAGGTGGCCGATGACGGCCGTGTCCCCGGACTCGGGGTGAGCCGCGATGGCACGGGCTACGTCGTCCCTGGCGTGGCGAGTGAAGCATTCGTGTCCGTCATAGGGAACGGTCAGTTCGATCTGGCCGACCGGGGACCGGCCCGTTCTCAGCCATGGATTTTTCGAGATCTCCTGTTCTACAAAGTAACTCTCGGTGATTTCCGCGTGATCCGGCCGGGCCCGGGCGTAGATCGGGCCCGGCTCGGCACGCCCCCTGGTTTGCGCCAGCGCGTGTTTGACGCCCGTACCCACGGACGTGCGGAGCTTGGCGAAGCTGTCTCGTGGTGTCGGCATTTACGCACCCCTTTAGTAGTCAATGCCGAATAGGCGATACGGCACTTCTGCCCCCGATGTGCGAACGATCGCTTTTGGCCACTCTGGCACTGGAAAGACGCACAGATCCCATCGGAAGATGACATCCGACAATGCGAGGCCAAGAATCTGACCGTGGAGACACACGACCCTTACCTCTGAACCGGTGCCCGGCACCACCACGGCGCAGGCGTCGCCGGTGTCGGTGCCTTGGGTTCGGAACCGATGTCATGGACAGGCCAGGCCTTGTGGATCAGATGGATAGTCCAGGTCTTGCGGATCAGGTAGATAGGCCGGACTTTGTGGATCAGATGGATAGCCCCGGCCTTGTGGATCAGATGGATAGCCCCGGCCTTGCGGATCAGATGGATAGGCTCGGCCTTGCGGATCAGGAAGCCGCGCTTCGCAGCACCGCATCCAGGCGCCCGCGGCTGGAATGTGCCGCCAATCCTGACCGGGCAGGCCCTCAGCCCGCAGATCGGCGTAAAGCCCGTCCGAAATGATCAGGGCGAGCCGTCGGCCACTGTCGATCGCGGTGGCGCGGATAGCGGAATTGAGCACAAGTGCCCGCGTTCTGAGCGCCGCCTCGCCGCCGAACCCTTCGCCCTCGACTCTAGTGATCCCGACGTGAAACGCCGTCAGCGCGGGCCGGCCCACGTCCGGCCCTCTCGCCGCGAGGTGGCGCAGGGCAGTGATGAGCCTCGTCACGAGCGCAACTTCGTCGATTCCCGGCGGCGCGAAGGCCATCTCCATGCCATCGCGTTGAGCGAGCGTGACGCATAAACGGCCAAGCCTGGCTGACTCGCAAGCGGAGGTGAGCAGGCACGTGGGCCCGGCGGCGGCGACGCAAAGACGCCGGACACCCGGATGTGGCTCGCTCACTCGAATCTCCTTTCCTCGCAGCGGTGCGTGCTGCTGGGCAGGCAGCGGTGCCTGCTGCCGGGCAGCCAGCGGTGCGTGCTGCCGGGCAGGCCCCCGCTCACCTGCCCGGTGTCAATCACTCTCGCCCCGGTCATCCGTCACGACATCGTCGTAGTACGGGATCTCGCAAAGTCGTGGCGCCACTTTCTGACGCACCAGATTTCCCCTGCGCCCGGCGAGGGTGGACAATGCGAGCGTGTGCGGCATGGGAGAGCCGCGCAAACCCTGCGATGAGGGCAGCCTGCATGAACTTCGTGGAGCGAGCCAACGCCGACGGGCCCGCGAGGGGCGCAAGGTCTGGCTGGGACTGGCCTGAGGGCAGCCTGCTCGGCTCGCTTAACCGGCACGCGCGCGACCAGTTACTGCGGCTCGGGACACTGGTGCAATACCCTGGCCCAAGCCGAATCCTGATCCGCCAAGGTGAACAATCAAGGTTCGTCTTTGTGATACTCGACGGTGTCGTCAAGGTGACAGGGCAGGCGAACGGCGGGCGCGATGCCCTGCTCGCGATCCGCATGGGCGGCGACATCGTCGGCGAGTTCGCGGCGCTCGACGCGGGGCCGCGCTCGGCCACGGTCACCACATGCGGCGCTCTGGTGGCGCGGATCATCAAGTCTGGCGACTTCCTTGAATGCCTGCGGCGTGACCCCGACATCTCGCATGCCGTGAACCGGTCCATCGTGGCCAAAACGCGGACCTCCAATGCGCGGCGGCTCGATTTCAGTAGCTGCGACGTGCCGACCCGGTTGGCCCGCGTGCTGTATGAGATCGCCGTGACCTACGGGTCCAGGGCTGGGAACAGGGCGGTGATCCGGTGGCCGCTCACCCAACCGGAACTTGCCTCCTTGGCGGGGGGCGCAGAACCCACGGTGCACAGGGCGCTGCGGGAACTCCGCGAGGGCGGCGTCGTATCCACCGGTTACCGCACCATTACTGTCTTGGATATCGACAAGCTCCATCGCATTGCGTACCCCTAAGCCTCGATCACGGCGCCCGTCATCTGGGCAAAACGGCCATCCGTCGGACTCTGTACTCCAGGATGTCGTTACTGGCCGGTATTTCGAGCCCTGGAACAACACCCTGGAGTACAAGGCCGCCGTGGGGTGCCGCCGCCCTGGCTCGTCACGCCGGACGCGGCGCCGAAGGCGGCATCGGGCGGCCCGCTGCCACGGGTTCCAGGCCACGAGATTGGCCGCTCCGGCTCGACTTCTGCAGCGGCAGCAGGTTCGCCGCCGAAGTGGACAATCTGCGCGCCGCGACGGCCAATAATGATGAGGTGCGGATCCGGATTGAGGCATTCGGCCTTCCAGGAAGCTCCTGCGGCCCGAGCCCAGACTCTCCCGGCGGGTATCACAACATCCATGTCGGGGTCCAGCGCCGGAACCGGCGAGATGAGCTGCTTGGCCTGGTACCCGGGGACGCGCCTTCTGCCGTGTGGACCGTGGACTGCACCGTGATCCCGTCGTCGGCCAGCATCGATCTCAGGGGCCCGTACATCCAGGGTCCGCCGGGTGGCAGATTCATCTATCTGTCCTGGGGCACTGTCGATGACGCAGAGAGTTTCACGCTGTTCCGGCGAGCGAAGCTGTGGTTCGATGCGATCCCGCCCGCCGTGATGGACAGCGCCGTGAGGCTGGGTCTGCTCGTGGGGCGTGTCAGCTTGACCGATGCCAAGGGAAACCCCTTGTGCGCCGCGGTACGGCCGCCCATGATCGAATGGTCCGCCAAGGCTGAGCCGTAAAAGGGCGCGCAGGTGCGATTGCGATTGGAGCAGGCCGTCGTGCGCTCGGGCGGCGGGGCCGCGACCGGCACCTGACCTCACCGGCACCTGACTGACCTCACCGGCACCTGACCTCACCGGCATCTGACCAGACCGGGCCGCGACAGGCACCTGACCTCACCGGCACCTGACTGACCTCACCGGCACCTGACCTCACCGGCATCTGACCAGACCGGGCCGCGACCGGCATCACCTGATCGCAGCGCTGGCCGAAGGCGCTACAACGGATTTCGGCTGGATTCGGTTCACCTGCGGTGGACGCTCCTATGCATCTGTCTCGAAACATTGACCAACCCTTGGTCTCGAGCCATCGATAGAGCGGGACCTGGCCGGTCGCGTTATCGTGCTGTTCGGGCATTTCGCAGATTTTTTTATTGATATTTACGCAGGTCAGCGTGCGGTTTGTGGAATCGAGGCGACAAGTCTGTATTGCTTGCGAGCATGCCAGTCGCCTTTCCGGGTAGGGCGTGCCCGGCAACAGATGGCGACCACAATGACAATGGGAAGGAGACAGCCATGTCTGGGCCACAGCACATGACCCGCGCCGCGCCGGCCTATGCGCCACCAACAACGCAGCGCACTAACCGGATGGCGATCTGGTCGCTCGTGCTCTCGATCATCTCGCTCGGGGGGCTAGGCTCGGTGGCCGGAATCGTGCTTGGGCTCGTCGCCCGCCGCCGGATCTCGCAGAGCGGTGAACGCGGTCGCGGCCTGGCCATCGCCGGGATCATCCTCGGCGCTGTGACACTGGTCCTCGCGGTCGCCTATTGGGCCTTCATCGCCATGCACACCGGCAGCTCGGGCGCCGGAGGTGGAGGCGGCACCGGCGGAGGCGGCTCCGGCTACTGACCGCCAGCGAACCCGCCGACGGCACCGCCGAGACGCCGGGCGGCGCCGCAGGGGGTCGGGCCGTAGCCGAGCCGCCCCGCGACCTCGGCTGTTGTCTCTTCGATATCGCGGAGTTCGGCATCGTCGAGCGCGGCGCGGTAGTAGCGCGGTTGGCGGAGCTTCGCCGCGTAGCGTTCCAGAACCGTGCCGAAGCTCGCCGGATCCAGCGCCGCGTGCGCCAGTATCCGGTCGATCGTCTGCTGTGGTTCGGCGCACAGGTCCTCGTGGCGGACAAAGGTCGTCGCCTCTCGCACCAGGGGATCACGGGTGGTGAGGTCGAGAACGTGACCGTAGATCGACGCCCAGTACATGCCGAACGCGCGGACGCGGCGGCCGGCGTCCCATGTCTGCCGGATGGCCCGCACCTGGCCGGAGTCTCCCGCGTTGATGAACCGCTGATCCTCGCCGAACTCGTGGTGGCCAACCGATCTGCTCGCCGCGAGCCAGCGCGGATCCTGCGCGTGTGTGCGTGAGATCAGCTCCTGCTGTTTGAGCCAGGAGCCAACGTGCGCGGCCGGCCGTCGCACAACCACCACGAAACGGGCGCCTGGAAAGACGCGGACGAGGTAGGCGAGCCGGGTGACGTTGTAATTGGCCTTGGCCAGGTAGCGCGGGCGGCCGCGGGCGAGCAGGAGCTTGCGCACGTGGTCGGTGTAGTAGCGCTCAAAGCGCGGGTTGCTGGTGGTGGCGCCGAGCACCGCCGAGTGTTCTTCGCTGTGCAGCCCGGGAAAGAACCGCTTCCAGATTGTCTCTTCGACCGCCTCTGGGCTGTCCCTTGTGACGAGGATCCCGTCCCTGTGCAGTCGCTCAGCCGGCCGGGGCGCCGGCAGCGGCAGCCGATCGAGCATCCGGTTCCAGGCGAACGGCAGGTATGGCTGTGCCATGTCGCTGTACCGGTGCGTAGCGACATCGGGATGGCGGCTCAACAGCTCGAGGGTGATGGTCGTGCCTGCCCGAGCCAGACCCGTCACGTAGACGGGGCGGTCCACCGCCTGCTCGCGGAGCCGCCGCCGAAGCAGACGCGACTCGAGATCGCCCAGCCGCACGCAGGACGATTCAAAGCGGTGGTTGGCTTGCCAGACGAGGTAGAGCAGGTGCGGAATGCTGGCTGGTTCGGCGTGGTCGTCGCGTTCGATGCGCATTTCCAAAGGCCCCTGTCAGTAGCGCAGGACGATTGCTTCCATGGTGAGTCCGGGACCGAAGGCCATCAGGACTCCGGTCGTTCCCTGCTGCGGGCGGTAGACGTTAAGAAGGCGGTGCAGGATGAGCAGCGAGGTGGGCGATGAGCAGTTGCCGTACTCGGCCAGCACCTCGGTGGAGGCGCGGATCTGCTCGTCACGCAACTTGAGAGCCTGGGCGACCGCTTCGATGATCCTGGGTCCGCCGGCGTGAATGCTCCAGTGGTCGATGTCGCCTGCAACCAGGCCGAGCGGGGCGAGCACGCGGTCGACGAAGCCCGCCGCCGCGTCCCGGAGAATGAGGGGCACCCGCGGTGACAGGTGCATTCTGAAGCCGTCGTCCAGGATGGTCCACGCCATCCGGCTGGACGTGGAGTACAGCGTCTCGGTGTGGGTGTGCAGCAGTTGCGGCCCGCTGGCCGCCTCCGCTGCCGTGAGCACGCACGCCGCGCTGGCGTCGCCGAATAATGCGTGGCAGACGACCTGCTCGACGGTCGCCTCGGTCCGCATGTGCGCGCTGCAGATCTCGGTGCAGTTGATGAGAACGGCCTCATTGGGGCGGGCCGCGAGGGCATCGAGGCCCACCTTGATCGCGTTGAACGCCGCGTAACATCCCATGTGCCCGATGAAGGTCCGGCGCAGGCGATCGGACAGCCCGAACTCAGCGGCGAGCAGCATGTCCGGCGAGGGCGCGTCGTACCCGGTGCAGCTCGCCGTCACCATGCTTCCGATGGCGGCGCGGTCGATTCCGTCCAGCGCGGCGCCGACCGCTCGCCTGCCGAGCTCCAACGAGCCCTCCTTCCACAGCTGCATCCGCCGGCCGGTCAGCTCCGCGCCGCCCGCGCTCCAGCCAGTCGGGTCGCAAAACCAGTGGCGCTTGCGGATGCCCGCGTTACGAAATATGGACTCGGCGGACGGCACGCCCTCGAACACATACCTGAACACCTTCTCGAATATCTCGGCTTGATCGATGATGAGGTCAGGTACAGCGGTTGCCAACGTGGCGATCCGCGGAACTTGCCGCTCGGCCATGTCGCCTCCTCAGCGCGACTTCCTCTGACCCTGCTACCGTGCGCTCGGCGCGAACCTGAGTCATCGGACGGCAGACCGAATGCGAGCGAGCATCTTTGGCGGGGTGCGCCAGGGCCGCGGTCGCCCATCGCATGGGACATGTGTCTCGGGCTATGACCTACGGCGGTCAAGCGCGGACGGCGGGGCGCGCGTCAGCCCAGCGCCACGCCCGCGCGGCCGTTCAGACTAATTATCCCGAACGGCTCACGCAGCGTGACACATGCCTGCCACGCCCTTTCCACCGCGGCGGGGTCATCACCGCCGCGCGGCCGCACGCAGCGCCGCAAGCAGGAGTTCTGGCGAGCCGTCCTTCTCCACGAACTGGCAAGCGCCCGCGGCGAGTGCCTGGCCGCGCAGCGCGCCGCGGATGCTCATCGCCACAGCCGGGATTCGCAGCTCGCCGGTGATGGCGCGCAGCAGGCTGAGACCCTCTGGCGCGCTCGGCAGCCGAACGCCGACGATCGCGACGGCCGGTACACGCTGTCGCGCAAGCTCCAGCGCGGCGGCCGCGGTGCCGACGTCGGCGATGACGTCGAAGCCGGGCGACGCGGACAAAAAGCTGCGCAACGCGGTCCGCACCCTGGCGTCGCGGTCGGCGATCAGGACCCGGACGGCGGCGCGCTGGTCACCGGTCATAGACGACCTCCCAAAGACCGGTAACGCCTGTCTTCAAGTCCACATGGGAAGCGGTCGGCCGTCGAGGGCTGTTCGACGCGGTTGGCTCGCGACATTTGTCGTAGCTGGCGGTCGTCTACCCCGGCCGGTGATCACGGAGCGCTGACAAGGCCCTCTCGGATCGCCCACAGCGCCGCCTGCGTTCGTGACGCCAGCCCAAGCTTGGTGAGCACGTTGCTGACGTGCGTGCGCGCGGTGCGTTCGCTGATCACCAGAGCGCGGGCGATGTCGCGGTTTGAGTTGCCCCGCGCGACGAGTTTCAGTATCTCGCGTTCGCGCGGTGTGAGCGTCGTCGCGCTGCGCCGGGGCGCGATCAGCGACTGGGTCAGCTTGCGGGCTACCGCCGGGTCGAGGTGCACCTCGCCGCGGTGAGCGGCACGGACCGCCGCGCCGACCTCGTCGGCCTCGGCGTCCTTGAGCAGGTATCCGGCGGCACCCGCGGTGAGCGCCACGTGCACGCGTTCGGCCTCGCTGAAGCTGGTCAGCGCCACGACCTCGACACCCGGGTACCGCTGCTTGATCGCCGTCGTCGCGGCGAGGCCATCAAGGCGTGGCATGACCAAGTCCATGAGCACGACGTCCGGTAGCTCGTCCTTGGCCGCCATCACGGCGAGCGCGTCGAGCGCGGCCTGCCCGTCTGCGGCCTCGCCAAGGACTTCGATGTCTGCGAGCGCGTCGAAGAACGCCCGCATGCCGCGCCGCACGACCGCGTGGTCGTCGACCAACAGGACTCCGATGCGGTGCGAATCACCGAGCGGTCCCATGATCACCTCCCGGCGACCGGATTGCGGTCCTGGTAAGCCTTCGCGTCCGGCACCGACTGCTGGTTTGGCTCCGCGGCCGGCGCCGTCGGCTGCCGCATTTGCTCCGCGTCCTGCGCCGTCGGCTGCCGCAAGATTCCGGGCAGCACCGCACGAACTGTCGTCGGCCCCGCGGGGCAACTGTCCACGATGAGCCGGCCACCGAGCCGTTCGGCTCGCTCACGCATGCTCTTCAGACCCAGGTGCCCCGGATGCGGTGCGTCCGGCCAGAAGCCGACGCCGTCGTCGGTGATCTCGACGATCAGCGTGCCTCCGCCAGCGGCGGCGGCCGCAAGCCGGATGTCGACCCGGTTCGCGTGGGCGTGCTTGACGCTGTTGCGCAAGGCCTCCTGGGTGACGCGGAAGAGTTCCTCTTCGGCGCGCTCATCGAGGGGCAGGCTGTCCTCGGGGGCGTCCACGCGCACGTCCAGGCCTTCCTGCGCCGCGACCGCGGCCGCGTGCCTGCGGACCGCCGCGGCCAGGCCCTCCTCGTGCAACGCACCGGGCCGGAGCTGGAAGATCAGCGCCCGCATCTCGGTGAGCGCGCTGTGCGTCAGGTTCCGCAACTCGGCGAGGTTTCGGCAGACCGGGCCGGCCGGGTCGGCGCCCTCGCGCTGCACCGCCAGCTCTAGGGCGCGAGTATGCAAGGTCATCGAGAACAGCGCCTGGGAAACCGAGTCGTGCAACTCGCGGGCCAGCCGGTGCCGCTCCTCCAGAGCCGCCAGCTGCGATGCCTCATCGACGATCGCGATCAGCTTGTCAGGCCCGAGTTGCTCCTCGTCGACCACCGACGCGACCACCAGCCGCGCGCATGTCGCGCCGACCGAGCCGACCAGGAGGGTCTCCACGTACTCGAGCAGTTCAGGATCGGCCGCGGCGCCCGGGGAGGCGTCGAGGTTGCGCTCTCGCCAATGCTCACGCAACGCCTTCTCGACACCGCTCGGCCCGAGGAACCGCTCGGCGAGCGCACGCAACTCGCCCACCGACGCGCGCCCGCGCCAGCGGCGCGGCCCGGGTGGGTCGGTGAGCGCGTCGACGAACAGCACCGCCTGCGACTGCTCGGCCGTGCTGGGCCTGGCCATGAGGGAAACCGCGACGTACAGGCCGACGTTGGCCAGCAGGCTCCAGAACATCGCCTGGCTGACCTCATCCATTCCGGTCAGGCCGAACAGTTCGGTGGGCCGCAGCAGCCTTATGCCCAGCGGGCCGCCGCGAACCAGCGACTCCGGAAGCAAGCGGGCGTGCGCGAAGGTCGGCAACAGCAGGCTGTAGACCCACACGGCGAAGCCGGCGGCCAGGCCGGCCAGAGCCCCGTTGCGCGTGCCGCTCCGCCAGAACAGCCCGCCAAGAACGGAGGGAGCAAACTGCGCGACTGCCACGAAGGACACCAGGCCGATCGAGACGAGTTCGGGGCCCTGGCCGACGAGGCGGAAGTAGGCGTAGCCGCACAGCACGATCGCGGCGATCGCCGCGCGCCGGATGCCGAGGATAAGGCCGGTGAGGTCAGGCCGCTGGGCTAGCCGCCTGGTCAGCCGGGACCTACCGTGCAGCAGCAGCGGCAGCGCGAGCGAGTTCGACACCATCGCGGCGAGTGCGATCGTCTCGACAATGATCATGCCGGTAGCCGCGCTCAACCCGCCGATGAACACCAGCAATGCGAGCGCCCGCTGGCCGACTGCCATCGGCAATGCGAGCACGTAGGTGTCGGGGTTGACCGCGCCGCCGCTGCCGAAGCGCACCAGCCCGCCGAGCGCGATCGGCAGCACGAAGACGTTGATAGCCAGCAGGTACAACGGGAACAGCCACATCGCACGCCGCAGATGCACCTCGCGCACGTTCTCGACGACCGTGACCTGCCACTGACGGGGCAGCAGCACGATCGCGAGCATGGACAGCGCGGTCAGCCAGACCCAGGTGCCGTACCTGCCCTGGCCGAGGGTGAATAAGGCCGCGGCGCCCCGGTTCGCCGCCGCCCGCGCGAAGAGGTTACCGAAGCCGCCGAACATGCCGAAGGTCACGAACAAGCCGGCCGCGAGGAAGATCACGAGCTTCACCACGGACTCGAACGCGATCGCGGCGACCATTCCCTCGTGGCGTTCGGTGGCGTCGAGGCGCCTGGTGCCGAAGAGGATTGCGAACGCGGCGAGCGCGAGAGCGATGTACAGCCCGGTGTCGTGCAGCAGCGGAACACCGCCGACCTGGCCTTTCACCTCGGTCGCCAGGTGCCCGCGGATGATCTCGAATGTGTTGGAAACCGCCTTGAGCTGCAGCGCGATATAGGGCACGACGCCGACCACGGCGACGACCGTCACCAGTCCGCCCAGCGACACGCTGTGGCCGTAGCGCGCGGAGACGAAGTCGGCCAGCGAGGTGATCCGGTGGCGGCGGCTGATCCGGATGATCCTGCGCAGGACCACCCAGCCAAGCGCGAACATCAGGGTGGGTCCGAGGTAGATGGGCAGGAACCCGAGTCCGCTTGTTGCGGCGCGGCCGACGCTGCCGTAGTAGGTCCACGATGTGGCGTACACCGCCAGGGACAGCGCGTAGATCGTGCCGCTGTCGATGAGGCTGCGGCCGCTGGTGGCCCGCCGGTCGGCGTAGAACGCCAGGGCGAAGAGCAGAGCGAGGTAGCCAGCCGAGACCGTTACGACGACCCAGGTCGGCAGCACAGCGCTACTCCGGCGCTCGGCCGGCGCCTCGGTTAACGACAGCGACCAAGGCGATGACAGCGGCCCAAGCGATAAACAGGTACGCCATGAGGATCGGTATGCCGAACACCCGGGCCTTATGGTCAAACAGCGACAGCAGCGGCGGCGCTAAGAGCAGGAACCCGAGCGCCGCCACAGCGATCAGGCGCGGAGTGGACCGGTCGCGTCCGCTTTGACGACCGATCATCGCGCTCACCCACTGAGATCGAAAGGCTACTCAGTTTAGTTGGAGCGGGACACGCTGGGAATAGCAGCTCAGGCGGTGAGGGCTAGCTCGTGGAGCCTTTCGAGGACTTTCATGCGCCCCTCGGCCTCGATGCGGGCGGTGGTCACGCGCTCGGGATAGCAGCGCACGAACATGTTGGTGAAGTGGGTTCCATAGTGGATGGACTCCCCTGACCCAGCGTCGTCCAAAGGACGGGCGGTGGCGGTGAAGGACGGCTCGTGGAAATAGGCGATGGTGTGCCGCTCCCGGTCAGCCAATCGCACCTTGTGCGGGGTGGAGAGCAGCGTTCCCCCGGTGATGAACTGCATGATGTCGCCGGGGAAGACCGTGAAGACGGCGGGGACCGGGGTGACGAATGTCCAGGGTTCGGTGTTTTCGTACCGTCCGGCCATTGACTCCTCTGGGCGCCAGTTGCGTCCGCGCTCTTCGCCGGGAACGGGCGGCCGGATGTACAGGCCACCCACGTCGTCTTGTGCCGCGATGACGAGCAGGCCGTAGTCGGTGTGGGACCCGATTCCGCGTTCGGACGTGGCGTCGGCCGACGGGAAGCGCAGGACGCGCATGTGGTGCCAGCCGTCCTCGGTCAGCCGGGTGAAGTGCTCCATGTCATCCAGCCCAAGGCCCAGGGCGGTTAGCTGTAACAGGCGGTGGCCGATGTCGCCGACGACCCCCGTGTAGTCCTTCATGGCGCCCGCGTAATGTGGCGACGGCCAGGGCACGGGACCGTGGCACGGCCACCCTTCGATGACGCGGGCGTCGTTTTCCGCGATGTCGGGGCAGACGGTGAAGATCTCCGAACCGTCCTTCTCGCCAGCCGTTTCTTCTTCGCCCGAGGCGACGTACCCGCTGTAGGTGAGGTCGGATACATGCGCCGCCTTCACCGACGCTGGCAGGCGGAAGAATTCGCGGGAGGCGCTAAATGCGCGTGCGGTGGCGGCTTGCTGTTCGGCGGTGGCCTGGATCTGAAAGATCCCGTCTGCCTGCCAGGTGGCGATGAGTGCTCGGCCGAGCTTCTTGTCGGCATCGCTGCCTTCTACCAGGGAGGGCAGGCGGAAGGTTTGCAGTGTTGTCATGCGTCTGTTGTACCGGGATCACCTGAACCGAGTGATCGGCCGACTGACCGAATCTTTGCGGGCAATTACGGCAACCTATATCGAGGTCACCGTCGCCCGTCGGATAGGACATATGTCGCGGGCGCCGGCTCTGGTGGGCCTATCCTGAGCCGTCCGCCCGCCGTTGCGGGCCAATCGAGAGGACGACAGCGTGTCGATCCGGACGCCTCCCATCGCGCGTCACCCCGCGCTGGTCGAGCACACACAGCACCGAGCGCAAAGCGCAGAAAACCGCATCGCCGACGCGATCACCCGGTTCGCCGGTTCCATGCCGTTCGTGTACGTCCACGTGATCTGGTTCGCCGCGTGGATCGGCTTCGGGGTGGAGCGCTACCCCTTCGGGCTGCTCACGATGATCGTGTCGCTGGAGGCCATCTTCCTGTCAACGTTCGTGATGATCAGCCAGAACCGGGCCGACGACAAACGCCAAGCCCTGGCCGACCACGAATGGCAGAAGGTCCAAGAGGAGGACCAGCAGAACGAGACCCTGCTCGGTCTGTCGCGCCAGATCCTCGAGCTGACCACGGCCATCCACGCGGTGACCTCGGCGCGCACCGTCGCGGACCCCGGCGCCCCGGGCACCGCGGTCCGTGGCAAAGGGCGCCGCGATCCATGACGCCGGCCCACGCTCACTCGGTCCTTAGCACGACGGCGGGCTGCGTGCGCGCCGCGGCTTGCGCGGGGAAGGCCGCGACCACATTCGCCAGCACGAGAACGGCGGGGAATGCGAGCATCGCCATCGGGGAAATGACGGGCACGGGCTTGATTGCGACCTGACTTGCGAACAGCGTCCAGGCCCAGCGGCCTGCGGCCACTCCGAGCGGCAGGCCGACAATCAGGCTGCTCACTGCGATGGCAGTCGCTTGCCATGCCACGGTCGCCCGCACCTGGCTTTCCACGAAGCCAACCGCTTTCATAATGGCGAGGTCGCGTCGTCGGCGACGCACCGACGTGACGAGCGTGTGCGCGATGGTGCCGGTGGCGAGCAGGGTCACGAGGAGCGCGAGAGCGAGCGGCAGGCCGTTCACGCCGCGGAGGTCTCGCACCTCCGGAGGCGGGAGCGCAGGCAGCACCACTCCGGGGAACTTCCGCTTCAGGCGCGCGATGGCCGCCTGATCGGCGCGCCTGTTCAGTTGGACGAGATACACATTGACGTGCAACGGCGCCCGGCTCAGCGCCCGCGCGCCCGCGAGCGTCATCACCGCGCCGCCGCCGAGCTGTACCTGCTCGTTAGCGATCTCCGGCGACAGAACAACCTGCCCGACGACAACAAGCGGCACCGGTCCGTGAGCGCCTCGGGAGATGGTGCGGTCACCGACGCGCTTGTGCAGCGCCCGGAGCTCCCTGCCGCCCAGGGCGATCTCGTTGGGCGCGCGCGGGAGCCGGCCCGCGAGGACGGGAGGCGCCACGCCTCCTTTGACGTGCTGCATTCCCACGACCGGGACGTCATGGCCGCCCAGCCGCACGCCACCCATGGCGGTCGCGGTCAATCCCGCGACGTCGGCATCCGCGCGGAGCTTTGGCTCGATCGTCGCGCTGGTGTCACCGGAGTGCGGATTGCCGACCGCCACGTCCCAGTCCCAGCCCGCGACGACAGGATCATTGACGACGTTGGCCAGGCTGGACCCAAACACAAGAGCTGCCATCACCGCGGCGAGCGCCACCGCCGTTCCGAGGATGGTCGAGCGAACCGGGACAGCCGAGCGGTCGCGGCCCGGCTCGAACGCGAGGCGGATACCGGACACCGCTGTTGGCGGGAACCCGCTGCGAGCCATCCATCGGGCCACCCGTGAACCTCGGCGTCCGGCTTGCGCCGCCGATATATCCGTGCGGACCCTCATCGCGCGAAACGCCGTAATCGCCGCTCTGCCGACAAGCAGCAGCCCGAGCGCGGCGGCACCGCTCAACAGGATCGCGGCATTGAACGAGAGTCCGGGCGAGATCTCCGCCCGGCGTGCCAGTCCGACCGGCGTGAATGCGGAAAGCCCGTAGGCGATCGGGACCGCCAATGCCATCCCGCCCACCGCGACCAGCGCCCCGGGGGCGAGCGCGACCGCGAAGAGCTGCCTGCGAGAGGCGCCCAGCGCCCGCAGCACCGGGAAGTCGTCGGAGGTGATATACGCCTGCCGTGCGATGCTCTGGCCCACGATGACGACCATCGACAGCGCCACGATGACCCCGAACAACAAGAGCGCGAACGCCTGCAAGGACGTTCCTCGAGCCGCGGCGACCGCGGCGTCGTGGGCGTCGCTACCGGCCAACACCTGCGCCCCTGTGACGCGCCTCACCTCCGCCTCAAAGGCCGCGAGGTCCCGAAAGCCGCCTTTGAGGTGGAACGCGAGCCCGGCCATGTTGCCCACCGAGGAGGCGAAGCGGTGGTAGAACGCGGCCGTAACGTAGAGCGAACCGGTCCCCATGAAGCTGACATCCGCCGGCGCGTCGGGGTTCTCCGTGAGGTCGACAGGCGTCCGGATGACCCCGACGACATGAACGCTGGGCAGCCAGACGCTCGGCGGCGGGCTGGCGCCGTTCAGTACCTGGTGAACCTGATCGGGCCGGTACCCGTGCAAACGGATCACCGATCCGACGCGCGCCGTCAGGATCCGGGCGGCCGTTTCGTTGATCACGACCTCGTTGGCGCGTGACGGCGCCGCCAGCCGACCGGCAACGGTGATCACACGTGCCTGCGCCGGGCGGTAAATCACGGCCCAGGTGAGCACCTGGCCGAGCGGCACCGCCGCCCGGCCGTCGGCCCTGGCGGGAAAAGCCAGCATGAGCGCGCTGCGCGCGGTGTAAGCGACACCGGGCAGAGCAGCGATCGTGTCGGTCGCGCGGGGACCGGCAAGCACCTCCCCCTCGGTCGGGCCTGAGTACGTGACGAATCGGGAGACGGCCGTGTCAGTGCGGCGCGCCCCCGCAAGCGCGACCAGAACCGCGCTCCCCAGCAGGCCCGTGATCAGCGCCAGCGCAACCGGGCCGCGCCAGTCCTGCCGCATCCCGGCACGAACGCGCAGCCACACTGCCCTCATCGGGTTCCCCCGCCGTCGTCATCTGCCTGACATGTCTGTTGCGATTCTCCAGGGTGGCAGACGCCCTGCGCGCGGGGGATAACACGACACTTGCGCGGAAGGCAGCCCTACCACCCGGAACGCCCGGCCCGCCGGCCGGCGGGACACGCTCACCCGGGCCAACGCCGTCGACCTTGCCCTGGGAGGCGCCAGCAAATTGCGGTCTTGACGGCCCGCATCCTCGACAACCTGTCCGCCCACCCCGACCGTGAGGCCCTGGTCGACGGCGCTCAGCGGGTCTCCTACCGGCAGGCGCGCTCCCGTGTCCTGCGCATGGCGGAGGCCTTGCGCGAGCGCGGGGTGGGTAGGCGCGACACCGTCGCGCTCTTCACCACCAACAGGGTCGAGGCAGTGCTGCTGCAACTCGCCATCCATCTTGCAGGCGCCCGGCTGTCGTTCATCCCGCCCGAGCCGGCCCTGAGCGAGCAGCGCGGCTTTCTCGAACGAGCCGAGGTCAGCGCGTTCATCTTCGACCCGGCGATCAGCAGAGCGGCGGAATTGTCTAGGTTGGTCGAACCGCGGGTGGTGCTCACACTTGGCGCCGCCGATCAGGGTGAGGACCTGTTCGCGTTGATGGACAAGCAGCCGGGCACGATGACCGGCCGGGCCGGGCGCGAGGATGTCGCGACTCTGTTTTACACCGGCGGCACCACCGGCCGGCCGAAGATGGTGCTGCACCCGCACAGCTACTACGGCGCGCTGGTCATGGCGAGCGCACGGCGCAAGGCCGAGTGCCCCACCCCGCAGCGGTTCCTCGTCTGCACCCTGGTGAACCACAGTAGCGGGCACATATCCGCGATCCTGGCGCTGCTGGCTGAGGGTACAGCGGTGCTGCTGGACGGCTTTGACGCGGCGCAGGTCATTGCGACCATCCACCGCGAGAAGATCACCAGCGTGATGCTGGTGCCGCCGATGCTCAGCGAGGTGCTTGACCACCCGTCCTTTCCCGAGGGGGGCTTTCCCGACCTGATCCGCGTGCACTATGGCGGTGCGCCGACCACGTCCGCCCGCATCCGGCAGGCGCTTGAGCGCTTCGGCCCGGTGCTGCGACAGACCTATGGGTTGACAGAGGTCCCGGTCGTGACGCTGTTTGAGCCGCTCGACCACGACGATTCTGTGCCCGGCCGCCTCAATGCGGTGGGCAAGCCGCTGGCCGGGGTCGGCGAGCTGGGCGAGATCTCGCTGCGGGACGAGCGCGGTGAGGTCGAGCCGGGAGGGATCGGTGAGGTGTGCGTGCGCAGCCCACTGGTGATGAAGGAGTACTGGCACGACCCAGAGATGACCGCGAAGGTCATCAAGGACGGCTGGTTCCACACCGGCGATCTCGGCCGGTGGGACGATGACGGATTCCTCCACCTCGTCGACCGGGTCAAAGACGTGATCATCACCGGTCAGACCTCGGCCAATGTCTACTCCAGCTGCTTGAGGACGTGCTGACGCGGCATCCCGGCGTCAGGGCTGCCGCGGTTGTCGGGTTGCCCGACGATGCCCACGGTGAGAGCGTGCACGCGATCTGCGCAGCCGATCCCAGCATCCCGATCGACCAGGCTGAGCTGCGCCGCATGGCCGCGGCGGAGCTTGGGCCGCTCTACGAGCCACAGACGATCACCTTTGTCGACTCGCTGCCGTGGACCTCGATCGGTAAGATCGACAAGAAAGCGCTGCGGGTGATGCTGATGGAGAGGGCTCAGGGGCTGTTCGCAGAAGGGACGTAGACCCCGTGTGTACCACCTGAGCCGGAATGGTTAGGTGTGCGAGGGAGTCGACGGCCGACACGAACTCCTCGTGGGCGACCTCGTCAACCACCGTGCACTCGCCGATTGAGACCGGGAGCACCTCGTTGAGCGCCCCGTTGCGAATACGTCGGATGACGTTGATCTCCTGCCAGGTGGCCTCCATGGCAGACAGCGGCAACGAGATCTCCAGCCCGCGGGTCTCCAGACAGGCGAGGACGCGGTCCTTTGTCTCTGCGGCGCATATACCGCGGTTCCAGCTGATCATGGTGGCGACGGCGATGCCGATCGCTATCGCCTCACCGTGGCGGTACACCTCGAACTCAGTCGCCGCTTCCAGCGCGTGCCCGAACGAGTGCCCGAGGTTCAGCAGTCTCACCAGCGACCGTTCGTAGGGGTCGTCCCTCAGAAGACGCATCTTGTGGCGGACGGCATCTCGCGTAATGGCGGCGAGGGCCTCGATGTCGTTCGCGGCGCCGGGCGCCAGGTTTTCCAGCTTGGCGAACAGCGGCGGATGGAGCATGCCCACCTTCACGGCTTCAGCGAGGCCACTCCTGATCTCGCGTTCTGGCAGCGTCGAGAGCAGTTCCGGGTCAATCAGGACGGCAGCGGGATGATAAAACGCCCCCAGCAGGTTCTTTGAGCCGTCGTAGTCGATCCCCGTCTTACCGCCAATGGCGGCGTCTAGCTGGCCGAGAAGGCTCGTCGGGACGTTGATGTAGGGCAGCCCCCGCATGAAGACAGACGCCACGAATCCGACCATGTCGACTATTACGCCCCCGCCCAATGCCACCAGCGCGGTTCGTCGTTTCGCACCGCGAGTCGACAGGGCATCGATCACATTCTGCGCGGCAGCCCAGGACTTCGAAGATTCACCGGCCGGAATGACGACTGACTGGACGTGCATGCCGCTCTCGCTGAATAGATCTGCCGTTCGCTGTAACAGCAATTCGCCGACGTTCTCGTCAGTGACGATGAACAGCGAATCGGTTTTCAGTATCCGGCCGACCAGCGAGGGGAGCGTCTCGATCCTGCCCCGGCCGATTACCACGGGGTAGGTGTCCTGCCGAGTCACGCTGACGGAGAGGGTCCCATCGCCATCGTCGCTCGAGTCCATTTTACCGCAGCCCAGCGACATTGGTTTTGCTCCGTTCTCGGGACCTTGTCGCATATCGGTCATCGCGAGATTATCCGACTTCGGCGCGACAGGCGATGGCGCTGGACGGCACCGGACGGTGTTCACTCGGGGTCTGTCTCGCCGCGGCAGGTCGTCGGGCACGGCTCATTCGCGGTTGAGCGATCCGGCAATGATCATCTTCTGAATTTCCGACGCGCCTTCGTAAATGCGCAGCGATCGTATCTGGCGGTAGAGCCGTTCGGTAACGCTGTCCTTGACCAGCCCGGCGGCGCCGAAGATCTGCACCGCGGCGTCGACGATCTCTTGGGCCACCTCCGTGGCATACAGCTTCGCGATGCTGGAATGCTTCGGGAAGCGCCGGTTGCCGCGATCGATTTCCCAGGCAGCGCGGGCGACGAGCAGAGCGGCGGCATTGAGCTTGACCTCGATATCCGCGAACGTCGCCTTGACCATCTGCAGGTCGAACAGGCGTCCGTTGCTCATCGGCCGGTGCCTCGCCCGCTGCAGCGCGGCATCCGCGGCGCGGCGGGCGAAGCCGACGGCGGCCGCTCCCACCGTCATGCGAAACCGGTCGAGCAGGTCCATCGCGATGACGAAACCGCCGCCTGGCCTGCCCAGCACACTGTCCTGCGGAAGGTGGCAGTCGTTGAAGGCGAGGCTGGCGAAGGCGCGCGGTGCTATCGCCGCGACCTTCTCCCGCACGGCTATCCCGCGCGCTGTCGCGGGCACGAGGAAGGCGGTCAGGCCGAGAGCGCCCGGCCCCTCCCCGGTGCGCGCGATCACGCAGTGCAGGTCCGCGATGCTGCCGTTCGCGACCCAGGCCTTGTGGCCGTTCAGGACGTAGCCGTCAGCCACCCGCTCGGCGCGCAGCCTGATCGCCGCCACGTCGGATCCCGCGTCGTCCTCGGAGACGGCGAAAGACCCGACGAGCCTTCCGTCCGCAAGCTGCGGGAGATAACGCCGCCGCTGGGCTGGGCTGCCGTGGCGCACGAGCGGGGTCGCGGACAGCGCCTGGATGGAGAAGGCGTAATCGGCGAGATCATCGGCATACGCTAGCGCCTCACGCATCAGGCATATGGACCGGAAGTCTCCTGCTGGCACCGCGTCAGGGCCGGCGTCGGGATGCAGGAAGGCGAGCCAACCATCGTTCGCGAGCGCCTGCAAAATGCGACGCCCCGTCTGCTCATGGCAGCCTGGGTCCGGCTTTTCCCAGAGCGCGGCATGCGCGTCGCACCAGTCGCTGATCCGCTGCGCGAGCGCCGCGTGCCGGGACTCATAGAACGGAAGCGCCAGGATTTCTGCGGCGAAGCTGCTGGCGCCGGTGATTTCAGTATCACCGCGCCGGACATGAGAGCTGCCGGTCGCGTCCGGGTGCACGGCATTTCCTCTCGGTTCGCTGCCTCGATCAAATCACCAGCTCGGCGTCGTCGAGTTCTATGCTCCCGCCAGCCGAGGTGTCCTCGGCAGACAAGATGCTGATGAGCTGGTGCTCGATGAAGTAGGCAAAGGCCGCATAGCCACGCCAGATACGACGCCACTCGGCCTGGGCGGCAGCGTTGCCATGGCTTCGCTCCACCGAGTCCAGATACGAAATGATGACATCCACAGACTGCTTTGAATGGCCGGTGGAGACATTGTCGATGGACAGATGGACCTCCTCGTACGAGGTGTCAAACCGGTAGGCGCGAAGTCTTTCCATCTCCTGCATCCGAACGGTACCAAGTCCATTCATCTCGATGGCGAGGTTGTAGCCGAGTATCTCGCTGTAGAAGGTGTCAGGGAAGAGCGCCATGCACATCTGATGAACGGGGAAGGGATAGGAGCTGTCCGGAAGCAACTCCTGGTCCCGAAATGCCGCGTCACGGACGTGCGGCAGATGAACGGCCAGGCTGCTCATGACCTGATGAATCAGTTTGACGTGGTTCTTCCGGACGTCACCGCGCCCCATCTCGTCCGCGTAGATCGCGAACATCAGCCCGTCACTTGGCCGTTCAAAGCGGCCGAGATTGCCGATCCGGTGTGACCAGGCGGCCTCGATCAGATTGCCAAGGGCCATCGTCCGCTGGCCGAGGATCACCTGTTCCCGGTCGGGAATCTCGGCGAGCGGCTGGTAGGTGTTGACAAGCTTGTCCCAGTAGATGTTGATGACGCGAGCGCGCAGCGCCGCCGGGCTGTAGTCGAAATAGCTTGCGTCGGTGTACTGGCCTGCTGCCCCGTGGGTGAACAGGATCTCCCCGTTGGCGAAACCCTCGATCGCGCGCTGTCTGGCCAGCGCCCGTGTGTTCGGGAAGTTCTCGGTGTTCACCAGCCGATAGAGAAGCTCCCTGTCATCGATCGGCGGCAACTCGGCGAAGATCACGTCGCCCGGTTCGCTCTGTGCGATCGCCGCGCGCCATCGCGCGGCCTGCGCTTCGCCGACGCGGTTGACCGGGATCACGACCTCCGCCAGATTGCCCCGCTGCACCTCGGCCACCCACGCCTTGAGGATCGCGGCTTCGCGTTCGTCAAAGATGGCGAACATCGGTCCGCCGAACTTGATGGCGTTGAGGAACCGGCAACCGCCGGTTCGCAGCGGTTTCAGATGGCCAGACTTGCGGAAGTCCTGAATGAAGGTCGCGACGTCGAAGCCGGGGTCGGTGAAGGTCTCGGTGAGCGGCCGACCGGCCACGCGCACATCACGATGCATTCGCCCGGCGAACGGAGCGTGCTGTGTGATGATCTCGGCGACCCGGGCGTCAAGCGACAGCCCGCCGCGCCAGCGGGCGAACTCGGCCAGCATGGCCACGTGCTCGCGCTCCAACGCGAGGACCAGCCGGATGGCCGCGTGCAGCCGCCGCCGCTCCGCCGACCCGGTGCCGGACCGCCGGGTCAGGCGGAGAAATTCGACCAGCGGCTCTCGCACCGTCGGCTCAGGCAGCAGCGGCTGGGCACCGGTCAACCGGTCATCGACCCCGAGGGCGTGGAACGCGTAGTGCACACCTGCGACCTCGGGCAGGAAGCTGAACGGCAGCCGCGACAGCGCCACATAGAAGGATGCCTGAATCGCCGTCAGCGGGCGGGCATGGGCTTGCCGCATGAAGTCTTCCGCGCTGATCTCGGGCAGGTGGACCCCGGCGCCTTCGAGCGCGCGCCGGCGCAGGTGGTGCAGCGAGCGCTGGGGGTTTCCTTCTCCCTTCAGCGCAACGTGATGCCGGAACAGGTGATTGACGATGACCGAAGGCTGGCTCGCGGGCTGGGAGAGCGTGTCCAGCCAGCAGCCGCTGACCAGGCTTAGCGGCGCGCGCTGCCGCAGCACCGCCGCGCGCAGGTCCGGTTCGAGCCGTGTCAGCGAGCTCATGGCCGCGGCGAGCTCGTCGCGCACGGCGCCGACATATACGGCGATCGTGTCCGCGGCGGCATCGTCTGCCGGCGAGCCGGCAGACGATGCCGCCGCGGAGCCGCTGCCTTCCAGGAAAGCGTGGATGATCCTCCTGGCGGCGAGCAGCGCCGACTCCGACTCCTGGTCCTGCATGAGCATCTGGAAGATCGCGTCAGGCTCTGCCGACAGCAGGGCGGTGGCCTCGTCTTTCGCGGCGGGGCTGAACTCGAAGGTGGTCAGCGGCGAGGACGCTATGAGGTCCGGGAGCTCGAAGGTGTGGAGTGACATGGTGACTCCTTCTGTCACGGCTGCTCGGCAACCTTGCGTAGCAGGACGCCGATGCGTGATCCAGGCACGCTCGATGCGAGCATGTAGTAGCGGTCGTCCTGGACCTGGCCCGCCGCGGCTCGGTCGACCAGATTGATGAGCGGATCCGCCGCGAAGCAGTGCCCCACTCGCGTGATGTTGCCGGTGTAGAGCTGCGCCGGCGTAAAGCCCGCCTGCATCTCCTTCAGGACGACAATGGGCCGGAAGATGTTCGCGTGCATAAGGCCGGAGACATCGCCGGCTTTCATGCCCAATGGCGTCAGCAGGCTTTCATTAACCTGCCGGGAGAGATCCGAGTTTATCTCGTTGGACCAGTCGAGCTCGGCGATGTTGTGCGCCGTGGCGCTTGACACGAGCTCGAAGCCCGGCAGGCCGCGTTCGTCGGTCACCGCGCAGCTCGCCGCGCCGTCGCTGAAGAGGGCGAACTTCTCCATCCGCGCTGCCTCGTCGCCGATGCGGTCGGTGGTTATGACGAGCACCCTGCGGTGCCGCCCGCTGGCAACCATCGCGTCCGCTGTCCGGATTCCGGCCAGCAGATTGGCGCAGCGATTCAGGGTGAGGCCGATGAAGTCAGCGCTGGCGAGACCGATCCCGGCCATGATGGTCCCCACGAAAAGCCCGTGGCTGTCTGTGGCTTCAGGAAACCTCGTCGAGCACAGCACGAGCGCGTCAACAGATGCGGAATCGATCCCGGCGGCGAGCAGCGTCGCCGTTCCGCTCTCGATGGCCATCGACTCGACGCTTCGCCGGGTTCGGCGTATTGTTCCCCACCCCCAGAAGTCCGCCCTCGGCAGTATGCGAAGCTCTGCTATCCGAGCCGGTAGGTTGCTGATCGCCGTATGCTCTTCCTCGATCTCTCCGAGCACGTAATGCGGCGCCTTCAGGAAGATGGGCGAGGACCGGGTCATTGTTATCGCGACCTAGATCACTTCCACGTCTTCGTCGGACCGTGCGGCATTGTCTGACAGGCCCACGACGATGAGCCGCAGGATGTCAATGGCTGCGGATGGACGTTGTTCGAGGAAGAAGTGATCGCCGTCAAGCCAGTAATACGCGGGCGCCGTCTCGCATTCACGCTTCCAGGGCTCGAGCGCAGGGCGCTCGACATAGGGATCGTCTCGGCCGCAGATCAGCGAGAGGCCGACCGTGAGCGGGGCCGCGGGCAGGTAACGGTACCCCGCGAGCAGGTCGATGTCGGTCCGCAGGTCGGCAAGCAGCAGTTCCTGCACCTCATCGTCAGCGGAGGTGAACTCCGGCGGCAGGCGCAGGAAACGCGCCGACTCATCGAGGAACGCACGGCCCGTGTTTCCTGCCGCCCACACGTTGTAGTCAGTCGGGAGGAGGGACGGAGCGGCGCAGCCGGACGCGGCGAGATGGCGAAATGCCGGCGGATTTCCCATGCGGCGTGCGACCTCGAACGCCACAAGCGCGCCAAAGCTGTGACCGAACAGGTATAGCGGCTGGTCGGCGTAATCGGAGATCGCCGCGGCAGCGCCGTCGGCCAGCTCCGCGATGCTCACCGGCGCGCGCTCGTCCGCGCGGTGTCCGCGTCCTGGCAGGGTGACCGCGACGATCTGCGTGTCAGCGCCCAGGCTCGGCTGCCAGTCCAGGAAGGCACGGGGATCGCCGCCCGCCGGGGCGAAGCAGAAGATTCGCCCCCCCGCCGGGGTCTGAGTGTCACTGGGCAGGAACCAGCGTGAGCTGAGCATGGAGAGATATCACGCCTCCTTCGCCAGGGGCGCTGTAGACGGGCTCGGTGTGCCCTGGTCGGCGGCGGTTGTCGCGGATCGCGAATCCGCTAGTGCGCGGGATCGGGAATCCGCTCGTGCGCGGGACCGCGACCTTGCCCGGCTGCGGGAGACGGCGACGCCGACGACGCACAGCACGCCGCCGACGAATGTCAGCCATGTCGGGAGCTCGCCAAGGAAGGCCCAGGACAGCAAGACCGCGACGGCCGGAATGATGTACGTGGTGGCGCCCATCTTGCCCGCGGTGGTGCGGGCGAGCGCATAGGCCCAGGTGCCGAACGCGAGCGCCGTCGGAAACAGGCCAAGGTAAACGATGTTCAGCGTCGCCGACGCCGGCGCCCTGGCAAGCTGCGATACGAGCTGGCCGCTGAACGGCAGGCAGGCTATCGCTCCCACCAGGCAGGCGAACGTGGTGACCTGCGAGGCCGAAGCGTGACGGAGCGCGGGCTTCTCTGAGACAACGCCGCCGGCGAATGACACCGCCGCGACCAGGCACAGCAGGACCCCGACGGTGGAGGAGCTGCTTCCACCGGAAACCGAGTAACCGACCACGGCGGCGCCGACGAACGCCACCGCTATCCCGGCAAGCAGGCGGGGCGGGAATCCTTCGTTGAGCAGCCAGCCGCTCAGCAGCGCGATCAGTATCGGGCCGATGGCCACAACCATCGCCGCGGTGCCCGCGTCCACGCTCCGCTCTCCCCAGTTCAGCGCGATCATGTACAGGCCGAACCACAAGATCCCGGCGGTCACTATTCCCGGCCATGCGGCACGGGGCGGTAAACCCTCACGACGTATCAGCAGCATGACGCCCAGCGTGATCGACCCCACCGCCAGGCGGCCAAGCGCCAGCGCGCCCGGGGAGAAATGCGGCGTGGCATCGCGGATGGCGACGAACGCCGAGGCCCAGAGCACCACCGTGACAGCCGCAGCCGCGAGCGGCAACCACGGGGCGCGCGCCGTCGTGGTGCTTGTTTGACTCATAAACTCCAGCTCCAGATCCTTCTCGTGCTGCTCGAGGCAACCTGACGTGGCGGCCCACCTGGGATCTGATCTGACGTGTCTGCCGATCTGGCGTCGTCGAAGGCCGACAGTTTGGAGGCGTGGGCCTTAAGGTCAAGTCTGCGCGCTCGGCTCGGTGAATCAACCCGGATTGGCAAGAACCTGTCATGTCTGGCGGGCGGAAGTCCCGGCCCACGGGCGAACTGGCTCAATTCCCCGCTCAGATGTCAGCTTGTGGAAACACGAGTTGTGTGGCTTACCGCACCCGCCCTAGATTCGGTCGCACCACTGGGCTCGGGTTGCTTCGGCCCCGAGACGCATATATCTCGGGAAAGAGGTCGACCAGTTGTGATCACGACCGTCGAGAACCGCAAGAGTCAAATGCGGGGCATCGTATGCGAGATTCTCGAGATTGACCCCGGCGAGATCAGCGAAGACAGCCTTTTCAAGGAGGACCACGACGCGGACTCGCTTGGCATGATCGAGATTCTGGCCCTGCTCGAGAAGACTTACAGCGTCACCATTGATGAGACTGAGCTGATCCGAATGGTCAACCTGTCGGGTGTCTATGCCGTCGTGGCCAGCGCCGCGGGCTGGGAGTCAGCCGGCTAAGCGGAGATGGGCGAGCCACGATGAGGCGGGGACGGGACATGCCCGGCGCAGGCGCCGAAGAGGGCCGGCCGGCCGGCCGTCGGGTGGTGATAACGGGGCTGGGCGCGATCTTTCGACCCGGCGCGGTGGCTGGTGAACCTCGATCCCGCCGAACTCGGCCGGGCCAGCCAGTTCTCCGCCGCCGCCGCCAGGATGGCTTTCGACGACGCCGGTTTGACCGCCGCCGGTCTGCGCGGCCGCCATGGCCTGATCGCGATCGGCACCACATATGGTGAGTCCCGTGATTTCGATCACCTGGTCGAACAGGAGGTAACGCAAGGTCCGCACCGGATGGACCCGGCGATCACCCGGCGAGTCAACGCGAGCCGACTGTCTGTGACGATCGCCCACGAACTCGGGCTCACCGATGTTGAGGCGGTGACCATCCCGACTGCCTGCGCCGCGGGCAACTACGCGATCGGCTACGGGTTCGACGCGATACGCAGCGGTGAGGCCGACTTCGCCCTGGGCGGTGGCGCCGACGCGCTGTGCCGCATGTCATTCGCCGCTTTCTACCGTCTCGGCGCGATGGCGCCGGAGCGGTGTCAACCCTTCGACAAAGACCGCCGCGGGACGCTCACCGGCGAAGGGGCGGGAGTCCTGGTGCTGGAAGACTCGGAATCGGCACGGGCCCGGCGGGCGCGGGTCTACGCGGAGGTGCTGGGGTACGGGCTCAACTGCGACGCTGACCACCCGGTCGCGCCCAATCCGAACAGCGTCGCGCGGTGCATGGAGTTGGCTTTGCGTGACGCGAAAATCAAGCCGGACGAGGTCGACTTCATCTCGGCGCACGGAACTGCCACCAAGGCCAACGACGTCGCTGAGGCGAGTGCCATTCGCCAGGTCTTTGGCGACGCCCCTCCGCGCACGGTGTCGATGAAGTCGATGCTCGGTCACACCTTCGGCGCGGCCGGCGCGTTAGGGGCGATCGGGTGTGTGCTCGCGATGACCGGCGGATTCATCCCGCCCACGATCAACCACGTCGAGACCGATCCCGAGTGCGACCTGGATTGCGTGCCTAATGAGGCGATCGAGGCGGACGTGCGGGTGGTGCAGAACAACGCGCTCGCTTTCGGCGGGAACAACGCGATCCTGATCCTGGGCCACCCCGGGGAGCAGCGGTGATCGGCGCGAGTCCAGTCGTCGGCCCACCACGCGAGGACGCCGCCGCCCCGCGCGATTCCGCCGCCGCCCCGCGCGATTCCGCCGTCCGGACGGTGATCTCCGCGTGGTCCGCGGTCTCGCCGTTCGGCCTGCAAAGCGCCGACTTCGCCACCGGTCTGCGTGAGCGGCGCGGCGGGGCCGCACTCAACCGCGACCGCGGGCCCGCTCCGGTCGAGGCGGCGTGGCTGGTCCCCGGCTTCGACGCCAGAGAGGTGCTCGGCCGTAAGGGCACCCGTTCCATGGATCGGGTCACCGCGCTCGCGGTCGCTGCGACCGAACAGCTGCTGCGCGGCCCTGGCGGCGAGCGGATCGACGGAGTGGGCAACGACACCGCGCTGGTGCTCGGCACCAACATCTCGAGCGCCCAGAGCATCATGGACTTCACCCGAGACACCTTTGTGCAGGACAAGCCGTACTTCGTGGACCCGGCGCGCTTCCCCAACGTCGTGCTGAACTGCGCGGCCGCGCGATGTGCGATCTGGCACCGGCTCCAGGGCCCGAACGCGACGATTTCAGGTGGCCGCGCGTCCGGCCTGCTCGCCCTCAGCTACGCCAGGCGTTTGCAACGGTCCGGGCGGGCGGGCCCAGTTCTGTGCGGGGCGGCCGAGGAGTTCTCCGTGGCCCGGGCTTGGCTGCAAACCCTTTCAGAACCGGACCTGCCAACTAGCGCGATCCTCAGCGAGGGTTGCGCGATGGTGCTCCTGGAGCCGGCGGGCCGGCCAGCCGGGCACCTGCGCACCGCGCTTGCCGAGTTGCTCGCGCTGGAGTTCGGCGTGTACCGCGCGTTGACCGGCGTCCAGCCGGCGCTCGCTGACTGCCTGGACCGCGCCTTCGCAGTCGCGCACGAGTCACCGGCACGGCTATGGGCGGTGATCAGCTCCGGTGGCCCTAACCTTCCCGGGGTAGCCGAGGACGCCGCGCTCACTGAGATCCTGGGCGACCGTGTGCCGGTGCGGCACCGCGCAACCGACCTGGTCGGCGACGTGGGCACCGCGTCCGCCAGCTTCGGGCTCACCGCTGTGCTGGCGTTGGCGGCGCAGGAGCCGGCCGCGCACGGGCGTACCGCGCTGCTGACCGCGGTCGACAGGGACGGCGTGGTCGGCTGCGGGCTGCTGCGGCTGATCTGCGGCGCGGGAGAGCAGCCGTCATGACGAAGGTGGCGCTGGTCACAGGCGGCACCCGCGGCATCGGCCGGGCAATCGTGCTCCGGCTTGCCCAGGATGGCTATGACGTGAGCTTTTGCTACCGGTCGCGGCCGGAGGCCGCGCGCGACGTGGAGAAAGCGGCGGGCGAGTACGGGGTGCGGGTGATCGCTTGGCAGGCCGACGTAACAGACCTTGGCGCGGTGCGGGAACTCGTCTCGGTTACCAAGCAGGAGCTTGGCCCGCTCGACACGGTGGTCACGTCGGCAGGCGTCGTGCGCGACACCCCGCTGGTGATGATGAGCGAGGACGACTGGCACCGGGTGCTCGCCGTAAATCTCGACGGCACTTATCACGTCTGCCGCGCGGCGGTGTTCGAGATGATGAAGCGCAAGGCCGGCTGCGTGGTCGCGGTGTCATCGGTGGCGGGCGTGAACGGCAACGCCACCCAGGCCAACTACTGCGCGTCCAAGGCAGGGATCATCGGCTTCACCCGCGCGCTGGCCAAGGAGGTCGGCAGGTACGGGATACGGGCCAACGTTGTTGCGCCGGGCTTCATCGAGACCGACATGACCGCCGGCCTGAGCGACACGGCCCGCGAGCAGGCATTGGGCCGGATCACGCTCGGTCGGCTCGGCCGCCCAGAGGATGTGGCGGAGCTTGTCGGGTTCCTCGCCTCTGACCGGGCCGCCTACATCACTGGCGCGGTGTTCCAGGTGGACGGCGGCATCGTGGGGTGACGGGCTGCGGCAGCCGGCCGGCCATCGCGTAGACGCCGGCGAGCCGCAGCCGACGGCAAACCCGCGCCGTCGCGGGTGGGGCCAGCCGCCGAAGGTTCAGCCGGGTACGACCCTGAGGCCTGGGCCGTTGCCGCCGTTGCTTGCCCGCCCGGGCAGCAGGCCGAACTCGGCCGCCTTCACACCGGCCTGAAAGCGGGAGCCCGCTCCCATGTCGCGCATGATCACTGCCACGTACCGCCGGTAGGTGCGCACCGACATTCCCAGCTCGCGTGCGGCGACGTCGTCCTTGTACCCGCTGCTCAAGAAGGCCAGAACCTGCCGGGTCAGGCCGTCCCATGCTCGCTCGCCGAGTCGCCGGCAGTCGGCCGCCGCGAGCGCCGCGTCCCAGCTTGCGGTGAACAGCGCGCGCAGCGTCCCCACGATCGCCGGGGCGCGCGCGATCAAGACCTGCTGACCCGCGGTTCCGGCCCACCGGACCAGTGCCTTCCGCCCGTCGACGAGCACAAGCTGTTGCGGTGGCGTCTGCGCCACCCGGGCCTGGATACCGAGCGCTTGCGCCTGGTCAAGCAATCTCACCCCGTCCACGGTGCAGACGGTCTCCGGCGAGCACAGCAGCCGCACCGCGATCCCGGCGGTGGCGAGTCTGCCCATCTCCGGCAGAGCCTCATCCAGCTCTGCCCCACCCCGCCTCGCAGGCCTGACGCACATCAGTTCTTCGCGAGCCGTCGTCAGCAACCGCCGTATCGTCGTACTGATGGTCTCGCCGTCCGGCGGTAGCTCCACAAGCGATCGCGCGGCCGATCGCTGGCGATGGTTGAACATCGCCGAGTCGACAAGCGCGCGCGCCTGGAGCAGGTCGCGCTCGACGTCGTCGCCGGGGATACGGCCGCCGAGAACCGTCCGCGGGCGGACGTGCCTGTCGGCTGCCACCATGGCATTCACCACAGACCACCTTTCGTGGCGCCTATCTCCCTGCGGGATCGCGACGACGACCCCGTGCCAGGCCGCAGCGCGAAGACCTGTGTCTTGGTGCGGGACGGGTCACCCGGCCGCACGTGCATCTCGCCGCGCGACGGCAGCATGACCACGCCGGCCACGGTCCGCTCCCGCCGAATGTCGCCCTCGTCGGGGACACAAATCGGCGGCGCCGACAGGATCGCGAAATGATCTTCCACGCCGGCGTCGGGGCGCAGGGCGGCCAGCCCTGTCATGCACGCGCTCAGCCGACGCAGTGAAGAGTTGCGCGCGAAGACGTTGAGCTCGTCACTGCGCGCGAAGTCGGGATGCAGGAAATGGTTGGTGTGCGCGGTCTGCGACGCCTCGACGACGCGCATGTCGTCATCGAGAAGTTCGACATAGGCCGATTTCCTCTGGTCGCACAACGTGACCGAACGTGAACTTGCCAGCCGCAGACCGCCCAGGATCCAGACCGCCTGATCGACGCTCGCCGCCGTGTCAAGCAGGTGCCGTATGGCGAGGTAGGGCGGCAGTCCAGGGCGCCATTCCCCGCCAAGCACCAGGTTCAGCCCTACCGCGAGGCCGTCGCTGTTCAGGCCGAGATAGCCGAGCAGGCCAGCGAAGCTGAGCACGAGCGTGCGCCGGTGCGATCGCGCGGGCGCGATCTCAAGCACTGCGATCTGGTCATCTAGATTGCCGTTGAGGTCGACCGTCTGCGCGAGCACCGAGGTGCCTTCCGAGCCGGCCCGTGCGTATGTCGCGCAACCGCCGGCTCGTGCGTAGGTTGTGCAGCCGCCGATCGCTGGCACCTTGCGGTAGCCCATGATCTCGCGCCGCAGCTGCAGCAGCAGCGCATGCTGCCAGCTGATGCCGGCGCCATGCGCGAGGCCCCGGATCTCCTCGGCCAGGTCCGGGGTCGCCGCTGCGATCGCCGCCGCATAATCGGACAACGCCGGCGCCAGCTCATCCAACGACACCGGCGTCTGCATGACCAGGTTGAGCCGGCCGATCGAATCGTCGATGAAAGCACGCAGGGATCCGGCACGCGCGAGGCCGTGCTGATGGCCGATGCGAAAAGAGTCACCCTCGGCACGCACGAAGGGAATGCTCGTTGCCACGGTCATTGGACGGCCGCCGGCCGCCCTACCTTCGGCTGTGTCGCCAGTTGCTGCTTCACCCGCGGCCATTCTTGGCGCAGCACGCTATAGAAGACCGCGTCCCTGCGGCGGCCTCCGGGCATGACGTTGAAACTGCGCAAGGTTCCCTCCTCCGCGGCGCCGATGTTGCGCAAGCCGCGGCGTGCCTGCTCGTTCAGCCGATCGGTCTTGAATTCGACCCGCTCGGCCTGCATCCGCTCGAAGGCGTGTTCCATCAAGAGGTACTTCGCCCAGCGGTTGACCCCACGTCCCTGGAAGTCCCGGCCGAGCCACGACCAGCCGATCTCGATTCGCGCATCGCGCTCGGCCATGTTGCCAAAGCTCGTGCTGCCGGCAGCCCGGCCACAGCGCTTGTCTGTTATGTGGTAAACGGCGCGGCGGCCGTTGATATGGTCATCGATCGTCGCGTCGAAGAACGCATCGAAGTCGGCGCTGGTCTCGATCATCGTCACGAAGTAGCGCCAGATCTGCGGATCCATCGCGATTGCCCGCAGCGACGCGCGGTCGTCGGCAGCGATCGGCCTGAGCAGAACGTGCTCGTTCTCGAGCCTGGCCGCCGCGACATCTGCCCAGCTCATCGCGCGGCGCCGGTTCCGTTGTGGCGGGCGAACACCGTGGTGACGTCGCGCAGGGTGCGCATCCGGGCCACGTCGTGCTCGGTGAAGCAGGACAACGCGACGCCGACGTCGTCGCATGCCGAGGTCAGGAAAAGTACCTTGTTGATCGATGTCAGCCCGTACTCGCTAGCCAGGTCCCGATCCGGGTCGAGGTCGCCGGGGGAAACGCACGGATCGAGCAGCTGCGCGAGGTTGCGCCGGAGTACGGCCTCAATATCAGCGTGCATAAATACCCCTTCGGTTGTCCTGGATCTCCGACCGGTAGTTCTCGAAAATCCGCTGCCGCCGCGGCTTGAACTGGGACGTGAGCGTGTCGTTCTCGATGCTCAGCCTGGGTGCCGCCACGACGACCTTCCTGACCTGTTCGTCCGGGCCGAATGCGGCGTTGGTCCGGGCGAGCTGCGCGGCAATCGCAACCTCGTCGGCCGGTTCGCTCGGCGGCGACACCACGGCAACCAGATGCGTCTGGCCCGGGCAGAAGACGACGCAATGCTCGATCGCCTGGCTCGTCTTCAGGTGCTCCTCGATCGGCCGAACGATGATCTTCTTGCCGTTGTCCAGCACGATCACGTCATCGGCGCGGCCGCGGACGAACAGGAAGCCATCCTCGTCGAGGTAGCCGACGTCGCCGGTCCGCACGACGCCGTCGTCGCCGAACACGCGCTTGGAATCGCCCGGCGCCGCATACTCGTAGCGCCGGTTCACCGGATAGTCGCATCGCACGCTGATGACGCCGTTCGCATCCAGCAACACCTGCTTGCCTGGCAGCACGCGCCCGACGCTGCCTTCCCGGCTTGCGCCGGGGTAATTCTTGCTGACGATGCACGTCTCGTTCAGGCCGTAGCCTTCGTAGATGGGCATCCCGACCGCGTTGAAGAAGCGCAGCATCGCGGCGCCGGCCGGGGCGGACCCCGTCCATAGGTAACGGATCCGGTCGCCGAATAGACGCCTGGCCTCGTCGCGCAGCGCCGCCGCGCCGGTCGGGTCGCTGGCACCGTCGCGCCGTACCCGCGCCTCGATGTGCTTCTTCGCTGTCTCGTAGAAGGCAGGCACGCCCATCACGACGGTAGGCCGCGCCCGGCGCAGCGCCGAGAATGCCGCCTGGTAGGTGCTGACGATGACATCGTGGCCAAATCGCAGCGCGGAATAGATCCAGTAACGCTGCTGCAGCAGCGAAAGCGGCAGAAACACGAACAGGCTGTCGCCTGGGCCGTGTCCGAACATCTGCTGAACGGCGCCCATGGAGCTGTCGATGCTGCCGACGGTAGCCGCGAGGCCTTTCGGTGGGCCGGTGCTGCCTGAGGTGAACTTGAGCGTCGTCACGTCGTCGGGGCCGTAGGCGACGGGCGGCAGTCTCCCGGGCGGATCCGCCTGCTCCACAAGCGCCCGGACCTCGCTGACCGGCCGGACTCCGTGCGCCCTGGACGGCCGGTCGGTGAACAGGAGTTTCAGGCCATAGCGTGTCAGGAGCGCGCCGTCTGGCCCGAATTTGGCAGGTTCAAATCCCGCGGTCACGGCCTTGAGGCGCAGGGCGGCGAGGTCGAGCAGCACCCATTCCAGGCCGTTGGCGGCGAGGATGCCGATCCGGTCGCCTGACCGCACGCCGAAACGGCGCAGCTGGAGCGCCAGCCGTTCGGCGCGCGCGTACAGATCCGGCAGTTCGAGCGTCTGCGTTCCGTTCAGGTCGGCAAAACAGACGCGGTTGCCTGGCGCGGGGGGCGACCCGGCGATGTGGCTGATGATCGAGCTTGTCACGCGCCGCCCCCACGTCTCGCCGCGCCGTCCCGTATGGTCTCCACGTACGCCGCCATCGCACGAACCGTTGCGACCTCGGGTAGCCGATGCAGCGGAACCGTGACGCCGTAGCGCTTGCGTACCGCGGTGACTATCGTGGCCGCGGCGATCGAATCACCCCCGAGCGCGGCGAAGTTGGCCTCCGCGGCGACGGCTGGGAGCTGCAGCGCCGACGCCCACAGCGTCGCGATCGTCTGCTCGAGCTCCGAGGCGGGGGCGGCGTCACCGTTCGCAGACGCGCCCAGGTCACCCGCCTGGCCGACGGCCGCCTCGCCGGTGGGGGCAGCCGTCAGCTTCCCGCGGTCGATCTTGCCGTTTCTGGTCAGCGGCAAATCCTCGTGCCAGACGAAATTGGCTGGGATCATGTAGTCGGGCAGGTGGATACGCAGTTCTTTGCGCAGTGACGCGTCCGGCGCGCGGGTGCCGGCTTCCGGCACAAGGTGTGCGACCAGCCGGTCGCCGCGTGCTCCTTCCTGCCGTACCACCACCGCGTGCCGCACCGTGTCGATCGCGACCAGGCGCGTCTCAACCTCGCCCGCCTCGATGCGGTGACCGTTCACCTTGATCTGGTGATCGCTGCGGCCGAGAATTTCAATGCTGCCGTCCGGCAGGTAGCGGCCCATGTCCCCGGTCTGGTAGAGGCGCTCGCCGCGCCGCGTGTCGTGGCGGAAGCGGGCGGCGGTGCGCGCTTGGTCGCCCCAGTAACCGCGGGCGAGACCGGCACCGGCCGCATGTATCTCCCCGGCGACCCAGTCGGGCACGTCCTGCCCGTCCCGGTCGAGAACATATGCGCGGTTGTTGGCGTTCGGCCGGCCATAGGGGACGCTCCTGCTGCCGTCGTCCTCGGGGCCGATCTGATGCAGGATGTTCCAGATGGTGGTCTCGGTCGGGCCGCCGAGCGAGACAAGGGTAAGGCCGTACTTCAAACGCCGCAGCGCGGCGGGCAACGCCGGGGGGATGCGGTCCCCGCTCATCAGCACGAGACGCAGCGCCGCCAGCGACCCTGCTCCGTCGGCGACGGCCTGGTCGTGCAGCAGCGAGACGATCGCGGGAACCGAGTTCCAGACGGTGACGCCGGCGCTTTCGCAAAGTTGGAGCCAGTGCGCCGGATCAGCGGCCTTGTCTTCGTCCGGCATGACAAGCGCCGCCCCCGCGCCCAGCGCGCCGAACACGTCGTACACGGAGAGATCGAAGCTGAACGCACTGATGGCGAAGAACCGATCCGCTGCATCGACGGCGAACCGGGCATTACAGTCCGCAACGACGTTGGCCACGCTGCGGTGACCGACCATGACCCCTTTGGGCGCCCCGGTCGTGCCGGAGGTGTAAAGAACGTAGGCGAGATCGTCGGCGTTCGCGCCGACAGCGGGCGACACGTCCGGCGCCGGGCCGGCTTGCGGCGGTTGTGTCGCGTCGAGCGGCAGTACGTCCACCCCGGCCCCGGTGGGCATCATCACCAGTCCCACCAGCTCGTCGCGCCCGGCCCGCCGAGCGCGCAGCCAGGCTGCGGCATGACGGGCGCGCCGGTGGAGCTCGCCGTAGCTCATGGTCGCGTGCGAGGTGATGATCGCGGGGCCGTCCGGCCGGCGCGTGGCCGCGGCGATGAAAGCGTCCTGCAACAGGCCAGCAGGAATTGGCCGGGCGGTGTCGTTCGCGGCGCGGCGGCGCGCCCGTTGTGTCTCAGGGACAAGGTCGAACGCGGTCGCGGACCACGCCCCCTCCTCGAGCAGCCGGTGCAGGAGGGTCTGGTAGCCGACCGCGAGATCGTCGAGCAGGCCTTCAGGGAACAGCGCGTCGATGCCGTCCATCTGGACGACGAGGGCGCCGCGCCGCTCGCCCGCGAAGACGTTGAGCCAGACCTGCGGCGTCTGGCTGACGTAGTAGATCTCTGGCCCGAACAACTCAAATGTGGAGCCGTCGACATCGCCGTGCGGGTAGCCGATCGCGCAATTGAAGGTGAACGGCATCCGCGCGCCCGCAGGGCCGCCGCGGCGGCGGCCGAGCTCGCGCATCACCTCGATGCCGGAGAAGTGGCGGTTATCGAGGTCCCGGCGCAGCTGCGCCGCCACGGCGCGGGCGCGTTCGGTGAAGCTGATCCGCCGGTCGATCGCCATCTCCACCAGCATCGTGTCGGAGAAGGCCCCGATTACCTCGAAGATGCTCGGGTGTATGGGGGGCCGGTCGGCGACGGTGGTGTTAATGGTGAAGCGGGAACCAGCGCCCCACGCTGCCAACGTCTCCGCGTAGGCGGCGAGCAGCAGACCCGATGGCGTGAGCCCGGCCCGTCTCGCGCGGTCCTTCAGTGCGGCCCAGGACCGCGCCTCCATGCGCACCGCCCTGGGTGAGAAACGGGGATGGGTGATCGCGGACGGGCTGGTCCGCAGCGGAAGATCTGGCTGCGGGGCGAGGTCGTCGAGCCTGCCGAGCCAGTAATCGCGCGAGCGTTGTGCCGCAGGCCCGGCGCGCGCGGCCGCCAGCCCAGCGACGTAGTACTCAAACGACGCCTCGTGCGGCAGGTCCCCAACCGCGGCTGCCGGACCGTCGCGGTAGCTGCGCCACCACTCGCGCATGAACAGGAAGGCGCTGAAGCCATCCATGACCAGCCCGTCGGTGCTTGTGTGCAGCACCATGCGGTCATCGGAGAGGATCGTGACCTCGGCAGCGAGCAGCGGCGCCCGGTCGACGGGGAGGATCCGGTGGGATCGCTGCTCGCGTACCGCCAGCAGCCGGCGCCGCTGCTCGGCTTCGGCCTCGCCGCGCAGATCCAGCCGCGCGATGCGCACGTCCCCGGGCGCCGCGTCCTCGATCTGCCGACCGTCGGCGGTGAAGCGGGTGCGCAGCATCGGTTGCCGCTCGACGACCGCGCGCAACGCGGCCTCGAGCCGATCCAGATCCCAGGCGCCCTCGACCTCGCGGTAGACGTGGTTGGCGACGTTGCCGATCTCGAAAGCCTCGTCCCTGCCCAGCAGGTAGCTGCGCTGCAGTGGGGTCAGCGGGAAACCCCGGGCCTGCCCGGGGCCAGGCGTGGTGAGGTGGGCGATCAGCTCCGCCTTGTGTGCCTTGATGCGCCCGATGAGGTCGCGGTCCATCCGCTCGCGGGGTCCCTGCAGCCGCAGGTCAGTTCCGGATGCGGCGATCGTGAGGCCGCGCGACTCGATTTCGCTCAGGACCTGCAGGTGACTCATATCCGCACCGCCGCAGCCGTCCCCGTGCGGTCCTGCGCCGCCGCGCGTTCGCCGAGCAGGCACGCCAGCGCCGCGACGTCGCGGTCGCCGAGCAGGTCATCGACTCCGATGTCGACGCCCACGTCCGCGAGGATCTGATACTGCAGCGCGACGGTCTGCAGCGAGACCATGCCGAGCCCCGCCAGCGTCTTGTCGTCCACCGGTTCCTCCTCCGGTAGTTCCAAGGTGTTTCGTACGAGTTCGCGCAGCCAGGGCAGCAGCGGTGAG
>WNFY01000219.1_pt1 | contig 46201 bp, 45 predicted proteins | sample 5400091 | NCBI WGS metagenome assembly WNFY01 (sample SAMN13153364, study PRJNA577476) | soil metagenome | isolation source: 60 cm soil or saprolite under grassland replicate 1 | place: USA:California | collected 2016-06-15
CGCAGCCCGGCGATCGGGGCGAGGAGCGCATTCCCGACCAAGGCCCGGTGTCGGCCGCCGGATCGCAACCGGCAACGATCCTGAAATCCGGGGTCATCAACGGAATGGCCTACACCCTCTATACCGACGGCTCGATCGAGGCCGAGCTGCCGCAAGGCACGCTGCGGTTCGGCTCGCTCGACGAGCTGCGGGATTATCTCGCCGGCAATCCCTGAATGAATTTGCGCTGCGGCGAGATTCTCGATATCGCGTGCGATATCGATTGATCTCACTAAAGGATGTATTCCTGCAAAAATGAACGCAGCCAAGCCTTTGATTTTCCTGGCACAGAGTGGGGACAAAATATGCCGGCCGCGCTTCGGCCTGCGACCCCGCCTGCCGGCGGCGGGCTCCGGCGCCGCCGCCGGTGCCACAGAATTCCCAGATCAATTCCGACGTTGGAGCCCGGAACGACTTTGCCTTGCAGGTTGAGAGCACAAAAGTTATGTAGTTTTTCAATAAAGACTCGTTTTGGTCGCTGCTGCGAGCGGCGGCGGCCAATATCCGCGGCGAAAAGATCTGCGCGGCGCGGGTCGAAAATGCCAAGGGTTGCAACCGCGATCTGAATGCTAGGCAATGGCCGACAATCCGACCTCGAGCCCCTTCATCGAGCTGACCGCCGACATCGTCTCGGCGTATGTCAGCAACAACACGGTGGCGGCGAGCGAAATACCGGACCTGATCAACCAGGTGCATCTCGCCCTGGTGCGGGTCTCGGGCGGGACGGTGGAGATTCAAGCCGAGCCCGTGAAGCCGGCGGTCTCCGTCAAGCGCTCCGTCACGCCGGAGCACATCGTGTGCCTGGAGGACGGCAAGAAGTTCAAGTCGCTCAAGCGCCATCTGCGGACGCAATACAACATGACCCCGGAGCAATACCGCGAGAAATGGAATCTGCCGGCCGATTACCCGATGGTGGCGCCGAATTACGCCGCGGCACGCTCGCGGCTCGCCAAGCAGATGGGATTGGGGCAGCAGCGCGGGCGGCGCAAATAAGCGAAGCGCGGGAGCGGGCCCACGCGATTGCCGTCCTCAGCTCAGCGTCTAACTCAAGCGGCTACCAGCGCCCCACGGGCATCCGCTTTGATGCGCTCGACCATGGACCGGAAGCCGTTCGAGCGCTGCGGCGTGAGATGCTCGCGCAGCGCCAGCCGTTCGAACAAGGCGATGGCGTCGGTTTCGAGGATGTCGCGGGCGGACTTGCCCGAGTAGAGCGCGAACAGGATGGCGATCAGCCCGCGCACGATGTGGGCATCGCTGTCGCCGCGAAACGTCAGCACCGGGCCGGCCCTTCCGTTCGGCTCGATCTTGGTATCGAGCCAGACCTGGCTCGCGCAGCCCTGCACCTTGTTGCGATCGTTTCTCGCCTCGTCCGGAAGCGGAGCCAAATTGCGCCCGAGCTCGATGACGTAGCGGTAGCGATCGTCCCAATCATCGAGAAGCGAGAAATTGTCGATGATTTCCTCGATCGTCATGGGTTCGGTTCGACTCCGGAGCTGGTGTCGGCGAGGCTATTGCAGATGCAACCATCGCACGGCATCGCCCGCCCGGACTTCATATAAGCGCAGCCCCGCTCGCCGTACAGGCGATCCTGCGGTGCGGGAAAGATGGCGACGCGAACCGGGATGGCTCGCCCGGCGCTAGGATCGAGGGATCTCGCGGGTCAGGCGGGACGCTTCGCGTCCGCCTCCTTGCGCGCGGGCGCTCCACGCCAGGGCGCGGCAAGGTCGGCGGGAGCCAGGGTATTTATGGGAGGCTTGCCGACGGTTCGGCCGGGCTTCTCCACAGCGCCCGGCCCGCCGAAATGCTCGGTGAGGAAGTCGTAGAGCATTTTGGCGCCGGCCTGGGCCTTCTGACCGAAGCTGGTCAGCGCCTGGGAACCCACCACGCAGGCCTCGGGCTGACGGGCGCAGAACTGGCGCAGGTCGGAGACGGCGGCGCTCGCGGCCGACACCGCTTCGCCGGTACTCAACTGCGGCGCCGATGCCGTGCGCTGCGAGGAGAGCGAGGGAAGCAGCAGCACGACGACGGTCAGCCAGAATGCCGTCCGCACCAGAAACTTCATGACCCTGTCCTTTGCCCCGCGGCCGATGGTTTGCCGCAGTCCGCACTCTAGCAAAGAGCGTTGAACTTGAGGTTCGCCCGCCGGCTCGCATTTGATCGTGCCCGGCAACCCGCTATTCACCATAACGGGCGAATTCCGCCGCCGAGGATGGCGCGTGATGGGCAAGGCGCCAACCCCCGGCGCCGCCGATTGCGGACCTTAGCGTTCATTTAAGCGAGCTTTGCCAACATCGCGCGGATCTTGGGGAGCGCGTCCGGGAAGTGGCGTGCGTGGGTCGATGAGCGTTCTCGCGCCGGTTCGCGAATACATGCATTCGTTGCCTGCCTTCGGCGGCCGTCCGCGGGATACCGTCGGGATGTGCCTGGCACTGGCCGGCGTCGCCGCGGTATTGATCAACGCCTTGTATCTGCAGCCCGGCCCGCATCCCGCTCCGATCTTCACCATCAAGCCGCGGCCGGTCGGTGCTGCGAGTGCGACCGGAACCGTACGCGCCCCGCGGCCGCGCCCCGGCGATCCCGCCCAGACCGAACCCGGTACCCGGCCTCACGCCGATATCATCGCGGACATCCAGCGCGAGCTGGAGCGCCGAGGCTTCTACGACGGACCGATCGACGGATATCACGGCCCGAGAACCGACGCCGCGATCCGTGATTTCGAGCAGGCCGCGGGTCTGAAGTCTGGAGCCCAGCCGAACGAGGAGCTCCTGCAGGTTGTGTTGCGGTCGTCGGCCAAGCCTGCTTCGGTGCCGCCGCAACGCGCGGTGCCGAGCCCCGGCGCCTCGGCGCGCGGCGACGCGATCGGCGATCTCATCGCGGGCTCCTCGCGGCGCGTGCTCGCCGTGCAGCGCGCGCTCGGCGATTTCGGCTATGGTCCGGTCAAGCCGACCGGAATTCTCGGCCCCGACACGCGCGCGGCGATCGAGAAGTTCGAGCGCGACCGCAAGCTGCCGGTCACCGGGCAGCTCTCCGATCGGCTCGTACGCGAGCTCGCCGCGACGACCGGACGCCCGCTGGAATAACGGCACCGACCGCGCGCAGAACAGCGCGACACCGGCGGCGAACCGGCGAGAGATCGCGGAACGGGGATTGACGCGACGGGCGGACCTGCTGCTGGTTCAAGCAATCGGCACGGTAAAGAAGCTTCCATGCGTCTCAAATCGGCGATCTGGGTGGCCGCCTATCTGCGCCGGCGTCACATCGACGGCACATTGGCCGTGGTGCGGCGCCGCGGCGCGGAAGAAGCGGGCGCGGTATTCATCAAGATCAATCGGCTCGACGGCACCGCGGAGCTCTACGGCCCGGCCCCGCAGACGGCATTCGAGGAATCCCATCCGGCGGATCGGGCCTTCACCGCGTGCTTCAAGACCCAGCCTGTGCCCGAAGCGGAAGCGGAGGCTTATCTGGCGCGCGAGATCCGCTTCGATTCCGACCTGTGGATCATCGAAGTCGAGGATCGCTCCGGCTCACATTTGCTCGATCTTGTCGTTCCGTGACGGCGAGGCGCCGGACCCCGGACGCTGGCCGTGCGCGTCGGGCACCCCGCGGCCGGCGGCGCGCCGCGCGGCTTCGCTTGCCAGGCCGCGTTCCGGTTCATCCGTCGCCAGCACCGGACGATAGCTCGCCCATCGCCTCGTGGCGCCGGCGCTGCGCAGGCTGGCGACGAGCCTCAGCGCGGCCCCGCGGGTCATTGCATCGTAGAGCTTGGCCAGATCGAACACGCGGGTCACCGACTGGCCGATCACCGGATTGAGAAACAACAGGATTCGCAGCACCGCGTGCGGAGCCATCCCGAGCGCCTTCGTCGCGACGAGGAGCGGCTCGCCGCCTTCATCCATCACCATGCGTTGCGCGTGTTGGGCAGAAATGCCGAGGGCGCGTTCGAGCGTGCGCACGAACTCCGCGGGCTTGCGCTGCAGTGCGGCTGCCTCCAATCGGCCGTTCGCGTCGCTCGACTGCGCCGTCGAGCTAGACAAAGGCAGGTCCGTGGTGTCGTCCAGATTGCTCAAGATGAGCCGCCGCTCCGCCGGCCCCGCCGCAAGGAACACGTCGCCGAGACGCAGGTCGCTCTCGGGACCCGTTAGCCGCTTGACGGCACCGGACAAGCTCTCGCGCGACGCGGGAGCATCCGCACCCGGTTGCGTGCCCGATCCGGCGCTGCGGCTCGGGCGAGCCGCAGCGCTGCTTTCTCGCGCGACGGAGGCCTGGGCTGCCGCGGATCTCGCGTGCTGAGCGATCTGCAGCCGGCGGGCAATGACGGCGGCGTATTGCGGCCCGAGCTCGGCGATGATCGCCAAGAGCTCGGAACCCGTGAGCTGCGGCGAATGCTCGAGGATCGGCTGCGCCACTTCGAGCACGTCTCGCGCGAGCCGGCGCACGACCGCAGCCGGAGCGGACGCATAATTTGCAAGCTTGGCGGCGACGATCTTGCGGGTAGGAACGTCGACGCGGTCGATGAACCGCAGCACCAGCTCGGTATAGTGACGCTCTTCTTCGGGCGTGTGCGCCGGTTTTTGCAGGTAGAGATCGGTCAGCACGCGCACCAGGGTGGGGCGGATATCGACCCCGCTGCGCAACGCAAGCCTATCGAGTCCTTCGAGGTTGGGATACGCAGGCGACTTCAACACGACTGCTCCGAAACGCAACAGGGAGGCGGCGAGGCCGCGAGCATAGGTCGGTGCTCGTTAGCGGAGCCTTAACCGCAACGATTCCGTAACACATTCGCTAAAATGCAACTGATGTCGTTGCCAAAGCCTGGGTCGCGCGCGGCTGACCGCAGTCACAGGGCCGGATTCGCTCCGCCTCATTTGCCTTGTTTGGCTCTGCGAGTGGAAACATCCAGAAACCGCAAGACAGCAAGGTAACCGAGCGTTAACCTTGTCGGACCCTAATCAGGATCGGGGCACGCCGTTGGCGCGATTGCCGCACGGGGAGAGGGGCATGGGAACATTGGTGCAGTTTCCTAAGGATCGGCGCGTTGAGCGCGCCGGGACCCGCCTCGAAGCAAGCGAATCCGCAGTCGTGCTGGTCCTTCCCGTTATCCGCATCGAGCGCGCTCCCGACCACCCCGGCAGCGAGCCCGACGCGGACAGCGCCTCCGGCCGCAAACGCCGGCGGCGCGCACCTCGCGGATGAGCCGGGCGCCCGCGCGCCTCATTGCGCCTGCACCCGGCACTGCGCTTTGGCGAGCACGCTTTGTGCGGCGGGCATCAGGCCCGGCTCCGGTGCCAGCGCCCGGATGACGATCAGACCGGTCGGCGTCGGAGAATCCACGATCAGCCGGTCCGCGGCCGTCACGTCCTCCTCCTCGGGCATTTGGTTGTGCTGTTCCGTCGTCATCAGGTCGAGCTCGATGACGCGCCGCCCCGCCGCGCGGTCGTTGATGGCATAATAGGCGACGCCGTATCGGGTGTAGAACGACACCGACGTGTACGCCTGACTCACCGGGGTCGTGAGCTTCAGCGGTCCATTGCCGAGATCGTAGCGGCACACACTCGTCGAAAACGCGGGATCCATGAAAGGCAGCACAGCCTTCTCGGGCGTGGGCGCGGAGATTTGTACGATCGAATTGACGGGCGCGGTCGCGAGCAGCCGATCATAGGCATCGCGTGTGGCCGTGGTCGGCAGCAGCAGCACCGTCGCCAAATGGACGATCCCGCCCAGCAGAATGCCCCCCAGGATCCAGAGCAGCCAGCGGATCATGGGCAGGCTCTCCGCACGATCGAGGGCATCGGCGCCTCGCGTCCGATTCGCGTGGCGGCGCCGACGGGGGTGTCGTAAAGCCTCAGCACCAACACGTAGCGATCCGCCCCGCCGCTCGGCAGCCAGTTGCTCGGCCGCGCGCGGGGCGCGACCATGATCTGAAAACTCCCATCGGAAAACCGGGTGATCTCCTGGCTGGTGAATCCGTAGCGGTTGGCGGAATTGGCGACCAGCCGGCCCTCGGGATCGTAGAGCGTCAGGGTCCAGAATCGCGCCGCCGGGGTAACGCCGCGCAGCAGCGTCTCACAGCGGCCGTCGAGGACATTGCCGGCATCGTCGGTCCGAGCATAGAACGCGATGCCGTCGCCGGAACCGACCGGCAATTCGCCGCTGCGCGCGATCGTCGCGCGCGCATAAGGATCGATGTCCGCGGTGCCGGTCTTGGGCCAAGCGGTCCAGGCTCCGATCGTGATCGCTCCAAAGGCCGTGCCGCGCGTCAAAGCCAGCCACGTCGCGCCGAGACCGGTGGCGGCCGCGATCAGCAAAGCCAGGAACACCCCGAGGAGAAGTCGCACGTGAAAACCGGTCGAGTGGCGGGAGCGGCGTTCCGAATCCTCCGTGCCCGCGGGTCGGAACACCAAGCGGTGCGAACGGGCGTCCTGTAGTGCCAACGCAGGCCCGGATAATCAAGCCGTGAGCCGTCGGCGCGATCGCCGTGGGCTGCGGCAGCCGGTGCGCCGCAACGGGGGTCCGGGGTTCGATCCCGCAGCTCGATGGAAATGCGCCCTAATTGCCGCGCGGGACGGGCGATCCCTCCGCGGCCTTGGCGATCGTATTCGGCTGCTCGAGTTTCGCGCCGCGCTGCTCGCCGGGGCCGGGGCTCGAAGCCATGGCGCGGCTCGCGTTGTCCAGCAGGTGCTCGAGCCGCTGCAGGATATCGGCGCCGCGCTTGGTCAGCAGGGTAGGACGCAAGCTCGCCTCGGGACCTTCGCCCTTGCGCTCGGCCGCAACTGCCGCCGACGGCGACGCCTGGGCAGGCGGCAAGCCGGGCAGATTCTTCACTTCGATGCCTTGGTGGGCATAGGCCATGATCTCGTGCCAGGTCATCGCCGGGAGCGAGCCGCCGGTCATGCGGTTGGTGGGATCGTAATTGTCGTTGCCGAACCAGATGCCGCAGACGTAATTGCCGGTGTAGCCCATGAACCAGGCATCGCGGTAGGCATTGGTGGTGCCGGTCTTGCCCGCGGCGCGCACCCCGTCGAGAATCGCGCGCTTGCCGGTGCCTTCCTCCACGACCTTGTTCATCATGAAGATCATTTGCATGGCGACTTGCTGGGAGATCACCTGCTCCGGCTTCTTGCCGTCGCGGTCGAAGCGCCACACCAGCTGGCCGTTCGGGCTGCGCACCTCGAGCACCGCGTGCGGTGCTACTGCCTTGCCGAGATTCGGGAAGGTCGCAAAGGCCGCCGTGTGGTCGAGCACGGTGACCTCGTCGGCTCCGATCGGGAGCGAGGGCGTGTCAGGCAACGGCGTGCGCAACCCCATCTTCTTGGCGGTCTCGATGATTTTTGCACGCCCGACCTTGGGGTTGCCTTTGCCGATCATGATCGAGAGCCGCACCGCCACGGTGTTGATCGAATGCGTCAGCGCCTTGGTCAGCGTCATCGACCCGCCGTAGGAGTGGCCGTAGTTCTGCGGGCACCAATTGCCGATGCAGATCGGCGCGTCGACTACGATCGAGGTCGGCTTCATGCCGTTGGCGAGCGCCGTGGCGTAGACATAAGGCTTGAACGAGGAACCGGGCTGGCGCAACGCATCGACCGCGCGATTGAACTGGCTTTGCCCGTAGTCGCGACCGCCCACCAAGGCGCGAACGCCGCCGTCGAGATCGATCAGCACCGAGGCGGATTGCGAGGCGTGATATTCGCGGCCGTACTGCCGCAGCGAAGTTTCGATGGCGCTCTCCATCGCGCGCTGCACGTTGATGTCGATGGCGGTTCGCACCACGAAGGCGCGCTCGCTCATCGATTTCGGGAAGGTGTCGACGAGCTTCTTCATCTCGTCGAAGGCCCAATCGAGATAGTAATTGGGCGAATGCTCGTCGCGGCGATCGACCGAGGTCGCCGGATTGCGCCGCGCGCCGAACACCTGGCCTTCGGTCATGAATCCCGCTTCGACGAGATTGTCGAGCACCACATTGGCTCTGGCGCGTGCCGCCGGAAGGTTGATGTGCGGTGCGAACCGGGTCGGCGCCTTGAACAGGCCGGCCAGCATTGCCGCCTCGGATAGGTTCACGTCACGGGCCGATTTGCCGAAATAATATTGCGCGGCCGCGTCGACGCCGAATGCGCCGCCGCCCATATAGGCGCGGTCGAGATAGAGCTTCAGGATCTCGTTTTTCGACAGCCGGGTCTCCAGCCAGGTCGCGAGGAACGCCTCCTTGACCTTGCGCTCGATCGTGCGCTCGTTGTTGAGGAACAGGTTCTTGGCGAGCTGTTGGGTGATGGAGGAACCGCCCTGTACGACGCCGCCCGCCCTGGCGTTGGCGGTCAGCGCGCGGCCGGTGCCCGCGAAGTCGATGCCGTAATGCTCGTAGAACCGTCGGTCCTCGGTGGCGAGCACCGCCTTGATGAGATGGTCGGGATATTCCTCGAGCGGGATCGATTCGTTGTGACGAATGCCGCGCGACCCGATCTCGTTACCGTAGCGGTCGAGGAAGGTGACGGCGAGTTCGGATTTCTTCAGCCAATCGTCGTCCGAGGTTTCGTTGAATGCCGGGATCGCGAGCGCCAGCATCAGGACCAGGCCGCCGGTGCCCAGCGTTGCCGCTTCCGAGAGGAATTCGACGGACAGGCGGCGCCACCCGGCAACATGGAAGCGGTCCATGAAGGTGGAAAACCGCTCGTAATACTCCCGCAGCCAGGCTCCGGAATGGAAAACCGTCGAATCCAGCCGCGAATCGAGGTCGAGCAGGAACCGCCTGAGCTTCGGTTTCCAGTCGTTCGGCAACAGATCGGGCAACGGGAGTTTCCTTCAAGGCACCGGCTTGGCTGCCGGTCCGGACCTGGCGTGCGTTCGGCTCGTTCGCTTTCTTAGCTCAATCGGGAGATCGGAGCCAATGGGCTGAAGCCGCCAGGCCGGACACTAGAACGTGACAATCCGCTTGAGGGTTCCGGCGAAGCTGCGAGGATGCGCCAGCCACAGAATCCTGGGGAAAATGGCTACAGCGAGGCAGACGAGCCCGGCGGGCCCGACGGTGACACATGGTCGACGAAGTTCCATTTTGGCGGGCAAAGCGCCTGCAAGACCTGAATGAGGCCGAGTGGGAAAGCCTCTGCGACGGCTGCGGCCGCTGCTGCCTCGTCAAGCTCGAGGAGGAGGAGACCGAAAACATCTATTTCACCGACGTAGGCTGCCGCCTGCTCGACACCGGGACGTGCCACTGCCGGGACTATCGGCATCGCACCGAACGGGTCGACGATTGCGTCCGGCTCACCCCGGAGACGATCGCGGAGATCGGCTGGCTGCCGCCGACCTGCGGCTATCGCCTGGTCGAGGAGGGCAAGGATTTATACTGGTGGCACCCGCTCGTCTCCGGCGACCCGGAGACGGTGCATCAAGCCGGAATCTCGGTGCGCGGCCGGGTCAACGATCTAGAGGACGACGTGCCAGCCGATGCGCTGGAACGGCGGATCGTGGATTGGCCGCTGCGGACGCCGAAGCGCGCGCGGAGAGGCAATTCGTGTCCGGACGACCGACGGGGGACAACGGACGGCGGAAAAACGAATTCGGCCGGCACCCGGATGCCGGGGAAGAATCGATAAATCCACGGGACCGAGCTCGAATGGTCGAGGTCGCCGGCTGCGATCGTCTGTCCTCCGTCCCCGTCCACTCTCGTCGGCCGGCCCCGGCGCGGCCGGTTCGTTCACGCTGCGTTCACGAAGCTCGGCCTAAGACGCAAGGCCGTGAAAGGCCACGATGATGTTGGCGAGATGCGTCTTTGCGCTTTTGCTCGCCGGCGCCGGATCGGTGGTTGCGGGCGAACTCGACGGCTGCCTTAGCCCGGAGCAACGCCGCGCGGCCATTGCCACTCGGCAAGCCATTCCGCTCGGCAAGGCCCTGCGGGCCGCCAAGGCGCGCCTCGGGGGCGAGGTCGTGCGGGCCCGGCTGTGCAAGGAGGGCAAAGAGCTCGTCTACGTGCTGACTGTGCTCGCGCATGATGGCAAAGTGACCGTGGCCACGGTAGATGGAACCTCGGGCGCCCTGATCGACGGGCACTGAGCGGGAGGTTGATGGTGCGTCTCCTCGTGATCGAGGACGATCCTGATCTCAATCGACAGCTGACAGGTGCGCTGACCGACGCGGGTTACGTCGTGGATCGCGCTTTCGACGGCGAGGAAGGGCATTATCTCGGTGAGACCGAGCCGTACGATGCGGTCATTCTCGACATCGGGCTTCCGAAGATGGACGGCCTGTCGGTGCTGGAATCGTGGCGCCGCGCCGGCCGCGCCATGCCGGTCCTGATTCTCACCGCGCGCGATCGCTGGAGCGACAAGGTCCAGGGATTCGATGCCGGCGCCGACGACTACGTGCCGAAACCGTTCCATCTCGAGGAAGTGCTCGCGCGCGTGCGGGCGTTGTTGCGGCGCTCGGCGGGGCACGCCAAGAGCGAGTTCAATTGCGGACCGGTGCGGCTCGACACGCGCACCGGCCGGGTGACGGTCGAAGGCAATCCGGTCAAGCTCACCTCGCACGAGTACCGGCTGCTATCCTATCTGATGCATCACGCCGGCCGAGTGGTGTCGCGCACGGAGCTGGTGGAGCATCTCTACGATCAGGATTTCGACCGCGATTCCAACACCATCGAGGTGTTCGTCGGCCGCATTCGCAAGAAAGTGGGCGTCGACGTCATCCAGACCGTCCGGGGGCTCGGCTATCTCCTGGCGGCGCCGGGCGATGCGCGCTAATTCGCTCGCGCTTCGGCTGTTTCTTTCGGCGACCGCCTGGACCGTGGTGATTCTGTTCGCCACCGGAGTCGTGCTGTCCTCGTTCTATCGGCACGCGGTGGAGCGGGCCTTCGACCGCCGGCTCGGCGTCTATCTGAAGACGCTGGTCGCCGACGTCGCCTCCCCCGAGGAAAGTGCCGATAAATTCCCGCAATCGCTGGGCGAGCCGCTGTTCGAGCTGCCGCTGTCCGGTTGGTATTGGCAGGTCACGCGCCTCGACCCGCAGAAGCCCGAGGTGCGCTCCTCGCGCTCGCTGTGGGACAGCGGCTTGCCGCGTCTCGAGGGCGGCAAGATTCCGACCGACGCCGGCGGCTCGCGGGTCGGCTACGTGCAAGGTCCGGAGAACCAGCGTCTTCGCATGTTCGAGCGGACCGTCGATCTCGGCGAGGAGGGTCGATATTCGATTGCGGTCGCGGGCGATGCCGCGGAGATCGACGACGAGATGCGCACGTTCAACGAAGCGCTTGCGGTGACGTTCTGCGTGCTCGCGGTCGTGCTGCTGCTGACCACCATGTTCCAGGTCCGGTTCGGGCTGGCGCCGCTCAAGCGGATATCCGAGGGTCTCGCCGCGATCCGGTCGGGAGCCGCCGAGCGGCTCGAAGGGACGTTCCCGGTGGAGATCGCCCCGCTCGCGCGCGAGACCAACGCGCTGATCGAGGCCAACCGCGAGATCGTGGAGCGCGCGCGCACTCACGTCGGCAATCTCGCCCACGCGCTCAAGACTCCCCTGTCCGTGATCGTGAACGAGGCGACTTCGCGCGGCGATGCGTTCGCCGTCAAGGTGCGGGAGCAGACCGACATCATGCGCGATCAGGTGGCCCGCCATCTCGAGCGCGCACGGCTTGCCGCGCGTTTCAGCTCGATCGGCAGCGTCACCGAGATCGGTCCGGTGGTGACCGCGCTGGCGCGCACGATGGAGAAGATCCACCACGATCGCGGCATCGCCATCGACGTCGAGGCGCCCGAGGACATCCGCTTCCGCGGCGAGCGGCAGGACCTCGAGGAGATGGTCGGCAACCTCGTCGACAACGCCTGCAAGTGGGCGCGGTCGCGGGTGTCCGTGGAAGTGCTGCGCGACGGCGCCGGCGGCGCGAGCGGTTCGCCGCTCGTGCGGCTCATGATCGACGATGACGGTCCGGGCCTTTCGCCCCCCGATCGCGAGGAGGCGCAGGCGGCGCATCGCGGGCGGCGGCTCGACGAGACCAAGCCCGGATCCGGCCTCGGGCTCTCCATCGTGGTCGAGCTCGCCGCCCTGTATGGCGGCGAGCTGTCGCTCGGGACCGCGCCGATCGGCGGCTTGCGGGCCGAGCTGGTGTTGCCGGCGGGTTGAGAATCAGAGTTTTGCCTCAATCGTGCCGCCACGTGCACGATCCGCGCCGCTCCCGGCGCCCGGGTCCTCCGCAAACGGCAGGTGGAGATGTCGCGAATTCTGCTGATCCCAGCGGCGCTGATGAGCATCGCGCTCACCGGCTGTGCCAATGATCCCTATTCCGGTCCCAAGCAGGACGCCGGCACGGCGATCGGCGCCATCACCGGTGCGCTGATCGGATCCAACTTCGGCGGCGGGACCAGCGGCCACATCGCCGGTGCGGTGGCCGGTGCCGCGGTGGGCGGCGTGCTGGGCAATGCCATCGGCGCTTCGCTCGATGCGCGCGATCGCCAGCGCGCCTATGCGGCGCAGATGCAGGCGGTCCAATATGGCGAGCCGGGTGCGCCGGTCGGCTGGCGCAGCCCCGATTCGGATCGGTACGGAACCATCGTTCCGGGGCCGCCGTACCAGTCGGGCGGGCTGACCTGCCGCGAATTCACCCATACGATCTATGTCGACGGAAGGCCGCAGACCGCGCGGGGCACCGCTTGCCGCAATCCCGACGGGAGCTGGACGCCGGTGGGATAGCGAAGCGGCCCGATCTCAAACGAGCTGCATCCGCGCCTGACTAGCGCTGCAGAGCGATTGCGCGCTTGATAGAAAGCAAAACGAGTCATTTGACGTAAATCAAACACGCGTTCGGAATTGCCGGGCCAGATCTGATGGGCAGGAAGGCCCTGGTCGCTTTCCTTCAGGCATGCATGACTGGAGCAATCCGCCGGCCGTATGGCCTGGTGACTGGGTCGATTTGCGCATTGCGGCACACCGCTCGGCATGATGTAACCGCAATCGCTTGCCGAGAAGCGTGCTTGCCGATGGCCCAGCAGGCCCGAGTGCGGCGGTTGGTCGCAATTCGGCGCCCGTCTTGGGCTCACAATTTGCAGGCTCAATCACCGGCCTGGAACTCGATCGGAAGGCGGAATTCATGCGCACGGGCTTGCTGCCGATCCCGCGCCGCATGAATGCGAGCCGCCCAAAGGTCATTCGAGGTTGATCGGGACGATGACCTTGTGGCTGGTGTTCACGCTGATGACGGCCGCGGCGATTCTGGTCGTGCTGTGGCCGCTCTCGCGCAGCCGCGTTGCGTACGCTTGCGGAACCGATCTCGCGATCTACAAGGATCAGATCGCGGAAATCTCGCGGGACCGCACCGCCGGGCTGATCGGCGAGGCCGAAGCCAAGGCGGCGCGCGTGGAGATCTCCCGGCGCCTGCTTGCGGCCGCCGATCGCGCATCGGCCGACCAGGGCGAAACGAGCGTGCGCTGGCGCCGCCGGTTGGTCGCGGTCACGGCGCTCGTCGTGCTCCCGATCGGCACGGGCGGCCTGTACTTTGCGCTCGGCTCTCCGGGCCTGCCGGACCAGCCGCTTGCCGCCAGACTGGATTCCCCCGTCGAGCGACGTTCGGTCGAGACGCTGGTAAGCCAGGTCGAGCGTCATCTCGAGCTCAATCCGCAGGATGGTCGTGGCTGGGAAGTGATCGCGCCGGTTTATCTGCGCCTCGGACGGTTCGAAGACGCGGTGAAAGCCCGCGCGAATGCCGTGCGCCTGCTCGGAGATTCCGCGGATCGCGAAGCCGAACTCGGCGAAGCACTGGCCGCCGCGGCGAACGGCATCGTCACGGTCGAAGCCAAGACGGCGTTCGATCGCGCGATTGCGCTTGATCCCAACAATCCGAAGGGCCGCTACTACGTTGGCGTCGCCGCCGCGCAGGATGGCAAGCCGGACGAGGCGGCCGGCATTTGGCGCGAACTGCTCGTGCAAGCACCCGCGGGAGCGCCCTGGGCGGAGCTCGTTCGGCAATCCTTGGCGCGAGTAGACCCGAATTCGGCATCCGAGCGATCGGGCCCGGGTCCCACGGAGATGGCCGCAGCGGCCGACCTGGCCCCCGAGCAGCGCTCCGACATGATCCGCGGCATGGTCGATCGTCTCGCCGCCCGCCTGCAGCGCGACGGTTCCGATGTCGAAGGCTGGCTGCGCCTGGTGCGTGCCTATGCGGTGCTGGGCGAGCGCCACGAGGCCCGGTCCGCCGCCGCGGCCGCGCGCCGCGCGCTTGCCGCGGATCCCGAAAAGGTCCAGCGCATCGACGCGCTCGTCAAGGATCTGGACCTCGAAGGCTGAGACCGAAAACCGTCATGACACGCAGGCAAAGACGGCTGTTCCTCGTCGGCACCGGGGTCGGCGTGCTGGCAATCGCCGCAGCGCTCGTGCTCGTTGCGCTGAGAGATTCCATCGTATTCTTCAATTCGCCAACCGATGTGGTGGAAAAGCACGTAGCGCCCGGCACACGGATCCGGCTGGGCGGACTGGTCAAATCCGGCAGTCTGATCCGTGGCGACTACCTCGCGGTGCGGTTCGCCGTGACCGACGGCAACCGGGAAATCGCCGTCAGCTACGCGGGAGCGCTGCCGGACCTGTTTCGCGAGGGGCAGGGCGTCGTGGCGGAAGGTGCGCTCGATGCCGCGGGGCTGTTCCGGGCCGACACCATTCTGGCCAAACATGATGAAACCTACATGCCCAAGGAAGTTGCCGACGCCCTGAAGAAGCAGGGCCATTGGAAAGACAGCTACGGCGCGGCCGCCGCCAGGAGCGAAAGATGATCGCCGAGCTCGGCCATTACGCCCTCGTGCTCGCGCTCGGCCTCGCGCTGGTGCAGGCCGTCGTGCCGTTCTGGGGCGCAAAGAGCCGCGATCCCGTGCTCATGGCGGTGGCCGGGCCCACCGCGATCGCGCAATTCGCTTTCGTGGCCGCGGCGTTCCTGGCGCTCGTCTGGTGCCACGTCTCCTCGGACTTCTCGGTCCTGACCGTGTTCGAGAATTCGCATTCCGCCAAACCGTTGATCTACAAGATCAGCGGCGTATGGGGGAACCACGAGGGTTCCATGCTGTTGTGGATCCTCATGCTGGCGTTGTTCGGCGCGCTGGTCGCCGGCTTCGGCGGCAATCTGCCGGCCACGCTCAAATCGACGGCGCTCGCGGTGCAGGCATGGATCGCCGCGGCATTCGAGCTGTTCGTGCTGGCCACGTCGAATCCATTCGTGCGGCTCGCGCAGCCGCCGCTCGAAGGCCGCGATCTCAATCCGATCCTGCAAGACCCCGGGCTCGCGGTGCATCCGCCGTTGCTGTATCTCGGTTATGTCGGTTTCTCGATCACCTTTTCGTTCGCCGCCGCGGCGCTGATCGAAGGCCGCATCGACGCCGCCTGGGCACGCTGGGTACGGCCGTGGGCGCTCACCGCCTGGATCTTTCTGACTCTGGGCATCGCGATGGGTTCCTACTGGGCCTATTACACGCTGGGTTGGGGCGGCTGGTGGTTCTGGGATCCGGTCGAGAATGCATCGCTGATGCCCTGGCTTGCCGGAACGGCGCTGCTGCATTCGGCGGTCGTGATGGAAAAGCGCGATGCGCTCAAGGTTTGGACCATCCTGCTCGCCGTCCTGACGTTCTCATTGTCCCTGCTGGGCACCTTCCTGGTGCGCTCCGGCGTGCTCACCTCGGTTCACACCTTCGCCAACGATCCGGCCCGCGGCGTGTTCATCCTCGCGATTCTGGTGATGTTCATCGGCGGCAGCTTTGCATTGTTCGCCTGGCGCGGGCCGCTGCTCAAGCAAGGCGGATTGTTCGCCCCGATCTCGCGCGAAGGCGCGCTCATCCTCAACAATTTGTTCCTCACCACCGCCTGCGCGACGGTGTTCGTCGGCACGCTCTATCCGCTGGCGCTCGAGGCTTTGACCGGCGAAAAGATCTCGGTGGGAGCCCCGTTCTTCATCGCGACTTTCGTTCCTCTGTTCATCCCCCTCTTGGTCGCAATGTCGTTCGGCCCGCTGCTCGCCTGGAAGCGCAGCGACCTCTACGGGGTCGCGCAGCGCCTCGTCGGGGCACTTGCCGTGGCGGTGGTAGGCATCGCGGCGACGTTCGCGGTCGAGAGCGGCGGGCCGGTGGTCGCGCCGTTCGGCGTGGGTCTTGCCCTGTTCTTGATGACCGCGGCGGTCACCGATCTCGTGGAGCGCGCCGGCCTGTTCCGGTCCTCGATCGGGACGGCGGTCAGGCGTGCCGGCGGTTTGCCGCGCTCGGCCTGGGGCACCATGATCGCGCATTTCGGGGTCGGACTGACGGTGCTCGGGATCGTCGGCGAGACCCAATGGGGCGCCGAGCGGATCGCCTCGATGCGTCCGGGCGAGTCGCTATCGATCCGCCACTACGATCTAAGCTTCGACGAAGTGGTCCCGCGGCCCGGGCCGAATTTTCGCGAGTTCGTCGGCAAATTCACGGTACGGCGCGGCGGCGAGGTGATCGGGATCATGGAGCCTTCGCGTCGGGTCTATCCGGTGCGCCAGATGACGACCACGCAATCCGCGCTGATGACCCGCGGCATGAGCCAGCTTTATCTTTCGCTCGGCGATCCGGATCCCGACGGCAAGACCGCGGTGCGGCTCTATCACAAGCCGCTGGTGTTGCTGATCTGGTTGGGTGCCGCCGTCATGGTGCTGGGCGGGGCGATGTCGCTGTCCGACCGACGCTTGCGCGTGGGCGCGCCGCGACCGGCAAGAGCCCGCGTTGCCGCACAACCGGCAGAATGACTCAAAGCCATGTTCCGCAAATCACGACCCCCGCCTGGGCTGCGCCTATCTCTTCCTGGAGTGCGCGGCTCGATGCCCTTCTTGGGTCTGCTTGCAATCGCGATGTTCATCGTGCTGCAGTTCGCCACGGTGGCGGTCGCGGTGCAGCCGGACGAGGTGCTGGCCGACCCCAAGCTCGAGGCGCGGGCGCGAGCCCTGTCGCGCGAGCTGCGCTGCATGGTTTGTCAGAACCAGTCGATCGACGATTCCGATGCGCCGCTCGCCCGCGATCTGCGCATCCTGGTACGAGAAAGATTGAAAGCGGGCGACGGCGATGCGCAGGTGCTCGACTTTCTCACCGCCCGTTACGGCGAGTTCGTGTTGCTCAGGCCCCCGCTTGGATGGCACACCGCGCTGCTATGGCTGGCGCCATCGGGGGTGCTGATCCTCGGCATCTTCACGCTCATCATCGCGCGGCGCCGCCGCGTGTCCGGAGCCACCGAACCGACCGGCGGCGCTGCCGAGCCGGCGCTCACCGCGTCCGAAGAGAAGCGGCTCGCCCGATTGCTGGGCTCCAGGACGGACCGGCCGGCACGCAACGAAAACCGTTGACTCGCGTCCCTCCCGTGAGGGCCGCCTTAACAAAATTTAATCCGGCCGACAGCGCGCCGTAAGCCGCGCTGCGCCATGCTCGCGATCGCAAAGAATTCGGGCGTCCACCGGTACTCCCCGTCGCCCCCCGCCGGTGGAACGACCCCGGGGGCGGGCGAATCTCGCCCGCCCCATTTGCTCCGATCTCCGGTTTCCGGCATCCGTCGCCCCCGCCGGGACCGGAGTCGGGCGGGGGCGGCGGAACAGATCCCGCCGCCCTTCGCCTTCCCTTCAGCTTTTGCTCGCAAGTGCTTGCGGAAATTCGTATCGAATCCCGCAACAGTCCGTCTCGAAATTCGTGATGTCTGGATTTCGTCCCGTGCGCTCTCGAAGAGATCAGCTTCGCGCCGGCGTGGAATCAGCCCGGCGTGCGGTATCTTGAGCCGGGTAATTCGGGTACAAGGCGCCATGATCCGCCGGGCGCCGACGAGGTGATCGAATGAAGAGGCGGGCGTTTGTGCTGTTGATTGGCGGCGCAGCTGTTGCGTGGCCGTTTGCGGCGCGCGCGCAGCAGCTAGCGACGCCGGTGATCGGTTACATGAACGGCGGCGCGCGCGACGAATATGGGGCGCTCGAGAACGCGGATGCATTTCGGCAAGGCTTAAGTGAAACCGGCTACATCGAACACCGGAATATTACGCTCGAATACCGCTGGGCGGAGGGTCACGACGATCGACTTCCGGGACTGGCGGCAGATCTGGTGCGCCAAAAAGTGAACGTGATCGCCGCGACTGGCACACCCGCGGCTCTCGCAGCAAAAGCAACCACCGCTGTCATTCCGATCGTGTTCGAGACGGCCGGTGACCCGGTCACGCTCGGCCTCGTAGCCAGCCTGAACCGGCCGGGTCGCAACGTCACCGGCGTAACCCAGTTGAACTCCGAGTTGGTATCGAAGCGACTCGGCCTGCTGCACGATTTGATACCCACAGCCAAGATCATCGGTTTGCTCGTGAACCCGAAAGATCCCCGAGCCGAGACCCAGTCGAGAGACATGCAGGAAGCGGCGCGTGCGCTCGGGCTGCAAATCCATATCCTGAACGCCAGCACCGAAGCTGAAATCGACACGGCGTTCGCGGGCTTGGTCCAACTGCGAGCAGGCGCGCTCATCGTCGGCACTGGCAACTTCTTCGCTACGCGGCGGGAACAACTCGCGGCCTTGGCCGCACGACACAGGGTGCCTGCGATCTACCAGTATCGTTATTTCGCCGCGGCCGGCGGCCTGATGAGCTATGGAGCCAGCATCACGGAAGGCTATCGCCTCGCTGGCATCTACACCGGCCGAGTCCTCAAGGGCGAAAAGCCGACCGACCTGCCGGTCGCGCGCCCGACCAAGTTCGAGCTGGTCATCAACCTCAAGACCGCCAACGCACTCGGCCTGAGCATTTCGCCGGGCGTGCTTGCTATTGCCGACGAAGTGATCGAATAATGCGAAAGGTGTCCACGGCCTTTTCGAGACAGGCTTCAAGTACAGCGCCGACTAGCGCCGGTGGATGAAGGCTCCGGCACGGCATTTGCGAACGGCCGAGATCCTTGGATCATGCGTTTGCTCATCATCGAAGATGATCACGACGCCGCGGATTACCTCGCCAAGGCGTTCCGCGAAGTCGGCCATGTCGCCGATCAGGCATTCGACGGCGAGGAAGGGCTGGCCCTGGCGCTCGACGGCCAATACGAGGTGCTCATCGTCGATCGCATGCTGCCGAAGCTCGACGGTCTGGCGCTGATTGGCGCGCTGCGCGCCAGGGGCGTCGAAACTCCGGCGCTCATTCTGTCCGCGCTGGGACAAGTGGACGATCGCGTCAAGGGCTTGCGGGCCGGCGGCGACGATTACCTGGCGAAGCCCTACGCGTTTTCCGAGCTCCTGGCCCGTATCGAAGTGCTGTCCCGCCGTCGCGGCGGCCGCGGCGAAGAGACCCTCTACCGGGTCGGCGACCTCGAGCTCGATCGGCTCTCGCACCGGGTGAGCCGCGGCGAGACCGAGATCACGCTGCAGCCGCGCGAGTTCCGGCTGCTCGAATATCTGATGAAGCACGCCGGACAGGTGGTGACCCGAACCATGCTGCTGGAGAACGTCTGGGACTATCATTTCGATCCGCAGACCAACGTTATCGATGTGCACATTTCGCGGCTCCGCTCCAAGATCGACAAGGGCTTCGCGCGCCCGCTGCTGCACACGGTACGCGGTGCGGGGTACATGATCCGTGACGGCGCTCGGTAAGTTTTTTCGCACCACGACCTTCAAGCTTACACTCGTCTATCTGACGGTGTTCGCGCTGTTTGCGGTGTTCCTGCTCGGTTATTTCGCCTGGAACACGCAGCGGCTGATCACACAGCAGATCACCGAGACGGTGGACGCGGAGATCACCGGCCTGTCCGAGCAGTACCGGCAGGGCGGCATCCGCAGGCTAGTGATCGGGGTGGAGGCGCGCTCGCGCCGCCCCGGATCGAGCCTGTATCTGGTGACGACGTTTACCGGCGAATCGCTGGTCGGCAACGTCGGCTCGTTGGCGCCCGGCGTGCTCGACCGGGCCGGCTGGGCGGAGACCTTGTATCGCAGGCAGGATGAGAGCGAAGGCGCCGAGCATCAGGCGCTGGTGCGGGTGTTCCAGCTTCCGGGCGGATTTCGCCTACTGGTCGGCCGCGATCTCGAGGAGCGCGAGCGGCTGCAGCAGATCGTGCTCGACGCCGGCCGCTGGTCGATTGCGCTCGTGGTGGTGCTCGGGCTCGCCGGCGGCTTTCTGATCACCCGCCGCGTGCTCAGGCGCGTCGATGCCATGACGGAGACCACGCGGACGATCATGGCCGGCAATCTCGGCGGCCGCTTGGCGATCGCCGGCACCGGGGACGAGCTCGACCGGCTCGCCTCGAATCTCAACGAGATGCTCGAGCGCATCGAAGGCCTGATGCGCGGCCTCAAGGAAGTCTCCGACAACATCGCGCACGATCTCAAGACGCCGCTCACGCGATTGCGCAATCGCTGCGAGGAGGCGTTGCGGAACGCGCGGAGCGAGGCGGACTACCGCGCCGCGCTCGAAGCCACGATCGAGGAATCCGACGGCCTGATCCGCACCTTCAACGCGCTGCTCATGATCGCTCGCGCGGAATCCGGACAGGCCCGCGAGAACATGACCGAATTCGACGCCGCCGAGATCGTCCGCGACGTCGGCGAGCTCTACGAGCCGCTGGCAGACGAGAAGGGGCTGGCGCTGAGAGTCGACGCGGCGGGCCCGGCGCCGGTGAAGGGCAATCGCGAGCTCGTCAGCCAGGCGCTCGCCAATCTCGTCGACAACGCCATCAAATACGCCAAGCTGGAGGCGGTGGACGGGGCCAATGCCGAGATTCTGGTCACCGCGCGGGGCGAGGGGGACCGCATCCTGCTCGCCGTTGCCGACCACGGTCCGGGCATTCCGGGCAAGGATCGCGGGCGCGTGGTCGAACGGTTCGTCCGGCTCGAGCAGAGCCGATCCGAGCCGGGCTCGGGCCTGGGTCTGAGCCTCGCCGCCGCGGTCGCCCATCTGCATGCCGGCGAGCTCAGACTCGAGGACAATGGGCCGGGCCTCAAAGCGGTGATCGCGCTGCCGCGCGCCGGCCCGCGAGCATCGTCGGCTGCCTGAGCATCTCGGATCGCTGACGGTTGCCGTGATAATCGATGACCATGATGCGCTCACCGGCGGCTGTCGGCTGCGCAAAAGGAAACGCCGGGCCGGCATCCCCGCCGCGGCGCCGAGGCATTGAAGCACGCCGCGTGGCAAAGGCTCGGCTCAAGCCGCCGCGATGCCGATGCCCTCCTGCTCGCACGTGTTCGCGACGTCGCTGACCGTCGCGCGCTGCACGTCGCGCCGGAAACGCAGATCGTCGAAGCGGGTGCCGCGGTGCATCGTGCAGCGATCGTCCCACATCACGAGGTCATTGGCGCGCCAACGGTGGGTATAGACGAACTGCCGTTGCGTGGCGTGCTCGATGAGGTCGTCGATCAGCGCGCAGCCCTCCACGTCGGGCATGCCGAAGATGCGGCCGGCGTGAGAGGCGAGATACAGCGACTTGCGGCCGGAATCCGGGATGACGCGAACGAGCGCCTGGGGCACCGGCGGCAGCGCCTCGCGCTCCTCGTCGGAGAAATTGGTGAAGCCGAGCCGGCCGCGCGAGTTGAAGATCGAGTGCTCGGCAATGAGCCCTTCGAGCCGCCGCTTCATGGTCTCGGGCAGCGCGTCATAAGCGGCGCGCTCGTCGGCGAATTCGGTGTGGCCGCCGAGCGGCGGGATCGCCCGCGCATAGAGCAGCGATGCGAGCGCCGGCAGCCGCTTGAATGAGCTGTCGGTGTGCCAGAGCCGGTTCGCCAGTTGGAACTGGCGCAGCCTGGAGTCCTTGCCCCACAGTTTATCCTTGTGATTGAGGTTGGAAACGTCGGCGAATTCTTGGCGCAGGCGCAGCGGCGCGTCCTTGCGGTGGACGCCGATCGTCACTTCCAACGGCCCGAACAGCGCCGCGAACCCGAGATGCTGCTCCTGGGTGAGCTGCTGGTCGGGAAAAATCAGCACCGCATGGGTCGCGAATGCGGCTTTTACCGCGGCGAGATCCGCGGCTTCGAGCGGCTGCGCCAGATCGAGATCGCCGATTTCGGCGGCGAAGCTCGGCGTGACCGGATAAACGCTGATCGCCATCTCGTTTCCTCCGCCGCGATCCTACCGCGGGATGTCTTCATGCCGGCTCTTGCCGGCCGGGCGATGCTCATCCCGGCAGCGCATGTTTCCACGCGAGGTCCCATTCCTGGCCGATCATGTCCACGACCTTGCCGTTCTGCTCGAAGAATTTGTTTGGGACCTGGAACACGGCGAGCATCAACCCGCCTTCGGGCGTCCAGGCGGCGTGACGGCTGCCGGCGGGCCGCCATACGAAATCGCCGGGCCCGACTTCGAGCCCGGCCTCCGGACCCTCCTTGTCCACCAGGCGGCCCTCGATCATGTAGGTCTGCTCGATCAGCACATGCTCGTGGTCGGGCAGGACGGCGCCCGGCTGCATCTTGAGCAGCACGGTCACCAGGCCGCTATCGCGGTCGACCAGCAGGGTCTTGACCTCGCAGCCTTCGAACCGGGTCTTTTCCCAGGGCAGGTCGTCCATGTGCACCGAGCGGGACGCCTTGGGGCCGAGCCCGGCGTGATTCTTGGCATTGGGCGTGATCGCGGCCATGGCTTGTTCTCCTTGGTTCGCGCGGATCGCGACAGCCTAGCGGTTCCCGGCACGTGGTTCCAGGGCGGACGCGCGCAGCAGGAATTGGCCCGCAGCTGCTCATCGATCAAGAAACGGAGCGAGAAAGCAAGCGAACTACTCGATTTGCGCGCCATTGCCGGGACCTTTGGCCCCGCGTATCGTTCGCAACCAGGGGAAAGCCGGAATCGATTCAGGGAGGGGAGGGGCCATGACCATCGGTTTGCCGCGGCTCGTAAGCGTGGTGCTCGCCGCTGTCATCGGCGCGCTGGCGGCCGGGGCCGCGGCGGCGCAGGACGACACTTGCAAGAACCGCGGTCAGCTCGACACGCTCTACTGCGACGAGGACCGCGACCTCGTTGCCGATCCGCCGAAAGATCCGAGGAACTGGCGCGATCCTTCGACCCTGGTATTCGCCTATACGCCGGTTGAGGATCCGGCGGTTTATCAGAATATCTTCAAGCCGTTCACGGATTACCTGGCGGCCTGCACCGGCAAGCGCGTGGTCTATTATCCGGTGCAGTCGAACTCGGCCGAGGTCGAGGCGATGCGGTCGGGCCGCCTGCACATTGCGGGGTTCTCGACCGGCCCCACGGGCTTTGCCGTCAATCTCGCGGGCGCGGTGCCATTCGCCACGAAAGGCACCCAGAAGGGCGTGCAGGGCTATCATCTGCTCGCGATCGTCCGCAAGGAAAGCCCGTTTACGAAGCTCGCCGACCTCAACGGCAAGCGCGTGGCGCACACCTCGCCCTCCTCGAACTCGGGCAATCTGGCGCCGCGCGTGCTGTTCCCGCCGGAGGGGCTGAAACCCGACGAGGATTACAAGCCGCTGATGTCGGGAGGGCACGACAAATCCACGCTCGGGGTACGTTCCGGCGACTACGACATGGCACCGGTCGCCTCCGACGTGTTCGAGCGCATGGTGGTGCGCGGCACGGTGAACGGCGATGATTTCCGCATCATCTACAAGAGCCCGATTTTTCCGACATCCTCGTTCGCCCATGCGCACGATCTCAAGCCCGAGCTCGCCGCCAAGATCCAGCAGTGCTTTTTTGCGTTCCGCTTCACGCCGGAGATGACGAAGGAATTCAACGGCGACGACCGTTTCGTGCCGATCACGTACAAGGAGACCTGGGCGGTCGTGCGCGAGGTCGCGGAAAAGACCGGAACGCCGTACAATAAGGCCGGCTACGAGGCGGAATCGAAACGCGAGGCGGAAGCGCTCGCGAAGAAGCAGTAGCAGCAAGCTCCGAAGCCGTGAGCCCCGCTTGATGGACGCGCTCGCCCAAGGCCGCGAGCAGAGCTCCCCGGATCCGGCGGTCGATCGGTCGCTCGTCATCCGCAATCTCAGCAAACAATACCGCACCAGCTCGATCGTTCTGAAAAACGTGTCGCTCGCGCTCGAGGGCCGCGGCTTGACCGCGATCATCGGCCCGTCCGGCGCCGGCAAGTCGACGCTGGTGCGCTGCATCAACCGGCTGGTCGATCCAACCACGGGCGAGATCCTGTTCATGGGCCAGGACCTCGCCAAGCTCGGCGGTCGCGCGCTGCGCCGGGCGCGCCGGCGGATCGGCATGGTGTTCCAGGAGTACAATCTGGTCGAGCGCCTGTCCGTCATCGAGAACGTGCTGTGCGGACGGCTGGGCTACATCCCGGTGTGGCGCGCGTTTTTTCGTCGGTTCAGGCCCGAAGATATCGACCGCGCGTTTCAGCTGCTCGATGCGGTGGGCTTGAGCGAGTTCGCCACCGCACGCGCCGATCGGCTCTCCGGGGGGCAACGCCAGCGGGTCGGGATCGCGCGCGCCCTGATGCAGGCACCCGACCTGATGCTTGCCGACGAGCCGACGTCCTCGCTCGATCCCAAGACCTCGGTCGAGATCATGGAGCTGATCGCGCGCCGGGCCGGGGAGCGCGACATTCCGGTGATCGTCAACATTCACAATGTCGAGCTGGCGCGCCGCTTCGCCGACCGCATCGTCGGCATGGCCAAGGGCGAGATCGTGTTCGACGGCGAGCCGCGCGCGCTCGAGGATGAGCACCTCATCGCCATTTACGGCGGCGAAGGATGGCTCGAGTGAGCCCAGATCCGCTCCCCATAACTTCCGCGGCGCGGCGCGTTGCGTTCCCGCCGAACTGGCTGCTGCGTCTCGGCCTGCTCATGCTTGCGGCCTACGTCGTCTATGCGGGCTCGATCCTCGACGTCTCCTGGCCGCGCTTCCTGCGTGGTCTGAGCGAGGGCGCGCGGTTCCTCGGGCGGATGTTCCCGCCCAATGTAGCGGGCGACAAGCTCGCGCTGCTGCAAACCGGCATGATCGAGAGCCTGCAGATCGCGATTCTCGCGACCGCGTTCGGCGTCGGCTTCTCGTTGCCGCTGGGAATTGCCGCGGCGCGCAATCTCAGCATCGCGCCGCTCGCCTGGACCGCGCGGGCGCTGATCGCGCTGTTGCGCTCGTTCCATCCCATCATCGTCGCCATCCTGTTCGTCAAGGCGGTGGGCTTCGGCGCCCTCGCCGGCATCCTGGCCTTGATCGTCGCCTCGATGGGATTCATCTCCAAGCTGCTCGCCGAGGCGGTCGAGGAAACGTCGATGCAGCAGGTCGAGGCGGTGCGCGCGAGCGGGGCCTCGATCCTTGCCGTTGTCGTCATGGGGGTGCTGCCGCAGGTGATGCCGCGGTTCATCGGATTTGTCGCCTACCAGCTCGATTCCAACCTGCGCAATTCGGCGCTGGTCGGTCTGGTTGGCGGCGGCGGCATCGGCGCGACGCTGTTCACGGCGTTTCAGCGTTTCGACTACGACTTCGTGCTCACGATCGTGCTCGCCATCATCGGGTTCGTGATGGTCGGCGAGCTTTTATCCGGCCTGATGCGCAGGCTGTTCCAATGAGCGGCGCCGGTTCCTCGCCGGTCGTCCCGGCTGCCGCATCGTTGCGCCGCTGGCAGCGGTTCACGATGCCGGAACGCATCCTGCGGTCGCTGTTCTATCTCGCGGTGCTGCTGGCGATCATGTGGTCGTTCCGGACCATCGAGATCATCCCGGAATTTCTCTACGACGCCCCGCAGCAGACCGCGGACCTGTTTCTGCGCATGTGGCCGATCGACTGGGCGTGGTATCCCAAAGTGGTGCATCCGGCGTTGATCGAGACGCTGCACATTGCGACGTTGGGAACCGTGCTCGCCGTAGGGCTCGCGGGGCTGGTCGCACTGCTCGTCGCCCGCAATCTGACCGGCTCGATTGCCCTCAACCTGTTGGGCAAGTTCATCCTGGTGTCGACGCGTTCGGTGCACACCATGGTGTGGGCGCTGTTCTTCGTCGCGGTGTTCGGGCCGGGGCCGCTCGCCGGCATGCTCGCGATCGCCGTGCACTCGATCGGCTTCACCGGCAAGTTTTTATCCGAAGCCATCGAGGAGGTGCGGCCGGGCCCGATCGAGGCGCTCAGGGCTGCCGGCGCGCCGCCGATCGCAATTCTGCTGAAAGGCTATTGGCCGCAGGTCAAGCCTGCGTTCCTGTCGATTGCCCTGTTTCGCTGGGACATCAACGTGCGCGAATCGGCGGTGCTCGGGCTGGTCGGCGCCGGCGGGCTCGGCATGGCGCTCGATACCGCGCTGTCGAACCTCTATTGGGACCAGGTCGGACTGGTGCTGCTCGTCATTTTCGCGGTGGTGATCGCGACCGAGATCGCGACGTCCTGGGCGCGCGGCAGGATCATTTGAATTGCCTTCGGGTCGCGGCCGAGCTCGTGGTCTCGGTCTCTTGGATGATTTGCAGCGGTTCGCCCCGATTTGTAAGGCCCATGGCCTCCATGCTAGTTTTCCAGTATGGGCAAGTTCGAAGAGATCAAACGCGCGGTTTCCAGCTTGGGCGCTGAGGAGCTCGCGAAATTTCGCGCTTGGTTCGAAAAATTCGATGCGGGCCGTTTCGACGAGAAGATCGAACGCGATGCGCAAAGCGGCAAGCTCGACGGGCTTGCCGATGAGGCGCTTGCCGAATTTCGCAAGGGCGGCGCTCGCGAGCTGTGAGGCACTTTGCAAGCTCCAGATTCTGGGATGCATACCAAAGACTTCCCGAACCCATTCGTGCGCTCGCCGACAAGACCTATGCCATTCTGAAGGAAAACCCACGCCATCCTTCCCTGCATTTCAAGAGGGTTGGACGTTTCTGGTCCGTTCGCGTTGGGCAGCGCTACCGCGCGCTCGCTCTGGACGTCGATGGGGACATGCTCTGGTTTTGGATCGGGACACATGCCGAGTACGATCGTTTGATCCACTAACCGGTGTGCTCGGCTGACACGCGGAGTACCAATGATCGATGACCAATGTATTTCTCACCCACACCCCGGAGATGCTGCGAAACTATTACGGCGAGCGCGCTCTGGCGGCGTTGAAAACTCACGCCGAGGTCCGCATCAATCCGACCGGCCGGGTTCTCGACGCCGATGCGCTCGCGCAAGCGGCGCGCGGCTGCGAGATCATCGTCTCGGACCGCCAGACGCCGGGGCCGGCGGCTCTCTTTCGCCAAGCGGGCGATCTCGTCGCGTTCCTGCGCTGCGCGGTCGACATTCGCAACGTCGACGTGGCGGCGGCGAGCGGCGAGGGCATCTTGGTGACCCGGGCCACGCCCGGTTTTGCCGCCTCGGTTGCCGAAATGGCGATCGGGTTCATGGTCGATCTCGCGCGCAACATCTCGGATTCGGTCCTCATCTATCGCCAGGGCCGCAGTCCGGAGGCCGGCGCCGGACGCCAGCTCAAAGGTGCGACCCTCGGGATCATCGGCTATGGCGTCATCGGCCGATATCTCGCGCCGATCGGCCAGGCGCTCGGCATGCAGGTGATCGTCAGCGATCCGTACCAGACGGTCACGGCGCCGGGGATCCGCCAGGCGGCGCTGGACGCGCTGCTCGCCCAATCCGACTTCGTCGTATGCCTCGCCGTCGCGACCGAGGAGACCGAGAATCTGATTAACGCCGCGAGATTCGCGCAGATGAAGCCGGGTGCGTTCTTCATCAATCTGTCGCGCGGCAATCTGGTCGACGAGGCGGCACTGGCGCACGCGCTCGAGGAGCGGCGCATCGGCGGCGCCGCGATCGACGTCGGGCGGGCGCCGGACCAGATGCCGTCCCTCGATCTCGCCCGCCGGTCCGACGTGATCGCCACGCCGCATGCGGCGGGTCTCACGCCGGAAGCGATCGAGCATCAGGCCTTCGATACGGTGCGGCAGGTGGCCGAGCTCGTCGCCGGCCGCGTTCCGCCCGGCGCCGTCAACGCCGAGGCGGCGAGCCGGCTTGCTCGCCTGCGCAAAGACTGACCTCACGCGCCGGCGATTGGCTTGCTGGCCGAATGCACACGCGGACATCGACGGAGTGCGGAAGATCGCTTCACGCGCCGGCCGCGAGGCGGGTCGGCCGCTTGTTAGCGAGCGGCAGCATCACCGGCTCGTTGGACTCCGCCGATAGATCGGCGGCCATGCAGAGCTCCATCACCTGCCTGGCCTCTTCCGGCTCGACCAGCACCGGCCGGTCGAGCGCGACCGCCTCGACGAAATGCACGGTCTCGCTCGCCATCGGTCCGGCGTAGACGTGCCCGACCGGCTCTCCCGGCATGGTCGACATCGGGAACATGGTGCCGTTCTTGACCGTGCTGAGCATCACGTCGCGATGCGTGTCGTCGACCATGATTGCGCCATCGGTTCCGACCACCTCGATCCAGGTGGAGGAGAAATTCGGATAACCGGGCGGCAGGCTCCAGCCGCCGCCGACCACGAACGAGACGCCGGTATCCAGCGTGACCATTGTCCACTGCAGATCGGGCACGTCGCCGCCGCTCGCCTCGCGCATGGCGCCGTAATTCACCTGCGAGTAGACGCGCACGGGCTTCGCGGGGCTGAGGCACCACAGCACGAAATCGATGTCGTGGGTGGATTCCATCGCGGCCGGCGACAACTTGACCCGGCCGCTGATCTTCTTGCCGAGCCCGCGGGTGATGTGGCGGCTGACCAGCACGCTCACCGGCTTGCCGATCGTGCCGTCGGCAATGGCTTTCTTCACGTACGCGTATTTCGCATTGAAGCGCTGCGAATAGCCGATGGTGAATTTCAGCCCGGCGGCGCGCGCGAGCGCGATCAGCTCGTCGGCTTCCGAGAGTTCGATCGCGATCGGTTTTTCGAGAAAGACGTGCTTGCCGGCAAGCAGGCAGTCCCGGGCGATCGGGAAATGCGTGGTCTCCGGCGTGGTGCTGACGAACACCGCCGCGATCTCGTCGTTGTCGAGGAGCTTGCGATAATCCGCGACTGCGGTTTTCGCCCGCGTCGAGGCCGCGACTTCCTGGAGACGCTCCGATCGAGTCTCGACGACGTGCAGCGCTTTCACCAGCGGATTGGCCGCGCAGGTCTCGGCGCGAATGCCGCCGCACCAGCCGGTTCCGATGATGGCGACTTCGATCGGCTCCATAGGTCTCCTGATCGATGACCGAACCATTACCGCACCGCGAACGGTGAATGATAGGGACGCCCGAACGGAACGCCGGCCGTCACCGTCTGCACCGGCTTGATGTACGTCTGACCCTTGCGCGTGTTGTTCCTGGTATCCACGAACGACACCGGTCCCTCGACCAGCTCCAGGATCGCGGCATCCGCCGGCGCCCCGACCTGCAGGGTGCCGAGCTTGGGCATGCGATTGATCACCTTGGCGGGATTGGTCGTCGCCATCGTCACGACCTGTTCCAGCGTGAAGCCGAGGCCGAGGAATTTGCTCATCACCCAGGTCAGATACGGCATACCGGGCGTGTTTCCGGAGAACACGTGGATGTCGGAGGAGATCGTGTCGGGCGGGCAGCCTTGCGCGATTGCGGGCTCCGCCACGGTGTAATCGAAACTGCCGCCGCCGTGCCCGACGTCGAAGATCACGCCGCGCTGCTTCGCGGCGAGCGCGGCAGGCAACACTCGCCCGTCCTGCACGATATTGGTGAACTGGTTGGCAAGGTTCGGCGCGCCGGAATAGGCGTGCGTGAGGATATCGCCGGGGCGCAACGTGTCGAGAATCTGTGACATGAGCTCGACCGTCTCCACTCCGCCGATGTGGCACATCACCTTGGCACCGGTGCCGGCCTTTTCACATGCCGCAATCGACCGCTTCAGCGGCTCCAATCCGTGCTTGGCGATGACGTTCTCCGACATGCGGACCTTGACGCCGATCACCATGTCGGAATTTTCCGCGACGGCCTTTGCGGCGGCGTCTACTTGCGCGAAGTCGATGTTGTAGAGCTCGGCGACCGGGAACGGCGTGAGCCCCACATTAGCGATGTGCACGAAGGCGTAGAGACGAGTGCGGGTCTGCGCCACCACGTAGCGGCGGAACGCAGCGAAATTGTTGGCCCCGGCGTCGCCTGCCGACACGCACGTCGTCGTGCATTGAAACGCCGTGAGCTCGTCGGCCGGAATGCCGATCGCGGAGCCATACGGATAGACGTGCGTATGCAGGTCGACGAGGCCCGGCGTCACCAGCTTGCCGGAGGCGTCGAGCGTGCGCAGCGCCCGGCTCGCCGGAATGTCGGCTTCGAGCGTCTCGATGAGGCCGTAGCGGATGCCGATGTCGCGCCGTGCCCGCAACGTCTGGCTGGGGTCGAGCACTTCACCGCCCTTGATGACGAGATCGAACTTGTCCTCGGGCCGCATGGCGGCGCGCGCGGGATGGTAGAGGCCTGCGGCGGCCGTCCCGAGCGCGGTCGAGCTGGCACCGATGAGAAAATCGCGGCGAGAAACAATGGACATGGCGTGCCCCCGGCAATGGCTCGGCAACGTTGGTCCGGGCCCGAAGGGCAGCATGTTGGAGGGCAGCGCGTGAATCAAGAGCCTCGGCTACGTCGGCTTCCAGCGGGCAGGGCGCTTCTCGGCAAACGAGGCCAGCCCTTCCGCGGCCTCCGCGGATTGGCGCTTGACCGCATGGCTCTCGACCAATTGGTCGAACGCCGTCGCGTCGAGATCGGCGAAGGCCGAGCGCAGCGCCAGCGCCTTGGTCTGGGCGACCGCCTCGGGGCCGTTCTCGAGCAGCTGAGCGAGCATGCGCTCGCCCGCCGCTTCGAGCCCGGCGCGCGGCGCCACTTCATGAACGAGGCCGATCCGCCGCGCTTCCGCCGCGCCGAACCGTTCGCCGGTCAGTGCATAGCGGCGCAGCTGGCGTACTCCGATCGCGTCGGCGAGCTGCGGCAGGATGATTGCCGCCGTCAGTCCCCACCGCACTTCCGCGATCGAGAAGACGGCATCCTCGGCCGCGATCACGACGTCGCACGCGGCGATGATGCCGGTGCCGCCGCCGAAACAGCCGCCGTGCACGAGGCCGATCGTCGGCACCGGCGCCAGGTTGAGGCGCTGCACCGCTTCGGCAGTCGCCCGCGAAATCCGGATGTTCTCCTGCGGCGATGATTTTCGCACCGCATCGATCCAGTTGAGATCGGCGCCGGCCTGGAAATGCCGGCCATTGCCCTTGATCACGATCGCGCGCAGCTGATCCGCGCCGGAAAGCGCCTCGATCGCCGCAAGCAGACCCTCGATCAGATCGCCGTCGTAGGCGTTGTTGACCTCGGGCCGGTTGAGAACGACGCTCGCGACGCCGCGCGGATCGACGTCCCACAGAACCGGACCGGTAGAATTCGTTGGCGGCATTGCGCACTCCTATGTCGAGACAAGGTGCCCATACATCCTACCGTGCTCCATGCGGGCTGCAGCCATGCCAATTCAATCCAGATCCTCGCCGTCCATTCCGGCGTTGCGGCGCGCGCGGGCGGTGAGTTCGGTGACGATCGGGCCGACTGCGGCCGGATCCTCGACCGGCTCGGCGGCCGGGCCGCGGTGCCAGCCCTCCATCACCGCGAAGAAGCCGCCGCCCACTTCGAACACGCGGCCGGTCACGTGCCCGGATTCTTGGCTTGCGAGCCAGACCACGATCGGCGGCACCCATCGCGCGTCGCGCCGGGCGCGCTGCTCCGGCGTAAGCGTCCGCAGGTTCTCGGTCATGCGGGTCTGCGCATGCGGCATGATGGCGTTCGCGGTCACGCCGTAGCGCCTAAGCTCGCGGGCGGCGATGATCGTCAACGCGGCAACGCCGGCCTTGGCGGCCCCATAGTTGGTCTGCCCGACGTTGCCGAACAGCCCCGAGCTCGACGAGGTGTTGATCAGGCGGGCGTCGAGCGGCCCGCCGCGCTTGCTCTGATCGCGCCAATAGGCGGCGGCGTGGCGGGCGGGCAGGAACGTGCCCTTCAGGTGCACCCGGATGACCGCGTCCCATTCCGCCTCGCTCATGTTGGCGAGCATGCGGTCGCGCAGAATGCCGGCGTTGTTGATCAGCACGTCGAGCCGCCCGAACGTCTCGACCGTCTGATCGATGAGCCGCTTGGCGCCGTTCCAGTCGCTGATGTCGTCGCCATTGGCGAGCGCCTCGCCGCCGGCCGCGCGGATCTCCTGGACGACCCGGGCAGCCGGGGAGGGATCCTTGCCGGTTCCCTCGGTGGAAGCGCCGAGATCGTTGACCACCACCTTGGCGCCATGGGCCGCGAGCATGCGCGCGTGCTCGCGGCCGATGCCGCGTCCGGCTCCGGTCACCACCGCCACCCGGCCTTCGCACAATCTGGTCATGACTGCGTTTCCCCCGACCCGTCCTGCTCGCGCCCGATTGTCCGATACCCTCCGCCTCCCGCGCAACCGCGCCGCATGTGCTGCGCCCGTGGCCGACCAGTTTTGCTCTGCGCTGCCCCGAGCCGGGGTTGCCGCTGGTATTCATTCGTGGCAAACAAGCGCCAGCAAGACGCGCCCGCGGGCATGTCCAAAAACGGGAGGAATGAAATGAAACGTCGTGATGTACTCAAGGCGGCAGGCGCCGGGTTTGCCGCCGCGGCGATTGCCAAGCCGGCGATTGCGCAATCCATGCCGGAACTCAAGTGGCGGTGCACGTCGAGCTTCCCGAAATCGCTCGACACGGCGTACGGTGCAGCCGAAACTTTGTCGAAATTCGTCGCGGAGGCGACCGACGGCAAGTTTCAGATCCAGGCGTTCGCGGCGGGCGAGATCGTTCCTCCATTCCAGGCGGTCGATGCCGTGGGTAACAGCACGGTGGAGATGTGCCATACGGCCGCCTACTATTTCATCGGCAAGGATCCGACCTTCGCGCTCTACTGCTCGCTGCCGTTCGGCCCCAACGCGCGCCAGCAGAACGCCTGGTTCCAGGATGGCGACGGCATGAAGCTGCTCAACGAGTTCGGGAAGAAGTTCAATATCCACGGCCTTGCGGGCGGCAACACCGGGGCGCAGATGGGCGGTTGGTTCCGCAAGGAGATCAACGAGGTGGCGGATCTCAGCGGCCTCAAGTACCGCATTGGCGGATGGGCCGGCAAAACCATCCAGAAACTCGGCGGCGTGCCGCAGCAGATCGCCGGCGGCGACATTTACCCAGCGCTGGAGAAGGGTACGATCGATGCTGCCGAATGGGTCGGCCCCTACGACGACGAGAAGCTCGGGTTCTACAAGGTCGCCAAATACTACTACTACCCCGGATGGTGGGAAGGCGCCACCGCCCTGCACTTCTTCGTCAACACCACGAAATGGGCCGAGCTGCCGAAGAACTACCAGGCGATCGTCACCGCGGCGGCCGGCTACGTCAATATGGACGTGCAGGCCAAATACGACGCCCGCAACCCGGCAGCGCTGCGGCGTCTAGTGGCCGCGGGCACGCAGCTGCGACCGTTCAGTCAGCAGATCATGGAAGCCAGTCTGAAGGCTTCGACCGAAGTGAATACCGAGACCGCGGCTGCCAATCCGGACTTCAAGAAGATCTACGAATCCCTCATCGCCTTCCGCAACGAGGAATATTTGTGGTGGCGGGTCGCCGAATACACATACGACAGCTTTATGCTTCGCACCGGTACGCGGATCTAGTGTGGAGATTCCGGGACCGCGAAACGGATTCCACGATCGCCGGCAATCGCGACCGTCTCGTCGCGACCAGGAACTTCCGACCCCGGCCTAAGTCCGCGATCGGCCTCCGCCCCGAGCCGGTTTTTGTCCGATGCAAGATCGGATGCCTGCATGCTGAGAATGGAGGAATTCTATGAAACGTCGCGATGTGCTCAAAGCGGCTAGCGCCGGATTTGCCGCCGCGGCGATTGCCAAGCCGGCGATTGCCCAGTCCATGCCGGAGCTCAAATGGCGGTGCACGTCGAGCTTTCCGAAATCGCTCGACACGCTGTACGGCGCCGCCGAGATCTTCGCCAAGGCCGTCGCCGAGGCGACCGAGAACAAGTTCCAGATCCAGGTGTTCGCGGCCGGCGAGATCGTTCCCGGGCTGCAGGCGGCGGATGCGGTGACCAACGGCACGGTCGAGGCGTGCCACACCGCCTCCTATTATTACGTCGGCAAGGATCCGACTTTCGCGCTGCCCTGCGCGGTCCCGTTCGGGCTCAACGCCCGCATGCAGAATGCCTGGATGTATTTCGGCGGCGGCATCGACCTGACCAACGAGTTCTATAAGAAGTACAGCATCTACTCGCTTCCGGCCGGCAACACCGGCTGCCAGATGGGCGGCTGGTTCCGCAAGGAGATCAAGGAGACGAGCGATTTCAACGGCCTCAAGATGCGCATCGGCGGTTACGCCGGCCGGGTGCTGCAGAAGCTCGGGTGCGTGCCGCAGCAGCTCGCCGGCGGCGACATCTACCCGGCGCTGGAAAAGGGCACCATCGACGCCGCCGAATGGGTCGGCCCCTACGACGACGAGAAGCTCGGGTTCTACAAGGTCGCGCCGTATTACTATTATCCGGGCTGGTGGGAAGGCGGCACCCAGGCATCGCTGTTCTTCAATCTCGAAAAGTGGAACTCGCTCAACGCCACCTACAAGTCGATCGTGCGCACCGCCGCCGACATGACCAACGTGTGGATGCAGGCGAAATACGACGCCGTCAACCCGGCCGCGTTGCGCCGCCTCGTCGCCGAGAAGACGCAACTGCGGCCGTTCCCGCAGCCTGTCATGGATGCCTGCTTCAAGGCCGCCAACGAGGTCTACGATGAGGTCTCGGCCACGAACCCGATGTTCAAGAAGATCTGGGAATCGATCCGCGATTTCCGCAACGAGGAATATCTGTGGTGGTCGGTGGCCGAGTACAACAACGACAATTACATGATCCGCCACACCCGCAGCTGATCGACGCAGCGCGCGAGCAGCGAAAGCGCAGAACCCCGGGGCGCCGACCCCGGGGTTCCGTTTTCAAGATCCGCTTCGTAGCGGCGATCAGGTCTTGGCGCGCGTGCGGATCGAGAACGTATCGAAGCTGTATTCTGCGACCTCCAGCGAAGATCCAATTTTTGGCACCGTGACCTTGCTGCCCGACCTGATGATGAGGCGGTGACCCGGCGCGGCGCACACTCCGAAGCGGCTGCCGGTGAGGCAATATCGAGGTAGCGCTTCGGAGAAAGCCGCGCTAGGATGAACTCGGGTCCCGGTTTGGAGAGCTTCATGTCGGACGCAGTGACTGGTTTCATCGGCGCGGCGCTGATGATCACCTTTCTGCTACTGATCGCGGTCAAGCTCAACGAATCATCGCTTTGGATCGTCGTGCTCGTCGGCATCGTCCTGATGGCGTGGGCCTATTGGACCGATGCGCTGGGACCGGTCCTGGGTCGCGCCCCGCCCTCCGACTGATCGCGGCTATCGGCTCCCTTTGCGAGGTCGCCGTCCGGTGCGTTTTCCCGATAGCGTGCCGAGCAGGAATCGTGCCGTGCGCAGCAGCCGCGCATCGTCGCCCGGCGCTCCGACGAGCTGCACGCCGAGCGGCAGGCCGTGCTCGCCCTCCAGGATCGGGAGCGACAGAGCCGGCAGCCCCAGCAGGGTCCACAGAGAGCAGAAAGCCGGATCGCCCGTCGATGCGAGGCCCCTAGGCGCAACGCCGGGCGCAGCCGGGGTGAGAATCGCGTCGTAGAGGTCGAAATATTTGGCAAGGACCTGCCCCAGGGCCCTCGCGTCGTCGCTCGCAGCGAAATAATCGACCGCGGCAATGGCGCGGCCTTCCGCCAGGAAATCGCGCAACGCCCGGCTTGCGGTGTCGCCGGCGCGCTCGACGATCGCGGAATGCCGATGCGCCATATCCGCGGCCATGATCGTGCGGTGGTCGCGCCAGGCTTCGGCAAATGTCTGCGGCAGCTCGACGGTGTCGACGCGTTCGCCAAGATGCTCGACCAGGCTTTCCAAGGCCTGCCTCGAATCCGCAGTGGCCTCGTCCCAGATCGGACTGCGCATGAACGCGAATCGGGGCGGCAACGGCGGGGCCTCGACAAGGATCTTACGAAATGCTGGCGCCGCGGCCGGCTCGGTGTCGGGATCCTCGGGATCATGGCCGACGATCACCTCGAGCAAAAGTGCGGTATCTTCCAGCGTGCGCGCGAACACGCCGGGCTGATCGAGCAGCCGCGAATGCGCGAGCATTCCCGATCGAGAGATGGACCCGTGACTCGGCTTGCAGCCGAATACGCCGCAGAAGGCGGCCGGCCGGATCACCGAACCATTGGTTTGGGTGCCGAGCGCGAGCGGCACCATGCCGGCCGCGACGGCCGCAGCGGAGCCCGACGAGGATCCACCGGGCGTGTGCTCGAGATCTCGCGGATTGCGCGTCGGGCCGGAATGATAGAAAGCGAATTCCGTGGTGACGGTCTTGCCGAGGATGACGGCGCCCGCGCTTCGCAATCGCGCGACGATGGTTGCGTCGCGTCGAGGCCGCCGGCCGGAAAAGATCGGCGAGCCGTGCTCGGTCGGATAATCCTCCGTATCGATGATGTCCTTGATGCCGACCGGAATGCCGTTCAGCGGTCCGGTCGGCTTGCCGTTGCGCCGGCGCTCATCGAGCGCGCGCGCCTGGGCTAGCGCGTGCTCCGGATCGAGATGGGCGAAAGCCGAAATCTCCTTGTCGACCGTCGCAATGCGGTCGAGGCAGGCACGCGTATATTCCTCCGCCGAAATTGCGCCGCGCGCGATCTCGGCTGCCGCTTCGGTTGCGGTGAGGCTGGCGAATTCGTCGGCGGACAAGGCTATTTCCCGTAGAGCAGGCCGGGCAGCCAGAGTGCTATCTGCGGGAAAATATAAACCAGTGTCATCGACAGGAAAACCATGAAGACGAACGGCAAGGCGCCGGCGAAGATCTGCGTCAAGCGCACGTGCGGCGGAGCCACGCCCTTGAGATAATAGGCCGCCATCGCCATCGGCGGGGTATTGAATGAGGTCTGGATGTTCAGCGCGACCAGGATGCCGAACAGGATCGGGTCGATCTGGAACGTCTTCAGCAGCGGCAGGAAAATCGGCACGAAGATGATGATGATCTCCGTCCATTCCAGCGGCCAGCCGAGCAGGAAGATGATGACCTGGGCGACGATCAGGAAGGTCACCGAGTTGAGGTGCGCCGCGAGCACCCAGCGCTCGATCACCTCGTGCCCGCCGAGATAGGAAAACACCGACGAGAACGTCCAGGAGCCGATGAAAAGGAAGCAGACCATCGCCGAAGTGCGGGCGGTGAGATATACGGCTTCCTTCAAGCGCACGAACGTAAGCGAGTTGTAAGCAGCCGCGAGCAGCACTGAACCCAGCGCGCCGACCGCCGCGGCCTCTGACGGCGTCGCTAGGCCGAACAGGATAGCGCCGAGAACCGAGAGGATCAGGATCGCCAGGGGAAAGAACGAGGTTGCGAGTGCATAGAACACTTCAAAAAACGGAATTTTCCGGTCGAGCTCCTTCGGCTTGGGCGCGAGACTGGGATTGATGATCGCCCGGACCACGACATAGACGACGTACAGGCCGGCGAGAAGGAAACCCGGCAGGAACGCGGCGGCATAAAGTTGGACCACCGAAGTGGCCGTCGTGGCCCCGTACAGAATCAAGAGGACGCTCGGCGGAATCATGATGCCGAGACAGCCGCCCGCGCAGACCACGCCCGCTGCGAGCTCGGTGTTGTAGCCCGCGCGCAGCATCGCCGGAAAAGCCAGCAGGCCCATCAACGTGACGACGGCGCCGACGATACCGGTCGCGGTCGCGAACAACGCGCAGGTGACGAGCGTCGCCACCGCAAGCGAGGCCGGAACGTTCCGCGCCGCCATTTGTATCGAGAAGAACAGTCGGTCGAGGATGTTCGAGCGCTCGACGACGTAACCCATGAACAGGAACAGCGGCACCGCGGTGAGCACGTCGTTCTGCATCACGTCGGCGGTGTTGGTGACCAGCAGATCGAATACCCGCGTCCCCATCGCGTAATAGCCGAAAAAGATCCCCATCGCGACCAGGGTGAACGCGATCGGGAAGCCCAGCAGGATGACGAAAATGAAGGCGCCGAGCTGAATCATCCCGATTTCGGGATTGGTGAACATCATTGAGCCGCTCCCCCGATGTGCAGCTCCGCCTCGATCCGCTTGCGGTCCGCGGCTTCGGCCAGGATCGCGGATTCCATCTCTTCGACGTCATGCAGCCGCTGCGGCCATCGCCCTTGCCGCAGACAGATCACGCAGCGGATCACCTCGGCCACGCCCTGGATCAGCATGAATGCCGCGCCCAGCGGGATGAGCATCTTGAGCGGCCAGATCGGCAGACCGGCAGGACTGTAGATCGTGACTTCGCGCATGCGAAACGAGCTCTGCGCGTAAGGCAGCCCCCACCAGAACAGCGCGCCGAACCCCGGAAAAAAGAAAATGAAATACAGCACGAGTTCGATGACCGCCTGCACCCGGAACGGCCACAGCCGGAAAATGACGTCGCCGCGAACATGGCCGTTGCGCGACAGCGTATACGCGCCTGCCATCATGAACAGGGCGCCGTACATGCAATAGGCGACGTCGAACGCCCAGTCGGTCGGGGCGCGCAGCAGGTAGCGCATGAACACTTCGTAGCTGGTGCCGACTGTCATCACGACGATGCACCAGCCAAACGCCTTGCCGACACCAGCGCTCAGCCGATCGATGAAGAACAGAAAGCTTTCCAAGGAATCCCCCGCCCCACGGGATGCTATATCCCAGAAACATGCCGGGGACGCGAGCGCCTCCCCGGCATGTCAGCCGATCGCGCTCAGGTCTTGAGCGTTCCGAAGTGGTACTCGTAAGCGGTCTTGTAATCGGCCTCGTTGTTGAAGAAGTAGAAGCCGACGCGCTTGGCCCATTCCCTCTGGCTGTCGAGCACCCGCTTGATGAACGGACCCTGCGCGGAGTCCTTCGTGAGATCCTCGGCGACTTGGTCCCAGGCCTTGAGCTGAGCGTCGTAGATCGCCTTCGAGGTGCGTCTGACGTTGACCTTGTCCTTATCGATCAACTTTTGGAGGTCCTTGGAGTAATTGTCCCAGGCCTTCCACTCGTTGTCGGCAGCAGCGGCTTGCGCGGAAATGCGCAGGATCGCCTGCTGGTCCTTGGCGAGGCTCTCGAATTTCGCTTTGTTCCACATGATCTCGAAGGTCTCGGACGCCTGGTGGTAGGAACCCATGTAGTAATATTTGGCGACGTCCTGAGCACCGAAGCGGCTGTCCGAGGTCGGGTTGTTGAACTCGAATGCTTCGATGACGCCGCGCTCCATGGCCGGCAGGATTTCCGGCCCCGGAAGCTGGGCAACGCTCGCGCCCATGGCCTGGAACATGTTCGTGGCGAGACCGACCGTGCGATATTTCATGCCTTTGAAGTCTTCCGGCCCCTTGAGCTCCTTCTTGAACCAGCCCAGCGGCTGCGTCGGCATGGCGAAGGCAAAGAATCCAACGATGTTGAGCCCGAGGATCTTCTGCACCAGCTCATCGTAAAGTGCCTGACCACCGCCGTAGTAGATCCATCCGAGCAATTGACTGCCGTTGAACCCGTAGGCCGGGCCGGTGCCGAACAGCGATCCCGCGCGATGCTTGCCGTACCAATAGGCCGGCACCGTATGCGCGCCGTCGAGTACGCCGGAATGGACGCCGTCCTGCACCGAGAACGGCTTCACCACGGCGCCGGCGTTGAGGTAGTCGATCTTCAGCCTGGCGCCGGACATGTCGTTGATTTTGGCCACGTAATCCTTGGCGAAATCGTTGAGAATGTCCTGCGCACCCCAGGACCCCTGCACCTTCAATACTGTGGTCTGAGCCCGCGACACCTGCGGCATTGCGATCGTGGCGGCGCCGGTCGCGCCGGCGGCAAGTAAGAACTTCCGACGTGTCGCCTTGGTTCTGTCGCATCGTGCTCTCGTCATCATGTCCTCCCATCTGGATGGTGACACGCTCAGCGTGCGGTTTGTATTGTGTTAACAAAGCCCACGAGGTGATATTCCATGGCTTTTTGGCTGGCCGGACGATAGCAGGCTTTTGACCGGGCAGAAAGTCTAAGCCGACGATTCACACGGTTTCGGTCCTTCTGCGTGCCCTACATGATCCGCCACACCCGCAGCTGACCAGCCGCGATCCCGCAAGCCGCAAAAACAAGGAACCCCGGGGCCTAGGCCCCGGGGTTTCGATTTTTGGTTCAAGCTCCGTTCGGCTGGCGATCAGGTCTTGGCGCGCGTGCGGATCGAGAACGTATCGAAGCTGTATTCCGCGATCTGCCACCACAGATATTGCTCGTTGCGGAAGGCCATCGTCGACTCCCATACTTTCTTGAACAACGGGTTGTCGGCGGAGATTTCGCGATAGAGCTCCATCGCGGCGTTGAACGCGGCGTCCATCACGACAGGCGGGAAGGGTCGCAGCTGCGCGCCCTCCGCCACCAGCCGTTTCAAGGCCGCGGGATTCTCGGCGTCGTATTTGGCGAGCTGCCATTCGTGCTGCAGAGCCGAGGCGGTGCGGATGATCGATTTGTAGGTTGGGTTGAGCTCGTTCCATTTGTCGAGGTTGATGAAATTGCTGCCTTGGGCGCCGCCTTCCCACCAGCCCGGGTAATAGTAGTTCTTGGCGATCTTGACGAAGCCGAGCTTCTCGTCGTCGTAGGGCCCGACCCATTCGGCGGCGTCCACCGTGCCCTTCTCCAGCGCCGGATAGATGTCGCCGCCGGCGAGCTGCTGCGGCACGACCCCGAGCTTGCCCATGACGCGACCCGCGATTTGGCCGCCGATGCGCATCTTGAGGCCCTTGAGGTCTTCCAGCGTGTTGATCTCCTTGCGGAAGAAGCCGCCCATCTGCGCGCCGGTGTTGCCGGCCGGTATGCCGTAGGCGTTGAATTTCTTGTAGAGCTCGTTCATCAGCTCCATGCCGCCGCCGAACCGCTGCCAAGCGAGCTGCATGCGGGCGTTGAGCCCGAACGGGACCGCGGTTCCGAACGAGAAGGTCGGATCCTTTCCCGAATAGTAATAGGCGGCGGTGTTGCACATTTCGACGGTGCCGTTGGAAACCGCGTCGAGCGCCTGCAGGCCGGGCACGATCTCGCCGGCGGCGAATACCTGGATCTGGAACTTGTTGTCGGTGGCTTCCGCCACCGCCTTGGCGAATATTTCGGAGCCACCGAACAGCGTATCGAGCGACTTGGGAAAGCTCGACGTGCAGCGCCATTTGAGCTGCGGCGCGGACTGGGCGACGGCCGGCGCGGCGATGGCACTCGAAGCCAAGCCGGCGCCGCCGGCTTTCAGGAAATCACGGCGTTTCAGTTTCATGAGTCTCCCTCCAGGATGGTTATTGATCACTCCATCGATGGCGGCAGCATGGACCTTTCGCCCGGCCGGAACAAGCCTCGGCGGGGTCCGGCGCGAAGCATCGCCGCGCCGAATCTTACCGGCTCGGCGGGGGACCGAAGTCGGGCGGCGGGGGAATGTCGGGCGCCTGAATGTCGATCCGCACCTTGGAGGGATCGACCAGAGACCCAAGCCCCTTGTAGTGCATCACCATGGCCGGAAATGCGATGACGAGGCCGACCATGATGCATTGGATCACCACGAACGGAACCGCGCCCCAATAGATCTGCCCGGTGGTGATCGGCTCGGTGCGTTTGCCGGAAATCCGGTCGATGAAGCTTTCCCGCGGAGCGACCGAACGCAGGTAGAACAACGCGAAGCCGAACGGCGGATGCATGAACGAGGTCTGCATGTTGACCCCGAGGATCACGCCGAACCAGATCAGGTCGATGCCCAGATGCTCGGCCGCCGGACCCAGCAGCGGAATGACGATGAAGGCGATCTCGAAGAAGTCGAGGAAGAACGCGAGCACGAATACGAACAAATTGACGAACACCAAGAATCCGACCTGCCCGCCCGGCAGGCTCACCAGAAAGCTCTCGACCCAGCGGTGGCCGTCGACCCCGTAGAAGGTGAGCGAGAACACCCGCGCGCCGATCAGGATGAACACCACGAAGGCGGAGAGCTTGGCCGTGGATTCTGCAGCCTGGCGCACCAGGTCCCAGCTCAATCGGCGCTTCAGCGCGCCCAGCGCCAAGGCGCCGGTCGCACCCATGGCGCCGCCCTCGGTCGGCGTGGCGACGCCGATGAAGATCGTGCCGAGCACCAGGAAGATCAGGAACAGCGGCGGCACCATCACGAAGGTGACTTGCTGCGCCAGCCGCGACAGAAAGCGGAAGCCGAAGAGCTTGTCGCACAGCCAGTTCACGACGGAGACCGCGAACGCAAACATGATGCCGATGAACATCGTCAACACCACGTAATCGGCGCCATGGGTATCGGAGCCGCGCATCGCCAGGATGCCGACCGCGGTGCTGGCGGCGGTCAGCACGGCGAGCGACAGCAACCCGCGCGCGCCGTTGTCCTCGCGGAAGCCGACGGCCTCGATCGGCAGGCCGGGCGCGTAATTCGGGAAGAAAATGGTGGTGACGAACACGAAAACCGCATACATCCCCGCCAAGGTCAGGCCGGGCAGGAACGCGCCTTCATACATGTCGCCGACCGACCGGCCGAGCTGGTCGGCCATGACGATCAGCACCAGCGACGGCGGGATGATCTGCGCCAGCGTGCCGGAGGCGGCGATCACGCCGGTAGCGACCCTCCGGTCGTAGCCGTAGCGCAGCATGATCGGCAGCGAGATCAGGCCCATCGAGATCACCGACGCGGCGACCACACCGGTTGTCGCCGCCAGCAGTGCGCCGACGAAGACCACCGCATAGGCGAGCCCGCCACGGACGGTGCCGAACAATTGTCCGATGGTGTCGAGCAGATCCTCGGCCATGCCGGACCGCTCGAGGATCAAGCCCATGAAGGTGAAGAACGGGATCGCGAGCAGCGTGTCGTTGCTCATCACTCCGTAGACGCGCTCCGGCAGCGCCTGCAGAAAGTCGGGAGTGAACAAATGCAGCCAGATCCCGACCAAGCCGAAAATCAGGCCGTTGGCGGCGAGCGAGAAGGCGACCGGGTAGCCCAGCAGCAGGAAGAAAACGAGCGCCGCGAACATGATCGGCGCCATGTTTTGGATGAACAGCGCCGTCATGGTGTCATCCTCGGATCCGGCGTCCCGCGCATCAATGCGTCTCGGCCTTGATGTCTTCGATCAGGCGTTTGGTCTCCTCGACCACGACCTCGTGGGCGGTATGGATCGCCGTATCGGCAATGAGGCCGCGCATGATGGCGAACCGCTTGATCAGCTCCGAGATGCCCTGGATGAACAGGAGGGAGAAGGCCAGGAACACCAGGGACTTTGCCGGCCATTGCGGCAGGCCGCCGGCATTCATCGATTGCTCGTTGATCTCATAGGAGCGCATGAAGAACGGCAGGCCGGTGACCATCATGAGCAGCGAAAGCGGCAGCAGGAACAGCGCATGGCCGACGACGTCGATGACGTTGCGCACCTGCTTCGGAAGCATATTGTTCACGATATCGATGCGGATGTGCTCGTTGACGAGCAGCGTCCACGGCGAACACAGCAGGAAAACGAAGCTGAACAGCACCCACTGCAGTTCGAGCCAGGCATTCGAGGAAGTGTCGAACACCTTGCGCACCGTGGCGTTGGTGGCTGAAATGAGCACCATGGCCAGGATGAGCCAGCTCACCAACTTGCCCAGACGCTGATTGAACGCATCGATGCTGCGGCTCACCGGGAGGAGAGTCCGCAGAATCCCGTCGAATGTGCTGTGCACGCGCTTCCCCTCTCCGGCCGCAACCCCGCCGGGCCTTGCCCCCGAGCCGCGGCACCCCTCACGCGCGCGACCCTGGACGCAAAGCTTAATCCGAACCGCGCGTCCCTCGTCAATCGAAAGTTTCGGTTTAAACCGGGGCCTCGTCGGGGTTTTTGCGGGCTGGGTACATCGTCGCCGGGCGGGCGCATGCGAGGGGCGGGTGAGGCGAGGACCCGCAGAAGACTTTCCTTGCGGATCGGGCGCATTCGACCTGCCGAGAATCTCTCGGAGCCGCTACACTGGCCGAGCGGCGAGGGGACAGGGGTTCAGGAATGACCGATCCTACGGTGTCGAACGTCTATTTCGGCCTGAGCCCACTCTGGGTCTCGACCGCGCTGTTGATCCTCACCTACGCGGTAATCATTTCCGAGCAGATCAACCGCTCGGTCGTGACGCTGGTCGGCGCCGCCGTCATGGTGGTGCTCGGCGTGATCAACCAGGAGGAGGCGATCCGCGGCATCGATTGGAACACGATCGGCCTGCTCACCGGCATGATGATCCTGGTATCGATCTCGCGCCGCTCCGGCATATTCCAATACGTCGCCATCTGGTCGGCCAAGGCGGCACGCGCGCATCCGGCCGGCATCCTGTTGCTGCTGCAGATCACGACGGCGGTGCTTTCCGCGTTTCTCGACAACGTGACGACGGTCCTGCTGATCGTTCCGGTCACCCTCGCCATCACCAAGGAGCTCGAAGTTCCGCCCTATCCGTTCCTGGTCGGCGAGGTTCTCGCCTCCAACATCGGCGGCACCGCCACCCTGATCGGCGATCCGCCCAACATCATGATCGGCTCGCAGGTCGGGCTCGCGTTCGACGATTTCGTGATTCACCTCACGCCGGTGATCGTCGTGGTCCTGATTGCCCAGACCGTCATGATTCATGTCCTGTGGGGACGCGAAATGCGGGCAACCCCCGCCGCCGAGGCCCGCGTCCTGGCGATGGTTCCGGAGGACGCGATCACCGACTGGCTGCTGCTCAAGCAGGCGCTTGCGGTGCTCGCCGTAGTGCTGGTCGCCTTCGTGTTTGCCCGACCGCTGCGGCTCGAGCCTGCGACGATCGCCATGCTGGGCGCGGCCGTGCTGATGCTGCTCGACAATTGGGCCCATCACACCGAGAAGGCTTCGCACAACATCCATCAGACTTTCGGCGACGTCGAATGGATCACCATCTTCTTTTTCATCGGCCTGTTCATCGTCGTGCACGGGGTCGACGTCAGCGGGCTGCTCGCGCTCCTGGCCAATAAACTCGCCGCGGCGACCGGCGGCGATCTCGCCACGACCGGCTACGTCATCCTCTGGGGCTCGGCGCTGCTTTCGGCGATCATCGACAACATCCCGTTCGTCGCCACCATGATCCCGCTGATCAAGAACATGGCCGCGAGTTATGGCGGTGCCGACAAGATCGAGCCGCTGTGGTGGTCGCTCTCGCTCGGCGCCTGTCTCGGCGGCAACGGCACGCTGATCGGCGCGTCCGCGAACTTGACCGTGGCCGGCATCGCGGAGCGCAACGGCGTCCCGTTCCGCTTCCTCACGTACACGATGTATGCGTTTCCGATGATGATCGTCAGCATCGCCATCAGCCACGTGTATCTGTGGTGGCGATATTTCTGATGCTCCGAGGCCGCCTGCAGAGGGCCTCGGGGGACGGATGCCGCTCGACAGTGATTACGCCAGCCTTCATGATGCCGGGTCGCCTTGCCGGACCAAGGCTCACACCTTGCACGGGTTGATCGCATGCGGCGGCGGGAGTTTCTTGCGCTTCTCGGCGGCTTGGCAACTGTCGCCCGGCCGAGCATTGGTCGAGCCCAGCACGCCGAGAAAATGCGGCGAGTCGCGATCCTGTTGGGCGTCGCGGAAACCGACCCCGAGGCGCAGAGCCGGGTCGACGCGCTGCGCCAGGAGCTGGAACGGTTGGGCTGGATTGAGGGCCGCAATTTGAGGATCGAACAGCGATGGACCGGCGGCGACGCCGAGCGCCTGCGCGGCTATACGGCCGAGCTGGTCGCATCCGCTCCGGACGTGATCGTCACCAATCCCACGTCCAGCATCGCGGCGCTGAAGGAGGCGACGCGCACCATTCCGGTCGTGTTCGCTCTACTCGCCGATCCGGTATCCAGCGGCTTCGTCGGGAGCTGGGCGCGGCCGGGCGGGAACATCACCGGATTTACCAGCTTCGAGTCCTCGATGGCCGGCAAATGGCTGCAGGCGCTCAAGCAGATGGCACCGCGCGTCACGCAGGTCACGGTGGTCTTCAATCCGGAGACGGCCGCGAGCGGCGGGGAGATTTTTCTGCGCCCGCTCGAGGAAGCGGCTTCCCCGTTCGGTTTTCAGGTGAGGCCGGCGCGGGTGCGCAGCGCCGCTGAGATCGCCGGGCTGGGCGGTCTGCTTGCGGTCGGGGGAGCCGCCGCTCTCCTGGTGATGCCGGACATTTTCACCACGAACCATCGCGACGAGATCATTGCGCTGGCCGCGCGGCAGCGCCTGCCCGCGCTCTATCCGTTCCGGTTCTTCGCCGCGAGCGGCGGGCTGATGTCGTATGGGATCGACACGCTGGAC
>WNFY01000685.1_pt1 | contig 46118 bp, 39 predicted proteins | sample 5400091 | NCBI WGS metagenome assembly WNFY01 (sample SAMN13153364, study PRJNA577476) | soil metagenome | isolation source: 60 cm soil or saprolite under grassland replicate 1 | place: USA:California | collected 2016-06-15
GCCATTGGCACATCGGTGAGGGACACATCGGCCGTGAGGCTCTGCGACGGTTCGCGCAACACCCAACACTGGCGCATGCTGCTTTCATTCTAGAAACGCCTTACGACGATCCGCGTGCAGATTTGAAGAATCTGAAGATGTTGCAATCGTTTATTCGTTAGAGTGCACTCGCCGTTTCAACGAAGCGCTACTGCTCGCATTTTTCTTGGTATATAATTCGGCCGCTAGTTTTTCGGGGCTGACTGAGGTGGTGTATGTCGTCCTCCAGCGTAGACTCGCCGCTCATCGATTACGTTCCTTATTTCGGTGAATTAATTACGATTCAGGAAAACGCTATCGTTTCTTTTAAGCGGTGGGCCGGCGGATTTGTTCTCATCGGCCTGGTGATCGTCGTGCTCGCGGTAATGATAAATACCAGAACTCAAGGAGTGGCCTCACAAGTAATTGGGATAGGCGGAATCTTTATGGGTGCTCTGGCGGCTTTCCCTTACAGGGAGATTGCTCCGAGACGGTCAAGGATTATTACTTACTCTCTGCTCAAACAAGGTTTCGAAAAGTTTCCCAATCTGTCCGAGGAAGATCGAAAGCGTCTCAGAGATCTTGCTGATGAGACTATTAGAAAGCAAATTTAGACACGGGTGATGAGATGCAAGTGATGTCTGAAGAAAAGGAATTGCGTGATTTGCTATCAGATGAAGCGAAGCGCGAAAAGCGGGCTTATAAACGGGCCACGTTATTGGTAGCTATCGCTGCTATGGTGGGCCTGGCATGGCTGGCTTACTCGGCCTACAAAGTGACCACATTGCAACATCGGTCGTCATTGCTGAGCAATCAGATTCAGGATCAGACAAAGGAACTCGCCCGACTACGGGATGAAATAGGTAAGACCAATGACGAACTGGCCTATTACAATGAAAGGCTGAAGGCAGCTAAAGAAGGTTTGGACACGGCTAGAAGAGATTTGGAAAGTATCGCCGCCGGAAAAGGAGACCCGAAAGTTCAGGCCCAGCGGGCTATCCAACGAGTGAGTAACGCATCCAAAGCAGCTAGTTCTGCTTCGCCGACTCTGATACCCAAGGTTGCGCCAGTAGAGCCGGATGTCAAACAACAAGTCGCAAAACCAATTCAATCTGAGGAAAGCAAGGTTTTCGTGATGCCGGATGTCCGTGGGCTTTCAGAAGAGCAGGCGCGGGCGATTATTCAGAAGCTTGCCTTAGTACCTTCGACGGCGTTTACGAATACCGCAATGATGCAGGGCCAACCCCGTTCAAACGTCGTTGTTAGACAGGAGCCGTCCCCGGGGACGAGGATTTACCGAGGAACAATAGTTAGGCTCACGGTAACAAAGTAGGTCACCTACCAAAGAGAGGTCGACTCCGAATCAAACGATGCAGTCTAACTAATCGGTAGTGCCTGAAACCTGTGTTGCAACTTTCAGATACTACCAACTAATCGACAACAGTGAGGCGGATCGATTAATATGTTGCTACTGTTCAAAGGTGGTGAGCATTTCAGTGAACAAGCTTTGGTTGCCAACAAACCTCCTCCTATCGGTGCCGCTTCTGCGTCGGGCGCTCTAGCTCAGGCGCGTTGAAGCGGCGCATACTTCAATAGATCAATTCAAGAATTAGGCGGTCAAGCGCGGAAATGCTTTAATAAGCTTTCGCGGGATCCGCACCATAGTTGTCGGGGAGTGCGTGAGGATTGCGAGTCATGGACGAAAAATACTTTCCGGAAAAAATAGAGCAAAAGTGGCAGAAACATTGGACGGAAACCGGTGCATTCGAAGCCCGCGATGACGATCCGCGACCGAAGTTTTATGCCCTCGAGATGCTGCCTTATCCGTCGGGGTTTCTGCACATGGGGCACGTGCGCAACTACGCGATCGGCGACGCGCTGGCCTGGTACAAAAGACTGCGGGCATTCAACCTCGCGAGTGGACCGAAGAGAACATCGCCCACATGAAGGGCCAGATGCAGCGGCTCGGCGTGAGCTACGACTGGCGACGCGAAATCGCCGCGCATCGGCCTGACTATTACAGGTGGGACCAGTGGTTCTTTCTGAAGATGCTGGAACGTGGTCTGGCTTACAAACGCACTTCGCCAGTCAATTGGTGTCCGAAGGAAGAGACCGTTCTGTCCAACGAACAGTCTTCGGGCGGCGTCTGCTGGCGGTGCGGCGCATCCGTCATTAAGAAAGAGATCGAGCAGTGGTTTTTGCGCATCACGAAGTATGCGGAAGAATTGGTCGAGGGGATTAAGGAGATCGAAGACGGCTGGCCGGAAAAAGTTCTGAAGCGCCAGCGTGATTGGGTCGGCCGCAGCGAAGGTGCGTACATCGATTTCGCCGTTCGCGATTCCGACAAGCGGATTCGCGTCTTTACTACGCGCATCGACACAATCTTCGGCGCCACGGCAATCGTACTCTCGGCGGAACATCCGCTCCTGCCGGAGTTGCTCGACAGCTCGGCATTGAAAGACGAAGTGATGCAGTTTGCCGAGAAGATCAAAAGCGCGCGGGCGATAAAGACAGAAGACGCCAGCGAAGACGAAGAGAAGATTGGCATTAATACCGGCCACGTGGCCATCAATCCATTCAGTGGCGAACTGCTGCCAATCTGGGTCGCAAATTATGTGCTGATGGATTACGGAGCAGGCGCGGTGATGAGCGTGCCGGCGCATGACGAACGAGATTTCGACTTTGCCAGAAAATACACGCTGCCGGTTCGCCAGGTGATTGCTCCGATCGTTCATGGCCAACAGGGCGAGACTGCCGATATCAGTCCGGGCGCCGACCAATCGATTGATATGAAACAGGCCTTCATCGAACACGGTGTCCTGGTCAATAGCGGCGAATGGAGCGGCAAGCTTTCGCAGGATGCTATTCGCGAGATGGCCGACTATGCCGAGGAAAAAGGCTTTGGCGGCGGCGCAGTTACCTATCGGATTCGCGATTGGGGTATCTCTCGCCAGCGATTCTGGGGCGCCCCGATTCCGATTGTCTACTGCGAAAATTGCGGCATGGTACCCGTGCCCGAAAAAAATCTGCCGGTAATGTTGCCCGAGAAAGCGGAGTTCACCGGCACGGGCGAATCGCCTCTGAAAAACGTGGCCGAATTCGTCAACACTACTTGCCCGAACTGCGGGCGTGCGGCCAAACGCGAGACCGATACGATGGACACGTTCGTTGATTCATCCTGGTATTTCTTCCGCTATACGGATCCGCACAACGACACTGCCGCGTTCGATCCGGAGATCGCCGCGAAATGGACCCCGGTCGATCAATATATCGGCGGCGATTCTCATGCAGTGATGCACCTGATCTATACGCGGTTCTGGAACAAGGTAATGCGCGATATGGGTCTCGTGAAATTCAACGAACCGGTCAAACGCTTGTTAACCCAAGGCATGGTGACGAATCGTGTCGAAGGCACGAATGACTGGAAAGCGATGTCGAAATCACTCGGCAATGGCGTCGATCCGGACGAAATGATCGAAGCTTACGGATCGGACGCGACTCGTCTATTCGTGCTGTTTGCCGCGCCCGTCGAAAACGAACTGCGCTGGTCGGAGACGGGAATCGAAGGTGCGGTCCGTTTTCTCAGGCGGGTGTGGTCGATCGTCTTGAAGTGGAGAGAGAGGTTGAGTGATGCGCGCGCTGGAAACCTAAATACTGGGCAGGAGTTTAGCGAATCGGCCCGCGCTCTGCGGCGCAAGACACATCAGACAATCGCTCGCGTTACTGAAGATTTCGAAAAGCTGGATCTCAACACGAATGTCTCTGCTTTGATGGAGTTGTCGAATGCGATCAGCGACTTTGACGTGGATCCAGACTCGGCTGCGCCGGCGGACGTTCTCGCTGCCGGGGAAGCGATCGAAGCTCTGATTGTAATGCTCGCCCCGTTTTCTCCGCATGTCGCGGAAGAATTGTGGGAAGGAATCGGATACCGGGGCGGATTGCTGCAGTCGCCTCGATGGCCGGTAGCCGACGCTGCTCTGGCGCGTAAGGACGAGCTGGAGATCCCGATCCAGATAAACGGCAAATTGCGTTCGCGTGTGATTGTCGCGGCCGATGTCTCTGAAGCTGAGCTGCGAACCATCGCACTTGCGGATAGCAAGGTCCAGAGTTTCATCGATGGCCATCAGGTGGTGAAGGTAATCGTCGTGCCACAAAGATTGGTTAATGTGGTCGTGAAATAGCGGCGACGTCGTTTCAAGACAAATGGCCGGCAGGCTTTAGTTCGTCGTGGGAGATCGCCAGGAGACGTTGCCGGACTTAGACCCCGCACGAATGAAATCACCTTTTCCTTGCCTGCCTGCGCCACAGCCGCTAAAATCCTTTACGCGAAGGTCTTAGCCGATCTGCGTCATGCAGATTCGAACTCAATGAAAGAGTGCCCAACTTGTCGTAATTGTTACCCCGACGACGTCGCTTACTGTCCCGAGGACGGCATCGCGACGACACCGTCGATCAGCGGCGAGCCAATTCTCGATGGGCGTTATCAGCTCGAGAAACGGCTTGGCCAGGGCGGGATGGGTGTGGTTTTTAAGGCCCGCCACATCTTTCTGAAGACCCAGCACGCAATCAAAATCATTCTTCCCGACCTGGTCGGCAACGATCCGAATCTGGTTACGCGCTTTCGCCAGGAAGCCCTGGCGGCTGCCGCGATTCGTCACCAGAACATCATTGCGGTTACGGACTTTGGGGTGGTGCGCGGCACGATGCCATTCCTGGTAATGGAGTTTGTGCATGGCCGGTCATTGCAGGACATCATGGGGGAGGAAGGCGCGATGGCCCCGGCGCGCGCCTTGGAGTTGATGCAGCCGATCTGCGCCGGCATCGCGGCGGCGCATCGGCAAAAGATTGTGCATCGCGATTTGAAACCGCTGAATGTGATGATCCAGGACGACATTCCGACCAAAGAAGGGACGAAAATTCTGGATTTCGGTTTGGCCAAGATCAAATCAGGAGAACTACTCGGATCATTTGTCGCCGCGCAAACCACAGGTTTAATGGGCTCGCCATTCTACATGGCCCCAGAGCAGTGGGGTGACGATCCGCCGGATACGCGCGCTGATGTCTACAGTCTCGGAGTGATGCTCTATCAGATGCTGAGCGGTGAAGTACCTTTCAAAGGCAGTTCAATACCGTCGATCATGAAAAAGCATTTGACGGCTGAAGTGCCGACCTTTGCTTCGAAGGGTATAGAAGTGCCGCGCCAGATCGAAGCCGTTGTGCGTCACGCCCTGGAAAAGGACCCGAAGTATCGCACTCCTTCAGCAGACGAATTCGCGCAAGAGTTGGGGACGGCCATGTCCTCAGCCAGCGCCCGGCTGAAACGCACGGGAGAATCCTCAGAGATTGATCCTTCAAAAACTCTTGTTTCGGCGCAGCCGGAAGCAACAGGATCAGTTTCGCAGACCAAGTTTGATCCGATGGCCGGGACCATCAGTGGCCATTCTTTGATCGAAGATGAAGAGAAAACGCGGATCGCCCGAGAAGAATTAGCCCGCGAAGCGGAAGCGCGGCGACGGCTGACCAACGAAGAAGAGCGCAGACGCCAGGAAGAAGAGAGTGAAAAAGAAGAAGAACGCCGGCATCTGGAAGAAATAGTTGCGAAGCAAACGAAAGTACTTGAAGAGAAGCTGACCCAACTGGCGGCGACAATGTCGCCGAAAGAGACTGCAGTTGTCGATCCCGATGCAACGCAGCTAAAGCTCGGCGGCGGAGCTACCGTCGGTGACAACAGTTATCAGAATGTCCCGGGCTTTGCGCGCGCCGAAATCAGTCTCACCGGTCCGCGAAAAAGATCTTCGTTGCCGCTTATTCTCGGTTTGGGGGTGGTGCTTTTGATCGGCGCGAGTGTCGGCGCCGTCTGGTACTTCCGGACGCGGCCGGTCAAACCGCCTGAACCACACCAGTTTGTCTATAAGCCTGAGTTCATCACAATCCCCAGTGGGACATTTAGCATGGGCCGAAACGGCGCGACGCTTGCCGAACTGCCCGTACATTCCGTTACCGTAAAGCCGTTCGTCATCGACAAGACGGAAGTTACAAACGCGGAGTATGAGCAGTTCGTGCGCGAGACGAATTATACACCGCCGTCAAACTGGGTAGGCGCAAAACCAATACAGGGCCAGGAGCTATTGCCTGTTACTTTTGTATCAGTCGACGATGCAAGTGCATTTGCCGTCTGGCGATCAAGACGAGACGGTGTGCAATACCGCCTGCCCACTGAAGAAGAATGGGAATACGCGGCGCGAGGCGGAGATCAGGACAATATTTATTCGTGGGGAAACACCTGGGTCGATGGCAATGCCGTGACGAAGAGCACGGGCGTTACCATGCCCAAGCCCGTCGGGTCAGCGCCGGACGATAAGACTCGCTGGGGAGTGATGGACATGATCGGCAATGTTTACGAGTGGACCTCGACGAAAGCCAACTATTATGAAAGTAGCTCGCTGACGGTTGAAGGCGAGCAGCGATCGTGGTATGTGGTGCGTGGGGCATCGTTTGCGACGGATCAGACACCAAAGCCTATCTCAGCGACAAGACGAGACTGGTTTTCGCCGACGACCAAGGTGTCAGTATTAGGATTTCGCCTGGTTCGATCCGCTTGAATTGACTCCAAGAAGTCAAAATCCTTCTGGCAACTTGCTTTGACCGCGGCTTTTCCTCAAAATCCGTTTCTCGACTGACGCGGACTGGCGAGATACGGAGACGGCGGCCTCTAAATTTAGATAGCGTCTTCCAGCTGGTACAACGACGGAAGCGTTAATCGTCTTAATGGAGAAATTTATGTGCAAAGTAAGAAGTAATGTCAGAGCGGCGATATTGTTTATCGCAGCTGGGGTGAGTTTGGTCGCTCTCTCTGCAGCGACGGTCTGGGCCCAGGAGACCGGCGGCGACCTTGGCGGTGGCGCTGGAATTTTCCGGGCAAAAAATCCTGAAACAAAACGCGGTTCCAATCCATCACGGCCCGGTCCGCGACCGGTGCGTCCCACCGGCCCGAGCGCTGCAGACATTGAAAGTCGATTCGAAGACGCGCTCGGCGCCGGCAACGATGCGCGCGACGCGCACAAGTATGTTCAAGCCGAACAATCCTACCGAGCCGCAATCAAACTGAAGCCACGCGATGGACGGGGACTATATGGTCTCGGAAATGTTTTCGCGGATCAGCAACGGTGGGAAGAGGCTGAGAAGACCTATCGACAGGCAGTCGATTACTCTCCTTCGAACGGCGATGCGCTGGTGGCGCTCAGCTTTGTGCTGGTTCAACCACGGACCGGCGCCGCAAACGCAAAGCTTTTTGCGGACGCGGAAATTTTTGCGCGTCGCGCTACCCTGGTCCAGCCAAATGCCGCAATTGCATTTGATCGCCTCGGCGTCGCACTGATGGCCCGCGGCATAATGAATAAGGACACTGAATCTGCGTTTCGCCGGGCGCTGGAACTCGATCCTAATTTCCTCATCGCTCAGATTCATTTGGCGCGGGTGCTCCGTCACATGGGTCGATACACCGAGGCAGATCCGCTTTACAGCAGCGCAGTGGCGAAGACCAGCGACGCGCCGATGCTGGTGCTTATCGCTGATGCCATGCAGGCTGAACAGAGCTGGGACAATTCTGAAGCGGTGCTGAAGCGCGCCCTGGACATCGATGCCCGGAATCCGGGCGCTCTTTTCCTGATGGGTCGCCTTTTGGTGGTCAGGAAACGGTTCACAGATGCCGAGCCGGTGCTGAAGCGCGCGATCGAGGTAAATCCGAAGGGTTTCCAGTCGTACAACCTGCTCGGCCGGTCCTATCTCGGTCTCGACCGGTATGACGATGCCTTCAGGACTTATGAACGCGCGGTAGAGCTTGCCTCACCGGCCGATCGCAAGCAGCTGGCAGGGGCTTTTGGTTTTACCGGAGTGGGCGATGGTTTGATGAATGCCGGCAAATATCGCGAAGCTGTTAGGGCTTACGACCGGGCTTTGCAACTCGATCCCGGTAACCGAGACCTCGAGACAAAAGCTGCCGCGGCGCGAGCAAAAATCCGTTAGCTTTCACTTCTGGCGTGACGTCCGCGAATCATTATCAAGAGCTATTTGATTTCTAAATCATCCAAATCGAGAGACGCTTTATGAAACGATGCCCCAAATGCAATCGAAATTACCCGACGAATACGCAAAGATTCTGCACCCACGACGGTGGGATGCTGATGCCTGTGGACGTACCGACGGGAGAGATCCCCGAGGCTGAAAGACAGTCAGCTGATGCGCCCACAAAAGTAATCTCGAGGGACCTGCCATCAGAGGACACGGTTCAATTCGATCCGTTCAAGACCAGGATCGATGTCCCATCAGAAAGAACCAGCGAGGTTCGCGGCCGCGATACGCGTGACCTGGCGCCGCAAATGCCCGCGCCCCAGGTGCAACCAACTTCCGCGCCGTTACCGCCGCCACCATCGGGCCCCATCTCAGAGTCGTTGAGTGAAGTCACCATGTTATCGATGCCGAAGGAGGCGGTTCAGCCGCCGCCGGATCAACCTGTTTCGGCGCCATTACCGGCGCCAGGGTCGCGGGAAGTATCCGCGCCGCCAGCGGCGACGGAAGCGCCAGTTTCATCCGGCGCTTTGCCGCAGACGGGTTCCGGACCCGTTTCGACTTCCGCGCCTCTACCTTCGCCAGGTCAAACATCCGGGTCGCTGCCGCCGCAGGACTCTGGTCCAATATCGACATCGGCGTCGTTGACACCTCCAGCTGCTTCTTCGGGTTCGTTGCCGTCGCCAGAGTTTTCAAGTGAGGTAAAGGGGTGGCAGGTTCAGCCGTTAGCGCCGCCGGCGGCCCCGCGGAAAAAATCCAGGGCGCCATTGATAATGGCGATCCTCGCGGTGCTTTTTATTCTGGTCGTCGCGCTTGGAGTCGGTGCTTACTTTGTTATCCCAAAAATCCTCCCAATGATCCAGGCCCGACGCAGTGGAAAAGCGGCACCGGCGGCGCAAAATCCAAATCAGTCGGCTCCAGTTGTTGAATCATCGCCGGGTCAGACTGCCAAATCGACGAACGAAAATGCTTCTCCGGCAGCGGCTAAAAACGAGCCGCCGCCTTATCAACCTCCGGCTGATGCTGTTCAGTTCGTCAACACGAATAAGAATCTCGACGGAAAGCTCGCCGAGCATTACGTCGATTTCTCGTTTTATTTCCCCGAACGTTGGGTCAAAGATCCGAAATCAGGCGTTGCCGGCGCCAGCAACTTCGTTAAAGTCGAACGCCGATTGCCGCCTGATTTCACCCAGGAAAACTTTGCCGTGGGGTGGTACTCGTCATCGGGCTCTCTGGAGGCAGATCAATCGGTCTTTCACTCGCTGGCTGAAAACCTAAGCGCGCAATTTGAAAAGAATTTTCCTGAATACCAAAAGGTCTCCGAAGGCTCGACCAAAGTGGGCGTTTACCAGGGATATGAGTTTCGTTTTGAAGGTCTATCGAAGAATACAACCAAGGGAGACATCAAATTGTGGGGCCGAGTAATCTTTCTGCCGGCGCGCGATGGCGGAAAGAACGGCGTTACACTTTTGATGCTGACAACTTCGCTCGCGCCTGAACTTCGCGGCGTGGATGATGTAGGAGAAAAAGGCGAGCTGCCGATGATCCTCGAGTCCTTCCGCTTTGGGCGTCCAGCGTCTCCATGAAAATCGTCCTCGGCGAAGATCGCAACGGCCAATTGGCCGGTGAACGGACATTTACGAGCGAGATCGTGCTCGTGGGCCGCGACCCGGCGGTCTGTCATTACTTTTTCGATCAAAGCAAATGGCCCATGGTCTCGCGCAAACACGCGGAGTTCCGCTTGCGCGAAGGTCGTTGTGTGCTGGCGGATGCCAACTCGCGTTTCGGCACCCTGGTTAATGGACAAAAAATAACCGGCCCGGTCGAAGTTCGGGTCGGCGCCCGAATCCAGCTCGGCGCCAATGGCCCGGTTCTGCGGGTAGTCAGTCTGGAGCAAACACCCGCAGAACATGTCGACCAACGCCCATCTGATCTGGGACGCTTGGAGACCTTTCGTGATTCGCGCGGGGGATTGGCTCAGCCGGGTGCGCCCTCGGCAACACCTCGGACGCCAACGCCACAACCTAACGCAGATCCCGATATCACGCATCGCATTCCTGACGCGCCGCCAGCGCCCGCTCGGCCGGCTACCCCGCAAAGGTCTGGGCAGATGGCGGCGGTAGAAATCATCGGTTCAGCACCCGGCCAGGGCAAGCGAATCTCGCTGAATAAGGAGGTGATTCGCCTCGGGCGCGATCCTGAAGGCGAAGTTGTAATTGATGCAGCTGCAGCAGTCGTCTCGCGAAAGCACGCCGAGATTCACAAGCGTGGGCCGCAGTTCGTTATTGTCGATCTCAAGAGCTTTAACGGTACCCTGCTGAACAATCAGCGCGTCGCCGACGCGGCGGAGCTTTACGATGGCGATCAAATTCAGCTCGGCATGGGTGGGCCTCTGCTGCGCGTTATCGATCCTGCACATCCAGCGCCACCCCAGCGATTAGCGGCGCGGGGTGGAAGCCCGTCGGCGCCACTTCCCCAGACTCCGATACCGTCAGCATTCGGCCAAATCGCTGAAATTGCCCGTCGTCAAACGATTGTTGCCGGCGCCAGCACTCCGGCGGCAGACCGCGCGACCGTACGTCCCAATCCCCAATTGCTGGCCCAGCGATCGTTCGAAGGTCGGCCGCAACTTTCGATCGGTCGGGCTCCGGATAATGACATTCGTCTTGATGGTTTGCAGATCTCGAATCATCACGCGCGGTTCGCGCGCGATAACGGTAATGTCACAGTCGAAGATGCCGGATCCACCAACGGGGTGTATGTAAACGGTGAGCGGATCAGCGGCCGGCGCGCGGTGCAAATAGCCGACTTGATTCAGATTGGCCCGTTCGTGCTGCAGGCTGACTCGAGACAGGGTGTCGCCGTCTATGACACGCGATCAAAGACGCGGATTGACGCAATCAGTATCGCCAAGATCGTTGCCAACCGATCTGGCGGCGGCACGATCAAATTACTCGACGATGTGGGACTCACGATACAACCGAACGAATTCGTTGGCTTGCTCGGACCTTCGGGCGCGGGTAAATCGACCCTGATGGATTCGCTCAACGGCATGCGCCCGGCCACGAGCGGCCATGTTCTCATTAATAGTCTCGATCTCTATCGGCACCTGGATTCTCTGAAGCAATCGATCGGATACGTGCCGCAGGATGACATCATCCACCGCGAGCTAACGGTCTATCGGACGCTTTATTATGTCGCGCGGTTAAGACTTTCGCGCGACGTCTCAACCAGAGAAATCGATCAGATCGTTAACGAAGTAATGGACGTCACCGGCCTTTCTGAGCGGCGCGATGTGCCGGTGAGCCAACTCTCGGGCGGTCAGCGCAAACGCGTTTCAATTGCCGTGGAATTAATTACCAAGCCTTCGGTGATCTTCCTGGACGAGCCGACGTCAGGTCTTGATCCAGCAACTGAAGAAAAGATCATGAGGCTGTTTCGTCAGATTGCCGAGAGCGGCCGCACGGTCGTTCTCACCACGCATGCGATGGAGAACGTGAAACTCTTTGACAAGATTGTCGTGCTGATGCGTGGCAAACTGGTCTTTTATGGCGCGCCACATGAAGCCCTCGCTCATGTAAAGGCCGAAAGCTTCAAAGACCTCTACGACAAACTCGAAGCGCCGATCGATCAGCAACTGGCGGCGCTGCCACCACTGCCGGCAAATGCGACCAAGTCGCAGAAACAAGCCTTCAAACACAGTCGGGAACAAATTGCCGAGTTAGTGGCAGAGGATTGGAAACAAAAATTTCAGCGTACGCCGATTTATCAGCGGAATGTAGTTGATCCCACTCGGGACCTGCGGTCCGATTTGCCGCCGCCGGCTCCGCCAAAGCGAATCACGTCACCGACTGATGTATTGCGACAGTGGGCGACGCTTACGCGCCGTTACATTGAAGTTTTTACCCGCGATAAATTCAATTTGCTTATTCTGTTTGTCCAGGCGCCGATCATCGCTTTTCTGACCTACTTTGTTATCGGCGCAAAGAGCCCACGCGATTTTCCATATTTCATGCTGGCGCTGGTTTCCATTTGGTTCGGCACCTCCCTGGCCGCGCGCGAGATCATTCGCGAACGAGCTGTGTACGCGCGCGAGCGCATGGTCAATCTGCACCTGTTGCCTTACGTTGGTTCAAAACTTTTCGTCTTGTCGCTGATTGTCAGCTTCCAGTGTGTGCTGCTCTATGGCAGTTTGAAATTTCTCCATTACGCCGGCTTGATGAGTTTGCCAGGATGGGCCATTCCGCAGCTGATCGTGATGATCATCACCGGAATTGTCGGCATTACCATTGGCCTTTTCATCTCGGCCATGGTGAAGACTTCTGAAATGGCGACGAGCCTCGTCCCATTGATTCTGATTCCCCAAATTCTCTTTTCGGGGTTGGTGGGCGTGCCCCAGGGATGGTCGAAAGCCGTCGGCACCTTGATGCCTGCGACCTGGGCGTTCGACGAAATCAAACGCCTTTCAACTCTCGATACGCTTGATGAAGAAGGCTCTGATCCAAACGCCGCGAACCAGGGGCGCGGTCTTTACAAATACATCGAGGATGTTAACGATCAGAATATTTCCAAAGCGCGTCGCGACATAGATGATTACAAGAAGACCGCGGAGAACAACAGCCGGAAGTTTGAAGACGACATGAAGTCTTACCTGCAGCAGGCGCCTTACAATCCCGGGCTAGAGCAGCCGAAGGCGCCCAAGCTGGACGCAGTGCCTGAAGTTCCGCCGGCAAAGAAAATCGATGAAGACCTGAGCAGCTACATCAATTTCCTGCATCCGTGGGGACATGTGCTCTTTGATCCGATTGTCTTGCTTTTAATGTTCTTCGTTTTGGCGATTTCGACGATTGTTGCCTTGCGCGCGCAGGACATTTTGTAGCGCTGGAGCGATATCAATGGGCTGGATGAAGATTTGACCACCGCGCTCTCAACCACGCGCCGGCGCCGGCTTTCCGTAGATCATCAAATACAATTGGTTGGCCAGTGGAACATTCAGTGACTTAAGCACTTTGTACTGCTCGACAGCTGCCTTCTTATTGCCGGTCTTCAGATAAGCAAAACCCAAATTGAAATATGCTCCCGCATAGTCTGGTTTCAGCTTGATTGCCTGTTGATGCGCCGCGATCGCTTCCTTCCATTTGCCCAGGCTGCCATAGGCGTAACCCAGATTATTTTGCGCTGCCGGCCAATCCGGCTTCAGTTGAATGGTCTTTTGAAAGGAAGAGAGCGCTTGTTCTTTCTGACCGAGGCGGCTGTAGGTGATTCCAATATTGAAATGAGGTTCTGATAATTCCGGCTTTAATTGAATGGCCTTTTGCAACGGCTCAACTGCCGCGGTGAAAGTTCCGACGTTGTTGTAGGCCCAGCCAAGATTACTGTATGCCTCGGCGTAATCAGGCTTCAGTTGAATGGCTCGCTTAAAAGCGGCAATCGCTTCGTTCCAACGTTTGCTCTTGCCCAGGGCGTAGCCCATGTTGTTATTGGCTTCGGCATCCTCCGGTTTAAGCCGCACAACTTGCTGATAAGTCGCCGCCGCTTCGGGATAACGGCCCAGCTCGTCATACGTCAACGAGAGATTGCTTTGCGTCTCAACCGAATTGGGGTTGATCTGGACCGCATGCTTGTAAGCGTCCACGGCTTCAGTCAGTTTGTTCATCCGCCGATACGCGTCACCGAGGTTGTTGTAACTTTCGGCATAATCCGCTTTGAGGTTTACGGCCTTCTGATAGGCGGCAACCGCATCCAGATAATTATTCGCGTTGTACGCCGTCACACCTTGATCGTAATAGATCAAGCTCAGCGAGCCGCGCGTTTCAGCATCATTCGGATCCAAAGAAAATGCTTTATTGAGCGCCTCGAACGCTTCCGTTGTTCGGGATGCCTTAAGATTGGCGATGCCCAGCGCGCGATATGCCGGAGCCCAATCTGCCTTCAGCGTAATCGCCTTCTTCTCGGCGGCAATGGCGTCGTCATAACGGCCAAGGTTGAAATACGTTTCGCCAAGATTAAGATATGCCTCCGGGTAATCTGCGCGCCGGCGAATCGCCTGTTGATACGACTCAGACGCCTTCTGGTATTGACCGGCATCGAAATAGTTGTCGCCTTGCCGGTTGTAGCCTTCGGCATCCATTACGGGTTTCGCAGGACCGCGAGGCTTGGCTGATGAATCATTTCGGGAAGTGTCAGTGCGAGAGCTTGAAGCGCCACTGGAATTATTGCCCGTCTGACGATCGCCGCCGGTCCGTCCCTGGGGACGAGACGAACTCGCCGAGCGAGTCACGGTTTTCTTTTCGAGAGTTTTGGTTGCGTGGGGCCGATTCTGCGCCGGTGAGAAAATTCCTTTGCCCAATTTTGCTTCGATGTCGGCGCTTACCATCATCTCAGACGCGCCGCCGCTAATATCCTGCGCGAATGACGCCACGCTGTTTGCGAAGCCGGAAACAGCCGCAGCCAGAAAAAAGGTAGTTAAGCGCGAACAAAGCGAGTGTTGGATCATTGTTTTTATACTCCGAACTGTATGACGATTGCCGGCCCCGGGGAGCAGGTGTAACGGATCAGCTGTTGAAAAGTCTACTGTGAGCCACCGCTTGACCACAACCCTAAGAGCGTCCAGAGTAAGCGAAGGCCGATGCGAAAAAACAAGATACAGCTCCAGAACGCAGCATTTTTTGCGTTAATGATTGTACTGGCCCAATCTTTCGCGGCCCAGGAATTCATGCCCTTGCCGCCGGTCGATCGAACGCTGATTTATGTTCTCGATGATCAAAACAAGCTGGCGCCGCTGGCGGTCGAGCAAGGCCGGACGCCCTTGCGCGCGGATGTGGTTGCGAAAAGCGAGAAGCTTAGCTACATCGAAATTCAAGGCGAGCACTCTGCTACAGCCGTGAAAGCTGACGCGCGGCTGTTTCTTTTCACTAATGAGCGCCAGGGGACGCATCCGCCGTTTCTGGTTTGGCTTACTGGACATCGGGGCGCGCGGCGAGTCACGGCCCTCACCCAGGCTGGAATGCGCGGCTTCGCCATCGCCTCCGAAGAGATTATCAAACCAACGGTTCGCGTCCTGGCGCGTGATGGTGATATCGTATTCATGGAAGTTCGCCCGCGCACTTCGCTGGTGCCGGGAGAATATGCAATCATAGGCGACGATGTAACGCGCGTCGCAACGTTTCGCGTAACCGAAGCGTCACCACAGTAATTCAGCCGAGATCTAATTACGATATCCTTATTTATGAATTCAAAAGCAGAAGTTAATCACCCGAGTTTCTGGACCGCGAACCGCGTCATTCTGACGTTAACCGCTGTGATCGCAATCAGCGCACTTGGTTTATCAAGTTGTAATTCCACGGACGATAGCAGCATGAACGGACCTGGAGTTGCCAGTTCTAATAGGCCGGTTAATCCCAATTCATCCGCGCCCAACGCGAGCAATGCTCCGGCGGCATTCATTTCATTACCTCAAACACTGCGGGACACAAAAGTTCAGACGCTTGATGGCCAGTCGCTAAAACTCGCTGACTATGCCGACAAGGTAATGGTGCTCAATATCTGGGCCACCTGGTGCGGGCCGTGCCAGCTTGAAATGCCTGAACTGGTGAAAATGAATAACGAATACAAATCGCGTGGCCTGGTAGTGCTCGGCCTGGCGACAACTTATAACGAGCACCAGGGCCAGGACTATGTGAAGAACTTTATTCGCGCCAGGGGCATCAACTACAAAATCGTCTGGGATGATGGCAGTCTTTCCGGTCCGTTAGTGCAGTCCGTCAACGGGCAAAGCGTTATCCCACAGAGTTTTGTGATCTCCCGCGACGGCCGCATCCTCAAACATTTTCAGGGCTTCAATCAGTACTCGACGCCGACGCTCATGCGCCAGGCGGTTGAACAGGCTTTGAGCGAAAAAGGTTGAAGTACGTGCTCATGCCGCGCTTACGACGATGAAATTCCCGCGACCATCAATCAAAAAAATGCGCTCTGCGCTTGCAGTAGCACTGACACTTTGGTGTGCGGGCGCAGGCTGCATGATTGTGAGTTATGCTCACGGGACTGCGATGCGTGCCGAGCCGCGCATCCCTGCGGAAGCATCGAGCCTGGGGGAAGTCTCTGGCTCGATGAGTTCGCACTCCTGCTGCAAAGCCCACCACACAGCGAAGCATAAGCCGATTTCCCAGAGGCATTGGACAATAGAATCGTCCGAAGTCGCTAATCAGATTGCGTTACCGGAAAATGCGGTTCCTTCCGGTGTGAACAGTTGCTGTCCGTTGACCAGCGGTTCCTTTGTTTCGACCGGGCGCGTGTCTGGTGACTCGAACATTTCCGTTTCCACTCAGGTAAACACTTTCTCGCCTCAGCTCAGCAATGCGCAAGGTAATCTCAACGATTATCCACTGCGCTTGCCTAATCAGGAACATACCTACCTGCGCTGCTGTTCATTTCTAATCTAGAAGTCTGCCTTCTTTAAAGCCAACCCGTCCGCTAACGCAGGCGGTTCTAACAGGGTATCAGTGTATCTGCTGATATCAGGCAATAATTTTTTCAAGGAGAAAATCGAGATGAAAAGTTATCGAGGATTTATTCTGGGCCTCGTGCTGGGTTTGGCAACCGCTTTTGCCACGCTTGGTTTGGCCCAGAACGCAACTCAAACCGACCCTAACAAAACAAAGGAATCATGTTGCGCAATGGCGTCTTGCTGTTGTTGCGGTGGCGATTCGTGCGCGATGAAGGATGGTTCAAAGAACAAATCCGATCAGCACGACGGCTGCTGTTGCGGCAGTGATTCATGCAACATGAAAGACATGAAGAATAAACCGCAGTGAAGCTGGGGGATATTTTTCAAGTCTAATTACCAGAGAGGGTGCGGCGCTTATTCAGGCCGCACCCGACTCAGATGCGCTTTGCGAAAATGTCAAGAAAGTGTTTGTTGTCCCCCAAAGGAGCTTATGCGTCTCGGGCATTGAACAGTTTCGATGCTATATTCCCTCCAGAGCATGTTTCGGTAGGACATTTATGTTGAGGCTACCCTCAAAGAGTAAATCTGCCGGCGCGGTATTGAGCCTTGCGGTTTCCGTCGCCACGTGGGGCAACGCCATGGCAGGAGTCTTTTGCCCACACTTGATGGGCAGTTCAGATTCCTGCTTGATGCTTAAGGCGAAGGCTCATCATCCTCCCGATCGGGTCAGCGATTCGGACTCATCGATGGCCCGTGATAGCGTGGACCACTCACACATGACTGAGACGGACATGCAGAACGTGCCGATGAACATGTCTGACTTGCAGATGTCAGAGCTGAAGATGGATCATACGACCTCCTCGCCACCGAAAATAGATCCCGAGCTGTTGAGCAATGGCGCGCCGGAAATCAGGCCAAACAAAGAGTTGACCGCTGAAACAATCACGCAGCCGCACGAGCCATGTTCACATTGCTTGATACACTTGCGATCCGGTACAAATGTCCCATTAAGGGTTGCAGTCCAAGCCAACGCTTCAGATCAGTTGGTTGCGGCTGATACCGGCGCAACTATTGTGAAAGGCGTTCCTTCATCTATGAAGTTTGTAGAATTGCACGATCATAGTCCACCTGGTCAATCCCCTTTGTATGTTCTAGTTAGTGCCTTCCGCATTTAAATCCTGTCTTTGATCACGCAGCGAATAACTGTGCAGGCACAGGTCTGCACAGTCCTTCGGCCAGGCTCTAATCCGAGCTGGTTGTCTCAACCTGTTATCGATCCAGAGGGGAAGCATGCAGTTCAAGAATAGTCTTCATACGCGGTCGCGATGGTTTGCGCTCGCCGGCCTAATACTTATTTTGTCTTTGGTCGCATCTGCGGAACCCGCCCAGGACATGCAAAACATGCCGGGGATGAGCAAGAAGTCGTCGCCACAAAAAAAGCGCGCGGCAACGAGAAAGAAGAAGCCGGCCGGGAAACACAACATGGCGAAGATGCCAGGCATGAACATGCCGGGAATGAAAATGCCAGGAATGCACAAGCACACTCGGCGAAAGAAGCGCACTGCCCGAAACAGACAGCGATCTCAAAAACATCAAATGGGCAATATGCCGGGGATGAAGATGCCCGGAATGAAGATGCCGACAACCCCGACGTCACCGAGGTCTAAGCCCTCGTCGCAACAAATGAATATGCCAGGAATGAATATGCCTCAGGCCAATCCTTCACCATCATCATCTCCACCGACGCAGATGAATATGCCGGGAATGCAGATGCCGCAAGCCAGGCCTTCACCCGGCGCTCAACCCGCCGCATCTCCACCGACGCAGATGAACATGCCGGGAATGAACATGCCGGTGCCGCAAGCGAGTCCCTCGCCCGGCGCGATGCAGAACATGCCGGGCATGGACAATATGCAGGGAATGGGGTCAATGAACATGGGTCCGCTGATGGTGATGATGGCGAACGATATGGGCGTTCGCGTCGGTTCCAGCGATACGAACATCATCTCGATGGGCGCGATGGGGTCCGGTACTTCATGGCAGCCATCATCAGGGCCGATGCACATGCATTACAAAATCGCCGGTGATTGGCTGCTGATGTTCCATTACAACCTGATCGTCGGCATGAATCGACAGGGTGGTCCGCGCGGCGTCACCAAACTTGATTCGGAAAACTGGTTCATGCCGATGGCCTATCACAAGCTGGGCAAGGGTACCGTTCAATTGCGCGGCATGTTCAGTTTTGAACCATTTACGTTTCCGCCGGGAGGTTCGCCGCTGCTCTTTCAGACCGGGGAAACCTATAAAGGTCAGCCATTGATCGATAAACAGCATCCGCACGATCTTTTCATGGAATTGTCGGCGCAGTACACATTGCCTGTGGGTGAACGCGGGACGTGGTTTACCTACTTCGGTTATCCGGGCGAGCCGGCTCTTGGCCCGGTTGCTTTCATGCATCGCGCGTCGGCGTTAGAAAATCCTTCGGCGACGCTTGCGCATCATTTGCAGGATTCGACGCATATTTCATTTGGTGTCTTAACCACGGGATTTGCTTATCGCTGGTTCAAGTTGGAAGGTTCGATTTTCAATGGCCGCGAGCCGGACGAGAACCGTTACAACTTCGATGCGCATAAGTGGAATTCGAGATCTGCCCGTCTGTGGTTCATGCCGAATAAGAATTGGACCATGCAGGTGAGCTATGGCTTTCTGCGAAGTCCTGAGGCACAAGAGCCTAACACCGACATTCGTCGCGCTACAGCTTCTCTTCAGTACAACCGGCCCTTTCATCGGGGCAATTGGGCTGCCGCATTCGTGTGGGGACGTAATCACTTAAGTGGCGGCGGCGAGAATGCAAACCTGAACGGATATACTGCGGAGTCGACGATCAACTTCCTCGATCAGAACTATTTCTACACGCGCCTGGAACTGGTGGACAAGAATGAGCTATTGCGTCCGTCAGACCGAGCTTTGCTTGGCATTACGCAAGCTCACCCTTCATTTCGAATCAGCGCGTACACGTTCGGTGGAGTGCGCGACATATGGAACACAGACAAGGTTTCGCTCGGAATTGGAAGCGACGTCACATTCTTTTCAAAACCGTCGATTCTGGATCGCGTCTACGGAAATAATCCGGTGGGATGGAAACTCTTTCTGCGGATTCGTCCGGGCAAGATGGATATGAGCATGCATGGCATGCACGGCAATATGGGTGCGCCGCAAAAGCCGCCATCAAATCCATAAGAACCGTGCGACAGGACTTCCAAAAAGAGCAGCACCTTTCCGCGAAGCAGATCCATGAGCGGGTCATCGCGGAGTTCTCTAAACGCTGATTGCCAGAGGAGGAATATGAATGGGACTGCCGATAACTGGGTTTGGTTTTTTACTAGGCTACATCGTGATGGTCGGCGTGGCTTCTTTTCTCGAGAAATTCAGCATGAAGCAGTTGAACCCTTATCAGGTGAACTTTCTCATGGCTATCGGAATGGCAGTGACTGCCGTGCCGGCACTCTGGATCAAACAGGGAAACCTGACTGTTCCGACGAAGGCGCTACCTTTGGGCGCGCCAATTGGTCTGTTGATGGCGCTCGGGTCGATCTTCTTTGTGCTGGCACTTTCGAAGCTTCCTGTGGGCATGGCCACAGGCATTTCAGTTAGCTATGTATTATTCGTTCTATTCCTGTCCTGGCTCTTCTTAAGTGAAAGTATGAGCTGGATGAAAATTCTCGGCACCTTGCTAACAATAAGTGGAGTGGCTCTTATCTCGTGGGAGCAAAAGTAAACAACTTCAGAGGAGGATAACCCGTTGATGCCAAAGAACCATTTCAAACTTAGTTTGAGCATGCTCGCGCTGCTGGCAGTGTCGTTGTTGTTCTGACGAGTGCTGAAACCGGAGAGGCCGTGCTAAACTCAACAACAATCCAGCCGCGGACACGACCATGTCGGCTACATTAGCGACAGCAGTTGCGGCCTTAAACACATGTGGGCATGGGCGATGACAAGTCCTGCGCGCTCATGTGCGTAAAGGGCGGCAGCAAGTTTGTTTTGGCAGATCGTAACCACAAGGTTGTCTACAGACTAGACAATACTGGCCAGGAAAAGGCGCGAGAGTTTGCCGGCCAGAAAGTAAAAGTGACTGGTCGAGTGACTGGCAAGACGATTAAGGTTACTTCTATTAAGGCTGCGAGCTAATGCGTACAATAGATAGGTGAGTTGCCCAACCCTTACTAGCCCCCCGCATTTTGAGGTCTGTATTGAACCCAGGAGGAACTGATATGCGACGAACGACAGGTTTTCTGACTTTGTTGGCTTTAGCTGTTTTCGCTGCCGCTTGTACGACTGCGGACAATTCGAACAGCAACGCCAACTCAAATACGATGGTTACGGCATCGCCCAGCCCTGCTACCAGTCCCGCTAATTCGAATGCGAACATGCAGGACAATATGAACATGGGCAACATGAACATGAAGGACATGAAGAACATGAAAATGGGCAATCATAACAAGAAGGCTAATGCCAACAAGACACCATAGTTCCAATTCAAACTGAAAATCTACCGAGGATGCCTGCAGTGTCCGGTTGCGGGCATTCTTGCGAGGACGAATACTCACGGGAGCACGGGTTTTTGTCAGCGCTGGATAATAGGGAAATGAAGCCAGACCAGGACACGAGTCTCACACCAGCGACTACATCGCCTCGCGATAGAGTCAGCGCGGTCGCAGTAGATCCGGTTTGCGGAATGACCGTTAATCCAGTCTCCGCTGCCGGTTCCTACGAGTACAAAGGGAAAACCTACTATTTCTGCAGTACTGGTTGCCTGACCAAATTCCGCGACCATGCAGAACGGTTCCTCCGGAACTCGACCGAAGCAATTGCATCCCAGCCGGTTGGATTTCAGCATGAACCAAAACCTGCGGCACGAGCAGTCGATCAGAGTTATACCTGCCCAATGCATCCGGAAGTGCGTCAGGACAAACAGGGTTCGTGTCCGAAATGCGGGGTCGCTTTGGAGCCCGTCATGCCGCTGCCGCTTAAGGAAAAGATCGAATACACCTGCCCGATGCATCCGCAGATCATTCGGGATGCGCCCGGCAACTGTCCGATCTGCGGCATGGCGCTGGAACCCCGCGTCGCAACTGGCGAGGAGGACAATGCCGAGCTGATCGATATGAAGCGTCGCTTTTGGGTCAGCACGGTTTTGACTGTTCCGTTGCTCATCCTTGCGATGAGCGAGTTTCTTTCCGGTGATCCCATGCGCAACTTTGTAGGCATGCGGAATATCGTTTGGCTCTCATTCGCACTTGCGTCGCCGGTAGTGCTCTGGGGTGGCTGGCCGTTCTTCGCACGGTTCTGGCAGTCGATCGTGAACCGCAGCCTCAATATGTTTACGCTGATCGGACTCGGTGTCGCCGTAGCGTATGTCTACAGCGTAATCGCAACGCTCTTTCCGCAAATCTTTCCCGCCTCGTTTCGCGATGAGATGGGAACGGTGCCGGTTTATTTCGAAGCGGCTGCGGTGATTACGACGCTCGTTCTTCTCGGGCAAGTTTTAGAACTCAAAGCGCGCAGTTCGACGAGCGCGGCTATTAAGGCGCTGCTTGGCCTGGCGCCGAAGATCGCGCGCCGCATTCGCGACGATGGCAGCGAAGAAGACGTGCCATTGGATCAAGTGCAGGTCGGTGATCGTTTGCGGGTTCGTCCGGGCGAGAAAATTCCCGTCGATGGTGTGGTCGTGGAAGGTTCAAGCAGCGTTGATGAATCGATGGTTACGGGCGAACCAATTCCAGTCGAGAAGAAACCTGGCGACAGAGTGATTGGCGCTACAGTAAACGGGACGGGCTCACTGGTGATGGAGGCCGAACGTGTCGGCTCGGAAACGTTGCTGGCACAAATCGTTCAGATGGTTGCCGAAGCGCAACGGAGTCGCGCGCCGATTCAGAAATTGGCAGATATCGTTTCGGGCTACTTCGTCCCGGCGGTGATTCTGCTCGCTATAGTCACCTTTATCGTATGGGCCACGATTGGGCCGGAACCGCGAATGGCCTACGCCATCATCAATGCCGTGGCGGTGCTGATTATCGCGTGCCCCTGCGCGCTTGGGCTGGCAACTCCAATGTCGATCATGGTGGCAACGGGCAAGGGCGCACAAGCAGGCATCCTGTTTAAGAATGCGGAAGCAATCGAGGTGCTACGCGAAATCGACACGCTGGTCATTGATAAGACAGGCACGTTAACGGAAGGCAAGCCAAAGCTTGTCACGGTTGTGCCGGTTAATGGCTTCAACGAAAGCGAGCTGCTGCGTTTGGCGGCAAGTCTTGAGCGAGGCAGTGAACATCCTCTAGCTGCGGCAATCGTTGCGGATGCTCAGGAGCGCGGGGTTGATCTGACGAAGACAGAATCGTTCGAGTCGATTACCGGCAAAGGTGTTAAGGGTCAGATAGACCGACGCTCGGTTGGCTTGGGAAACCGCGCACTACTTGAAGAACTCGGCATCGATTCGGGTCCGGTTGTAAGCGAGGCTGAGAAGTTTCGCGCGGACGGCCAGACTGTTATGTTCGTAATCGTCGACGGCAAAGTCGCCGGATTGATCGGAGTCGGTGATCCAATCAAGGAGAGTACGCCAGAAGCAATTCGACAACTGCACGAGCAGAAGATCCGCATCGTCATGCTTACGGGTGACAGCCGCACAACGGCAGACGCCGTCGCGAAAACATTAGATATCGATGAAGTAGTTGGTGAAGTCTTGCCGAGTCAGAAGGCCGAAATCATCAAGCGCTTTCAAAGCGAAGGACGCAAAGTTGCGATGGCCGGAGATGGCATCAACGATGCTCCGGGGCTTGCTCAGGCGCACGTCGGGATTGCGATGGGCACAGGCACAGATGTGGCGATGCAAAGCGCAGGGGTAACATTGGTCAAAGGCGATCTGCGCGGTATCGTGCGCGCCATTCGCTTGAGCCGCGCCACGATGCGAAACATCAAACAGAATCTCTTTTTCGCTTTCGTTTACAACTCGATAGGCGTGCCAATCGCGGCGGGCATTCTCTATCCGTTCTTCGGAATTTTGTTGAGCCCCATGATCGCGGCAGCAGCGATGAGCTTCAGTTCCGTTTCGGTGATTGGCAATGCTTTACGTCTTCGCCGTGCGCAGCTATGACTGTGACCTTCCAACATTCTTTTCATAAGTAGCTCAGCCACGCTTCACGACGACGCCTTTTGACGTTTGCAAACCATCGGCAAGCAGGATCGAGGGTTAAAACGACACCAAGCCAGATCGCGTATACCATCACTAGACTGTAGCCGTAGCCTTGAGGGTACGGCAGCACAGAGTTGCTCGGCACTGTGACATCCCTGAACATCTATTCAGCGTGACCGTATCGTGCACAGGCGAATGCGACAGCTTTCGCGAGAATATCCGCAGCCGCAGCTGTGGAATTATTCGCAGAGCTTGGGATTCTTGCGATGAACAATTGTGAAGAAGCTCAAATTTGCACCGAAAACCAGCGACCTCGCGGCGGTATGTGCATTGCTCCTGAAGGGGCGAGATCCCTGGGTCTTGGCGTGTACCTGTAGCTTGACAACAATTGAGAGTTTTCAATAGAGTGGCCATTGAACATGAAGAAGCGCCTTGCATCTCTTTTCCTTTTGCTCGTCTTGACCGGCAGCGCGTTCGCCGGTGTGCCTCTGCAGTCGGGTGAAAGCAACTGCAGTATGAGCATGATGGACATGGATTGCTGTAAAGCTGCGCTGTTGCAACAGCAAACGCCCGAGGTTGCCGACGCGAAGTTGTGCTGTGCGCTTAACTGCGCTCACAACGGAACGACCTCGCCGCCTAATAATGGTCGCATTTCTCCGCCATCACAGGCTTCTGTACTCGTTCACCTGGCAAGTGCGGCGCTTCCGCCTTCATCGATGATCCTGCGATGTCTCAGTTGTTCGCATGGTCCACCCATTTACTCGAATCCCGCGTACATCCGCCACCTCGCTCTTCTGATCTAGTCCCCATCAGGCAGTAGTGTGTCTTCTTGCGGTTCCTTTCTTGGAGCCGTCGGGAAGCTTGCGTATTCGTGTGCGTTATCGCGCGTACGAACGAACGCCTTAAAGAAACTAGTTAGGAGAACCTATGAAGAAACCGTTGATCGCTATTCCATTCCTGCTCGCAGTGGTTGTGCTGATCGCAGCTGCCTGCGGTTCTAAGACAGGTAGTGATGCTGGTATGCAAACCGGCAAAGTCATCAAGGCCGTGCCGGTGGGAAATCTGACCGCTACCCTCTCGAATGAGAGTGGCGCGCTGAAGCACGGCAATCAGGAGCTGATGCTTTCCTTCACTGATGCGGCAGGCAAGCCAGTCGATGTTGGCGCCGTCTCGCTAAGTTTCCACATGCCGCAAATGGGGAGCATGGCTGCCATGAATGACGCTGTGACGTTCACAACCACCAATACGCCGGGAGTCTATCGCGGCAAGGTAGATATCGAGTTCGGTGGTGAATGGCAAGGACAGCTTGCTTATGAAGGGCCGGCGGGTAAAGGGAAGACAACGTTCAGCGTGACAGGTCAATGATACATCGACTCATTGAACTGAGCCTGCGGAATCGCGGCTTGGTGATCGCGATTTATCTTGGCCTCGCGGCTTGGGGCTATTGGGCACTCCTGCGCACACCGATCGATGCGATTCCTGACCTGTCTGAAAACCAGGTGATCGTTTTCACCGATTGGACGGGCCGCTCGCCGCAGGAGGTTGAAGATCAGGTTACTTATCCGCTGGTCACCAACCTGCAAGGGCTGCCAGGTGTGCGCGTGGTGCGCGCGAGTTCGGCGTTTGGCTTCTCGATGATCAATGTGATCTTTGAGGACCACGTCGATCTCTATTGGGCGCGGACCAGAGTCTTAGAACGGTTGAATCTGGTTACGGCGCAACTGCCGCAGGGAGTGACTCCCACGCTAGGTCCCGACGCTACGGGCGTGGGCCAGATTTTCTGGTACACGCTCGAAAGCGATTCCGTGAACCTGCGCGATCTGCGCACGTTGCAGGACTGGTTCGTGCGTTATCAGTTGAATTCGGTGCCAGGTGTTGCAGAAGTTGCCAGCGTCGGCGGCTACGTGCAGCAGTACCAGGTCGACGTCGATCCTAACAAGCTGCGTTCGTATGCACTGCCGCTATCAATGGTTGTCGAAGCAGTTGAGCGCTCGAACAACAACGTGGGCGGCAATGTCGTTGAGCAGGCGGGCCAGTGGTCGGTTGTGCGCGGCGTCGGATTGATTCAATCAACAGCGGATATCGAGAACATAGTTCTAACAGCGCGGATCGGCATTCCCATTTATGTAAAGAACGTCGCGAACGTGAAGCTCGGCAACGCGTTTCGGGTGGGTGCGCTGGACAAGAATGGCAAAGAAGCCGTCGGCGGCGTGGTCATCGCGCGCTACGGCGTGAACACCCTGGAAGTGATCGATGCGATCAAGCAGAAGATCGCTGCGCTTCAAAGCGGACTGCCGAAAGGCGTGCAAGTCGTTCCGTTCTACGATCGAACCCAGCTAATAAATCGAGCGACACACACGCTCAAGCGAGCGTTGATTGAAGAATTGATCCTCGTCACCCTGGCACACATCATCTTCCTCGCACACTTCCGGTCGATTCTGATTGTAACGATGCCGCTCCCGCTTGCAGTGCTGCTCGCTTTCCTCTTTATGTACTACATGGGCATCAGCTCCAACCTGATGTCGCTTTCGGGCATTGCCATAGCGATCGGCGTACTGGTTGATGCTGGCATTGTAGTAACAGAAAACGCATTTCGTTTCATCGAACAACGCAAGGTCGATCCGAAAGATCGGCAGTTGGTCTGGCAGACGGTCTTGGAATCGACGCGGTTGGTAGGGCGGCCAATCTTCTTTTCGATGGCGATCATAATCCTCGCCTTCATTCCGGTTTTCTCCCTCACCGGCGAAGAAGGCAAACTCTTTCATCCGTTGGCATTCACCAAGACCTTCGCAATGGTGGGCGCGACAATCATCGCGGTTACGCTCGTGCCCGTACTCTGCACGCTTCTGCTGCGCGGCAAGTTTCACGCTGAGCAGGCAAACCCGGTGATGCGGGCCTTGCACTTCATCTATCGCCCGGTGCTGCGGTTTGCTTTGAATCATCGTGTACTCACCGTTGCTTTTGCTGTCCTACTTTTCGGCGGCGCGATTTTTCTGGCCACGGGAATTGGCAAAGAGTTCATGCCGCCCTTGAATGAAGGTGACTTGATGTTCATGCCGGTGACTGACCCGGCGATTTCCATCGATGAGGCGATCAAGATTACCGGCCGGCAGGACGAGATTCTCAAGAGCGTGCCCGAAGTTGAATGGGCCGTGGGCAAAGCGGGTCGCGCAGAAACGTCAACCGATCCCTCGCCAACGAACATGACTGAGACCATAGTCCACTTGAAGCCGGCCGAAGAGTGGCGAAAGGGTCTGACTCGAGAGTCTTTGATCGCGGAACTCGACGAGAAGCTGCGCATGCCAGGCGTCACGAATATCTGGACCCAGCCCATCAAGAATCGAATCGATATGCTCTCAACTGGGATTCGCTCGCAAGTGGGCGTCAAGGTATTTGGCAACGATTTGAAGACGTTGGAGCAAACCTCGCAGCGAATCGCGGAGACGTTACTCAACATTCCGGGCGTGAGTGATGTTTACGCGGAGAGGATTGGCGGCGCGCCTTACATCGACATTCATATTAACCGCGTTGCGGCAGCGCGGTATGGCATCGACGAGAGAGTAATTAACGACACAATCGAAAAAGGTATCGGCGAAACAAATCTTTCGGTGACCATCGAGGGCCGTCGTCGTTTTCCCGTCCGTGTGCGCTATGCGCCGGAGTTCCGCGCCAGCGTGCAGGCTATCGGGCAAATTCCCATCACCTCATCGACGGGCGCGCCGATCCCTCTGTCGCAGCTTGCGGACATCACTGAAGTGCAGGGGCCGACAATGATCTCCAGCGAAAGCGGCTTGTTGCGCGGCACCGTACTGCTGAACGTGCGCGGACGCGACGTAGGCAGCTTTGTCGACGAGGCGAAGAACAAGATCGCGCGTGAGATACAAATGCCTGCCGGCTACTACATCGAGTGGAGCGGCGAGTACGAGAATCAGCAACGCGCGCGCAGCCGTTTGCTCCTCGTCGTGCCAATTGTGCTGATCGTGATCTTTGCACTGCTTTACATCACGTATCACTCCGCGCTTGAAGCCGCGCACGTCCTGATGGCGGTGCCTTTCGCTTTGACTGGTGGCATATATCTGCTTTGGTTTCTGGGCTATAACTTCTCTGTCGCCGTTTGGGTTGGATTCATCGCGCTGTTCGGAACTGCCGTGCAGACGGCAGTAGTGATGGTCATTTACCTGGAGGAAGCGGTGGCGCGCAAGCGGCGTGAGGTTGGTCAACTAACTCGGGCGTCGTTGCTGGAAGCTGTTACTGAAGGCGCGCTGCTGCGGTTGCGACCAAAGGTGATGACAGTCTCAACCGTGGTCGCGTCGCTCTTGCCGATCATGTGGAGCACGAGCGCGGGTGCGGAAGTCATGAAGCCGCTGGCCACGCCGGTACTCGGCGGAATGCTTTCAAGCCTGCTCCACGTGCTGATCGTGACGCCGGTGATCTTCTTCTGGCTGCGTGAGCGAGAACTGAAGAAGGAACACCGTCGCGGCCACAACGGCGCTGCTGGCGTGATAGCGACAATGATTGTAGCCGCCCTGTTAGTCCCAACTGGAAGAGTCTCAGCCCAAACCAGCAAAGAGACTGGAACCCCTCAAATCAAGCCTGAGTCATCGCGTTATCTCGATCAGACAAACGGCATGACTGCCGACGAGGCGGTTGCGTATGCGCTGGCGCACAACGGTGAGCTCGAAGCTGCTCGTAAAGAGATCGATGCGGCCAAAGCGATGGTCAAACAGGCCCGACTGCGTGCAAACCCAAGACTTGATATCGAGGGTACGCGGCAGGTTCCTCCCGGCAAAGACAACAGCTTGATGGCAGGCGCGATGTTGCCTTTGGAACTGGGCGGGCGCCGTGCGACGCGTATTACCGTCGCTGAGCGTGAAGTCGAGGTACGTGAGCGCGAAGTTGCCAACCGCGAGCGTTTGCTCGCCGGCGAAGTACGCATGAAGTTTGGCGAGGCGCTGGCGCAAGCGATGAAGCTTTCATTCACTAATGAATTAGTTGACGCGAATCAACAAAGCTTTAATCTCATTGCGGCAAGAGTCGTCGAGGGCGCCACGCCGCCGCTTGAACAAAACATGGCCCTGGTCGAACTTAATAGACTGAAATCGATGCGCGAGAGCGTTGCGGGCAAGGTCGAGGTATCGTTGTTCGAATTGCGAAATCTGCTCGGCATGCCGCCGGAACAACCGCTGCGACTAAAGGGTGACTTCGATCATCTCGTCGATCAACTACCATCCGTATCCGAAGCGACTGAACGTGCATTGCGCGAGCGGCCAGACGTGCTGGCATTTCGCGCGAACGAGAATCTGGCTACGGCACGAATCGAGCAGGCCCGAGCACAAGGCCGTTTGGACGCCAGCCTTACTGCCGGCTATGAACGGATGAATTCGAGCTTCCCCGTTTTTGGTGTGAATGAGCACGGCCAGTTGCAGCCTGTCCAGGATGTCTTTCACTTTTTGAAGTTCGGTATCTCGCTTGACCTGCCCGTCAGAAACAAGAATCAGGGTGCTATCGAAGCCGCCGCCGCCGACTCAGAAGCGGCGAAATCTCGACGTGAATTTGCCGAGCTAACTGTGCGCCGCGAAGTCGCATCGGCTTATGCGCAGTATGATCGGGCAGTCCGGGCAGAAGAGATCTTTCGAGTTGGCGCGCGTGACCCCGCCCGGGCCAATCTCGATGTTGTCAGGCAAACCTACGAGCTTGGTTCAAAGACCCTGCTGGATTTTATTGCTGAGCAACGTCGCTTCATTGAGCTGGAGAATGATTTCATTGATGCGCAACTTGCTGTCTATAACGGGCGAGTCGAGATCGGACGCGCCACGGCTTCACCGGAGTTTATGAAACGATGAACGAACAACCCGAGAGACAAATCGATGGTGAGGTTCCTGCGGTCAAAGCCTCAGCCAATACTTCTAACCGTCGAACTGCACTGGTCATTGCGGTAGCAGCGATTGCGATAGTCCTCGGCGCGATTGCCGCGTGGCTCTTGTGGCCGAAGCAAGCAGGCAAACCGGTACCGGCGCCGCGCTCGGTTTCATTCGAAGAATCTCCACAGAATCCAACAGCCGGAGAACAGAAGCTGACTCTTACGCCGGAACAAGCTAGCAGCGCTCAGTTGAAGATCGAAACGGTGGACGAAAGACCGTCGTCCGAAGCAGCAGGACAAATGGCAACCGGCGTGGTCCAGGCAAATACATATAAAGAGACTCCGGTGGTCTCCCTTGTGGGCGGAATTGTGCGCAGCGTAGGTGCCGAGCTGGGCCAGAATGTGAAGAGGGGCCAACGAGTCGCAGTGGTATTCAGCAACGAACTTGCTGACGCGCAGTCACGCTACCTCACAGCCGTTGCGACACTCGATGAACACCATCGTCATCATCTACGCACGATGAAACTTGTCGAAATTGGCGCGGCGAGTCGTCAGGATTTGGAAATGGCCACTTCGCAATATCGCGAAGCGGAATCAAACCTTGCGAACTTACGACAGAAGTTGCTGCTGCTGGGAATGACAGCGCAGCGCATAGACTCGCTGAATTCAACTTCACAGATTAGTTCTGAAGTCACTGTGCCATCACCGTCGTCCGGTACGGTAACGAGCCGCACCGTGAATCCGGGTGAAGTGATCGAGGCGAATAAAGAAGTCATGCGGGTGACTGATCTTTCAACCGTCTGGGTTGTCGGGCAGGTCTACGAAAAGGATCTAGCGACGGTTCGCGTCGGCAGCGGCGCAAATTTAACGTCCGATGCCTATCCCGGTCGAGTGTTTCGAGGTCGCGTGTCATATGTCGATCCGAAGATAGACCCCGCAACGCGCACTGCGCAGGTCAGAATCGAACTGAACAATCCCGGACAGATCTTGAAGATCGGGATGTATGTGAATGTCGGGTTCGCCGCGCTGGGACTTGCGGAGAAGACGACACCTGTAGTTCCGAAAGACGCCGTTCAAAGCATCGGCAACCAGCAATTCGTCTTTCTAGCCACGGGCAAGGCAAATGAATTCAACATGCGAGCCGTTCGGCTTGGGCGAGAGAGCAGCGGCTTCTACCCAGTGCTTGAAGGACTGAACGTCGGTGATCGCGTTGTCACGCAAGGAAGTTTTCTGTTACGGGCCGAATGGGTTAAGCAACGACCGGGGCAGTGAACGCTGGTTAACATCACAACGCTATCAAGGTTTCCTGATCTCAATAATTTTCAAACCGCCGATGCCGTTTTCAATCGTGACTTCGATGGTCTCGCCGGTTTTGATTCCCTTCAGCAATGAAATGTCCTTCACATAGAATTCCATCGTCATTGCCGGCATCAGGTCCGGAATATCCTCATGATCTATCTCGATTGAAGGTCGTTTCGGGTCGATTGACCTGACCACACCTCGTGCGCGGTAGGTTGTCGTTTCGACGGCTGCGGCCGGGCCGGCGGATTGTTTCGCTGACCTTTGATCGCGACACGCGACAAAACCGGGAATTGCGAGGGCGATGACGAGAACTGCGCTCGGTAGTTTCACGTTACGGTTTATTAGGCAGGCAATTCCACGAGTACGGAAATTGATTCGGCAACGACACTCGACATGTGGCCCTTGCCTGTTGTGTCTTCGACCAGGAGCGCGCTGCCCGCTCCAAAGCGTCGAGTTTCGCCATCGCTCGAGGTGACTTCCCATTCTCCGGTGAGGACGACGAAAAAATTACGTCCCGAAGAGGGATGCCAATCGCTCGACCATCCTGCGGGCGCCGACATAAATCCAAATTGACTCGCCGGCTTCAATTCAGAAACATTTAGCGGCGGAAACGAAGCAGCAAAAGTAGTCGGGCTCAAACTAACGGTCACATTTTCGAAATGCGATTCGCCCTGATCGTCTGCATACAATCGGGTATATTCCATAAACAGATCTACGCGACCTCTCGCGGCACTTCGCTCAAAAGCGCCAATATGTTTCCCTCTGAATCGCGAAAATCGGCCAGCCAGAGATCGTAGGCCGGCATCGGCGCCACCAGATGGGGCTTGACGATAAATTCGACACCGCGCGACACGAGCAGTTCATAGGATGCCTGGATGTCGCGAACTTTGTAGTAGATAACCGAGGCAGGATGATCAATTTCCTGCCTGTCGGCAATCCCCACCAGGATCCGGATGCCGCCGCAATCAAAGAACGCCATGTTCGGCGGGGCCTGGAAAAGGAACTTCATTCCCAGCGTGTCGCGATAAAAAGCGATCGCGCGCTCAAGGTCCTTCGCATTGACAAGAATTTGGGCAATCGAAGATAGGCCAGGATCGGCGGGCGCCATGGTAGCCATAATTCCCTCCTTATAGTTGACTGAAGCGACTTCCCTATAACATGAGCCCTGGCGTATTATCAACAGTCCTTCGGGATAAGCACTCCAATGCAAAGAATCCTGCGCGGTTCAGCTTTAGTCGTCGTACTCCTGTTTGTTTCCGGTTTTGGCGAATGCTACAAAGCGGTAACCAAGAGTCCGCTGCCGGCGCATATCAAAACCGTCGCAGTTCCCGCATTTCAAAATGATGCGCTCCAGTTCAAGATCGAACATCGCTTTACCGATGCCGTAATCAAAGAATTGATCCGCCGCGGACATGGCCTGCGCGTACAAAGTGAACGGGAAGGCGCCGACGCGGTGATCGATGGAGTTGTCAAGAGTTTTAATTTTTCCGGCGTGTTGCTGGATGATCAGGGCCGTGCCAGAGTCTTTGAGGTAACAATCGTCGCGGCGGTAACTGTGCGCGACCAGGACGAGAACCGGGTGCTTTACGATAATCAGAACTTTGTTTTCCGTGGCGAGTACGAGTTCGCTAACGATCCGCGCAACTTTTTCCACGAAGAAGATCCGGCCGTTCAACGCATGGCGCGGAACTTTGCTGAGTCGATTGTGTCCACTTTGATTAATGGCTTCGGGGTAATGGCAGACAAATGAGTAACAATGCGTCAGAGGCTATCTCTGCAACAGGGTAAAATCGAACCAATCTATTTTCTTTTCGGTCCGGAGACTTATCTTCGCGATCAAGCCACGCGTCTGATCACTGAAGAAGCATTACGCGGAACCCTGCTGCACGAATTTAATGAAGCCTCATTTAATCTGCTCACTGACGACGCGCGTTCGGCAATTTCGGCGGCCGAACAACTGCCGATGATGTCATCGCGCCGAGTGGTGCGGATCAGAAACCTCGCCAAGCTTCGAGAAGCCGATGAAGAAGTCCTCTTGCGCTATGTCGAGCGGCCGGTTGAATCGTCGGTAATGATTTTCATTACTACCGATATCGACAAGCGAAAGAAACTGGCGAAGACCTTAATGCAGGGCGCGGCACTCGAATTTCAGCCGCTGAAGAACAACGAGCTTTCCGCGTGGGCGAGAACGCATCTGAAGAAGCTGAAGACAGATATGGATCCCCTCGCGCTCACTCGCCTGATCGAATTGGTGGCCAGCGATCTGCACATGCTCAGTAACGAGCTGAACAAGTTGGCGGCCGCTGCCTTACCGGCGGGCAGGGTTAGTCTGGAGCTGGTTGAGGCCCTCGCGACTCGCTCGCGCGAACATCAGAACTACGAGCTTACAGATCAGATACTCGCGCGCAATGGAAGAGGGGCCCTGAAGATTCTGAGAGAATTGCTGGATGACGGAGTCGAGCCGGTGATGCTGATAGGCTTGATTGCCGGGACGTTTCGGCGTTTGGCTATAGCGAAGGACCTTCTTTCTCGCGGCGCATCGGCGAGCGAAATTTTCAGCGAGGTGCGCATACCATCTTTTAAACAGAGCGCTTATCTTTCGTTGTTAAGACGAGTTGACGCCGCAATGCTGGCGCAGAAAATACGACGCATTGCCGATGCGGATCTGGCGATCAAGACCTCAAAAGCTACTCCTCGCATGCAGGTGGAAATGCTGGTCTGCGAATTCTTAGTTTGAATTAGCCTTCTAATTTCCGCCCCTACGGGAGAAGTCTAACGGCTTCAAATCCGGCTCGACCCATTCTGCCTTCGCTTGGGCAGAGTCGATTACTCCGCTCGAATAATAATCGCTAATTACGGTTTTGTCGGCGTAACGATTGGCGAGTTGATTTGCAATTTCAGCAAGCGATGCCGCAGCGTGGTGGTGATCAAAGAACTCCTTCACGACCTTGAGCCAGAAAATCGTAATCGTTTCATGATAACCGGTCTTGCCGTAGGTCTCGGCCAGCCGTCGAATGCCGAGCTTCATCCGCTCGGTCGCTTCTTCACAGGGGAAGTTCGAAACGTACCACAGCGCCACAGCGAGATGCTGATGATGCCGGAACGCTGACGGATGAAAGGCGCATTTCTCGAATGCCGAAACCAGCTCGCTGATTTCCGTGTCATCTTTGAATGGCTGCCTCCGATTAGCCATAGATACTCCTTTACGCATTTCGCCTTGATACAAAAAGAAAACGAGGCAGATCAACTAACGATCTGCCTCACTCTCAAAAGAGTCTTCCGAGCTGTTATCCGCCTGCTATCGCAGGCCGGCTCACTTTGCCGTGGCCTGGTTCGCTCGGATAGTCAAACGCGACTTGTATCGCGCCGCGGCGTTTCGATGCAAGACACCTTTCTGTACCGCTTTGTCGATCTCAGAAACGGTCACAGGCAACTGCGCGCTGACGTTCCTGGAATCGCTGCCGGCCAAAGCCGTCCGCAGCTTCTTGATCGATGTTCGCAACTCGGCGCGATTACCTCGATTGATAACCCGTCGTCTCTCACTTTGCCGCACCCGCTTTTTTGCTGACTTATGATTTGGCATCAAACACTCCCTATCACTAATTCGCGCTTGCAAGCCGCCACTGCTGACGGCGCAAGCGCAGTTCGAAACTATAGGACTTACGAAACCGGGCTGTCAAGGTGACATCCGTTATGAATCAAACCGAAAAGGCCTGCTTTGCGGCAGGCCTTCGAGTGTTTTCGATAGCTGATTCAAATCAATCGGTAAATTGAATCGATTGCAGAATGTAGCTAAAGGCGCCCTGGTAAGCGCTGAAATCACTGTCAGGACTGACAGTTATGAAGTAAAACAGATCGCCGTTGCGCAATTGTGCTGTCGTGACCGTGACGATCTCGTTCCGGCCGGTTGCTTCGTTGGTGTTGCTGAAGCCGATTGTCAGTGCGCTGCGGCCGCCAACAGTAGTGCGCTGATAATTGCCGCGGGCGCGCAGACTTGCGTTGCTCTGCTCGAGACTATTAATTAACTCGTTCGTGGCCTGTTGCAGATTGCTGCTGCGCGTTTGCGCAGTGCCAAGGCTCAGCCCGTGTGTGAAAACACTCTGGCCATTCGTCGAACCATAGCCGCCTTCGGGAGCAAACCAGACAGATCCCTGTTCCGATAATTCGCGCCAGTTGTCCGGAACACTGAGGCGCAAAACTCCGAATTCCGAGTACGAGCGATAACGTCTCGAGGGAGAATCCACCCGTCCACGCGGCGCCGACGGATAGTCGTTTCCGGACGACGGGTAGTTGTTACCCGACGACGGATAGTTTCGACCTCCGCTCCGGTTTGATGTAGAGTATCGAGATCCCCGGAGTCGTTCCTGGACGCGATAAAACGCGGTGTTGTCGTTGATGAGATTGTTGACTCTCAGAACCTGCGCTTCGTTGTTAATTCGCGCGTAGCGATCTTTCGGACTCGGGTGGTCGCTCAAAAATCCGCCCCCGCCGCCGCCCTGCGATTCGATCAATTTGAACATGGTCGCGAGGTCGCGTGGATCATAGCCGGCCCGTGACATAATTCGCGCGCCGAGCAGATCGGCTTCGGTTTCGTATTCTCGACTGAACCTGAGAAACGACGCAGCCACCGGTAGCTGAGCAAGTTGTCCGGCGGTTGGACCAGCCAGAACAGTGCCCGCGATTCCCGCGATGCCCGAAAGGATCGAATACTTCTGCGCCTTCGTGGCCTGCGCCGTCCCGTGACGTAGTGCGACGTGGCTCAACTCGTGGGCCATCACACCGGCCAGCTCTCCTTCTTTGTGCGCTGCCAGAATCGTGCCCGTATTCACATACATTGGCCCGCCGGGGAGTGCGAAAGCGTTTATCTGACGGTTCTCGACAACTCTGAAGTAGTAGCGAAACTCAGGATGCCGAAATTCTTCCGGGATTGCGGCCACGAGTCGCTGGCCGACGCTTTCGAGATAAGCGGTTACTTCCTCGTCGCGGAGTATCGGCAATTGCCGTTCGGCTTCCGCGGCCGCCTGGCGGCCCACTTTCACATCATCCTGCGGCGTATATCTGTTGCCGTGATAGGTAATCTTTGTTTGGGCGAAGGACGTTATCGGCATCGCGACAATCGCGGCCATCATCAACCAGGCCACCCACCTGGTTACATTCTGATATTTCCGTGTTTTCATCTGTACTCCTCTAAAAACTGGATTGCATAAGGTCACATGCAGCGGCCGAACTTTTCGATGAGGACTCAAGAAGCTCGGTTTGCTCTCAAGGCTTAATCAATTCCGATGCCACTCAGGCCCGATCTGATAATCGTGAATGTTATTTTAACGAGACTTTTTTCAGTCTGTGTTCACGGGGGATTTTGGGTTGAGTTCTTCAGACGAAGAAGACGGCCAGGCTCAATAAAATATTGATTGGCTGGTACCACCCTGCGATTTCGTTCGAGAACAGACTATTTCGTCAATTTCCCTGCCCATCTTCGTTGCGTGTCCACGAAACTGACTATTTGCGTGGGTTAATCTTCTCGTTAAGCCATTTCGTCGCCTCATCGAGCGGGGTAATATGATGCGGCTTACCCTGAAAGACCCGAATCATTGAGATGATTAGAAACACCGTCGAGGCCGCGCCGAAAAGGCCGGCGCCAAAGCGGCTACCAGAGATGAAACTCACGGCTTGAAATAAACCCGTGATAATCAAAATGGCGAGTTGCAGCGCCAGACCCTGCGCCGCATGAAAGCGCGCCCGCGTTTCGGTGCGCGGAACCAGCAGCAGCTCTATTACTGCGGCAACGGCACCTATGTGGCCGGGAATGTACGGCAGCAGATTCGCCCATTTCTCTGAGATGCCCACCCCCGCCACGCTCCGTGACGCCTGAGCCGGGAAAGGCGGAGGTTGATAGATATTCGGCGGCAGAGCCGGAGGCGGCTGATAAATATTCGCCGGGTGAACCGGCTGATAGATGGGTTGAGCGGGTCGTGGCGGTTGATAGACGTCCGCTGGCGGTTGTTTGGGCGGAATAAAGACTGACGGGTACGAAGTCGGTGCCTTATCACTGATCAAACGAGTCGGCGTATCGTCTTCGGAATTGTTATGCGCCGCGTCTTTCGGCTCGCCAATCGGCCGAGTCGCGCCGATTTCTGACGTAGCGGATCCAACCCCTCTGGTGCCGGGCCCTTCGCGCTCCTGGTTCCACGATTCGTCCGCGCGCTTCGCCACATTCTCATCCAGCGGATTAGTATCGTATTTGCCGCGCTTTGCTTTCATGAAGAGACCACCTGCGCTTCGGATTAAGTTGAGGCCGGGTCCGTGATTTCGTACTCGGCGGTTTGCCAATTTCCCGCGCGCTCAGATATACGAAAAGCGCGCAAAACAGGTTCTTCTCCACCGAGTCCAACAATAAAGTAAACCGCCGAAGGGTAGTAGGCAAGCCGCACGTCTGTTTCCGACGGCAGGGGATCTTTCGACCGAGGATGAGAATGATAGATGGCCAGCAATTGTTCGCCGCGTTCGCGCATCGCGCGTTGTGCTTTGAAAAGATCTTCGGGCGCGGCTTCATAAGCGACCACCCGATCAGCGGCGATGTTCCCCGTCCGGTAAATGGTTTGGCTCCTGCTGTCCGTTCCACCGATCAAGCCGCAACATTCGTAAGGGGCGGCTTCGCGGGCATGGGCGATGATTTCGTCAAGGTGCGCTTTTTGAATGGAGATAATCACGAGTTTTAGCAGGGAAGCAACGGCGACCAAATGCAGGAAGTTCAAGAGATCGTCGTGCGGTAAGGCTTTGCTACCACACATCAGGCGGCGAAGCCGCACTATCGCGAGGGACCATTTTATTCTTGTCTTACGATCTCGAGGTGCAACTCTTTCAACTGTCTTGGATCGACTTCACCCGGGGCGTCGATCATCAGATCCTGAGCTGAAGCAGTCTTGGGAAACGCCATCACGTCACGAATATTGTCAGTCGGCACCAGGACCATCATCGTACGTTCGATGCCGGAAGCAATTCCCCCGTGGGGCGGTGTTCCGAAAGCGAGGGCGTCAAGGAAAAAACCAAAACGGGCGCGCGCATTCTCTTCCGTCATCCCCAGGGCCTTAAAAACGATCGACTGGATATCGCGACGGTGAATTCGAATCGATCCGCCGGCGACTTCGATGCCGTTGATGACGGCGTCATAAGCCTTGGCGCGCAGTCTGGAAAACAATGCGGCTTCACCGTTTACTGCCCGTTCAAACAGTCCGACATCTTCATCCAATGGCGACGTGAAAGGATGATGCATCGAGTAATAGCGGCTGTCGTCTTCATGGAATTCGAACATTGGAAATTCTGTTACCCACAAAGGCGCGAATACTCCTTCAGGAATCAGTTTTTCACGTCGTGCGAGATCATTCCGCAAAGCACCCAGGCTGGCGGCGACAATATCGGGTTTGCCGGCAACGATGAAGACGGCATCACCTTTCTGGGCTCCGGCAACTCCCGCGATGTCGACAACTTTGTCGTGGCCCAGTGCTTTAAGCAATGACGACGAAAGCTCGTCGCCGAGCTTGATCCATGCGAGCGCGCCGGCGCCGTATCGTTTGGCAAAGTCCTGCAATTCATCAAGTGTCTTGCGCGACATCGAGGCGCCGCCGCTCACCACAATTCCTTTGATTTCGCCCCCGCTGGAAAGCGCTGAGGCGTACGGCGCGAATGTCGTTTCGGCGAGCGCGGATGAAACGTCCTGCAACTCCATGCCTTCGATACGGAGGTCGGGTTTGTCTGATCCGAAGCGCCGCTTCACCTCCGCATACGTATATCGCGGGAAGGGAATCTCCAAATCGGCGCTGATGAGCCGGAAAATGCGCGCAAATAATCCTTCGACCAGCGCGTAAATCTGTTCCGGAGTCGCAAAGCTCATCTCGATGTCGAGCTGCGAGAACTCGGGTTGGCGATCTGCGCGCAGGTCTTCGTCCCGGAAGCACCGGCAAATCTGGTAGTACTTGTCGAGCCCCGCAATCATGCAAATTTGTTTAAAAATCTGCGGCGACTGGGGCAAGGCAAAAAACTTTCCCGGCTGAACGCGCGAAGGGACTATGTAGTCTCGGGCGCCTTCCGGAGTTGACTTGATCAGGTTAGGAGTTTCGATTTGCGTGAAACCCTGCTCGTCCATGTAACGATTGATTTCCAGAATCAATCGATGGCGCAGGCGCAGATTCGCCTGCAACAGCGGCCGGCGCAGATCCAAATAGCGATACTTCAGGCGTAGATCTTCAGCCGCCAGTGACTCGTCCGAGGCATCAAGTTGAAACGGAAGCGTGCGGGCGTCGTTAAGAATAATAATCTCAGTGGCCTGAACTTCAATATCGCCGGAAGCGAGTTTCGGATTACGCGCATTTTCGTCGCGCAAGACTACTTCGCCGATTGCTGCCAGGACGAATTCGCCACGAACGTCTTTTGCTTTCGCATGCGCGGCCGGCGCTTTTTCCTGGTTGACTACGATCTGAGTAATGCCGCCGCGATCTCTCAAATCAATGAACGTCAGCGGGCCGAAATCTCTGCGCCGCGCGCACCAACCCATCAGCGTTACGCGCTCGCCGGCATCCGTCGAACGCAAGGCGCCACATGAATGCGTCCGCTTAAGATTTCCCAGGTTTTCGATCATAAGAAAAACGTGCTTTGGTCTTTGTACTTTGACTTTAGTCTCTCATCGAGTCTGACTTGCCCGTTTACCCAGCGAACAAAGTACAAAGTTCAAAGCACAGAGTACAAAACCTCCCAGCTAGAACAGAACTGTCCCCCCGTCGACATTAATCGCCTGCCCATTGATTCCACGTCCATCCTCAGAAGCCAGCAACAAGGCGAGGGCGGCGACTTCTTCCGCGGTGACCATTCGGTTCTGCGGGTTCATGCGCCTGATTGTCTTAAGCGCGTCTTCAGCCGGCCTGCCGGTTTTGGCCACAATGTTTTCAATTCCCCGCGAAGTCATCTCGGTATCGACGTAGCCCGGACAAATTGCGTTCACGGTCACGCCCTGTTCGGCGACTTCCAGCGCCACGGAGCGGGTGAGTCCCAACACTCCATGCTTTGAAGCAGCATAAGCCGAGACATAGGGTGCGCCAACCTTGCCGGCAATCGAGGCGATGTTAATAACGCGCCCCCATTTCCGTTCGATCATTTCAGGCAATGCGGCATGGGTGCAACGAAATGTTCCGCCGAGATTCACGTTAAGGTGGCGTTCCCACATCTGCTCATCGCTTTTGACAAACAACTCTGACTCGGCGATGCCCGCATTGTTGACAACGATGTCGGGCCCCCGGCCAAAGTGCGCCCGGAACCTATCGAAGGCATTCATGACGCTCTCGGACTGTGCGACGTCGCATTCGATCCCCAGGCTCCTTACGCCAAACTGATCGTGAATTTCGCTCGCGACCTTTTCAACCTGGTCACGACTGCGCGCCGCCGCGGCCATTGCCGCGCCTTCGCGGGCGAATGCGAGAGCAATGGCCCGGCCAATCCCGCGCCCGCCGCCGGTGATTAAAGCAAGTCGATTCTTAAGTCGCACGAAAGTTTCAGGTTTAAAGTGTCAGGTTTCAAGTCTAAGACAAGGATACATCTTAACTTGAAACCTGAAACTTTGAACTTGAAACTGACTTCACCTTCCGGTAAATCGTGGCGGCCGCTTTTCTAAAAACGCGCGTACTCCTTCGCGACCATCTTCAGATTCAAAACATCGAACCTGCGCTTCAACTTCGTATGACAACATTTTTTCCAGATTGTCATGTTCGCTCGCATAAACCGCGTGCTTTGCCGCGGCGATTGAAACTGCCGGCCCGTCGCGCAGCCGTTCGGCCAGCCTGCGCGTTTCGACTTCCAACTGCTCAGGAGCTACAACTCTATTAAGCAGACCCAGCCGCAAAGCCTCTTCAGCGTCGATCGTTTCTCCGAGGAAAAACATTTCACAGGCGATATTCGAAGGCACCATCCGAGGCAGGAAATACGTGCCGCCCCAGTCCGGATGAAAACCAAGCTTCACGAATGACTGGCTGAATATCGCCGTGTTTGAAGCGATCCGCAAATCACAGGCGAGGGCCAGGTTGAATCCGGCGCCTGAGGCAGGGCCCGCAATCGAGGCAATAACCGGCTTGGTCATTTGACGGATGGCCAGGATCACTCGTTTGGCGGCCCCGAGGATGCGTTCGAACTCCGCGCTATCGCCGCGCTCGACCAGTTGAGCCATGAAATGAACATCGCCGCCCGCGCAAAATGCCCGGCCCCCGCCGGTAATCACGACCACGCGCACATGTGGATCGCTGCCGGCTTCTTCCAAAGCCTCGGCCAAATCGCGCCGCATGTGACCGGCAAGAGCATTCAAACGCTCCGGCCGGTTCAGGGTGATTGTTACGATTCCGGAATCCTCGCCGACCTTAATTAGCTCTTCTGTCATTGCAATGAAGTTTTGGAGTGCGCTGGCAGAACAAAGCGACGACGGCGCTTTGATGTCTTGTCCAAAGCGGTGTCTCCCGATGAATCGGGATCGCCACCGCGCTCCAAAACTACTTTCCTTTGAACTCCGCTTTCCGTTTGCTTACGTAAGCATCCAGTCCCTCTTTTGCGTCTGCCGACAAAAAAAGCTGCTGTTGCAACTCGCGTTCGAGCGCGAGAGCCGATTCGAAAGGAATTTCGGCGCCTGTTTGGACGGCCCGTTTGATTCGTCCCACGGCCCGCGATGCTTTATTCGGGGTGGTGAATTGGCGCGAGTAATCCATGACTTGATTCATAAACTCTGCGCCGGTTTCAGCGTCAAAGACTTGATTGATCAGGTCAAGCTGCAGTCCTTTTTCGAAATCAAACAACTGCCCTGTAGCCATCAGCTCGATGGCTTTCGATTTGCCCACGATGCGCGCCAGGCGCTGCGTTCCTCCCGTGCCCGGCAACACTCCCAGCGAAACTTCCGGCAAACCCATCTTGCCCGCATTGCGGCGCGCCAAGCGAATATCTGCAGCCATCGCTACCTCCAATCCGCCGCCGACACAATGACCGTTGATTGCCGCGATTACCAGCTTCGGGGTTTGTTCCAGACGCATAAGCGTTTCGTTGGCGTGCAGGCAGAAATAGTATTTGAACTCGGGAGTGACTTCGGTGAGCATCTGAATGTTAGCACCCGCGCAAAAAAACTTTTCGCCGCTGCCGGTGATGATAATTACCTGCACATTCTCGTCCATACGCGCTTCCAAAATACGCGCGTCAAGCTGATGCATCATGTCGTACGAATAAGTATTAGCCGGAGGGTCATTGAGCGTCAGAATCGCGGCTCGATCCTCAACTTGGAATTGCACGAGCTCTATCTGGTTTTTAGTCAATCCAGGTGGCGACATTTTTGCAGGTACGATTCTATTCCTCGGGCCAGGCCGGCATTCATACATTTCCGAAACGAACGGATTATTTGGCGCCGGCCTTCCTCAGCATTTCGGCGATGTCTGGACGCTTTCCGTTGGTAGCAAACCCCAGCGGCGTTGCCCCGTCGATTTTTTTCGCGTTAGGATCTGCACCTTTTTCCAACAAGAGCTTAACCGTGTCAGCCTTGCCCGCATACACGGCTTCCGTCAGAGCGCTGCGGCCGGCTTCATCTCGAGTGTTAACGTCGATGCCTTTGGCGAGTAGTGCATTGATTTGATCGTTATTCCCTGTGGCGGCCGCTTTGAATAAGGCTTCGCGATCCTGATAGCTGGCGGGCATTTTCGCCCCCGCCTTTTTCAACAGCTCAACTACATCGTTGTGCTTCCCGCTAATGGCAAATCCCATCGCCGTAGCGCCGTCATTCTTCATGGCGTTCGGATCGGCGCCCTTCTCCAACAACGCCTGAACCACATCGGCGTGACCATTATAACTGGCTTCGATCAACGGCGTGCGACCGACGCTGTCTTTCACATTCGGGTTTGTGCCCTGCTCGAGCAGTTGTTTCACCCTCGTTAGGTCGCCGGTTCCCGCCACCCTGAGCAACTCGGCCTCGTTGGCAGGAAGCGGTTTAACCGCGGCCGACGGCCCTCCTGGAGCTGGATTGGAGGCGGGCGGATTCGTTTGACAAGCCGCAAGCGTCGCCACAGCGATTAGCAAACAAAACGCTATTTGTCTGGATTTCATTTTGTTCTATCTTCCTCGCGTGATGGATTTTACTTTGGGCGCGCGCCATACGCTCAGATTTTCAGTGGATGTAGAAGAGCTAACAGTAAATCGCGCGTCGCCTGCGTTTGACAGAAAGCCGGTCAAAAACAACTTGGTAATACTATCCACGAGTTCGGCCACTGACAACGTTCCCTTTGGGTCGTACCAGTTGTAGATCCAATTCATCATGCCAAACAATGCGTAGGTCGCCACGGTCAAGCCGCCCGGATCATGGCGAGGTGCTCCCGAGTGTCTTTGCGCATCCGCGAGAATTCGACGCGCGAGTCGTGTATATCTGCGCTTTTGATCCGATACGTGGTCACTCAACTCGCCCTCAAGCGAATCCGCCTCGTGCGAGAGCACTTTCATCTCGGACATATTTGCCGCGAAGAATGATAGATGATTGTCGATAAAGATGCGCACTCTCTCGATTGCGTCAGGGGTCGCTTTCAGACGCGTCTCCAGTCTTTCCACCACCCGACCGAAACAATGATCCTGGATCAGAAAGAGAAGTTCATCTTTTGATTTGCAGTAGTGGTAAAGGCCGGCAAGACTAACGCCCGTCGCCCGCGAGATGTCGCGCATCGAAGTTGAGTGATAACTTTTCTCGGCAAAGATGCGGGCAGCCGTGCGCAGAATGTGCTCGAGCTTTTGATCGTAGCGGGAAAGATCCGATTGCGAGTTGCGAATCGCGGATTTCGAATTGTGGGCCATTGGTTGCTCTAACCAATCGATCTGGTCATGCTCATCCGAATCTAAACTGGAAATTCGATTTTTGAGATTACAGTCTCACGTATTCAAACTCGAACGGTTTCCCTTTGATTCCGGCCGCCGGCGGCGCGATCCAGTTGGCAATTTTGCCGATATCGGTAACCGGTTTCATCAAGCTTCGAACATACTCGCGGTCTTCAATCGTCGGGAGCCATTCGAATTTCTTTTGCTCGAACTCGGCTTCGGTAATCAGCTTTCCATCGAGATCGAAATAGTGTCCGGCGTATTCGCCGACATGCCGATGAAATCGGATGTCGGGTAAACACAACCTTTCCGTCAATCCTTCATCGGCCAGTGCCCTGTTCCAGCGGGCCAGCCCTTTCTCGCAATCCTTTACGTATTCGCGCCGCAGGACTTCGTTCAGAGCATTGCGCAGCGGCACTTCGCGCGGCACAAGTCTCCCGTTTTCGATCACCTGTATCTGAAATGACCCTTCGGTAGCAATGTGATCTGTATACTGGTCCTGCTCCTTGAATCGTCCTTTCAAGCCGGCGGCAAAGAAATCCGCGGAATTCGAGCTGATCTCGCCGCCAAACAAATCCAGCGAATAGCTGAACCAGAAGTTGATATATTTCTGAATGATGTCGAGCGGAATTCCGCCCAGCGGGCGAACATCGCCATCAGAACTTTCCTTCATTAGCTGCGCCGTGCGTCGCACGACCCGGCTCAATCCCGTGTCACCGACAAACATGTGGTGCGCTTCTTCGGTCAGCATGAACTTGCAGGTGCGGGCCAGAGGTTCGAATCCTGATTCAGCCAGGGCCGACAGTTGGTACTTGCCGTCGCGATCGGTGAACATTGTGAAGGCAAAAAAGTTGAGCCAGTCATCACAAGGTTGGTTGAAAGCTTCGAGGATGCGCGGCTTGTCGGGATTCCCGCTGCGCCGTTCAAGCAGGGCGTCCGCTTCGTCGCGCCCGTCCCGGCCGAAATATCGATGCAGCAGATAGACCATCGCCCAAAGATGGCGGCCCTCTTCAACGTTCACCTGAAAAAGATTGCGCAGGTCATAAAGGGAAGGACAGGTGTGGCCGAGTTGTCGTTGCTGTTCAACTGAAGCCGGTTCGGTATCGCCCTGGGTAACGATGATGCGACGCAGGGCGTTCCGAAATTCGCCCGGGACTTCCTGGTAAGCAGGTTGTCCGTAGTTGTCGCCGAACCCGACCTGCGCGTCTGCTTCCGCCGGCTCGAGAAAAATGCCCCAACGATAGTCGGGCATCTTCACATAATCGAAATGCGCCCAGCCCTCCGATCCGACATCGACTGCGGTGCGCAGCCAGACATCTTTCTCTTGAAATCCTTCCGGCCCCATGTCATGCCACCAACTGAGAAAGTTTGGCAGCCACTTTTCCAGCGCCCGCTGCAGGCGTTTGTCTTCGGAGAGGTTTACGTTATTAGGAATGCGTTCGTTGAGATTCATGAATCAACTTCCATAGTGTTTAGAGCAGGGTCACTGCCCGCCATACTCTGTTGCGCTCGAGGGCGGGTGGTATCCCGCCTCTAAACTATTAGGTCCGTTTGTAGTCGAAACGTGCTTTGGTCGGCTTGCCATAGTTGGTCAAAGCGCCATTCGGCCCCACCGCATTCGGTCGTTGAAAGATCCAGTTTTGCCACGCCGTCAATCGTCCATAGATTTTTGTATCCATAGTTTCGGGGCCGGCAAATCTTAACGATGCTTCCATGCCCGTTAGAGCGTCGGGCGAAAGGGAAGTTCGCTCCTCAATCGCCAGGCGGATCTCGTCCTCCCAATCCAGATCATCAGGCGCGAAAGTTATCAGCCCTGCTTCTTCCGCCGCTTCGGTATCGTATCGCCGCGCCGGCATCTTGCCGGCGGTTCGCGGGCTTTCGTGCTGCGCGTTCCCGTTCAATATCTCGTCGATTCTTTCCGGCTCAGCTAGAAAGCGTGACTGCAGGCGCGTAAATCCATTACTCATCGGCAATGCCCCCGCATTTAGCTCGCCGGTCGCAATCTCTAATTTCTCGTCGGGATTGTTAAGCATGTAGCCGCGATCGGACGCGAGCGCTAGTTCGAGTAAGTTACCCGCGAAGCAACTGCCGGGCTCGATAATCGCAAAAAAACTCCTGGCCGTTAGATCAAGCCGTCGCAGCACTCGCGCCATATGCAAAATAATTTCGCGAATCAGCCAGTGATCGCGATTCGCCGCCAGCGTTTGATCAACCGCCAATACGTCATCGACGCTCCCTTCGGTGCGAAGGCAAACCAATCCAATCTCCGGCTCGGTCACGCGCAGGTACAACAACGCGTCGTCGAGTTCGCGATAAGCGCGCAGCGGCCAGTACGCATCTCCCAGGCTTTGGATTTCGTCCAGACT
>WNFY01000223.1_pt1 | contig 46012 bp, 36 predicted proteins | sample 5400091 | NCBI WGS metagenome assembly WNFY01 (sample SAMN13153364, study PRJNA577476) | soil metagenome | isolation source: 60 cm soil or saprolite under grassland replicate 1 | place: USA:California | collected 2016-06-15
AGCAGCGCCGGCGACTGCCACCAGCCCGACGCGCGCGGCAAAACGAATCGGAAGATGACATAGCCCAATCAAACCCAGGCCGATCCCGATAAGTGTTAAACCCGGAAGCAGGTGGTAAAGAAAGTCAATCGTTCTGATCTTGCCGGTCAGCCAAGCTACCCCTACATTGGGTCCGAAATGACCGACAGCCGTGATGACTGCCACGAGTGACAACATCGCAAAAAACGGAAGACGAAACCGCTGCGGCAGCAGGTGATGAATAATAAAGCCGCCAAATGCCAACCACATCAGTCGTGATAGCAGCTGGCTTTCCAGCTGCCAATAGTCGATCACAACGGCAATTAATGCGAACTGTACCAGAACCGCCAAAAATTGAGCCGGTTTGCTTAAGTAATGATCCAAAAGTCGTGATGTCGTTGGCTGTGCCACCGGCACGACCGCTGTTACGTCAGATCTTTTATACGTTTTTGTTTCTGTTAGCATATGAGTTTACGCAAAAGGCTCGCCGTAACCTTGCGGAAGGCGGCTCTTTTCTGCTCTTCTAAGACGAAACCACGTTCGACTGCTTTTTGCTGAGAGACATTTTCTGAAAAACATGCTTAATTCTGGCTTTCAGCGGCTCAGGCAACCGCGCCCTGAGTTGCCTCTTGATGTACCCTTTAGACCGAGTCGTTAAGCGAATAATAAGTGCATTAGCGCCTGCCATCAGACAATACAAAGCTCCAGCGGTAGCGCCGATTGGTTCTGAGTCATGAAGCCGTTCCTCATAAAGGAACCCTTTCGTCAAAGAATAGCCGTATTTCCTGAAGTTTGGTTCATACTTTGCGGCGATAAAGCGGTAGTAACTATTAATGGGAGAATTATTCAAGAGGTCAGACCAGCGTTCAAGATACTTCTGATTGTAAGCAACGGTTACCTGTTCCATGGGGCTTGCCGGAACCCTGGTGCCGATGAATGCAGCAATTTCCTCATGATACTTATCAGGATCTCGGACGTAATCTTCGTAACTCAGCTCGTAGACATGCTTCAAATGTTTCTTGTCTATGTCGAAAAGCGCATGGCAATGCAACCAATGTTCAAACAGCTCGTGAAGAGGGGCAAAGCTCACCTTCCATCTCTGATTGGCCATACTCACCGGCAGCGGATGGCGCTTTATAACAATGAAGTAGCCGTTAGGAAACATTGCTTGCAGAAATCGTGTCTTCAGAAGATTGCCCGGGGTCTTTTCCACCCGGATGGTCTTGCTTTGATCCCAATATCTTTCCCAGCTCTGCCGGAGTTTCAGTGCGTTCTCCGGTGTCAGCAGGGATGAAGTCTCTGTCAGGTGCGCACGTGGATCGAACCCGAATTTCCCAGCACCACCATACGTCTTGCTCGTGGGGTAAACGTCCTGCAGAAATTGACCCTCGTCCTCGATTACACCAGTCTGCTTAAAGCCGGTGCAGTTTTCCAGTCTTGCAATATTGCGACCGAGCAGGCTAGTTCCGCTTCTGTGCAGACCACAAATGAACACATACTTGCATCCGGTATTGTTACGGTCTTGAAGGCTCGTCATTTCCATTGTGTCCGCAGAGCGTCAAAAAGATGGATCACCACGCGAGACTGAAACGATGCCGTGTGATAGTTCAGGTAGCTTTCAGACTACGATTTAGCGACACCGCCCGCTCAAAGCGGAAATCTCGGCTGCTCCCTTGCTGGGGGATGCTCTCTGTCGAGCCTGTCTTATTCTGTTTAGGACAAATTCTGGCAGGACTCTTTTAACTCTCTGCTTCATATACCACCTGGTTCGCACCGTAGAGCGCACCAAGAAGGCACTGAGATCCGCTCCAAGGCAGTACATGAAACCAAAAATAGCAGAAACCTTGCTGCCTGGGTCGAGCGCTTCCTCGTTCTCGAAGAATCCTTTAGTCAACGAGTAACCGTACTTGGCAAATCCTAGCTCATACTTTCTAGCAATATAGCGGTAGTACCCTTTGAAAGGTGAGCTCGTCAAAAGATGGGACCACCGGTCAAAATATTTCTTGCTGTAAACTGCGCTTGTTGTTTCCATCGCACGCTCCGGAACCCGGGAAAAAACAGGGGGATTACGCCACTGGAGCACAATACGAAAGGTATCTTCTTTTGGCGGTTCCGGTACGCGTGTGCCGATAAATGCTGCGATTTCCTCATGATACTTGGCCGGATTCTGAATATAATCTTCGTAAGTCAACTCGTATACATGGTTCAAATATTTTTTGTCTTGTTCAAAAAGCTTATGGCAGTGCAGCCAATGCTCAAACGTTCTATAGAGTGGGGTTAGGCACCTTTTCCACTTCCGAATCGCCATACTCACTGGCAACGGATGACGCCTGATAACGATGAAGTAGGAGTTTGGAAAAGCCGCTTGCAAAAACCGTGTCATGAGAAGATTGGCTGGGGTTTTTTCCACGAAAATAGTCTTGCTATTGTCCCAGTAAGCATGCCAACTTGCCCGAAGCTTGGCCACGTTCTCCCGGGTTAACAAGGCCGACGTTTCTGTTCGGTGTGCACGCGGATCAAACCCGAATCTACTCATGCCGCCGTACTCGGCGTCGACGGGATAAACATCCTGCAAAAACTGTCCCTCGTCCTCGGATTCGCCTGTATTCCTGAAGCCGGTGCAGTCCTCTAGTCTCGCAACATTGCGACCTAACAGACTGGTGCCACTTCGATGCAGACCACAGACAAACACATACTTGCAGTTACCTTTATTCTCATCTTGCATAGTCGTTATTCTTGTTTCATCGGCTCTTCTTCAGTTCTCGCAGAGCCTGAAAAAGATTAATCGCTACCCGTCGCTGCGGACTATAACTGTAAATAAACACAGCACCGACACTGACGCCAGCGGCGCGCAGATGAGCAATGAGCCAATAGGTCCATGGCTCACCAGCATTGCAGCCACTAGCTTTCCGGGAGTTCAAAGCGCGGAGTTCCTACGAAAGCTGCCAGGTATCCGGGGCCTGTTTCCACCTTCCAGGCGGAATAGGGCTTTGTCCCAAGATCTCATCACGGACGATTTGTACTGGTTCCAGCGGTTGCGGACCCGTCTCGCCACGGCGAGGCCAAAGAGCTTTTGAATCCACAAGTATTTCCAGGATAATTTTGGGGGTTGCAATCGACCGCCTAGCATTCCGGCCAGTTGTTGCGCTTCCTGCATCAAGTCAGGGCGGTCCGGGTAGAAAACGTTGCTATACCGAAGCTGAAGGTACGCCAGGCAAGCTTTTCGGACACGTTCGCTCTGTTCAAGCGAGCGAAGGTACTGAATGTGCAATTTCATCGAAAGAAGAAGCGACTCCTTCTTCTTATCTGAATTGCCAATATAACTTACCGAGTTAGTGCCGCTAGCTCGGTAGTAAATCCCGGTCCCGGGTACGAAGCGCGTACCTTCGGATGCCAAGAGCACACGGCAAAAATATTCGCCGTCATGATTGACATGAAGGCGAGTGTCCCAGGGCCCTGCCGCTTTTGCCAGCTCCCGGCTTACCAGCCACGTTGCGTTTTGCATGTGAAGGTTTTCGCCAATTTTCCTCAAGAGCCACTCAACGGGAGAAAGATCTTGACACAGTGAATTGCGAACGAAGCGTGCACCACGGATTCGGTAATAGAAGGGGGCCCATGGTGAAGAAAGCAATACTCGTCTACTGTCAAAGTCGCCCAGGGCTGCAAGCTGCCGTTCGATTTTGTCCGGCGCTAAAAGATCGTCCGCGTCCAGATACTGGATATAATCGCCTTGGCTCAGTGGAAAAGCATGGTTTTGAGCCCCTGACAGACCCCGGTTCTCTGTAGATACTAACTTTACATCTTTAAATTGCCGCACCACTTCCGCGGTCCGATCTGTAGACCCATCGTCCACCACGATGATTTCTTTGCGCTGCCACGTTTGGGCAATCGCGGATTCAAGCGTATAGGCTATTGTATCTTCGGCATTATATGCAGTTATAAGAATCGACACTAACGGTTTCATATGTTCGAATTGAGAAGTCGTGAATACACGCTCGTTATTACGGCGGACACCTTATCCCAGGAATACCGCTCGCTGGCGTAGGCCTTAATCTCCGCCCGTCGGGTTTCGAGGTTGCGGAATAATTCGCTCGTGAAGTAGTCTCCGATCTTGTTTGCCAGATCGGATGAATCCTGTGGCTTGAACACAAAACCGGTTTGACCTTCAATGATTTCCTCTTTCAAGGTCCCCACATCTGAGGCAATGGCAGGCAATCCAAAGCCATATCCAAGAAAAAGCACGCCGCTCTGAAACACACGGGTGTACGGCAGGATCAGAACGTCGGCCGCTTTGAAGAATAATTCCGTCTCTTCGTCTGGAATGTACTCAATCCTCTCAATGACTCGATCACCGATACCGGCGCGCGCAATCGCCTGGTGGATCTGCTTCCAGTAGCCCTCCGATCCTTTGGGTTTTCCTACGATAATCAGTCGGTAGCTTCGACCCTTATTTGAGAGTTCCGCAAAAGCAGAGATCAAGTATTCCAGTCCCTTGTAAGGTGCAATATTTCCAAAAAACAGCAAGGTCTTATCGCCTTCGCTAATGCTCAGTTGTCGTCTTGCCTGTGCGCTCGACAAGCTGGTGCTTGGGACCGTGTTGTTAATCCCAAATGGAATAACGCTCACCTTGCCTGCGGGAATACGAAAGTCCGAGATAAGTTCTTGTTTCATCCCATTGGTGTGCACGAAGACGTGGTTGCTCAAGTTATACTGAATTTTCAGTGAAAGCCGATTGAGCCACGAATCGTTAGAATCCCGTTTACCCGCGTTCACGTTGTGGGCGGTCAAGACTATTTTCTTACCGAGCAACTTGTAGTAGAGCATCAACAGCGTTCGGTCGAAAAGCTGGAATTTGTTGTTCCACAAAATATGGAAGAGCTTCGGTTTTGCTGTGGCTGCATAACCAATAAGTCTCAGGTAATACCTTAATACCCTGCGCATCTTTGCTATCGCACTTGCTTCCGAGCGTTGATCCCCTCGCAAGTTTAGAAAATTCACTCGCGGATTGCCGACCACCTCGGGCACATTCAGGTCATCACTACCGATAAAATCAACGCGTATTCCTACTGAGGTGAGTGCGGCTGCCATGCCGAGCGCGTAAGGTTTATCCCCACCGCCAGTGAGTAAGGCAATTCGCAGCGTTGAGGGTTGGGAGTTGAGCGTTGAGAGTTGAGCGTTGAGAGGAATCTCACCGTCTGCTTGCGCCATCTTTATCGAGCCGAGTGCAGGGGTTGCCGTAGTGATTGAGGCTTCGTTTATCATTAGGCAGTAACCACCTTGGCTTTCGGCGCTGTAGCCTCAAGTTGAGCCATTACGGCTTCGAACACTTCATCGACGCTTATTGCCGTCGTCGCGCGCTCATCGTATCCTCGCTTGTAGAAGAACTCTTCCAGGAGCGGCGATACTATCTTTTTCTGAACTCCATAGTCGTAAATCTCCCAAGGGCTCGTGCAGGTGAAGAGAGTGATGCATCGCGTACCCGAGCCAAGCGCGAAATGCATCGGCAAGCTATCGCCCCCAACCAAACACCCATGGTTTTGCACATCAGCCAGATGCTCAAGGAGTGACGAGCGCTTTGGAAGCACATTGACGATCAAGCCCCGATCTTCAAGCTGCTTTTTCAGTTCGCCATAGTAAGCCCATTTCTTCATAGGCCAAACCGCACCCGCTTCGGCGGCGATGGCAATGTCACCTGATAATCCAGTCTCGATCGGTTCCGGCAGGAGATACTGCTCACCCGTAAACCGAAAGCCGAGACCTTCAAAGACGAGCTCTTGATACGTCTGTCGATTCTTAAATTTTAGCTTGTCTGCCCTCAGCTTCCCGTGAGCACTGATGAGGCTTAGGTCGAACCAGCGCTGGGAATTTGCCGTGTAGCGTAATGAGCCGTCAAAATCGAGGTAGGCGCCGAAGATCTCGTCGCACCGCACCGTTTTCAGAAACTGTGCAACGTCGAGAGCATCCTCCAAATTAATGACCAGATCATAATTGTTGTTCGACACTTTCGCGCGTTCTTCCCAGGAAAAGCAGCGTAGATCACAATTCAAACCCTCAAGCAAAGCGATATTTTTAGACGCCGTCAGCCATGTAACCTGCCCCTTTAGCCGGCTTAGCAGCGGCGTCGTCCGCACGACGTCACCGGTAGCACCAACTTTGACGATTAAAGTGTTCACAGTCGGAATCTCTCGAACTATTAATACAAGCCCTGCTCGGATGCTTTCTCAGCGGGCAAACCGGGAACATCTGATTGCCGTCTCCGCAAGGCGTCTATGGCGATTTTATCCTCGTGATCCAATCCGAGCAGCCAGAACCCCAAAGTCGCCGTAATCAAGAATACTATTCCGCCCAATGGTATAATCATGAAGGGACTATAGCCGACATTAGATAACCAATTGCGCACGAGGTATCCAACCAGCCCAGCTCCACCAATTGCGAAAACGCCCTTAAGGTATTTGAGATTGTAGGCTCGCAAGCCGAACAGCAGATAAACCTGGACGAGCTTAAGGCCATTAATTGTAGCAATACTAACGGCCGTCGCTATCGCGGCGCCAATTAGTCCCATTGCTGGGATAAGAACAAGGTTGAGCAGGAAATTGAATGTTACCATCGAAATTGTATTGGCGAGCTCCCATTTTTGTTTGCCCGTCATCGTCAGCAGCATTCCAGTGGGGCCTGTAACTGCGTTAGCGAGTTGCCCAGCTGCAAGGATTACCAAGGCGGTAGCGCCCGCTGTGAAACCTTTCCCAAAGAGATGTAGTAGTTCAACTCGAAAAATCGCGATGCAAACGAATATAATAAGACCAGAATAGCACACCCATTTTGTGACAGTCGTGAACAATGCCTCGGTCAGCTCCTTATCACGCGTTTCAGAGAACTGCGAAAACAACGGCGCCACGATCGGAAGCACAATTCCGAGTCCAATTATCACGAAGGAAGACACCTTCACCGCGACTGAATAAACTCCCACATCTCCTTCGCTGGCAAAGTAACCTAGCATCATTGTATCCATCTGATTCAAAAGCTGATAGCCTGTCCCGATAAAAAACAGAGGCACTGAAAGCCGAAGATATTTCCCAAAGATATTATCTGCTGCGGGCTCGATTTTGGGAACCTTTGGATAGAGTCGCATTACGAATAAGACAAGGCAAAGAACCGCGACGAGCTGCGCGAGAATGCGGGCCGCAATCGTGCCGTAAATCCCTTGGTAAACGAGCCCAATGAGTGCCAGCAAGGCTAAGAAGATTGCTGGAGAAAGGATATTCGTGATTTTCGACGAAAAATCGACGCGTTTGGCCGCCGTGACTGCGCTGGCAAGGAACCTAAACAGGACCAGGACGGGGACCTGTAAACTAAATACACGCAAGACGTTCGTCATTCCTGGAGAATGGAAATAATACGTCGCCAGGGCTGGCGCCCCCAGCAGGAGAGCTACGGACAGAGCTAGCGAAATCGCAATCACCACACGGCTGCTTCGAGCCAGCAGAGTTCTACTGCCGTTTCCTCCATGAGTTTCTAAAACTGGGAGGTAGCGTACCAATCCCCCATCCAGTCCGAACAGGCAAAAGGTAGTCAGAAGTTGCACGACCACTGAGCCAAGCCGGAACTGCCCGAGCCCGGCGGTGCCGAGAAATCTGCTAAGAAGAATCGTCGAGGCTAGCGCTAAAAAGAGTGCCGCGCCCCTACTCAGCAACACGACTACAGCTTGTCGACTTACCTTACTCAGTACTGATCCAATAGTCATCGGCAGCATTGACCCCGCAGTTGTTGAACTGGCGTTCACAGATTTGGTCTAATCGGCCCGTTAAGAGCTAGCTTCAATTCCGGCAACCGCAAGGCGAGTCGATGGCCAGGGCACTTCAAATCCAAGCATTTCCTTCAAGCGCCCTGATTCTTCAGGATAATACAGCGAAATAAAATCTTTTGTGGAATACTTGCCTGTTGCTGAGGGCCACTCAGTTTATCCCTGAACGGCCGCCGTCGGAGACGTACGATCTTTGGAGGTGCCGCCAACGCCACCAAAGTCTGACATCAAGACCTACGTGGTAAGCCTCGTAAGCCAATCTTTCCGGAAGTGAGAGTACGGTAAGATTTACTTCCCTTAGAATGCGCCAGCTTAGTCGTGCCTTACCCCGAATTGTACGCATCTCATCTACCCAGCTCGAAACCCGACCTTCCACGAACTCGTTGAGGCGTGTCGTTGGCTCCAGCAGCCGATCTGCAATGTACCATTGGACCACCTCCGGAATCTCACGGTTGTGCCCAACGAGGCTGTTGGTTGCATGCACCTTTGTCTTCACGAATTTCGCAGGGACAGCCCACGGTGCCCCGGCCCCGATATGCCGCAGAACGCCGTTGACATAAGTCTCGGGATCATCGCGAAGTCGATCGAAGAAGTCGATGTGCAGTGCATCCCGCCCAAACGCGTTGGACCAGATTTTTATGGTGCGGCAGTAATCCGAAGATAGCCTGTTGCGAGCACGCTCGACTTGGCGCACAAGATCAATTGAACTAACTTTGCGGACATCCCTACGGTCTAGATATCCAAATTCGAGAAGCGCTTGAGACCACGCGCGCTCGATCGGATGGCGCAGCGTTAAAATAATGCGCAGATCCGGCAGCAATTTCGCGATGCGATTAACCTGCCACGCTTTCAGCCGGCCATATATAGGCGAAATTTCTCCACGGACTGGCCTCGACCCAAGTCCATCCTTCGCTTCAAAGTGTGCTTCGTACCAGTCCAAATCGTGGTGTAGCATCTCACGCAAAAAGAAAAAGTTCATTTCTTTGCGATTGCTCAACTGTATATCCGGATGGCACTTCAACACTTGGTAAAGCCAAGTCGAGCCGCACCGCAGGGAACCGATTCCCAGGAAGGTTGGCGGACACTTGCGTACAAAATTGCCCTTCCTAGACAAACTTTCTTCCTATTTTAAAAGTCTTACCAACAGTAGGTAGGCGCGATAGGGCTAAGAGCCCGTTGAAAAACTCGACTGTCACCGCCAAGCGGCACGGATGGTTGCGAACATTGGACAGTTGCTCTAGAAGCGCTGGCCTTTTCAGCGGGACATTCCCGAACAAGCCTCTATTTTCAAGCCCTGTTTCAATTCTTCGTGATCAGCTCACTTCTTTATCCACCAGTCAAAATCTATAACCGTACATCTTCAGGTCTCCGGAATACGCAAGCGTAACTGCGAGCTCCGCAACGCGAGAGTAGAAAGACCTATAATCCCAGTTGACCCTTTCAATGGTTCGGTTCACCACCGGTATGTCTGCTTTGGACCCCATTCCCGCTTTTCTGAATACCTCACTTAAATCCGCCTCGATGCTCTCGTATCGCATCACCACGTCCACGCCGCGGGTATGCTCAGCAAACATGGAGGGACGAAAGCCTAAGAGCCTCTTGAGAAGTTTCCTGTAGGACACTCTGAGCACCCAGCGATTGAACGAATGCGCCCGGGCATATCTCATATTCTTGGCGTACCCGGGATGGCGATTCACCCAGGAAGCGGAATCGCCAAGCAGTGGCTGGTATTTTGAGCGCTGCTTGAAATATAACGACACGAGACTGTCAAATGGATTGCGAACGGCCGTTACCTTGAGTAGGGACTTGGCTTCTTCCATAGTTAGAATTTTATGCTTGATGAGATCTGACAAGGGGCTGTGCTTTTTATCAACAAGGATCAGGCCGCGCGAGTCCAGGATATCATCAGGAGGGATGAATTCCCCGCCAAAACGCCCGCAAAGCAGCTCCCCTATTGCAGTACAGGCCGTCCTTGGAGTCATTATAAACAAGAGGTTATATTTGCGGCAAATTATCGCCATAATCGTTATCTCGAGCGGTTAGCTAAGCTTTTGCAGCGTGGGCGCCGTGCACCGTTGTATTGTTAAATCGGAGCTGGGGCTGCGCGTGATATTGTAAGCGCAGGCTGCTCAGGGTAGCAAGGAAGGTCATGAAAAAGAAGGCGATCGACCGCGTCAAGTGTGAGGATCGCGTCGATTTCGTGCACGTAATTCCTGCGACCATTTATATGTTGATGAGCCAGGGTTTCGAGAAAACCGGAGTTCCAGAAGGGGCTGCTGCGACGGGTCTGCACGTCTTTGAGAACCTCCGCGATATAGTCGGACAGTTCTCGTCCGAACCATCTCCGGTAGTGCAAGAATTTATGCCACCCGAAAAGCCCTGCGGCGGAGTCGACCCAATCGAAAAGACGATCGAACGGGGACAGCCAGTGCGGCAACCCTTCCGCGTAAAGATAGTCCAGCTTACAAACAGCCTTGGAAAGGATGCGTCTTGGCGCTGTGGCTAACCCATTGGCCTTCGCCACTACCCCCATGTCGGTTGGAATGCGGCTCAGGAGTTGGTTATTACTCTCAACAATCGACCAGGCGGTAAGAGGTGACCCTCGGAAGCGCTCCGGAGCTCGATAGGCAAGAGCGACCATTTCGTTATCGAGGTAAGGGGTTCGAAAACTGACCTGCGAACGGCTTGCCGCCGGAGTTCCGAACCGCTTCTGCGGTATCTCACGGAAAGCTGTAAAGGTCACCGGGTGCTGACTGTCCCGGTTCCACGCCTGTGCAAGTGCATTCAGCGACTGGCCCAAGTCCGGATTCACAAGGCCGGGCGACAGCCCAAGTGGCTTAAACATGGATACTCCTCTGAACAGTTCACCACCAAAAACACCAGTTACACGTACAGGAGCTAGCCGGCGAGCCTGTCTGTTCAGAAAGATCTCATGAGCACCCAAAGCCCCCAGGCAACCGTCGGTAATGTAAACCGTTCGATCAGCATATGACGCAAAGTTCGAGAAAAAATCCACGCCTAGACGGAGAATCTGGTGATCCAGGCCACATACCTTTGCCACCCGTCCGGCCAATCGAGCATCCAACGTGTCTTGGTTCTGTCCCGAAAAGGTATAGCATACGGGCCTTTCTTCGCCGTGCGGTAAACAGGCCATAATCATCCGACTATCCAGGCCAGCAGTCAGGGAAATGCCAATCCTTGATTCCGATTCAAAGTATCGTGGCAGGATCCTTTTGAATGTTTCTTGAAGCGTTGCTTGAAAGGCTTCGGGTGTGAGGATCGATTGAGACTCCCAGGTTTCCGGGCAAAAATATTTCTTCTTGTGACAACTTCCTTTTTCAAAAGACCATATCGATGCTCCGGGAAGCAACTGGACGCCTCGAAATAAGGTTCGCTGCCCTAAGGTGCAACCGAAGGTCACGAATTCTGCTAGACCTTGCTCGTCAAATGCTCGCGTTTCCGGAAGCACACTAAGGATCGCCTTAGCTTCGCTAGCAAAATAGATCGCGCCCTTGGTCTCACGCCAGTAAATCCGCTCCACGCCATAACGGTCATTGAACAGAAGCGCCTGGCCCTGCCTTTTATCAATAAGCAGTCCACTGAAGAGGCCATTTAGTTTTTCAAAGAACTGATTGCCTTCTTCTTCGTAGCGATGGACCAGCCAACTGCCGGCTGCCTGCTCAAGCTCATGTCCTTTTTGCTGGAGGTCAGTCCGTATTTCGGGATCCACGAAGCACTCGCCTGATAAGAGGAGCACAACATCTCTTCGCTCATTGAAGAAAGGCTGGCCGGCGCCGAAGGAATTTTCATGGGCCACCCAACCCGCGTAAATCCCTATCTCGGGCACCGAGTACACGCCCGAATCATAGAAAGACTCGTGTTTCATGGGACTCACCATGGCTTTCACAAGACTCTGACATTCTTCAAACGGTCTCTGGCTGACTATTCCAACGATACCAGGCATAGGGAGTTAATAGTTGATAGAGCTGAGAGCTTCATGAGTGTCTTCTCGGCGTTGTACGCCGGCATCACCACAACAACCTTCTGTCCTTTAAACATCGATCACCTCCACAATCGACGTCACGACATGAAGCCAAGCGGGGCTCCGCTATGGGAGTGGCGCTCGAGAGCGGGGCTAATTACGGTCCGGGTTACTACCCGGAGCTAACAGCAGGATTCCTAGCTTAATCGACGGATGGTCAATCCCGCGGAGCTTGGAAATCTCGCCCAAGAGGCGAGATTTCCACATCCTGTCTGGGGATTTGTATCGTTGGAGACCGCTTCAATATCGTAAAATAGCCCGAGCGTCAGAGCTTCCCACGGCTGCTGTAAGATATTTCACCGTTATTTCACCATCAACTCAAGGGGCATTCGTTCGCCAGCCGCCAACGCAGGCCGTACCAGTGTTTTCTCATTTTCTTCAGTGGTTTTCTAATTTGCTTTGGAACAGCCTCCTTCCAGCCACGGTGAAGGCCGACTTTCAAAGCGAGCTTTCCTATTGGCGTAAGTGGCACAAAATAGCGCGGTACGTCGAATCTTTGAAAACCATTGCTTCGTTTGAAGTCGCCAAGGCTGTCATCAAGCCAAAGCGCATAAACAAGGTATGGGAACCCTCTCTCCGCGCAGCGTTCCACTGCTTTGGCCAAAAGCGCATTATTTGGTGCTAGATCGCGATACGCAATTTTGGAAATAATTTGACCCAGAAATGCGTATCTACCCGCGTCCGCAAGGAAAATGAAGCCTATCAGATCTTCGGCCAGATATGCGCCAAAGATTTCTTCCCTGAACAAGAACCGGCTGAACTGGCGTTTTATGGTCTCGAAATCCTTTCCGTAGTGCAAAAAACGTCGTCCTCGCCGAATGGGAGTCTCATTGAAGATTGATGTCATTTCCCGAACAAACGTGTCATCAAAACTGGCCATCCTCACAGTAACGCCCTTTTTTTGAGCTTTCCGGACCTTGTTTCGGGCTTTTCGGTCAATTTGTTTCTCCCACCAAAAGGAGTAGCTCTTGATCGGAAGCGCGGCCATGGAATCGAGTTCCATCTGATACGCGTATTTGGGCTCTAGATCCGGCAAACGTTGCGAAAAGGTCAAGACATCCGGACCGTCTGTGGTTTGACGAAGGGTGTTAATGAGAATTTCCGGATCCTCTACATCCTCGCACCAGTCTTGTTCGAGCCTGGCAATCCGCGGCACTCTGCCCTCCATTATAATCCTTTTGCCATTAATTTCCATATTCCTGCCAACGGTCTGCACTCACGAATTGATGCCCCTTTACCTTAAAGATTTGGCGGACAGGGGAAGGATTCGAACCTCCGATACGACTTGCGTCGCATAGCAGCCCTTGCGAGCTGCCGCCTTAAGCCACTCAGCCACCTGTCCAAAAGAAGATTTAACACCGATAAGCCAACGTCTTCCAATCAATTTGAGATTCACGTCTGCCGCCCCGCAACGCACTTCGCAACTTTATTGAGACATGTCGGATCTTCTAAAGAAGTCCTCGAGCTCAAAGTCAAAATCTACGAGGCAATAGGTTGCTGGAACCCTGATAATCGACCGTTTGTCGGATTTGCACACAACGACGGCCTCATATAGGACCAACTCCCACGCAACCACTGCTCGAGCATCACTAGGCTAAACAGAAGCTTATGGTTATCTTGTCTGCCACATCGATGGTCGTTCAGAAGCTTTCGGACGGGTTCGGGTTTAAGCAATCCGAACATCAAAGAGCTTTCGTCTAGGAGCAGGTCCGAAAGCTGGCCCTGCGCCGAGGACCGTAACCATCCGTCCACCACATTGTCGGCAAAGCCACGCTTCTTACCTTTCAGGATGTGCGGCGGCAGGTAGCTCTGACAGACGCGCCGGTGGATCCATTTACGGGTCCCGCGGCGAATCTTGAAGCTTGCGCCCAGCCGCTGAACGTACTCTACCACAGTCCGGTCCAGGTAGGGCACGCGGATTTCGAGGCTGTGTGCCATGGAGAGTTTGTCCGCATACATGAGCAGTTCGTCCGGGAGGGATGACCGGATCTCAAGAAGCTGAAAGCCACCGAGCTCGTCGGTGTGTTCCATTTGCGGAACCAGCGCACGCCAGTAATCAACCAGTTCACGACCTTCTCCGTCGGGAAGTAAATCATCGTGAAAGAGTCCATCGATAGTTGTTGCCGGCGTTAGAGAAAAAACATGCTGATATCGCATCAGCCGATTCTCCAAGCCGAGCGAATAAGCGCCGCGTTTCAACGTTTCGTTGCGCGGCAACCGGTGAACAGCGAAACCGACGGCCGAGCGGAAACCGGTTGGCAGTCGGCGCCACAAGTTGCCGTAGCGAACGCCTACATGCCGGGTGTAACCGCCGAACAATTCGTCCGGACCCTGACCGATCAATGCAACCTTCACGTCCTGCCGCGCGCGCTGAGAGACGAAATACATGGGAACTATGGAAGAAGTTGCAATTGGTTCTTCCAGACATGCCACGATTTTTGGAAGCGATCGTTCGAATTCGGTCCGGTCGAGTTTTACGGGCACGTGATGGGCACCCAAGGCGGAGGCCGTCTTCTGCGCATCGACGAGTTCGTCGTCTGCGAAGCTTGCTCCATAACCCACCGTGTAGGCGGGCCAGGGGCCGCCTTGTTCGCTCATCAATGCCAGGAGAAGCCCGGAGTCGAGACCACCGCTGAGGAGTATCCCTACCGGCACGTCGCTAAGCAGATGTCGTCGAACAGCCTCGCGATACAATTGTAAAAGCTCATGAGTGGCCTCTTCATCCTCCTTGGGGCCCGAAAAAGGCAGCGGCATGTAATTGTACCAACGGTCTTCCCGGTACTGTCCATCTTCCACAATCAACATGGTGCCCGGGGCCAGTTTCCGGATTCCTTCGAAGATCGTCAAAGGAGAAGGTGTATAACGAAAGCGAAGGAACAGATTGAGTGCGACGGGATCAACGCTTTGCTTGGCGTTTTCCGTCACAGTTATCGCACGGATTTCCGATCCGAACGTCAGTTGGCCCTTGTTAATCTTATAGTAGACCAATTTGATTCCCATAGCGTCACGCGCGACGACGAGGCGCTCGTTAGGTACATCCCAAATGGCCAGCCCAAACATGCCATTGAGATGACTGAACACATCGGTGCCCCATTCTTTATAACCGTGGATGATTACCTCTGTGTCAGAATTGGTTCTGAACTCGTGACCTTTGCCTCGCAGTTCCGCTCGGAGTTCAATGTAATTATAGATCTCGCCGTTAAAGACTATCCAAACCGTTTCCTGGGCATCCGACATCGGTTGATGACCACCGCCAAGATCAATGATCGATAGTCGCCGGAATCCGAAACCTACCGGTCCTGCGATGAAAAAGCCTTCGTCATCTGGTCCACGATGCGCGATGGAACGGGCCATCCGTACAATCGGGTCGCGTTCCACCGGTTCGCGTCGCTCGAAGTTAAACTGGCCTGCGATACCGCACATATTATTCAGAGGTCAGAGATCGGAGTTCAGAGATCAGAGCTAGGTCTCAGGATGAAAGAAGACCGATCATTAATCATGCTTCCAAGCATTGCTCCAATTTCATTACACCTTGCAATGAAGATTGCATGATCGTCTTTCAACAAATATCGGCTGTCATGAGCAAAATTGAGCCAAGTATCTGTCTCGCTGTTTTCTCCATCTGCATCCGTCAATTTGCTCACAAAATGTGCCTCGTACCTACGCTTTGACCATGCTTCTCGTAGATTTGTACAAACAGACCGTGAGGACCGCCGGATTTGATCGGTAAGTGAGTACCTTTCCTCGGCGGGAAAGTCTTTACTTACTTCGAAAATCTCCATCGCAAGTGCGTATGCTTTCTGATAAACGATCAGATCTTTCGCTGATTTGATCTGCATTGTTACTTCTGGATGAATTCCGCTATCTGATTTGCAGGAGCTGCTTTCTGATCGCTGACATCTGATCTCTGATCTCTTTGCGTTCGCGCTTTTATCGACTCAAAGAGATAAAACGCGAGGCTCCTGAACATCTGCGACTGTCCCCAGCGATGCATGGGAACGTTGTCCCAACTAATGTATAGCTTCCGAGAGCGAAAGGAGCCATCCCGCTTGATCCAGTCCTTTAGAACTCCTCCAACTACAGTCTCTAGTGTCGCGTTCAATTGGGGAAATCGGTTGCGAAGCAACAAGCATAAGTTGATGCACTCGGCGCAATCATACAGTTCGCGTTTGTAAACCGTCAGCCGCGGAGCCTTGGAAAACGGTTTGGGGAGCCCGTCCTCGGCAAAGAGATTGTTCAGATAATAATTAACGCCTTTTACAAGCGCTTCTTCGCAAGCCTCGTCCCCGGTGAGGGATTGAATCTTGGTCAGGGCTTTCATCACAAAGCAAGTGTGGAAATGGTCTACAAAATCGCGGACTCCATCCACCGCATAATACCAGGAACCGTCGGGGTTCTGATTCTCTAGAACAAAATTCAAATTCCGCTTGGCAACTTTCCAGTAGTCGTCATTGGAGAAAACGCGGGAAGCACTGGTTAGGACAAAGGCACGGTAAGCGGCGGCGTTGATGACTCCGCCCTCACCGAAGGGACTGTAGGAGCAACTGCTGGCAGCTTCCGACGTTCTGAAATCCTTAATATCAAAACGCGCGTGTCGCGCAATTGATTCTAGAATCGCCTTCCATTCCTCCCGCGGCTCGAGCTGAAAAACCTGAAAGAACGCTTCATAGACATAGGGCGTTGTTGTGATCAGTGGAGTCTGTTCTTTCGCGATGCCGCCGTGCCAAACCCAGTTGAAAGGATAACCCCAGCAATATTCCTTGAAATCGCGGCACCGCGACTTTTTGAGCTCGGTTAGGAAATGGACCGCGTTTTCCAGTTGCGACAAATCTCCGGTTGCCTCGTAGAGGAATGCGAACCCCATTGCGTAGTGGGCGTCTGCGATCGGGAAACGAATGGGATGATGGAATAACCGCCGTGCCCCAGGCAGAAATGCTTCACAAAAGATCATGGGCGCGACCGCCGCCGTCCCCAAAAGCCGGTTCCGATAGTAAAGTGATTTGGCACGACCGCCCACAGGACCGGCGAAGAAGCTCTGGTGGTCCCAAGACGTTTCACCGTAGGCATCCAGCCATTTCGTAAACTCAGCCAATACTTTCGCTACGTGATCTGGTGTGTACATTCCTTAGGGGGCTAGAAGTCAGAGATCAGCGGTCAGAGATTAGAAATCCAGGCAGCTTCGACGTATGTCCAAACAGACCCGACAGGCGCAGCTTGCTTTTCACGATATAATTGTCACGTACCTCACAGAGGTATCGCCTTAGCATTGTCTTTGTCCTGTAGGATAGTGTGTCCGCATGGCGCCCGTTTCCAGCCAGATCACGAAATCCCATGCTAATCGTCGTGTTTTCACCGGGATTGAGTTCTATTTCGACCGCGACCCGGCCGTCGGTCGGGCTCCAAGGAACATTCCGGGAGCCGGCGCGAATTTCTTTGACACTGGACGGCTCCGATTCGCGTCTTCGGATCAAATACCGCTTCCGCAGGCGGGACTGGTTCTCGAGTTGCAACTGGGTTGCGTACATCTCCACCTCCATCATGCCCGGTGAGAGTTCCCTTTGCCGGCAGCTTCGCCTTACAACTTCGCCCAGGCTGCACCAAGTCAGGCGACATTTCAGAGCATTCAGCCGGTCAACAAAATCAACGAGACGCTTGCAATGATCACTGCAATAATCATGATGAATTATGATTATAACGGGTTTGCCCAACAAAGCATCGAACGCAAAGTTTTCGACTCCCTCCCAGGGGTATCTACGGGTAAAAAGCGGAAAGTTGCTGTATCGCATGACGGCGATGTCCCATACATCCGAAATGGTAATCGCACACGGATGAGGGTCGGCACAAACAACATCATTATTGACTGCGGCGATGAGATCGGTGTGCTTTAACACACTCATGGCAGCTGCTGAAAAAATACCTTGGGGGAACACCATAACTCGATCATGGCGGATTCCGGTAATAGATTCATGACGATTCATTCGCTCGAGCGCTTGTTGGGCCTTCCAGTAAAGGCGCTGCCGGTCAAAGCCGCCAAACTCTGCCCGGCTATGATCGCAGCCGTGAACCGAAAGCGAGTAACGCTCGGGGTTTTCTCTGAACAGCTGAACAACTTTGGGAGCACTTCTCCGCCAGTTCCATGGGATGAATGCGATGTTGGTACTAAACTTGTGTCGCTTCATGAGCGATAGAAGTTCCTGAAAGTTCACAAATCCGTGCGTAGACTTCAACACAGGATCATCGATCACCAAACAAGCGTTTGTTTCCGGAGCACTCCAACAGGCCCCTGCAAAAGCCCATTTAATGTAGAGCACCACAGGCACTGCGGATAGAAAATGATCTCGCACGTCAAAATTCTGTGTCGTTAATTTGGCATCGATATCGATGATGTTTCTGGAAGTTGAGAGAAAAACTGGCACCTTGTTATATTCGAACCTCAAGAAAGCCGCGCCTTGATCGGACGAAATGATGTTAAGCACGCCCTTGTTACTCGTGCTCAATAACAGGTCAGCCTTAGCATCTTCATTGGAGGCAGCAACTCGTAAGCCCGCCATCACGCTACAGAACTCGTTGAACTTCTCAGAAACAGCAAAATCTCCGACACCGCGACTCGGCTTGCCAGCTGCGGTTGCATCCTCTCCAGTAAGTACTCCTACCAAGTTTCGCAGAACCGCAGGAGCATCGCCCGCATGGACGAAAACCGAATGCACACGTTCCCGCCAGCGCGGCATCCCCGGCCCATTCGGCTTCAAATGCTCTGCTAAACCCAGGAGTGTATCGCACGAGCAAAATATCCTGATGCGCGCCGAGCTTTCGCGGTTGACACTATTGCAACTTAGAAACCCCGCTACCGTCATGGCATGCCAGGAAACGCCAAAGAAATCGAGCACCTTAGCCAGGTTGCCGCTTTCAGAAGAGAACCCCTCGCGGGTCAGTAACAATGCTTCCTCTTTCACAGCGAGAGTCTTTTCACACAGACATCCACTAAGGACAGCCGTATGCTGGCGTTATCGAGGCTTTCTGCATACGACCAGCGACCTCATAGCCCGTGACTTCGCAACTACATTCAGCAGCGGCGATATTCCGCTGAGAAGGCGGCACAGCGCTTTTCCTGAAGAATGAGGAACCCAGCAAAAGTGCTCTTTTCGTAATACCTCGAAACCCGCATAGAAAAATGGAGCCGCGTATTCCTCTAATGAAGGGACATAGCACTGTTTCTCCTTCTGCCTACGAAATCGATTCTTCAAATCACTTCGGAAAAAGGGAAAGCGTTTGTTCATGTCAATGACAACGCACACCCCTCCGGGCACAAGCAACCTAAAAATGTTTCGAGCACAATCCAGTTCCCTGTTTACCGCATAGCAATATCGGAGGGTGTTTACCCCGAGACTGAAATGAAACGAATTCTCTAATTCAGTCCTCTCTTTGCCGAGCGCAGAGGACAGGTTCTCGATTAGAGTCTCATTTTTGGCAACAGAGAACTGTAGTTTGCTCCAATCCTCCAGTCGCAGATAGTTTCTCGCCTCCTGCACGGCCGCTTCGATGAGCACCGGGGAGAAGTCGGTGCCGATAGCGCTATCAAGGCTAATGCCTTCCCGCCTCAACAGAGAAATCATGTGGATGAGATTCATGCCTGCTCCGCAACCAAATTCCAGCATGCGAATGCCGCGCTCCCTAGTTTGCTGAGGCAATAAATCGAGCGCTCTCAAGTACACCGATTGGTAATCGTTGTCGAGGAGATAACTAATCCCAAATCCTGCCGTAGCTTTGGTGAATTTCGCAACCGCCTCCTGCGACGTGTACTGGCGGAAAAACATCTCCACCTGTTGATCTTCAGCCTCTGTGCTCCCGCCTGGCCCGCTCCTACCCCGTCGGCCTTCCAGGCCAGAGGATAGACGCCCTCTCGCCCAGCCTGAGGCCAGGCCCGAGGCCGCCTCCTCTGCCTGCCACGCCATAGTCCCGCAATTGTGGGACGTAGGCGGGTCCTCTGTGCTCTGCCTCCTCATTTCTCCTCTGTCCTTAGATTACTTGCACTCCCTCAACAAGTGGAAACTGTCCACCTTTTTGAATTTCAAAAGAGCTTTCACAATCGTGCTGAGCTTTTTCAGTTGCTCCTCGCGGTGAAACCGCATCAATTCACGGGAAACAGGCCGTTCCACTTGCCGAATAGCGGCCCAACAGTAACCTGACAACATCGCCAGGCGCTCCGTCGGTTGCTTTGTGGCCCGGTAAGCGACGCGAAATAGCTGCCATATAAGTGAACCCGCCTAATATAGTCATTTTCTCCGTACGAAAAGCTTGCTGCCCAGCTACTCTTTCCCGCTGTGCCAAGCGTCCGGTAATGATGAAACCGTTTCTGAGGAAAGGACCTTGTCCGCCAACCCTTGAAGCGAGCTGTTCGCACGGCGTTCCAATCGATGCCGCCCCATTTAATTGGCGTTATCCGCCAACCTCTTCAAAGCATTTCCGCCGGAATAGCTGGCACGCTCCGAAGACATCGCTGTCATGGTAGAAGCTATCTTTCATGCATCATAGGTTGCTTCTCGCATAGCGGTGCCAGCGACCCCTAACCGTGGAAATTCCGCGAATTTGCCCAACAGAAACTCAAAATAATCACGCTCAAAGGAAATGTCAGCGTCCAGGTTCACGATCACGTCAAAGTCAAAGGATCGGACCCGTTCGAACCCAGCATTGATGGCGTGAGCTTTCCCGGCAAAATTGCGACCCTGACGTTCCCGGCGCTGGACCAGTTCGATCCACTGAAATTGTTTGGCATAACCTTGGACGATTTCCGCCGTGCGGTCCGTTGAACCGTTCCACGATGACCCAGCGTTCCGGCAACAGCGTCTGCGCTGCCATGAAGGCAAGGGTCTTTTCAATGAAAGCTTCTTCGTTACGCGCTGCCGTAATCAGGACGTATTTCATAATTCAGAGAGCAGAGGGCGCTCGCACAGCGACTTTGTCCGTTGGCGAAGAGGGCAGAGGACGGGTTGAGCGTTGAAGCGTTGTCGTTAGACTGTGATAATAGGCAACGCTTTTCCTCCGCCGACGATCACGGCTTATGCATAACAAATCGGAACAATATCGATATGCTTCTCACCTGGCATGGATGGCCGCAACGGACACTCCTCGTTGGGCCACATGCTTCTATCTTCATAAATGAAGAGTTGGTATTTATACGGCAACGAGTCTGAAGAGATTCTTTCCACCTTGGAAAAATATCTTTCATACCGCTCAAAATAGTCCATCCCAGATGCCCGCACATGGTAGGACTCATTCGGATTCGGCTCTGAATACTCAATCGTCTTTTCGCACACCACTGACACAGGAAGAATTGCTATGCCGCTTGGTTTCAAAATCCTCCGGATTTCCTTTATTGCCTTGCTGTCATCGGGGATGTAGTCCAGGACAATTGAAGCTAAGATAAAATCATAGCTCGCATCATTAAATGGAAGACTTCGCATATCAACATTGTAGTCGACATCCTTCATGTGTAAGTCGGCGGTCTCATATTCTCCAAATTGCGCGCACAAAAACGGGCGAAAAAATGGTTCTGGAGCAAAGTGAAGCATTTTCATCTTAGAAGTATCTCTTTCCTGCAAGACAGCCCGCATGACCAAATATTGCAACCGGTGCCTTTCGAAAGCGCCACACTTTGGGCATTTCGCGTGTTTCCTGAGACCCGTTGTAGCATTCAAACCCATGAAGGGACCGCTGTACTCACAAATTGGGCATTCAAACCTCTCTTTGTCAGAATGGCAGGTCCTCAGTTTGAAGAGAATGAACTTAGCCCTGTCTCTTAGAATCCGAGCGTAGTGCTTGAGGGTCATCGCTGGGGCATTCTCCGCGCCGCGCCGGCCGTTAGCATTGTGCTTCCGTTCCGTTAAGATACGAAAGTTGTCGACCTTCTTGAATCTTAAGGCCGGCCAAAATCGTTCTCAGTTTCTTAATTTGTTCGCGCCGGTGAGAGCGGATCATTTCAGGAGAGAGACAGGACGTAGCGTTGAAGCGTTAAAAAGTTGAAGCAGACTGCGCTCGAATGTCCATCTGCTCAGAAATCATCGGAGTTAGCGGCTTCCCAGTTTTAGGCGGGTATATTTGAGCAAAGACTTCGTCCATGATTCGGGCTGTTAACAGTATCTCGCGGTATGGAATTGGAAGTGGATCACCCCGACGAATGCTGCTGTAAAAGCACTCAATCAGTTCCTTCATTCCGAAATCCTGATAAAGGCGGCGGCGTAAGAAGTTGCTTACATTATGCCGAGCGTTGCGAAAATGTTCCCGGGCATTTTTCAATGGTGGAACAAAATAGGTGAGATAGCTCTTATAGGGGCGGTTTCGCTTCCGAAGAAGACTCCCGGTAATAATATCCGCGCTGAGTGAGCCTGCTCGACCGTAAAGGTGCAACTGGTTAAGCCCTTTGACCTGAGTTGAAAAACAGAAGAACGCTGTCGTGTCGCTCTTATCCCGGATCAGGACCCTTAACTCATCCAAAACGTCCCCTGCGCCGAGGCTTCGGAGTTGTTCGCTTCGATGTGCCGTGGCGACGATTTCTACCAGCTCGTCATCAAGAAATTCGGTCAGCTTAGCGATCCCGTGGCTAATGATGTTCTGAAACAATTGGCCCGGCAACTGGCGCACCCAATGGGTGTGGTTGCCCAAAAATGCGCTCGCATACCTTAAATCTCCTAAATCATACGACCAGTAGCTCTCCAGATGGACAGGTTTTCCGCCAAGAAAACCTTTATTCACAAGCCGCCGCATTTCCAGCATCTCGAGTGTGAACTGATAGTTATGGCCGACTGTTATTTTTAAGCCCTGATCTTCGGCCAGATCGATCAACGATTCCGCGTCGCTGGCCGTTGTCGTGAACGGTTTTTCAACATAAACATGGCTGCCAGACTCGAGACATTGTCTAGCAAGCGAGTAATGGCTTTGCGGCGACGTGGTAACGTGAACGACGGCAGGAGACGTCGATTGCAACATCTCCTGTAAATCGGAAAAACATGCCGAAATCCCAAAGCGTTCGCCGAGCTGTTTAGCCATGAGTAATTCTCGATCACAAAGAGCGACAATCTCACAATCGCGGACGCGGTGGATCGCGTCCACATGCTGGTCGGCGACTTTTCCGCAACCGACTATGGCGACGCGAAGCATCTCTTGTTTGGAGCTCAGAGGTCAGAAATCAGCGATCAGAGATCAGATGATTTCAAAATAAAAGATGTCGGCGCATTGATCATGCTCCCAAGCATTGCTCCGACTTCACGGCACTTTTCAGTCAACATCGCATGATCAGATTTCGACAAATACTCGCAGTCGCAGGCGAAATCGAGCCAGGTTTCAGTTTCACCATTTTCGCCATCCGCGTCCGTCAGCTTACTCACAAAGTGGGCTTCGTATCTCCGCTTCGCCCATGCCTCCCGAATATTTGTACAAACGGAGCGAGACGAGCGCCGCATTTGATCGATAAGTGAGTACTTTTCCTCCGCAGGAAAGCCCTTACTCGCATCGAAAATCTCCATCGCAAGCGCGTACGCTTTCTGATATACAGTTAGATCTTTCGCTGATTTGATCTGCACAGCTACCTGTTAACTCTGGCTTCCGACATCTGACTTCTGATATCTGCCTTCTGGCCGTTGTCATCGCCGTCGCAATCAAATTGAGCCAGAAACGCCTCCATCGCCTCTCCCATCGGGACCCTCGGCTTCCAGTCCAGCTGATCTTTGAGCTTCTGGTTGGAGTAGCGATTTCCCTTCCACTCGGCGGCACAGCGGCGACCATTGAAGGCAGGGGGAAGCTGATTCTTGGACCATTTTGAATATTTCTCCCATAGAGAACACAGGCCGTACCCGGCGAAGTAAGGAATCCTGATTGATCGGAAAGATCTCACCTTTTTCTTGTAGGCTTTTAGGAATTGCCGGCCCGTCAGTAGTTCGTCATCTACAATGTTGAAAATCTCACCATTAACATTGGCCTTGAGACCAGCCAGGAGGATAGCTTCAGCACAGTTATCAACAAAGGTTAGTGGCAGGAAATTTGAGCCGTTTACCTGGATAAAGAATCCAAACGTGCCAATGCCAACGCGGCCACTCAACTCTGACCTGCCGGGTCCGAACACGTAGCCGGGGCGGACGATCACATAGGGGAGCTTATATTTCCTGCCGTACTCTTTGACTAGTTCCTCCTGCTTAAGCTTGCCAAAGCCATAGGCGTCAAACCGTTCCTGCGGGGCATCTTCTAAAGGACAACTTTCATCAAGCAGATCGCCGCGTTTCAAACTTAAGGTCGAATACACAGCAAAGGAACTGACATTCACAAAGCGCTTGGGCCGGCCATACCGGAGAAATGCGTCCATGAGGTTGCGACTGGTCAGCGCCGAATTCATAAACGCGCCTGCGAACGACTTTTCCATGCCGGCCGCGAGATGGTAGATGATCGAAGCCCCTTCAGCTGCATTTCTACAATCATCGCGTGAGAGCAGATCGCCTGTAACGAGCTCAACATTCTTGCCAGCATCGAACTTACCAAGCACGTCTTGGAGACGGCCAAGATGACTGGAGGGCCGAACGAAACAGCGGAGATTGGCAACGCCGCATTCCAAAAGCTTCTCTACCACCTTTGAGCCGATAAAACCGTTGGATCCTGTGACCAGGATGCGATCACCAGCCAAGGCCATATATTCAGAACTCATGCCTTTAGCCGACGTCAGCCTTTAGGTTTTTGCGGATGCTCCTGCAACCGCGCCGACCTTGAATCGTTCGTCGATGGATATTGGTCGCCTGCTTTCCAAATGGCTGCGCCTCCTGAATCCTTGTAACAGATTACTGTAAAGGCAAGATTTCCCATGTGTTCGATATTTTTAGGGCAATATCCGTGCCAAAGACGACGTCCGCGTTAGGGTTCTCCTGTCGCATACGCCAATTCGCTGCTTACTTCTGATCTCGCAGCCCCGACAGATGGTTGCACAGTCGCGAGGTGAGTTCGTGGGTACTCCATAGCAATGATATAGAAAACAAACCAGAGAGGACCGGTCGTTCCGAAGGTTCGTTCCGTCCAGGCGTGCAGTATTACTGCCGCCAGGGAGGCCAATCGATATCGCCCCCATTCAAAATTTCGAAAAAGCTCAAGGCGTATTTTCCAGAATGTCGCAATAAGCAGTCCAATTAGAATGGATAGCCCAATTAACCCCAAGTCTAAATAGACGTCCAAATAGCCATTATGAGACCCACCGGGGCTCCAGTTCTTGTAAAGCTCTGCTATCCGGGTTCGCCTCTCTCCCAACCAGAAGCTTTCAAATCCTGCCCCAAAAATCGGATTGGACTGAAATTTTAGGCAGTTTGCCCAGAGCTCTGTTCTGCCAGTCAGAGTCGAGCCCCTACCCAGAGCCTCGGACAAACGCCCTGAAATCCCAAATGCCAGTTCTGCTGCGGTTATGAGAACTAGTGCTGCTAACATGTACGTTCCAATAAAATTTTTTGTAGAACGGATGCCAACAAACACGACTATCAATATCGCTACAAATAGAGATATGGTAGATGTGGCACTGTGCGCCACTCTCAAAAGCAACAAGATACCGATCAAGAACCCGGCGACCAATCGAAGCTCGTCTCTTCTCCGAGTGTTCCGTTCGGTTCGCCAGGTTTGCAGCAAATACCAAAAGAAAAAGAGACCCAGGATCAGACAATCTGCACCCAACATGTTTTTGCCAACGGCGATGCCCTTGTTCGTTAACGTGCCCCACTCGTCGTAACCGACTCCCAATTGAGGATAGTATTTGATCCAGAGAATAGAAACCGGGACGACCACATAGGCGCATCGCTTCATCAACCGTCTCAGCGCTTCTGCGAGATCCGGTTCCGTAAGGACGATCAGCGCCATGATCGGATGACCAAGAATTTTGGTCCACCGCTTGAATGAAATGAAAGGATAATCGGACCAAACAATAGAAATGAAACAGTAGAGAAAAAAAGCGATGATCCAACCGTTGTTCAGAACAATTTCTGAAAGATGGACTTGCCTCTTGGTAAGGACACAAAAGCCCGCTGCAGCCAGGGCTAAGTAACAACAGGCATCCAGCGGACTCCCCTCTTCCGCTGAAGCGGCGCCGCTCACGGGTAAGCCGAAGATGTTGAGCCACTCGGAAACGGGTCTTGAGCAAGCGAGAACCAGCCAAAGAACGGGAAGCCAAAGCGCGCCGCTGACATTAGGCTTCTCCCGAACGTCTCGCCGGAAAAGGTAGACAATTAAGCCAAGTGTGAGAAAAAGGGCAAGACGTGGCGGCAGATGAAGGCCGAACAAGCTGGCAATCTGGGTTGCGACTAGATTCACAGATTACGAATTCTTGAATTGCCTCAGGACTACGATTGGCCGAAACCCAGCAATAAAGCGAAGAGCGAGATCAAACCAGCGCATAAGAGCCAACCTCGAGGCGCCGTAACAACTCGGAACATTCATCGCTCATAAGATAGTCCGCTTCCTGTGGAATGATTGGGTGTGTCATGAGTTCCACATTGCTTGACTTCGCCAAGGCCGCGACTCGACCCAGTTTTTTTTCCTGAATGCACTGAGTCAGGTCGAGAAAATAATCCGTGAGATGATATCGACAAGCTAGCCAGTGATCGACTAGCGCTCGGTAGGTTCGGTTCAACATGCTTTTTTCGCCAGGCCAGAAAGAAAAGTTTCGGCGCAACTTCATGCCAATGGGAATCAGTTTGCTCAGGAGGAGATTAGCACAAAGATGCATGTGATGATGTCCGTCGATGTGCGACGGCGATTTCTCAAACAACCGTACGAACTCCTCAATCTGTGCATGGTAGCAATAGGCGAAGGCTTTTCGAAGAAACGGGTTATATAAAAGATGGGCATATTTCCCGCGCTTCAAAAATCTGATTATCCGTCCATGGTGCTCTTTAAGTGTTTCCGAACAGCTCTTGTCCGTGAATTCTTCAGAAAAATTAAGATGCAGCCCGACATCATCTAAGTCGTAGTCTTTTGTTAGCCTCGCCGCTCGCTTGGAATCCAGCATGAAAACCATGGCACTGACAGATGTGATCCTCCTTTCTCTAAAACATTTGAGAGCAGCATCCGTTTCCGCCACGGACCGGCCCCAGTCGTCCGCGTTAATGATCAGCATTGAAGGGAGAAGTCAGACATCGAAAGACAAATGACCGAGGACAGCCGCGGGTTGATAGCCGTTGAATCGCAAAATGGCTGATCGGCTAAAGTCGCCGAAGCAGCCGCGCGGGGTTACCTACGTAGACGCCCGCTTCAGTGATATCTTTGGTTACGACCGCGCCGGCGCCGATGACCGCGCCATCGCAGATCCTGACTGGGAGGATGGTAGCGTTTGTCCCGATGCTCACGCGATTGCCAAGTTTGGTTTGGCGCCAGAGGCCCCGTTCCGTTGCCGGTCCCCCGGTAACGAAGGGATCGTTGATAAACATCGCCCCATGAGAAATGAAGCAATCATCCCCGATGGTGACCAGCTCACAGATGAAGGAGTGCGACTGAACACGGCAGCGCTTACCTATCTTCGCTGCTTTTTGTATCTCGACAAACGGCCCGATGAAGCTGCCATCTCCAATCGCGCAACCATAGAGATTGACCGGTTGTACGACGATGACGTCCTTACCAAACTCAACGTCGACAACTCCTGAGTAGCGAGTTTCTGGCTTCGTCACAACCGGTTCTCAATCGCCGGGGTTGGAAAAGGCGGTACGCTAACAACGAACACGGCGATCCTTATCCAATAGATGCCGGGTCAGTCAGAAACCGGTCGCCGGAAGTCCCGATGATCGTAAATCGAAGATGATAAAAATCCTGGATCGCCGTGCTTTCGCGCATAAACTCGGGATTCATGCAAATGCCGAAATCCTTTCCCTCCTTTTTACCAGATTTTTGTTCCAGCAAGGGCCGCGCCACATTGTCCAGTTTCATTCACAGGACTCGTCTGGGGAGCGTTGAGCTAAATCGGGAAGAACCTTGAAACTATCCACACGCTTGAACGTCAACAGGGATTTCAATATGATCCCCAGCTTGCGCATCTGTTCCCTGCGGTGGAAGGCCATGAGTTCATTCGAAACAGACCTATCGATCCCTCGCAGCATCGCCCATCCATAACCCAAACCCAGCGAGAGGCCTCCCAGAAGATAGGGCCGCTTGGTCATTCGATAGGCAACTCGAAAAAGTTCCCAGAGAGGATGTCCACCGAGGTAGTAGTCTCTCTTTCCGTAGTCGAACAGGGCGGCAAGGGCACCGCGGGCCGCAGTTCCCAGATGCCTGTGGTGAAAGAAGGACTTCTCCCGAAAGGACTTGGTCTTCCAGCCCATCATGCGTGCGGTTGTAACCGCGACCCAATCTACTCCTCCAGCCTTGTTCGGTTTGAACCCGCCGATCTCCTCAAAGCAGCGCTTCCGAAACAACTGGCAGCCGCCGGCAACATGATAGTGCCCTTCGAAACTATGACGGTCGGAGCTGTAGCCTTCCTCGACGAAGATGGACCCCGCGACTCCGAGGTTCTCGTCTTCCGTGAATTTTCTAAGAAGGAACTCCAAATAGTCTGCCTCAAAGGAAATATCCGCATCGAGATTGCCCACAATCTCATACCCCAGTCCTCTGACGCTTTCGTAGCCGGCGTTGAACGCGTGCACTTTACCCGCGAAGTTCCGGTCCTGCCGCGCCGATCTTTGGACCATTTCTATCCACGGATATTTTGGAAGGTAAGGGCCCACGATCGCGGCAGTCGAGTCGGTCGATCCATCGTCCACAATCACCCACCTCATCGGCAAGATTGTTTGGCTGATCACGGATTCGATGGACTTCTTGATTAACGCCTCCTCATTGTGAGCAGGGGTGATGAGCACGAAGGGGGGGAGGAGGCCGCGGTCTTGCCCGTTCATTCGCACGCTGGAATTGCCTTTGATATCAACGTTGCTCATCATTCCGTAATCTCCAAGGCTTGCTAGCGACCCGCATGTGTGGCCGCTGAGTCGCCTAAAAGCTCCGCATAGAAACCAAGAAACCTCTCCTTCTCCGCTTGCCAGGAAAGGCGTGCCAGAGATTTCCGGGATTCGGCCAAGCGTTTGAATACTTCGGCGGGATTGTGCCAAACGAGCCGAATGGCCTCCGCAAGTGAAGCTTCATTTCCCGGTTCAAAGTAAAACAGACAATCCTCCGGCAAGTACTTACGGATTGTGCAGGTCCGGGGCGACACCACGGGAAGTCCCTGGGTGAGGTACTCGACGATCTTGGTGGAAAAATACAAATCACCGAAAATGCCGGCTCGATGACATGAGATACCCACGTCTGCCTTTCTCATCTCGTCGGCCACTTGTTCGATAGGGACCCGTCCGACCAGTTCGATTGAGTCCCTGACCCCCAATTGGGAGGCCAAGTCGAGGACCTCGCCGAGTTTGTTGCCGTCCCCCATGATTTTGAGCCGAATCGGCACTTCACCGTTCAGCCTTGCCATGGCTTTGACGGCCAGGCCCAGATCGTAGTGCTCGGTGATCGTCCCGCAGTAGAGGAGCACGAGGCGATTCTGCCTCTGTGGCCACGACTCTGGGATATCGCACACTTGAAAGTGACTCAGATCCGGAAAGTTGTGGACGATGAAGATTTTGTCGTCGGCCACGCCCTTAGAGCGAAGGTTTTCTCGCATGGTCTCATTAACGGACACGACGCGGTCGGCCAGCCAGCAACTGACCATCTCTTGCAGAGCCAGGAGCCTCACAACCAAGCTGCGCTTCTCCTGATGCCAACTCATGTAGAGCTCTGGCATTGGATCATGGACGTCCAACACCAGCTTGCTTCCGCTCAACCCAGGAATGATACCGGCCAGAACGAGAATGTCGGGCATGTTGTGAACGTGAACCACATCCAGCCGGCTACGGAAGTGCAGTTGAGCGAGTTTCAGACAGCCCAGCAAGCCAGTCATGAAATACTCAAAAAGATATCTCAGGAAGTTCCCCCGCTTCCGGCGGATGTGGAGGCGGTGGATGTGAACGCCGTTGTGAATAGCTTCGCGGGGTTCCCTGCCCCCTCTCACTTCCTCGGTCAGGGAAACGACGTGGACTTCAACGCCGTTGCCCGCCAGGGCCTCCGCCTGTCGCCGGATCCGGGCATCCGTTAGGTAGCAGGTGTGGGCAAGCATCGCCACTCGTGCTGAATTTCTATCGGGCATATCGCCTCATCAACCCATCAACGATTTTCGCGTGGGCGGCTCCGTCTCCAAACAACTCCTGGTGCGGCCCGGTGGGTTCAAAGGTCTTGATCAGGTCAGCGATGCACCCGGGGTCAGGTCCAGTCAAGACCTTCCATCCAGCTTGCGAAATCTCCGGAAACCACGAGAGTTCGATCAGTACGACACAAGGTTTCTTCAGAAGGTACGCCTCCCGGCGCACTCCCCCGGAATCCGTGAGAATCTTGTCTGCCCCCGCAATCAATCGGAGAAAATCCACGTACCCCATCGGTTTGCAAAGTTCGATTTGCGAACCTCGAAGCATCTCCAGGACTCCGAAATCCTTCATGCTTTGCAAGGTCCTTGGGTGGGCGGGAAAGATGATTCGCCGCCCGGCTTGAATTAGTCCGGAAAATATCGCACGGAGTCGCGCTCCATCGGCAACGTTCTCCTGACGGTGCAGCGTCAGAGCGAGATAATCTCCGCGCGACACCTTGATGCCGTATTTTTTCAACGTCATCAGAAGCGCGTCTTTCATCAGGTCTCCGGTGAACTCGATGCGCTCCGGATTGTAGCCCTCTTTGTGCAGGTTATTGACGTCCGTCTTGGTGCAGCAGAAAATGACGTCGGCGAGTACATCCGACACGCGTCGGTTGATCTCCTCGGGATTGAGCCGATCCACGGCCCGAATTCCCCCTTCCACATGCGCAAACGGGATGCCCAGCTTGCTTGCGGCAATCGCTGCGGACAGCGTGGAGTTGACGTCCCCATAACTCAGCACGCAGTCGGGCTTCTCGGCGCGAAAAACAGGGGCAAGCTCAAGAATGGTTTGCGCGGAAAAATCCACGCCATTGGTGTTGGCAATGTGAAGGTGATAATCCGGAGCAGGAAGTTCAAAGCATTCAAAGAAGGCCTGCGACATCTCGTAGTCATGGTGTTGGCCGGTGTGGATCAAAACCTCCCGAATTCCTCTGCGCCGGAGCTCCTGGTTCACCAAATACTCTTTGATAAAGTTAGGTCTGGTTCCCACGACCGAACAGATTTTCATCAGTGACTCTCGATATTCCCGAAATGAAGGCGCTTGAAAACCTGACCTGGAGGTTTTCTTGGTTCGGCCAATTTTATCGCTGATCCTAAAGGGCAACGAGGGCGTCAATCCGCTCGTTTAGGCTGATGTCCACGTAGCCGGTCGGTTGGTTGTCTGCACATTCAGCGAACTGCTTTGAACCCCGTGGCTTGTGGATCCTCAACCGCAGGCCTGCCAGCTTGTCGCCACCGGAGGTGGATACCTTGACGTGCAGAGCGCCCGAATCAAACTGAACTTCTTCGAAAACTGCGGAGCGACGTTTTCGAAACCACGAAACCGCCTGGGTGGCCGTGGCAAACCAGGCGCCTCTGGTCTCCAAGTCGTTAAGCAACTCCAGGTAGAAGTCGTCCCACAGTCTCTCGGGAGCGATACTCCGATCGTGCCAGTTGATTGTGACAGCGCCGCCCAGCCGAGCAGCGTTGTCCAGAATGGAGGAGACGCGCTTCCGGGCCTCTCGTGGGGAAAGGTCCAACCGGTTGGGGTAAAACAGTGCGGTGTCCATTACGTGAAGCGGAAGTTCGAGTATTCGACTCGCCTGTAACGGCTTGTACACTTGGCTGGTACCTCCACGATACCCAATCGCGTCATTGTAGCCCACGGTGGAATCGTAGGGGAACCCGCCATCTTCGAGGATGACTGGGGAGTCTTCACTCCAATAGAGCCAGTGCATTCTCACGCCGGCGGTTTCGTTTCCTGAGAATTTCGTGATCCGCTTGGCTTCCTCACGCCCCCTTGAACTATCCAACCAAGCATCAATCCCATGGAGCCCGATTTCGCAGCCTGCGGACGTCAAGCGAGGGATCTTACTCGCGATGTGAGAGGCATCGTAGCGTGAGGCCCGGGCCCAGGGTGCTCGACCTTCCGAGGAGCGTCCGGGATCGCCTTCAAAGGGAAGCACGAAAAACGTGGAAGGATTCCCCTTTTCGATTTCCACGTAACGATCAAACTGTAACCAGATGTCCTTGGCGATGCCGAAATAAATGAAAGGCAGCTTTGCCGCTGCGGCCCAGTTCGTAAACATCTTGCGCCAGGGGAGCCGTCCACGCACCACATTGAAGAGTGAGCCTAGGGTCGCCCGGTACAGAAATCCGAACATCGTGTGGTCGAATTTGTGCCGGCGAATGGACGCATGATCCACATCGTGTGTGAGGCACACAATGAAGGGGTACCCGTCGGGCATAGGTGGAATCTCCACCAGCGGGATTCCACACCCCACGATCAGGTCCCGCAGGAATGCGATATGCAACTCCAGTGTGGGGGTGCCAGCGTTCGCGGACGGCTGTCCCCGTGTGAGCAGACACTGAACCTCGCGGAATAGGTCATAACCCACGCGTGCGAACAGCTGGTCTTCCAAGCGGTCGACGAATCCGACCGTTTTCCCGGGGTCTTCGCTGGACAAGACCTTCGTGCCCCGGTGGAGAAACGTGGCGTGACACCCGTAGAGGGGCAGCGAACCCGCGGACAAGGAGAGGTTTGTTTCATGGTCGTGGAAGCAGGTCTCGATTTTCAGCCTGACGTCAAACTCCGTTTCTTCGCTGGCATACAGGATCAAGAGTCTGGTGGAAGAGGGCTCAGGTTTCGCATCGCCTGTGCAGAGCACGACTTGATACTGCCTCTCGTTGCGATAAAACTCCCAGGGAATCTTAAACAATTCAAAGAATTCGCGTACTGCGCTTTCTTCAGTTGGATCTGAAATGACGCCCAGCATGGCTGTCGTTGCGAATTCAAGTTGAAATATGTGGAATACCTACGCGTCTTCTTGTCTTGTGGGCGCAGGCAATGGCCGAATAGCCCTAATACTCTCGGCTGTGGACATTCGAGGCAATGTCTCGCGGCAGGGCGAACCAGGCTTCCTGCCCATAGCGGTCAGAGAATCTGTCGGCGACCACGGTCACAGAGTTGTCAGCCGTGCCGCTTGTGCTTCGAGCCCGTCTCGGGTGGCGAGTTTGTCTCTAATTGGCCTGGCTTCTCGCGCAGTCTTGTTCCTGTTGGACCACTTGATCGCGTGCAGAAACTCTGAATGCCCTAGCCGGCTCAGGATTTCAATGTTGGGCATGACGCAGTGGCCGCCGATGATTCCCGGGAAGTACTTCACCGGAGGAAAAAATGTGATCTCTCCATAGATCGAGACAACCTCGTCGTAATTCAAGCCCAGGTGATCGCAGTACCTCTCCACCTCCTGGGCCCAGGCAATCATCAGGCCGAAGTAAGTGGTCTCAGTAAGCTTCGCGAGTTCGGTGGCCTCTGGAGACGAGAGGATCCTGGTTTTCATGCCCAGCGACTGGAAGTGTCCGGCAGCCCGCTCGCCCACAGCTTGGTCAAGCGCTCCGACGAACTTCGTATAGTGAAAAAGGTCCTCGACCATCCGAACGTGCTTGCCGCGCACGGGACTGTTCACCACGGCGGCGCCGGATCGCTCCGCAACGGCGCGCGTCGTCCCAACTGCTACGGTGCTGTTAATAATCGTCAGCGCAGGTTTGAAATGTTCGATACGGCGTGTGACTTCACCCACGAAATCATTGATCTGGAACGGAAAGCAGATGTGCATGACGTCGATCCCTTGGAACTTTTTCACCACAGGCTCGATGTCCACGCCGATCGTCTGGTGATGCCGACTTGCGATTTCAAAAAGAGGTCTCCCCACCTCTCCAAGCCCCACAACAACAACTTTCTTGGGTTCATCCATGTGCCAGAGATCCTAACCGACTCAAAACATTACTGGGTGTACCGACACAGATCAACGAGATATCTCCCAGTCTTTGTACGCGCTGGGTCGCTCGCAAGCGTCCCGCGTCCACGCCGCGAAGGATCAAGTCTCCCAAGTCCGGTTCGATTACGGGGCTTTTTTCTTGCGTTAATAAAGAGACATCTTGGTTTCTTGTAAATCTACCCTTTTACCGAATGACCCATGTCCGCCAAGCATGCGGCCGTGACACAGCCCACAATATCCCATTCCGAAAACGGTGATATCCATATAAGCGATGCCTCGATAGCTCTACGCTTTGTGAACCGCGAGATCGTTCAGGGCACGAGCGCAAAATTGTGCCACCTCTCTCGGGGTCTTATTCCAAAAGGCTCCGTTGTATCGCGGATTCACGTATTCCAAAAAACAACTTGTAACGCCTAATTGGATATTCCCTTTGTGCTCGCCACCGCGCCATCAAAGCACAAATAATCAGGATGAACGTCCACTAACGCCCATCCCGCCGTTTTCGACTGTCCAGTCAAGCTTTTTGCACCAGACATCGATCGTCAGCACCCTAAGCGAAGGAAGAAAGTCGAATCCTACGCGTGGTTCTGGGATAGGGCCACATTCTCGAGCAATGAGCAGCGACTTGTCTAGGGAGAGCAGGCCAATACTCGCCGGAATACCTCGAACGGATATAATCCAAAAGCTCCTTGTAAAGTTCGATGGGGTACTCCTCGGTCTTTTGACTTGAGCTGTCTAAGGCCATGTAATCTGGGTGTGTGTCGATCAAGGCCATTCCACCGTGCTCGGCGATCCAGTCGAGTTTTCGACGCCAGATGTCTATCGTCTTCTCACATAACAACAAAAAAAGCGTGAAATCCTGCGGCAGAGTGTAGGGCAGCTCGATGTAACCTCTTGAAGAAGAGTTGACAGTTGATCGTTGATGGTTGATGGAACCGCCGGTCGGACGCGGCACCCAGAACGGGAAGATCGTTTTGCACCCTTCCGGCTGTGGTTCGAACGGGTCGGTGTCAAAGGTTGATGCATCATATTTAATACCCAACTCGTGCAGCCAATCCAGCTTGCGCAGCATAAAGGCTGATCTGAACCCGACGGCTCCCCACTCAGCGAGATAGTAATTGATTCGCGCGGCCCTTTGCGTGAACTCCCGTCGAGACCGATAAAGTCTTCCGTCATGCTTTAGATCGTGGACGCCTACCTCGAAGCCGCTGGCGGTGAGTTTCTCTCTTAATTCGGCTGGAACCCGGTAGTCCCCTTCGGGGACAAAGTTAAGGGAAGAGCGGAACCCAAGATCTAGTTCCAGTTGCATCAAGGAACGGCATTTATGGACGCCCGCCTTACCTTCGACATCGTGGGTCAGGACGAGCGCGAATCTTTTGCCAGCCGGCCAGCCTGGCCAATTTTCCGGCGGGCGCTCCGATCCTGGCATAATAGGCCAGACGTCTCCGATACGCTTGCGTAACCGCATTGCCACCCTTCGCCGGACCACCGTTCGAAAGAATTGGGGAATGAAGGGCTTTAGCCCGTAATAGATTCTATTGCGTAACACGAGGTAACGCTAGGCTGGGAGGCTGCGCCAATTGTTAGCCACAAGCACCCCAATCGAAGCTGGAGCGACTGCTTAGTAGACCGGATCTTTATAGATGCTTAGCTCAAGATCCGGAATCGAGCCACCTAGGAATATAGGAGCGCGTCTTGTTAACGACTACTGACACATTGTTGCGCTCTGCGACTAACTGCCTATAGCCGCGATTGATAACGTCGCGGCTGTTCTTTTCCGCCTCGACGATCAGTAAAAGCTTGTCCATGAACGCGGCCATTCCCCACGTGGGACTGATCTGGTCGAGCGACGGCATGTCAAAAATGATGTAGTCGAAGTCGCTCGCTTTCAGATTCGGCATCATTTCGAAGAATTTTTTCAAGCCAATCTGTGCCGGCCCACCGGCATTGGGCGATCCGACCGTGGCCAGATAAAGGTTATCTGCAGCTGCGACGATCTTCTCTTGTGGCTTGAGAGCTGCCTTCAACGGATACGCAGGCTTGCCCTTGAAGAATGGATGAACCTCCTCGGGGCCCAGGTTTACGTCGACAAGAAGCACCTTACCATCGTTAGTTTCCGAGAGTGAAGCGGCAAGCCCCGCGGCAAGCGTAGAAGCTCCTGCATCTTCCGAAAAACCAGCAATACCCACGAGCTTCGGTTTATGCGTCAAATGATTGAGCTCAAAATAGAGACCGAGACGATCCCGAATGGCGTCGCAATATGGTCGCACGAAATGGCCAGCTTCCCAGGGCGCTAACTTCGAATTGCGCGGCCTCGTGGCCAGGGCTCCCGGATTTGCCGGGGAACCATTCGGAGGCAAGGCCAAATGGCCGTTCCGAGCATTGGCATACGGTATAGAGAGCATGAGCGGAATGTGCAACTGTGTCTCTAGCTGGAGTGGCCGTCCAACGGTCCGGTTCAAGAACAATCCTCTTAACAGCGCAAGCGCTATACCCAGGGCTACCCCTCCACCAGCCAGCAGCACGGTAATCTTAATCCGCGTCTTGCTGTAAAGCATGGGAGGAGAAGGTCGCTGGACGGCGCTAATATTCGGCATTTTAGAGGGATCCAAGGCCTCGTCCACACGTGCCTTTTCGAGTGATGCCGCGAAATACTTATAATTCGTTTCGTCCATTTCTCGTCTGCGCTCCAACTCTTGAATTTGCGGAGCTAACTCCGAAAGTTGCTTCTTCCTCTGCTGAATATCGCGAAGCCGAGACTTCAGCACCTCGACTTTTGCCTGCGTTCCGGCGACCTGAGTCTTTGCAGCTTGCGGGCTTTTTTCGGATGTCGAGGGTTTTGCTCTCCACTTCTTTGGCTTACTCTCGGGTATCTGCTTGACGAGGGCTTGTTGTTCGGCCAGGTCTGCCTCGGCATCACCAAGCTGTTTTCGGGCTTCCTCGGCCTCCTTAGCAAGCGCGTCCAAGCCGTCCTTAAGCGAAACAATTGCAGTTTTGTCCCTCAGTGACTTCAGAGCATCCTCCGTTTGATTTAACCGTGCTCGGACCTGATCGGTTTGTTGAGTTACAAAATCAAAGGCGCCAGCGGAACGGTGCACTTCAAGATGCTTGACGAAGTAACGACTCAAGAGTTCCTGCAAAACAAGCGTAGCCATCTCCGGACTGCGATTTTGGTAGGATATGGAGATGATGTTGCTTCCTTTGGAGGTCGTGACCTCCAAGCCCGAGATGATACTGCCAGCAGCGCCTTCTTTGGACGGAGCCCCCAGCCGTTTAGCGCCGATGGCATCGGCGACTTGGATCGCCAGATCCCAACTGTTCAGAATCTGGACTTCAGCGCCGATCACTCTGTCGTTGCTGCTCGCGGCGGCGGCGGCCGAGGCGTTCGAGCTGTCGATGGAGTCGACGGCGCTCCTTTCCAGAACATAACGCACAAGCAGCTTGGCATCGGACTCGTACGTGCGCGGATAAAAGAAATAAAACGCCACTGCGGCGATGATGCCTAGGAGCGCGCAAAGAATGATTGACCACTTGCGTTTGAAGAGAGCAAAGAGGATGGCGCTCAGGTTCAGCCCGGAGTGATGTTGTGTTTCTTGTCGGATTTCAGTCATAGTTTAGCCTTTAGTCGAGATGCGGGTAGATCATTGTGCCCGCCAGCCGGTTGACTGCCAGCGGTAACCTGGCAAAGATCTTTTTGTGGAAGCCTGAGTCAGAGGGGACGGCAACTAAACACTTCCGACCCGATGGATCAACACGGAAGTAATCAATTATCTCTTCCTCCGTGCCCCAGGAAAGTTTGAATCGTCGCAAACCATCGTTTTGGCACTCGGTGCGCCCGAAATGTAATTTTTTCGCGCCGTTGCGTGCCAAAAACTGGATGCCTTGCCACATGACAAGATTGTTGGCGCGTAATTCCTGAAATTTCTTGTCGGAAGCGCCGTATTTATAGAGAGCGTTCTTTCCGAAGCGGAAAAAGACCGCGGCGGCAATTGGGCGCGACCTTCGCTGTGCGAGCACAACAAAACCAAGACCAGCCTTGATGATATGCTCGTAGATGTTGAGGAAAAACGACGCCGGTTGCGGCGGGAGCCCGTGACGGCGCCGCGTTTGAACATGAAGCCGATAAAAATCGGCAACCGCCTCGCGATTCCGGAGGACTGCCGCACTCACACCGCTGCGCTCCGCTTTGCGGAGCGCGCGTCGCACCGGGCTTGCAAAGCGACCAAGTACTTCTTCAGCCCCACTGCGCAAATCGAGCCTGTGCCCATAAAATTGGGGAGCCGAGTTGGAAGCGAGTCGGAAGAATTTTCCACCTCGAATTTCCAAGTACCTCCAGCGGCGTTCTTGCGCGCAACGAACGAGCCGATCTTTTACCAACTCGATCACTTCCGGATCAAATACAAGCGGTTCACACGCGTCGCTGAAAGGAAGGCAGACACCGCGCCGGCCAGTGAACGGACTGCGCACTTCCATCAGCGGAACTAACGCCGCCAATCTGCTTCCGCAGGAAAACTGAAGATAGAACGGCCTATGGTGATAAGTTTGGTGAAGCACCTTTGCCCAGGCGCTAGCGTGGAAACAACTGGAATCGCGATGCAGGGCAACAAGATGGTCCCAAACCGGCTCATGGACAGGATCAAGAATCCGCATTTGCAGCGATTTGCCGCTCGTTTTCTCTTCGACAAAAGAGTAGTCGTCCGAAAGAGGCGCTACTTCTTTCGCTTCTGATGTCGTTGGTTGGAGGACCTTCAAAATTTTCGCTACACGAGCGCTGCCACGCCAACAGCTTCGCTGACGCAGCGAACGACATATTCGATTTGCTCTTCCGTTAATTCAGGAAACATCGGCAAAGAAAGAAATTCTTCGGCCAAATTCTCCGCGACTGGGAACGCGCCCGGCGTATAGCCGAGATTCCGGCAAGCCTCCTGAAGATGAATCGGAACGGGATAATGCACAGCGCACCCGATTCCTTTTTTCTTCAGACACCGCCAGACGTCATCGCGTTCCTGCACTCGAATGGCATAAACGTGATAAACGTGCCGTCCATAAGTCGCCTCAAACGGAGTAGCAATGGCGTCAATACCCGCGAAAGCTTGATTGTATTGCGACGCGTGTTCGCGCCGCAGGCGATTTGCTTCTTCAAGATGGCGCAGTTTGATGGACAGGACTGCCGCCTGAATGCCGTCCATCCGGCAATTCCATCCCATCAGCGTGTGATAATATTTTCGCGTTTGGCCATGGTCTCGCAGGTTCTGGATTTTTTGCCGTAGCTCAGCATCGTTGGTCACGATAGCGCCAGCCTCGCCAAAGGCGCCAAGATTCTTTCCGGGATAGAAACTGAAGCAACCAGCGTCGCCCATTGTGCCCGCTTTCTGCCCTTTGTACTCTGCGCCGTGAGCTTGAGCCGCATCCTCGATGACAAAAAGGCCGTGTGCGCGCGCGAACTCCAAAATCGGATCCATGTCCGCTGTTTGTCCGAAAAGGTGAACCGGAATGATCGCTTTGGTTCTTGCCGTGAGACTCCTCTTCAGCTCGGCCGGGTCCATCGTGAACGTGGTTTCGTCCACGTCGACGAACACCGGCCGAGCTTTGCAATACGTAATGGCCTCGGCTGTCGCGATGAACGTGTTCGGGACTGTGATGACTTCATCGCCTTCTCCAATCCCAAGCGCGAGGAGAGTGAGCCAAAGAGCGTCCGTGCCATTGCTCACGCCGATGGCGTAATTCGAGCCGCAGTAGGCCGCGAATTCTTCTTCGAACTTTTCCACGAACGGCCCGCCCGCAAACGCGCTGCTCTCGATTACTTCGCGAATAGCGCCATCGAACTCGTCGATCATGGCGGCGTGATGCGCCTTTAGATCCAGAAAAGGAACCTTCATTTGTGCCTTTGCGGTTATTTCGATTTTGCCATTCTGCGCAACAAGCCGGTGTCCGGACGCCGGGGCCTCATTCGGTGAATACTTCAGTCTGCAGAATCTCTTCCGCTTTCGCGGGGACGGGAGTGGGCACTGCGTTAGTCGAACGAGAGAATGTCACCGGTGCGCCGTTCGTTTTAAGGGAAGCAGTAGCCGCTTCGAGGATCTTGACCATTTCCAGTCCCTGACGGCCGCCCGTTAGCGGTTCAGAAAGCGTTTGGATACAGTCAATAAAATGCTGGCACGCCAGCTTGAGTGGCTCCTCCTGATGGATGTATGGGATGTAGCTGTCCCCGTAATGATATGAGTATTGAAACTCGGCAAACGTGTCGTAATGCGGCGGCCGTTCTACCCGGGCATCGTAGATACGAATTTTTTCCCGCATGCGCAAATCGTCATACACAATCATGCGCCGTGTGCCGACGATGGTCATCTCGCGGATTTTTCTTGGCTCGAGCCAGCTACTCTGAATGGTGGCGAAGCGTTTGCGCGGGAAAAAGAGTGACATATTCGTCACGTCTTCGAGCCCAGGGGCGATATGAGCGTTCCCCTGGCAGTTAACAACGATCGGAAATTCGTCAAGAATATGCAGTATGATCGAAATGTCATGGGGCGCCAGGTCCCAAGCTACATTGATGTCCTTTTGGAACAGTCCCAAGTTCAGACGCCGGCAATTGATATAGCGGATCTCACCGAGGTCCCCCGATTGAACGATTTGCGCGATCTTTTGCACCGGCGACGAATAGAGAAAGGTGTGATCGAGCATCAACACGAGTCCGTTGCGCTGCGCGATCTCGATTAGCTCCTCGCACTCGGCGGACGAAGACGCCATCGGCTTTTCGATGAATGTATGCTTACCTGCAAGCAAACTTGCCTTAGCCAATGAATAATGATGCTTCACCGGAGTGGCAATCACGACGGCGTCCAAGCTTGAGCCGTTGAGCAATTGCGGCGGCTGAGTCGTGCCTTCGATATCCGGATACAGAGTGCTAATGTGTTTTAAGCGCTCCGTATTGAGGTCGCAGACCGCTTTGAGCCGGCAGTCCGGAAGAGATTTAAAGTTGCGAACCAGAAGAGGTCCCCAATAACCACATCCGATCACGCCGACGGTGACTGTTTTTTTCATTGTTTCGAGCTGATTCCCGTCAGGTGTGCAAAATTTCCGTAGTGGGTGAACGCCGGCCTTCACCTTGCGGCTCGGGCGCTGTGGGTGGGCGTGGGTCTCGCTCCTGGCGATTGCATTGCGCCGCCGGCCGGGATTCGAACAGTTGTTCAGCAATAACGGAGCAGGTCTTGAGCATAATTTTCAGGTCGAGTAAGACTGACATGTTCTTGAGGTAGAACAGATCCATGGCGATCATCTCATTGAACGTCGTTTTGTTTTTGCCGTTTACTTGCCAGTATCCGGTCAGGCCCGGCAGACCGCTCACGCGTTGCCGCTGCCACGGCTGATAATTGGCAAATTCGTTTGGCAGGCACGGTCGCGGACCGACCAGACTCATCTCGCCGCAAAGCACGTTGAAGATTTGAGGCAGTTCATCCAGACCGCTGGCACGCAAAAATCGTCCAAAAGGCGCCATGCGGGGATCGCCCTGAGCATCCAGCTTCGTCATCGGGCAATCGGCCCGCATCAATTCTTCGAAGTAGTGTTCGTGAATTCGCGTCTCGGCGCTCAGCTTCATTGTTCGGAACTTCCAGATGAAAAAATGTCTGCCGCCAAGACCAACGCGTTTCTGCCGGTAGAAAATAGGGTCGGGGGAGGCAATTCGCGTCGCCAACATGAGCAAGATCATCAGCGGTAGCCAGATCGGCAGCGAAAGCAGGATGCAGGTAATATCTAGACTGAATTTCCAACCCGGCACCCTGTATGCGGACGATCCGAAGACTTCGCTGGAAGCTCGAGGAGCTTCGCTTCCGTTCTGGCTGTCATTGGACATGCTGCCGCCCTTGGTCACTCGCCGAACGTCCGGGCGGAAACCTCTAGCCTCATTAGTAAATTCTTGCTGCTGCTACCTCGCCAACTCCCGAGGGCTATTAACACGAGGAAACCGCATTTGTTTCTTCCCCTCAATTAGGGAAACGTGACAAAAGAGTGAACTCTTGACGGATTCACTCATAAAAATTCGCAAAGCGACCGCCAGAGCTGGATGTGCAAATCAAGTTCGGGCCCGTAGTGTCCCGCAGGCAAGTAAACATGAGGAGATGTTGAGATAGCCCGCCCCTGAGTTCGTCTGATTTCCCGCACGCTTACTACTACGGAAATGAGGGGGTAAAGGTCGTTAAAATTTTGCAGAATGAGAGAATATCCTTGACTGCGGATGACGAATTTCGCAATCTGCGAATTATTAACAACAGGCTTTCATCTCGACAGTTGTTTCAGATCCTTCATTTGCGAGGCTGGAATGAGCGCAAGCTGGCGGGACGGTGCGGGATCGTCCCGAGCGTCGTGTCCGCGCATCTCTCCGGTAAGCGCGCGATCCGGTCGCATCATCTTGCTGCTTATCTCAGAGTACTCGATCGCCCGGAGCGCGCGATGCTCTTGGACGCTTGGTTGCGCGACAACCTGGATGACGAGCTAATCGCGGATCTACTCGACGGCACCAAGACTGATTCGATGCCATCGCTCCAAGACAATCAGCGTCGGATGCTCGATTGGTGGGCGACGGCGATCGCGAGCGATTCCGCACTCGCCAAAATCTTCAGCCGTTTCAGTACGAAAGCTGGCTTCAAGTTTCCTTCGGTGCTCTTGTTGCCTGTGAGTACCGCCGCTGCTCAACTCCAAAGCTGGCTGTTAGAGAAGGCTTCTAGCGTTTGGTATCTCGTGCGGTCCCTGTGCTCTCGTGTCGAACACGCCGCGGTTGGTCTCGTTTCGCTTGTTTTGGCTTTGTGCCAGCAGGGCAAGGTAACTCAGCAGGCGGGGGAGTTCGCTGAGCAGGCGGGCGGCCTGGTTGAGAAGACTCTCGCCACGTCGCTCGTCGCCACGTCGTTTGTCGCACCAGCCCTGGCGGAAACGACCAACTTCGACGTCGATATGCAACGCGCATTGCCACCGCCGCCGGCGGTCCAGGAGATTCGAAAGGGAAAGGCTGGATCGCGAGCAAACGTTAAGCGGAGTCCATCTCGACGGCAGCCACAGCGCCAAGTCGGTGCGGCGCTGCGTATCGAGAAAACAATTAACCACGAGTGGCGTCGGCTCGTCGCGGCACGCAAAAGCGTGCACAGTGCATTTGCTCGCGTCATTCGTGACGCGGATCCGCGGCGATCAAAACAAAAGCACCGCAAGTAGCGGCGAGGCTAAAAGCTCGCACGTGCCAATCGATTTTCACCCGCTCACTTCGATTTGTTAGGATTACCTTTGTCATCGCTTTTTTCTCTTGGTGAGGCCGGATTTAACCCGGGGTCCCTTTCGTTGCGCACTAACAGCGCGTCTGTGCACGATCCCTAGGGCGTTTCCGCCGCAGGTCTGCGGATAATTGGCGGCGAATTCCCGCCTTAAAATCGGCATGTCGAGCGCCGGAGTTTCTCCGAGCAGATAATCGGGACCATTTCATCGTCGTTTGCACATCGGCCTGTTCGAGGCCGATTGACGTCATTATTCAGTTTCGGAAGGGAGCGCGTCGAGATTCTCGCCGCCAGTGTCTTCATCTCCGGCAAGCCCGGCTTGGAGCAAACACCGGAGACAAAGTCCGCTGCCAACATGCAACGCGCTTCGACAGTGTGGACATTCGTCCGGTTGGTGCGAGGCAAGCGAATCAGTAAGGCCAAAGAAATCCATTTGGGCAAAGTTAAATCAGGGCACCAGAGGAAACGTTGCCTCCAGCACATGTCGACCAAGTTCCGCTTGGAAGGAGCAGTGCCGTCAGAACCAGAAGTCAGATTTGGGATCGAACGTTACCTGTGTCTAAGCACTTCTACGGAAACTGGTGGGCAAAGTCCCAAAAAAACTTGCGCAAAAGGAAAAAGATCTCGCTTCTTCGCGGTTGTTTCGGATACGATTCGGTTAGCCTAGATGTCGGGTACTATTCCTTGAGTATGTCTCGCAGACTTACGCTCTTCGTTTTGGCGATTGGCCAATTATTAATCCCATGCGCAGCTCATCTGAAATTCTAAATGATGCAATCGCTGCAGCGAAAGAGACGCTGCAATCGCTTCTCGATCTGGATCCGCACGTCGCCAAAGCCGCGGGTCTAATCGAGGAATCTTTGCGCGCTGGGAACAAGTTGCTTGTTTGCGGGAACGGCGGCAGCGCGGCTGATGCGTCGCATTTTGCAACAGAGTTTGTGGTGCGCTTTATGAAAGATCGGCCCGCCTACCCGGCAATTTGTCTTGCCGCCGATGGCGGACTTCTTACCGCCGCGGGCAACGATTATGGCTTCGACGAGGTTTTCGCTCGGCAGGTGGAGGCGTTCGGTCTTCCGGGAGATGTGCTGATTTGCCTGACGACCTCCGGCAAATCCAGAAATGTCAAGCGCGCGCTACAGGAAGCAAAAGCGCGCCAGCTTAAGACCATCACTTTCCTCGGTCGCGACGGCGGGTCGACTGTCGGTATGGCTGACATCGACCTCTTGGTTCGCAGCGATTCAACCGCCCGGATTCAGGAAGCGCACCAGCTTTTGCTCCACGTGCTGTGCGAGATCTCGGAAACGCGCCTGTCAGGGAACACGCCGTAGAGGCAGGTATGCTGCCTCCTTTTCGAGAGAAGTAGCAGCCGACATCCGCCTGAGGCGAACCACTACAGGGTTACTCTGATTTTTTCAGGAGGCGCTCGCGTTCGCGATTAAGTTGTCGACGCTCACTCGCCGTTAAACTTCCGATCCCGAACTTGGAAATCTTATCAAGAATCGGATCGATCGAGGTGTAAACGTCGTCCGGCTGCGCAGAACGGCTGGAACGCATTTGGGGGACAACATGAAACTTTGGCTTGGGACCAAGGCGCGTTTTCAACGCGTCCCACCAGGCAAGTTCCGGCCCGGCGCCATGCATTTCAATGAAAAGGAACGCTGCCCCAATGCTTGTCCAAACGACCATCAGGTCGCTCCAGGCGTGATATGCGAGCAGTTGAAACGTGTAAACGGCAGCAAGAATCAGTACAACCCATTTGGTCATGATTCGCAGGAACAATTCAGCCCGCGGATAAATGGTGGCAAAGGCAACAAAAATTCCAAAGTGCAGCGCGGGCGAACCGGCGAGAGCCGAACGTTGCCAAAGACCCCAAACCGTTAACAGCGCCGCGGGCGTAACAAGCAAAATAAGATAGAGCGCAATATAGGCGCGCCGGCCAATAAAGCGTTCCACTTCGCGGCCGAACACGAACAACATGTACATCTCGATGGCGAACCACAGCAATGACGAGGGGTAATGCACAAACGCGTAGCTACCGAGTCGCCAGACCTGCAGCCCATTCCAAATGCGTCCGCTGTCGAAAACAAAATAATTGAGCGTGCCACCGAGGCCAGGGATTGCGATCAAGATGCACGCCAGTACCGCGCAAACGACGTGCAGCCCAACCAGCATCGTGGTCACATCGACGGGATAACGGCCCATCCACGCAACCGGCCGATAATCATCGGACGTGGTGACCCCGAACATGCTTTCAATTAATGCCGCGCACTGTTCTTGCGCAAGCATGATTCATGATTCGTAAGATTCTTACGCCGTTACTGCCAGGAAAACGATTTAACCTTTCAACGATTCAACGTGGCGAAGCCGTTCATTCGTGGTTAAGATGGACACCCTCGCTTCATGAAAAATATCGCGCCTGCCATATTCCCGCCGAATGGAATCGGCGATACGAAGCCGACGAACCAGGCGGTGCTCGATTGGGTACACGAAATCGGAAAACTGACAAAACCGGAGAACATTTTCTGGTGCGACGGTTCCGAGCGCGAGAATGAATTTTTGATTGCGGAATCGTTAAAGCAGAACGTGCTGATCAAGCTGAACGAGAAAAAAGTTCCGCGCTCGTATTTGCATCGATCCAACCCGAACGACGTCGCGCGCGTCGAGAAGGTCACATTCATTTGTACGCCGACCAAAGAGGAAGCTGGGCCAACAAACAACTGGTCGGAACCGGCAGACACATATTCAAAGTTATATGGACTGCTGAATGGCGCGATGCGGGGGCGCACCATGTTTGTCGTGCCTTACATCATGGGACCGCCCGATTCGCCGCTAACGAAAGTCGGGTTCGAAATCACCGATTCAAAATACGTCGTGCTCAGCATGCGAATCATGACACGCATGGGCAAAATCGCATTGAAACGA
>WNFY01000655.1_pt1 | contig 46006 bp, 42 predicted proteins | sample 5400091 | NCBI WGS metagenome assembly WNFY01 (sample SAMN13153364, study PRJNA577476) | soil metagenome | isolation source: 60 cm soil or saprolite under grassland replicate 1 | place: USA:California | collected 2016-06-15
GGTGGGCACCCCGACACACCCTCGGCGACCGCACCGCCATGCTCCACGGCGCCATCGACGGCCTCCTGCGCTGGTCCCCCTGGCCCACCGCGGCCACCCTCACCCCCTTCATCGCCGTCGCCCTGCTCTCCCTCGCCGCGCTCGCGGTGGCGGCACTGGCGGTACGCCCGAGGCTCAGTCCGCTGGCCGCCGCTGGGGCGGGGACACCGGCGGCGCCGGAGTCGCCGGAGTCGCCGGCGGGCGGCGAGTCGACCGAGCGCCGGCAGCCATCGAGGGCACCCGGCGGGCCAGCCGGGCCCTGACCGCCAGCCCGAGCCGCAGCGCCAGCCGCACCGGGGCCCAGCGCCAGCCGGCGTACCGGCGGGACAGGTAGCGGTAGGCGCTCGCGTGATGCGCGGCCACCATCGCGGCCGGGTCCCGGCTGGTCGCGTGCCCGCCCTCGTGGTTGACCACGGCGCCCGGCACGTACACGTTCTGCCAGCCGGCCGCGCCGATCCGCTCGCACAGGTCGAGGTCTTCGAAGTACATGAAGTAGGCCGGGTCGAACCCACTCACCGCGTGGAACGCCTCGCGGCGGACGAGCAGGCAGGATCCGGACAGCCAGCCCACCGGACCCTCGGTCGGCGCCCCGCGCTCCCGGCGGTACGCCGCGGTCCACGGGTTCGACGGCCACCACCAGCCGAAGACCGCGTGCCCGATGCCGCGGCCGAGGGACGGCAGCGACCGGGCGGAGGGGTACAGCGACCCGTCCGGGGACAGGATGGCCGGGCCGAGGGTGCCGGCCCGGGGCCAGCGCTCGACCGCGTCCAGCAGGCCGTCCAGCGACGCGGGCTCCCAGCCCACGTCCGGGTTGGCCACCAGCACCCAGCCCCCGGGCGCCTCCGGGATCGCCAGGTTGACCGCCCGGCCGTAGCCGACGTTCCCGCCGGTCCGCAGCAGCGTCACCCCGGTGCGCAGTGCGGCCCGCTCCGGCGCGCCGTCGGTCGAGCCGTTGTCCGCGAGCACCACGGCGTACCGCCGCGTAGTGGCCTTCTCCAGGGTGTCCAGGAACCGGTCCAGGGTGTCGCCGGGCGAGTAGGTGACGACGACGACGCCGACGGGGTCTCTCAACCCCCGCTCGCGCTGCGAGCCCTCGCGCTCGCTCACCCGACGGCTCGGGCGTACGCGGCCAGGTGTGCCTCGGCGCTCGCCGCCCAGGTGAACTCGGCGGCCCGGGTCATCGCCGCCTCGCCGAGGGCCCGCCGGCGCGGCTCGTCGTCGAGCAGCGCGGCCAGGTTGGTGGCGATCGAGTCCGGGTCCGCCTCGGTGTAGGCGACCGCGTCACCACCCACCTCGGGCAGGGACAGCCGCGGCGTGGTGAGCACCGCGGCGCCGCACGCCATCGCCTCCAGCACCGGCAGCCCGAATCCCTCGCCGTAGCTGGGGTACGCGACCACCAGCGCCCCGCCGAGGTAGCCGCGCAGGTCCTGGAACCGCAGGTATCCCGGGCGCAGCACGCGCAGGTGGCTGGGCACCTCGGCCACCGCGAGGTCGATCTCGTCGTCCCAGCCGGAGCCGCCGGCCAGCACCAGCGCGGGCGGCGCCTCCCGGTCGGACACCGCCTTGGCCCAGCCGCGGATCAGGCCAGGAACGTTCTTGCGCGGCTCCAGCATGCCCAGGAAGGCGATGTACGGCGTGCCGCGCAGGCCGAGCCGAGCCTGCACCCTGGCCCGCTCGTCCGGCGAGGGGAGGTGGAACATCTCCCGGTCCACCCCGTGGTACGCGACGTCGATCCGGGTCGAGTCCGCCGCCAGCACCCGCACCAGCTCGTCCCGCGTCGCCTTGGACGGCACGATGCAGCGGGCCGCCCGGTGCAGCGCCGTCTTGATCGCCGACCGGAAGAACGGTCCCTTGATCGTCGTGTGCACGTCCGGGACGGTGAAGAAGGTGACGTCGTGAATCGTCACCACCACCGGGCGGCCGGCGCGCAGCGGCATCGTGTAGTGCGGGGAGTGCAACACCTCCGCGCCGACCTGCTGGGCCACCAGCGGGAGACCGGTTTGTTCCCAGGCGAGTCGGGCCGGTCGGTGGGCGATCGCGGCGGGGCCGGGGACGATGGTCGCGTACGGCGCCATCCGCGCGAACCGTTCGGCATCGGCACGCTGGCACGCGACGGCAAGGTCGGCATCTGCCACGCCCAGCGCGGAGATGAGACCGTCGACGTACCGCCCGACACCGCCGCGGTCGGCGGGCACCGCCGTCGCGTCCACGAGCACGCGGGGCGCGCGGCCAGACACGAGTGCGGCTCCTCGAAGCGGGTTGAGTGGTGGTCTGGGTTCCCGGTCCACGACAGCCTACGCCGGTCGCCTGGCAACCTCCGCGTACACCGTCCACAACGCGCGCGCGGCGTCCGGCCAGGCGAAGCGGGCCGCCCGGGGCGGTCCGCCGGTGGCCAGCCGGGTCCGCAACGCGCCGTCGGAGAGCACCGAGCGCAGCGCGGTCGCGAGCGCCGCCGAGTCGTCCCGGGGCACCACCACAGTGGCTCCGCCGCCGACCTCGACCAGCGCCGGCGCGTCCGACGTCACCGCCGGAACCCCGGCCGCCATCGCCTCGAGCACCGGCAGCCCGAAGCCCTCCGCGCGGCTCGGGGCGACCAGCGCGGTGGCCCGGTGCAGCACCACGGTAAGGTCGGCGTCCGGGAGCCGGCCAAGCACCCGGACCCGGTCCGGGGGCAGGCCGAGCCGGCTCGCCTCCGCAGCCGGGTCGATCCCGCCCCAGCCGGGTTGGCCGACCACCAGCAACGGCACCGCCGGCTCGGCGCTGTCGGTGAGTGCCGGGTCGGCGAGCGCGGCCAGCAGCACGTCCAGGCCCTTGCGCGGCTCGAGGGTGGCCAGGCTGAGCAGGTAGCCTGAGTCGGGCAGGCGCAGCCGGGCGGCCCTGGCCTCGGCGTCCGGCGGGACGGAGGCGAGCGCGTGGCTGACCCCCTCGCCGACGACCACCAGCCGGTCACCGGTCAGCCCGGGCAGCGCCGCGCACAACTCCTCGCCGACCGCACCGGTCGGCACGACCACTCGGTCGGCGAACCGGGCGACCCGCTCCCCCATCCGGCGGTGCCAGGCCACGCCGTGCCGGGTGAGCGTCTCCGGGTGCGTCCAGGGCACCGCGTCGTGCACGGTCACCACCAGCGGGATGCCCCGCCGCGGCGGCGCCAGCAGGGTGGTCGCGTGCACCACGTCGGCCGCCCGGGGGGCCGGCCCCACGCCGCGCTGCCAGGCCGCCGCCAGCGCTCGGCGCGGCAGCGGTAGCGCCCGCGGACCGCCGACCAGATCGACCCGGGCGGCCGACCGGTCGCGGTGCCATGCGGTCCACCCGGTCGCCGTGGAGCCGGCCGGCGCGGTGGCCGCCAGCGCGCCGGCCAGCTCCCGGGTGTAGCGGGCGGTGCCGCCCAGCACCGGGGCCAGGCACTGCTCGACGATCAGGGCCAGCCGCACACCGGATCACCCTAGTGTCTCGGAAGCGGGGTCCGCTTCCGAGACACCCTCGACGCGTGGTCCCGGGCCGGCTGGGTATGTCGGGCCACATGAGCGAGTGCGAGCGGCCGGCGCGGGTCGTCCGGCGGGCCCTGCTGGACAGCATCCACGCCGGCCGGCGCATGCTGCGCTCCCGGTGCGTGCAGCAGGCCGCCGAGGCGGCCGAGCGGATCGCCGCCGCGCTCCACTCTGGACACAAGGTGGTCTTCTTCGGCAACGGAGGGTCCGCAATGGACGCCGGCCACCTGGCCGCCGAACTGCTCGGCCGGTTCTACTACGACCGGCCGTCGCTGGCCGCGGTAGCGCTGCCGGACGCGACCGCGGCGATGACCGCGATCGGCAACGACTACAGCTACGAGGACGTGTTCGCCAGGCAGCTGCGCGGTGTCGGCGCCGCAGGCGATGTCGCGGTCGGGCTGACCACGAGCGGCAACTCGGTGAACGTGCTGCGCGCGTTCGAGGCGGCCCGGGAGGTGGGGATCGGCACCGTCGCGCTGACCGGGCAGAGCGGGGGCAAGGTGGTCGACCTGGCGGACATCTGCATACAGGTGCCCACCGACGACGTGCCCCGGGTGCAGGAGGCGTGCATGCACCTTGGACACTCCATTTGCGAGCTGGTGGAGCGGGCGATGTTCCCGCCCGGTCAGCTTTGGGCCGAGTAGTAGCCGAGCACGTCCACCTGCACCCGGGTGCTGCCGAACCGGTTGAACAGCGCACAGCCCGCCACCCGACCCACCCCGCGACGGCTACGGAGAGTACTGGGTGGTCAGGCCTGCCGGAGGGCCGGTCCGATGTCGGCGAACGCGGTGCGCAGCGCGTCCCGCCAGGGCCGCAGCGGGGGCAGTCCGGCCGCCCGCCAGCCGCGGTCGGACAGCACCGAGTAGGCCGGCCGGGGCGCCGGCCGCGGGAACCGGTCGGTGCTGGTCGGCCGTACCCGGTCCGGGTCGGCGCCCAGCTCGGCGAACACGGCGCGGGCCAGGCCGTACCACGTGGTGTCCCCGCCGTTCGTGCAGTGGTACACGCCCGGCGGCGGGCCGCCGCCGGCAGCGGCCGCCCGGGCCAGTGCGACCAGCCCGCCCGCGAGGTCCCGGGACCAGGTCGGCCCGCCGCGCTGGTCGTCCACCACGTCCAGAGTCTCGTGTGTCCGTTCCAATCGGACCATCGTCTTGACGAAGTTGCCGCCGGTCTGGCCGTACACCCAGGCGGTACGCACCACCCAGGACCCCCCCGGCAGCTCCGAGCGCACCGCCAGCTCGCCGGCCAGCTTGGTCCGGCCGTACGCGGACTTCGGCCCGGTCGGCGCGTCCACCTCGTACGGCTCGGTCGCGTCGCCGGCGAACACGTAGTCGGTGGATACGTGCACCAGCCGGGCGCCCGACCGTCCACACGCGAGCGCGATCTGACCGGGAGCCACCGCGTTCACCAGCTGGGCGGTGTCCTCATCGGACTCCGCGGCATCGACCCCGGTGTAGGCGGCAGCGTTCAGCACCAGGTCGGGCCGTACCGTGGCCAGGGTGGCACGCACCGCGGCGGCATCGGTGATGTCGAGCTCGCCACGTGTCACCCCGACCGCCTCGACTCCGTCCACTCCGGACAGGACGCGAAGCAGGTCGCTGCCCAGCTGCCCGCCGGCACCGGTGACCAGAACGACGCTGGTCATCGAGCCAGCGCGGCCCGCTCCCGCAGCGGCTCCCACCAGGCCCGGTTGTCCCGGTACCACTGCACGGTCTCGGCCAGCCCCCGCTCGAACTCGACCTGCGGCGCGTACCCGAGCGCGCGCAGCTTCGAGTCGTCCAGCGAGTAGCGCCGGTCGTGCCCCTTGCGGTCCACCACGTACTCGACCATGTCCCAGTCGGCCCCGCAGGCCTCCAGCAGCAGCTCGGTGAGCTCCTGGTTGGTCAGCTCCCGGCCGCCGCCGATGTTGTAGTACTCCCCCGGGGCGCCCCGCTCCAGCACCAGCTGGATCCCCCGGCAGTGGTCGTCCACATGCAACCAGTCGCGGACGTTCAGGCCGTCGCCGTAGAGCGGCACCCGGCGCCCGTCCATCAGGTTCGTCACGAACAGCGGGATGACCTTCTCCGGGAACTGGAACGGCCCGTAGTTGTTCGTGCAGCGGGTCACCGAGACCGGTAGCCCGTAGGTCACCGCGTACGCCCTGGCCAGCAGGTCGGCGCCGGCCTTGGCCGCCGAGTAGGGAGAGTTCGGCTCGAGCCCGTGCCGCTCGGTCCACGAGCCGACCGGGATCGTGCCGTACACCTCGTCGGTGGACACCTGCACCACCCGGCGCACGCCGTGCCGCAGCGAGGCGTCGAAGACCTGCTGGGCACCGACGAAGTTGGCCAGTGCGAAGTCGGCCGCGCCGATGATGGACCTGTCCACATGCGACTCGGCGGCGAAGTTGAGCACGGCGTCGTGCCCGGGGATGGCCGCGTCCAGGGCCAGCGGGTCGCAGATGTCGCCGTGCACGAACCGGTAGCGCGGGTCCTCGGCGACCGGGTCGAGGTTGGCCAGGTTGCCGGCATAGGTCAGCTTGTCGAAGACGGTGACCTCGACGTCGTCGAGGCCGGAGTACGCCCCGGTCAACACGCTGCGTACGTAGTGCGAGCCGATGAACCCGGCCCCGCCGGTGACGAACAGGCGCATCAGCGCATGAGTCCTTTGCTGTTGGGTAGGACGGCTGCGGGCAAGCTCGGGTCGCCCGCCGACCCGACACGCCCTGGCAGTGTGCCACACCGTCGTCCCGGGTCGGACGACCGGCGCTGGCTACAGTAACCGCGGCATCATCACGCTGTGTAGCGACGGCAACTTTCCGGGGCCGTCGCGCGTCCTTCGTATGGGCTCGCGCCGAGCGGCGCCAGCCGCCGAACCGGGGCAGTCGCGCGTCACGTCGAGGAGGGCCGGGAGCACGTGAGCACGCCGAGGGAGCCACCAGGCCCGGTGGATCCGCGCGCACCGCTGCCGCCGGAGCTCGACCCGCGGCGCGGCCGCCCGGCCCAGGCCGGCCGCACCCGGGGCGGCTACGGCCCGGGCGACCGCGGCGACCCGGGCGGCCGGCTCGCCGGCCACCCGCCGGTCGACGGGCCGTCCGGGTACCCGCCGCCCGCGCCACCCGGACCGTTGGCACCACCCGGGATCGGCCGGCGGCGCCGCGGCCAGCCGCCCGGCCGCCGGGGCGCCGGGCACCTCGCGCTGCTCGCGGTCAAGGTGCTGGCCGCGGCCACCTCGGTGGTCGTCCTGCTGGTCAGCGGCTTCCTCTGGTTCGGCTACCGGAACCTGAACGCCCGCATCGGCCGGGTGGACGCGATCGGCCGGTCCACCGTGCCGGACGTCGACGGCCGGGACCAGAACATCCTGATCGTCGGCAGCGACGATCGGTCCACCGCGACGCCCGCCGAGCTCAAGGTCCTGAGCACCACGGAGGACCCCGGCAAGAACACCGACACCATGATGCTGGTGCACGTCCCGGCCGACGGCCGGCGGGCCACCGCGGTGTCGTTCCCGCGTGACTCCTGGGTGAACATCCCCGGCTTCGGCATGGGCAAGCTCAACTCCGCCTACGCGGACGGGGCGTACGGGTCAGGCGGCAAGGCCAACCCGGACAAGGGCCGCCGGCTGCTGGTGCAGACCATCAGCGAGCTGTCCGGCCTGCGGATCGACCACTACGTCGAGGTGGACCTGCTCGGCTTCTACCGGATCAGCAACGCCGTCGGCGGCGTCCAGGTCTGCCTGCGGCAGCCGGCAAGGGACCACTTCTCCGGCATCGACCTGCCGGCCGGACGGCAGACGATCCAGGGCTCCCAGGCGCTGGCCTTCGTCCGGCAGCGGCATGGCCTGCCGAACGGCGACCTGGACCGGATCGTCCGGCAGCAGTACTTCCTGGCCGCCATGTTCCGCAAGATGAAGAGCGCCGGGGTGATCGGCAACCCGGTCAAGCTGACCAGGCTGCTGGACGCGATCGGCTCCTCGGTCCGGATGGACCCCGGGCTGGAGCCACTGCAGCTGGCCCGGCAGGTGCAGGGGCTGGCGGCCGGGAACATCGACTTCCGCACCGTGCCGAACAAGGGGTCGGCCCACGTCGCCGGTCGGGACGTCGTGCTGCTGGACACGAACGCGCTGCCGGCCTTCTTCCGGTCGATGACCGGCAACGGGTCTGCGGGCAAGGCGGCGCCGGCGAAGACCGTGCCCCGGTCCCAGGTGAGCGTGACGGTGTTCAACGGCGCCGGACGCAGCGGCCTGGCCGGCCAGACCGCGACCGCGCTGCGGTCGGCCGGGTTCACGGTGACCGGGACGCGCAACGCGGACACCTCCTACGCCCGGACCGTGGTGCGGTACGCGCCGGGCAACGACGCCCAGGCGCGCACCCTGGCCGCCACCATCCCGGGCGCCGACCTGCAGGAGAAGGCCGGGATCGGCGACTCCGTGCAACTGGTGCTGGGCGCGAACTTCGCCGGCGTCCGGTCCGGCGGGTCGGCCGGCTCCAGCTCCGGCGGCTCCGGCGGCTCCGGCGGCTCCGGCGGCGCCGCGGCCAGCTCGTCGCCGGCCAGCGCGCCGAGCCGTACCGCTGCCGACGCCGGTTGCATCAACTAGGCATCAACCAGGGGATGGCAGCAACCGACGCCCTGCTCGCCGCGGCGATGGCCCGCGACCCGGCCCGGCCACTGGTCACGTTCTACGACGACGCGACCGGCGAGCGGGCCGAGCTGTCCGCGACCACGCTGGCCAACTGGGTGGCCAAGACCGCCAACCTGCTCCAGGACGACGTCGGGCTGGTCCCCGGCGACCGGGTGGCCGTGCTGCTGCCGGCGCACTGGCAGACCGCCGCGGTGCTGCTCGGCGGCTGGTCGGTCGGCGCGGTGCTGGGCACCGAGCCGGTCGGCGCGTCCGCCGCGTTCACCGACGTGCGGCGGTCCGCCGCGGCCAGCGCGGCGGCCGAGGTGTTCGCGCTGTCCCTTGCCTCGCTGGGACGCGGCTTCGAGGCCGGCCCGCCGGCCGGCACCCGCGACTACGTGCAGGAGGTGCGGGCGCACGCCGACCAGTTCGTTCCGCTCGCCCCGGTGCCGGACACCGCGCCGGCGGTGCGGCTGGAGGAGATCGTCAGCTCCGGCGCGGAGCTGGTCGACGCGGCCGGCCGCCGGGCCACCGAGCTCGGGCTGCTCGACCGCGACCGGCTGCTGTCCACGCTGCCCTGGAACGATCCGGCGGACTGGGTGGACGGCCTGCTCGCACCGCTCGCCGCCGGCGCGACGCTGGTGCTCTGCCCCGGCGCGGAGCCGGACGGGCTGGTCCGCCGGGCCGAGGCGGAGCACGTCACGGCCACCCTCGGCGTCTCGGTGCCGGGAATCCGGCAGCTCTGAGCGTCATCCCGAGAGCCCGACGAGGGCCTTGGCCCGGGACAGGCCCTACAGTCTGAACGAGGGCGCCGAACGGCGCGCACCGGATGAGGGAGGCGCTGGGTGGACAAGGTGGTCGACAGCGCCGTCGAGGCGGTCAGCGACATTCCGAACGGCGCGTCGCTGGCGGTCGGCGGGTTCGGCCTGTGTGGCATCCCGCATGTGCTGATCGAGGCGCTGCTGGAGGCCGGGGTGACCGACCTGGTCACGGTGTCGAACAACTGCGGCGTGGACGACTGGGGGCTCGGCCGGCTGCTCGCCGCCAAGCGGATCCGGCGCACCGTCGGGTCCTACGTCGGGGAGAACAAGGAGTTCGAGCGGCAGTTCCTGGCCGGCGAGCTCGAGGTCGAGCTGTGTCCACAGGGGACACTGGCCGAGCGGCTGCGGGCCGGCGGCGCTGGCATTGCGGCGTTCTACACGCCGGCCGGCGTGGGCACCCAGGTGGCCGACGGCGGGCTGCCGTGGCGGTACGACGGGTCCGGCGGCATCGCGGTCGGCTCGCCGGAAAAGGAGACCCGGATGTTCGACGGCCGGGAGTACGTCCTGGAGGCCGGCATCGTCTGCGACTTCGGCCTGGTCCGCGCGGCGGTCGGGGACCGGCACGGCAACCTCGGGTACGACGCGAGCGCGCGCAACTTCAACCCGCTGTGCGCGGCGGCCGGTCGGGTCACCATCGCCGAGGTGGAGCGGCTGGTCGAGCCCGGCCAGATCCCGCCGGAGAACGTGCACACCCCGGGCATCTTCGTGCAGCGGGTGGTCGGCCCGGTCGGCGAGGGCGGCAAGCGGATCGAGCGCCGCACGGTCAGGGGCGAGCCATGAGCGAGCGCGAGAGCCCGCAGCGCGAGCGGGGAGCGACGACGGCTGTGCGGCCCGAGGGACGAGTGCTGGACTGCCGGGAGGAGCGGGCATGACTCTCACCCGCAACCAGCTGGCCGCGCGGGTTGCCCAGGAACTGTGGGACGGGCAGTACGTCAACCTCGGCATCGGGCTGCCCACCCTGGTGCCGAACCACGTCCCGGACGGCGTGCACGTCGTGCTGCAGTCGGAGAACGGCATCCTCGGGGTCGGTCCGTACCCGACCGAGGACCAGGTCGACCCCGACCTGATCAACGCCGGCAAGGAGACCGTGACCGTCCTGCCTGGTGCCTCGTTCTTCGACTCGGCCACCTCCTTCGGCATGATCCGGGGCGGGCACATCGATGTGGCGATCCTGGGTGCCATGCAGGTCTCGGTCCGCGGCGACCTGGCCAACTGGATGATCCCCGGCAAGATGGTCAAGGGCATGGGCGGCGCGATGGACCTGGTGCACGGCGCGAAGCGGGTCATCGTGATGATGGAGCACCTCGCCAGGGACGGCAGCCACAAGATCGTGAACGAGTGCAGCCTGCCGCTGACCGGCAAGGCCTGCGTGCAGCGGATCATCACCGACCTCGCGGTGCTGGACATCACCGCGGACGGGCTGCTGCTGCAGGAGCTCGCGCCCGGAGTCACGGTCGAGGACGTCCGCCGGGCGACCGAGCCGCCGATCGTGGTCGACGACGCTCCGCTGGAGATGCCACTACCGGCAGCGACATAGGCCATGACGTTCTCGGTGCTGGCCCGGGACGCCGAGACTGGTCAGCTCGGGGTCGCGGTGACCAGCTGCACGCTGGCCGTCGGCCGGGCGGTGCCCTGGGCTCGGGCCGGTGTCGGCGCGGTGGCCACCCAGGCCCAGTCCAACCGGGGCTACGGGGCGGGTGGGCTGGGCCTGCTCGCCCGGGGGACCCCTGCGGTGGACGCCCTGGGCCGGCTGGTGGCCGCCGACGCCGAGGCGGCGCAGCGGCAGGTCGGCATCCTCGGCCGGGCCGGCGCGCCGGCCGGCTGGACCGGCGGCGACTGCCTGCCGGCCTGCGGGCACATCGGCTCCGCCGACGTGATCGCGCTGGGCAACATGCTCGCCTCCCGCTCGGTCGTGCCGTCGATGTCCGACGGCTACGCCGAGGCGACCGGCGACCTGGCGGCCAGGCTGCTGGCCGGGCTGCGGGCCGGCCAGGACGCGGGCGGTGACCTGCGTGGCCGACAGTCCGCGGCGCTGCTGGTGGTCAGCAGCGACCGGGACGACGCGGCGCCGTGGGAGGGCGTGCTGGTCGACCTGCGGGTGGACGACGCCGCGGACCCGATCGCCGAGCTGGATCGGCTGCTGCGGCTGCAGCGCGCGTACGAGGTCGGCGACTGGGAGACGCTGGCCGCCCAGGCGCCGGATGGCGTCCGGGACCTGCATGCGGCGCTGGCCGCGGCGCAGCGGGGCGACCGGGACGCGGCCAGGGAGGCGCTACGGGCCCTTCGGGCCCGGCCCGGCTGGGACGGATGGCTGCGCCGGCTGCGGGTGAACGGCCGACTGCCGTACACCGAGGAGCTGCTTCGCTAGCGGGCCGTAACGGCCGTGCAGCGGTACGCTTCGACCGACGGAGTCACGAGCGGTACCAGGGTGTCCGTCCTGCCGGCGCCGGGGAGGGTACGTGGTGGCCCCAGAGGGCCTTGCGCGGGTTGCCGACCTCGCCGGTGCAGATGCCGGTGCAGATGCCGGCGCCGAGCTGGCTCTCGCCCACCACCGGATGGCGCTGGACGCGATCGAGGAGGTCGCCTGCGCCCCGGCGCAGGCGTCGCTGCTGCTGGAGCTCTGCGTGGAACGGGCCAGGGGGCTGGTCCGGGCCGACGGCGCCGCGGTCGAGCTGCTCGAGGACGCCGACGAGCTGCTGTTCGCCGCCACCTCCGGCGTGCTGCGCGACCTGCTCGGCGTGGTCCAGCCGGTCAGCGGCACGCTGTGTGGCCACGCGGTCAGGACCCGGGACGCGGTGCACACCGCCGACGCGCAGCTCGACATCCGCGGCAACCGGGAGGTCGCGGCCCAGCTGGGCGTCCGCAGCGCGGTCTCGCTGCCGCTGCAGCAGGACCGCCGGCACATCGGTGTGCTGCTCGTCGTCAGCGAGCGGGCCGGTGCATTCGACGACGAGGACATCGCGCTGCTGCGGCGGCTGGCCCGGGTGGCCAGCGCCCGGCTGGACTATGCGCTGGCCAGGGATGCCCGCCGGCGCAGCGAGGAGGCGCTAGCCGCCAGCCGGCAGAGGTACCGCACCGTGCTGGCCTCGATCGACTCCGGCATCATCGCCCTCGACGAGCTGGACCGGGTGGTGCTGGTCAACCCGGCGGCCGAGCGCATCCTGGGCCAGCCGGCGTACGAGCTGATCGGGCAGAGCCCGGGCTGGACGGTGTGCCACCCGGACGGCACGGCCTGGCCGGAGGACGACCTGCCGATGCGGGTCGCCGCGCGGGAGCGCCGGGTGGTGCCGGATGTCGTGCTGCTGGCCCGCCGGGCCGACGGCCAGCTCCGCTGGCTGAGCGCGACCGCCTCACCGCTGCCCGAGGCCGGCGACGGGCGGTACGGCGCGGTGATCTGCTTCAGCGACATCACCGAGCGGCGGAACGAGGCGGAGCGGCTGCGGCGCAGCGAGCGGCTGCTGGCCGAGACCCAGCGGCTGGCCCGCATCGGCAGCTGGGACTACGACCCGGTGGCGGACCGGATGACCTGGACCGACCAGATGTACCGACTGGTCGGGCTTGCGCCGCGGTCGATCCCGCTGAGCCGGGAGCTGTGCCTGGCGGTGACCCACCCGGACGACCGGGCGATCGTCCGGGTCGCCGGGACCGAGGCGCTGCGCCAGGGCGGCCGGGTCACGCTGGCGCTGCGCGCCCTGCTGGCCACCGGCGAGGTGCGGCACCTGCAGATCACCGGCGAGGTGCAGATCGGCTCGGACGGCCGCGCGGTGCGGGCCTGGGGCAGCGCGCAGGACGTCACCGAGCGGCACCGGGCGCAGGAGGAGCTGCGCCGGATGGCGCTCACCGACCCGCTCACCGGGCTGGGCAACCGGCTGCTGCTCATCGGCCGGCTGCGGCAGGCGATCGGCCAGCTCGCGCACGGCGGTCACGTCGCGGTGATCGCCATCGACCTGGACGGGTTGAAGGCGGTCAACGACACCCACGGTCACGCGACCGGGGACGAGCTGCTCCGGGAGACCGCGATCCGGCTGCGCTCGGTGGTCCGCGAAGGCGACACCGTGGCCCGGTTCGGCGGCGACGAGTTCGTGCTCGTGTGCGCCGGGATGGAGCCCAGCGGGGCGGCCAGGCTGGCCGAGCGGATCGTCACCGAGATCTCCGCGCCGTACCACCTGCCCGGCCGGGTCACCGCCTGGGCCGGTGCGAGCGTCGGGGTCACCGTCACCACCGATCCCGGCGCGGACGTCGACCGGCTGCTCGCCCAGGCGGACCGGGCGCTGTACGCGGCCAAGGGCGGCGGCGGCAACCGGTACGCGGTGGACTCCGCCGGCGCCAGGCACGCCGGCTGACCAGGGTCGGTCAGCGGCGGGGATGCGCCTTCAGCGCCGCCTCGATGGCGGTGAGCGCCTTGTCGTCGATCACCGCGCCCCGGCCGGAGGCGATCGTGCGCTCCACGACCTCGTACACCACGACGTCCGAGTCGACGCACACCTGCGCGGCGAGCGCCGGGCGGGCGCTGGCGGCCTCGTTGTGCCACAGCGTGAGGTTCGCGAACAGCTTCGGCAGGAACCGCAGCGAGGAGTTGGTGAACGAGTCGCCGAGCAGCAGCGTGTGCGGGCCGAACAGGGGCGCTCCGGTCGTCGTCGCGGTCACCGTCACCGGCCGGCCCAGCGGCAGCGGCGGCACGTCCGCGATCTGCACGCCCGGCCGGACCATGTCGTAGCTGCGATAGCTGTCCACATGCGGCCGGCCGATGAACACGCCCAGGTCGCCGCGCCGGGTGGCGACTCCGGTCGGGTACACCCGGGAGGTCGCCCACAGGTTCGGCTGCAGCGCCTGGGCCACCAGCCTGGCGTACTGCACCGAGCCCCGGTCGCCCCAGTGCGTGTCGGTCATCCGGTAGGCCGGCCCGCCGTCCTGTCGCTGCGCGGCCTCGATGGCTCCGCGCAGGTCCACGTACCCGGGCGGCGGGTCGGCCCGCAGCTTGCTCCAGAACTCGCTCTTCCGGGCGGTCATGCAGCCCTTGCCGAGGAACGTCGCAGGCAGGTACTGCGGCACCATCGTGGTCTTGTCCGGCGGGATCACCAGCACGAACCGCCGGCCGGAGGCCTGCACGGCGGTGGCAAGCCGGCGCAGCCGGCTCAGCGTGTCGTCCACCGACCGGAGCGGCGTGCACGCGTTGCCCACGTCGCCGCCGAAGTACAGCCAGCCGTCCTTGCCCTGGACCACCGGCGGGTACGCCACCGGCGCCCGGCCGCCCGGGGTCGAGCCGGGCGGCTGGCCGGCGCTCGCCAGCCCTCCGCCGACCGGCCCGGCGCCGACGTCCCCGCTGCTCCCTCCGTAGACCGGCGGCTCGTGGAAGACCCGCTCGGACAGGGTCCCGTCGGCGTGCACCGCCTGCCTGCGCAGCGGCAGGTGGTCGACCGTCCAGGCGGCGAAGTCCGGGAAGAAGCGCCACCCCTCGGACAGCGACGGCATCGGCTTCAGCCGCCGGTTCTCGATCTCCTCGGGTCGCTGCCCGGCCAGGTAGGCGCCGGCCGGCCCGAAGAAGAACGCCAGCGCGAGCAGCAGCGCGAGCGGCCGGCGCCGGCCGCCCGCGGCCAGGAGCCGGCGGCGAGGCGGCGTGGAGTCCCGCTCCGGCGCCTCGAGCGCGGTCTCGCCCTGCCTGGACTCGGTCGTCGTCACGCTGTCCTCAGAACTGGTAGTGGCGTACGGCGCGGCCAGCGCCATCACCGCGTACCGGGCGACCAGCGCCGGGCGGCTGCGGCCGGCGTCCAGCACCCGGCCGAACACGAATGTCGCACGCAGCAGCACCACCAGCAGCGACAGCGCGAGCACGAGCAGCCGCTGGTGGGTCAGCGCGGCGCTCACCGGCTCCGACAGCGCCAGCCCGGAAGGCAGGAACATGTGCTTCAGCATCACCAGCGCGTCGCGGATGCTGGCCGACCGGAAGAACACCCAGCCGACGACGACCAGCAGCATGGTCACCGCCCGGCGGTAGACCAGGGCGGCTCCGGTCGCGGCGACCTGGTTCCAGCCGGCCGCCCGCTCGATGACCAGCAGCGCGCCGTGGTAGAGGCCCCAAGCCAGGAACGTCCAGTTCGCGCCGTGCCAGAAGCCGCACAGCACGAAGATGATCACCAGGTTGCGGTACGTCTTGGCCGGGCCGGCCCGGTTGCCGCCCAGCGGGATGTAGACGTAGTCGCGGAACCAGCGGGACAGCGACATGTGCCAGCGCCGCCAGAAGTCGGTGATCGACACCGAGGAGTACGGCCGGTCGAAGTTCTCCGGCAGCCGGAATCCGAGCATCTGGCCCAGCCCGATCGCCATGTCCGAATAGCCGGAGAAGTCGAAGTACAGCTGCACCGTGTACGCCAGCGCGCCCACCCAGGCCGTGCCGGTGGTCAGGTCCGCGCCATGAGTGGCGAACGCCGCGTTCGCCACCGGGGCAACGGTGTCGGCGACCACCACTTTCTTTGCCAACCCGAGGGCGAACCGGGGGAAGCCGGCGGCGAAGTCGGCCATCCGGTCCCGCTTCGTGTCGGCGAGCTGGTCGGCGATCTCGTGGTAGCGCACGATCGGCCCGGCCACCAGCTGCGGGAACATCGCGATGTAGGTGACGAACTGCACCGGACTCTTCTGCGCCGGCCGGCTGTGCCGGTAGACGTCCACCACATAGGACAGATGGTGGAAAGTGAAGAACGAGATGCCGATCGGCAGCGCCAGCGAGACGACATGCGTGCTGCCCAGGCCGAGGGCCCGGGACAGCGCCGCGACCTGTGCCGTGGCGAACCCCGCGTACTTCCAGATGGCAAGGACGCCGAGGTCCCAGCCGACCGCGGTGAGCAGCACCGCCCGGCGGGCGCCCGGCCGCTCGGCCAGCCGCTGGCTGTCCACCGCGATGCCGACCGCGTAGTTGACCGCGATCTCGGACAGCAGCAGGAAGGTGAACGGCCCGGCGCCGAACACGTAGAAGACCAGGCTGGCCACCGACACCAGACCGTTGCGCCACTGGCGGGGGAGCACCCAGTAGGCCACCAGGGTGGCCGGCATGAAGTACCAGAGGAACAGCGGTGAGGCGAACGACATGGGGCTCCTGGGAACGGGGGCGGCGCAGCCCCGGGAACTTTACCGAAGCAGTTGGCGCGCCATCACCATGCGGTTGACCTGGTTGGTGCCCTCGTAGATCTGGGTGATCTTCGCGTCCCGCATCATCCGTTCCACCGGGAAGTCCTTCGTGTAGCCGTACCCGCCGAACAGTTGCACCGCGTCGGTGGTCACCGCCATCGCGGTGTCGGACGCGAAGACCTTGGCCGCGGCCGAGACGAAGCCGAGATCCGGCTCGGCCCGCTCGGCCTTCGCGGCCGCCCGGTAGACCAGGTTGCGGGCCGCCTCCGTCTTCATCGCCATGTCGGCCAGCATGAACTGGACGCCCTGGAAGTCCCCGATCCGCTGGCCGAACTGCCGGCGTTCCTTCACATAGGACAGTGCGGCGTCGATGGCCCCCTGAGCTATGCCGACCGCCTGCGCCCCGACCGTGAGCCGGGTGTGATCCAGCGTGCGCAGTGCGGTCTTGAACCCGGTGCCCGGCTCGCCGACGATCCGGACGGCCGGGATGGTGCAGTCGGCGAGATGGATCTCGCAGGTCGGCGAGCCCCTGATGCCGAGCTTGCGCTCCTTGGTGCCGACCGAGAAGCCAGGGTCGTCCTTGTGCACCACGAACGCGGAGATCCCGTTTGGACCCTGGGTCGGGTCGGTCACCGCCATCACGGTGTAGTAAGTGGACACTCCGGCGTTGCTGATCCAGCACTTCGTGCCGTTCAGGACCCAGCTGTCGCCGTCCCGCACCGCGCGGGTGCGCATCGCCGCCGGGTCCGATCCAGCCTCCCGTTCGGACAGTGCATAGGAGAACATCGCCTCGCCGCCGGCCACCGGCGGCAACACCTGCCGGTTGAGCTCGTCGGAGCCGGCCAGCAGCAGCGGTGTGGTGCCGAGCTTGGTGACCAGCGGGATGAGCGAGGACGCCGCGCAGGCCCTGGCGACCTCCTCGATGACGATGGCCGTGGCGAGCGCATCCGCCCCGGAGCCGCCGTACCGCTCCGGGATGTGCACCGCGTGCAGGTCGGCCCTGCGCAGCGCGTCGTAGACGTCCCAGGGGAATTCGCCGGTCGCGTCCACTTCGGCAGCCCGTGGTGCGATCTTGTCGACGGAAAGTTGTCGGACTGTCGCGCGGAGTAGTTCGTGTTCCTCGGCGAGCCGATACGCCTCGAACGGCGGTTCCACGGTATGACCTCCTTCGGTCAGGGTACGGCGAACGCGATCCGCGACGGCGCATGCATCGCTTACCCTGTCGCGGTCGGATCGGCCTGTACTGGCCGGCCAGCGAGGAGGAGACGTGCCCAAGCCCCGGGTGAGCGTGATCGGCACCGGCTACCTCGGTGCCACCCACGCGGTGTGCATGACGGAGCTGGGCTTCGAGGTGATCGGGCTCGACCTCGATCCCACCAAGATCGCCAAGCTGGCCGCCGGCGAGGTGCCGTTCTTCGAGCCTGGGCTCGGCGAGCTGCTGCGGAAGAGCCTGGACACCGGGCGGCTGCGGTTCACCTCGTCCTGGGCCGAGGTGGCCGAGTTCGCCGACGTGCACTTCGTCTGCGTCGGCACCCCGCAGAAGAAGGGCGAGTACGCGGCCGACCTCAGCTTCGTGGAGGCGGCGTTCGGCACGCTGGCACCGCTGCTGCGGCCGGGCGCGCTGGTGGTCGGCAAGTCCACGGTGCCGACCGGCACCGCGGAGTGGATGGCGGACCTGGTGCAGGCGTTGGCACCGGAGCCGGACGCGGTCGAGGTGGCGTGGAATCCCGAGTTCCTCCGCGAGGGGTTCGCGGTCGAGGACACCCTGCACCCGGACCGGCTGGTCTTCGGGGTGCGCTCGGCGGCGGCCGAGGCGAGGCTGCGCGAGGTGTACGCGCCGGTGATCGAGGCCGGCAGCCCGGTGGTGGTCACCGACTTCGCCACCGCCGAGCTGGTCAAGGTCGCGGCCAACTCGTTCCTGGCCACCAAGATCTCGTTCATCAACGCGATGGCCGAGGTCTGCGAGGTGGTGCACGCCGACGTGACCGCGCTGTCCGAGGCGCTGGGCTACGACGAGCGGATCGGCCGGCGGTTCCTGCAGCCCGGCCTCGGCTTCGGCGGAGGCTGCCTGCCCAAGGACATCCGGGCGTTCATGGCCCGGGCCGGCGAGCTCGGAGCGGACCAGGCGCTGGCGTTCCTCAAGGACGTGGACGCGATCAACATGCGGCGCCGGGCGCGCACCGTCGACCTCGGCCGGGAGCTGCTGGACGGTTCCTTCCACGGCGCCCGGGTGGGGGTGTGGGGGGCGGCATTCAAGCCGAACTCCGACGACATCCGCGACTCGCCGGCGCTGGACGTCGCGGAGAGCATGCAGCAGCACGGCGCCGACGTCGTGGTCTACGACCCGGCCGCGATGGACAACGCTCGGATCCTCTACCCGCAACTGTTCTACGCGGCCAGCGCGCTCGACGCGGCGCGCGGCGCGGACCTGGTGCTGCTGCTGACCGAGTGGTCCGAGTTCCGCGAGATGGACCCGAGGGTGCTGGGCAACGTGGTCCGGACCCGGCGCATCGTGGACGGCCGGAACGCCCTGGACCCGGTCGCCTGGAGAGCGTCCGGATGGACCTACCGAGCGTTGGGCCGCCCCTAGCCCGTACTGGCCATCGCGTGGGTACCGCCGGCGCAGGAGGGCCGTGGGCGGGGTGGGGTGGGCGTGGTCTCATGGGGTGATGGGACGCGCAGACGCGGAGACGATCGAGCGGGTGCTCCGGTACGAGGTGTGGGCGGTGGTCGGGCTGACCGACAATCCGTATCGGGCCGCCTACGGTGTGGCGCGGTTCCTGAAGGACCGGGGGAAGCGGATCGTGCCGGTGAACCCAGCCGGGCGGCCCGTGCACGGCGAGCCAGGGTTTCCGACGGTGGGCGATATTCCGTTCCCGGTGGACGTGGTTGACGTGTTCCGCCGGTCCGAGGCGGCCGGGGCGCACGTCGACGAGGCGATCAAGGCCGGGGCGAGGGCGGTGTGGCTGCAGCTCGGCGTGATCGACGAGGCCGCGGCGGACCGGGCCGAGGAGGCCGGGCTGGATGTGATCATGGATCACTGTCCGGCCATCGAGTGGTCCGCGCATGGTCCCCGGCACCACGCCGCCTCGTAGGTGGCGACTGGTCACCGGGGCGCCCGGCCGTGCCGACGGCTGGGTCAGGCAGGTTCCGGCGGGTGGGCGCGCCGGTCCTGCAGCGCGGCGTCCTTGGCCCGGGCAGCGGCGGCGAGCCGCTCCTGATAGGCCACCATCCGCCCCTGCAGCTCCGCGTCAGCGGCACCGAGGATGCGGACGGCGAGCAGCCCGGCGTTGCGCGCGCCGGCCACCGAGACCGTCGCCACCGGCACGCCGGCCGGCATCTGCACGATCGACAGCAGCGAGTCCATTCCGTCCAGGTGGGCCAGCGGGACGGGCACGCCGATGACCGGCAGCGGGGTCAGGCTGGCCACCATGCCGGGCAGGTGAGCGGCCCCGCCGGCGCCGGCCACGATCACTCGCAGGCCGCGGTCCGCGGCCGTCGCGGCGTAGTCGAGCATGTCCCGCGGAGTGCGGTGGGCGGACACCACCCGCGCCTCGTAGCCCACCCCGAACTCGGCCAGCACCTCGGCGGCCGCCGACATGACGGTCCAGTCCGAGTCGCTGCCCATGATCACGCCGACCACCGGCGCCGGCTCGTTCACACCGACACCTCCTCGACCCCGCCGGCCAGGTAGCCCGCCGCCGCCCGTGCGGTCGCCCGCACCGCCTGCGGATCGTCGCCGAGCACGGTGACATGCCCGATCTTGCGGCCCGGCAGCGGCCGCTTGCCGTAGAGGTGGAACTTCACCTCCGGCCAGCGGGCCGCGCAGTGATGCACCCGCTCGTCCAGGCCGGGCCCGCCCAGGCCGTCGGCGGCGAGCACGTTCGCCATCGCCACCGTCGGCGCGGTCATCGTGGTGACGCCGAGCGGGTAGTCGAGCACGGCGCGCAGGTGCTGCTCGAACTGCGAGGTCCGGCTGCCCTCGATGGTCCAGTGCCCGCTGTTGTGCGGCCGCATCGCCAGCTCGTTCACCAGCAGGCCGTGCTCGGTCTCGAACAGCTCGACCGCAAGCACCCCGACCACGTCCAGCTCCTGGGCGATGGTCAGGGCCAGCCGCTGGGCCTGCTCACCGACCTCCTCGTCCAGCCCGGGCGCCGGAGCGAGCACCTCGACGCAGATCCCGTCCCGCTGCACGGTCTGCACCACCGGCCAGGCGGCGCCCTGGCGGTACGGCGAGCGGGCGACCACCGCGGCGAGCTCCCGGCGGATCGGCACCAGCTCCTCGACCAGCATCGGCACCCCGGCCGCGAACAGCGCGGCGAGCCCGCCGGACCCGTGCAGCATCCAGACGCCGCGCCCGTCGTAGCCGCCGCGCACTGCCTTGACGACCACCGGCCAGCCGGCCCGGCCCGCGAACTCGCCCACGTCCTCGGCCACCGTCACCGGCGCCCAGGACGGCACCGGCAGGCCGAGCTCCGACAGCCGCTCCCGCATGGCCCGCTTGTCCTGGGCGTAGCGCAGCGCGTCCGGGCCCGGGTGCAGGGCGTGCCCGGCCGCGGCCAGTGCCCGCAGGTGATCGGCAGGTACGTGCTCGTGGTCGAACGTGACCACGTCGCATCCGGCCGCGAATCTGGCCAGATCCGGGTACCTGGTCCAATCCCCCACCAGCACGTCGGGAGCCACCAGCGCCGCCGCGTCGTCCTCGGCGGCGGCCAGGACCCGCAGCGACTGGCCGAGCGAGATCGCCGCCTGGTGCGTCATCCGGGCCAGCTGGCCGGCGCCCACCATGCCGACCACGGGCAGGCCGGTCCGGGGGTGCATGCGCGAAGGGTAGCCAGCCGCGCGCCGGGCCGCGCCGACACCACGCGGGCTAGCGCACCAGCTCGCCGAGCAGCCGGTACGCCCCGGCCGGGCGGCGCGGCAGGCTCTCGATCCAGGCCCGGGCGGGCGGGCTGCCGGCCCGGGCCAGCCGCTCGGCCAGCAACCCGCCCAGCGCGGCCACCCGGGCGGCCAGCGCGGGCTCCCGGCCCACGAACGCGACGGCCCGTGCCGGTCCGATCCGGGCCAGCGTCTCGCCGCCGTCGAAGGTGTCCCGGAGCGAGCTGCCGACCAGCAGCAGCCGGCTCGTGGTCAGCAGGCCGGAGCCGGCCGGCTCGACCGCCACCACTACGAGCGCGTGCGAGGTCGGGACGGAGACGCCGACCCGGGCGGCCTCCCGGTAGGTCTCGGCCAGCCGGGTGCGCAGGTAGGCCGGGGTGGTGAGCCCGGTGAGCGGGTCCTCGCAGGTGCCGGTGGTGGCCGGCTCGCAGGCGACCTCGGCCCAGCCGGCCGCCAGCGCCCGGATCAGCGGATGCGCCGCCGCCTGCGCGCCGGGCAACGCGGCCAGGTCGGTCAGCGCCTCGTCCAGCCCGACCCCGGCGTACGCCCGGGCCCGACCGAGCAGCGCGCACGGAGCGGCCAGGTCGGACCCCTCGGCCATGGCATCCAGCACCGCATCGACCGCCGGCACCCACCAGTCGTGCGGCACCGTCCAGCCGGCATGCAGGCTGGCCGCCCGCCAGTCGTCGCGGACTCGCCGCGGAACGACTTCGGGGGTCGGCTGACACACCCAACCCGGCACCGCACACCCCCTGTCCCACCCGGGACTGGGACGCGCCAGCGCGGTCGTGGTGACGCGACCTGCACCCGAATGACCCGAATGATCGGAAGAAACGCCGGCGGGCTGACAGCGGGCCGAAGCAGTGACTACTCTTCGTCAGCCGGCCGGTGTCGCCCGGGGGCTGCCGTCGCTTGCGGAGCGGAGTCGGATGACCAGCGTGCATAGGATGGCCGACCGACAGCAGACGGCCGACCAGCGCAGCGACGCCGAGCTCATCACCGCGGTGCGAGCCGGCAGCAGGGACGGCTACGACGTGCTGTACCGCCGGCACGTGGACGCCGCCCGGAACATGGCCCGGCAGCTGACCCGGTCGCAGGCCGAGCTGGAGGACCTGGTCGCCGAGGCGTTCGCGCGACTGCTCGACACGCTGCGCAGCGGCGGCGGCCCGGACACCGCGTTCCGGGCGTACCTGCTCACCACGGTGCGGCACTGCATGTACGACAAGACCCGGCGGGACCGGCGGCTGGAGTACAGCGCGGATCTCAGCCGGGTCGACCCGGGCGAGCCGTTCGTCGACACCGCCCTGGAGGGGCTGGAGGCGACGCTCGTGGCCCGGGCGTTCGGCAGCCTCCCCGAGCGGTGGCAGACGGTCCTGTGGCACACCGAGGTCGAGGGGGAGACGCCGGCCCAGGTGGCGCCGCTACTCGGGCTCACCCCGAACGGGGTCTCGGCGCTCGCCTACCGGGCCCGGGAGGGACTCCGGCAGGCCTACCTGCAGGTGCACCTCCAGGACACCGCCGGCGAGCGGTGCCGGTACGCGGTGGAGCGGCTCGGCGCCTGGGCCCGGTACGGCCTGGCCAAGCGGGAGCGGGCGCATGTCGACGCGCACCTGGACGGCTGCGCGCGCTGCCGGACGCTGGCCGCCGAGCTCGCCGACGTCAACCGTGGCCTGCGGGTCATCGTGGCGCCGCTGCTCATCGGCGCGCCGTGGGCGGCCGGCTACCTCAGCGCGGCGAAGACCGCCGGCGCCGGAGCGACCGCGACGGCCACCGGAGGCACCGCGACGGCCACCGGAGGCACCGCGACCGGCACCGCCGGCGCCACCGCCGGCGCCACCGCCGGCGCCACCTCAGGCTCCGCCGGCCTCGGCGGCGGCATCGGCTCGACCGCGTCCGGGGTGGCGGGCCTGGCGACCGGTGCCGGCTCGACGGCCTCCGGCGCTGCCGGCCTCGCAAGCGCCGCGGGCTCGGCCGCCGCCGCCGCGTCCGGGACGGCGGCGGCGTCCGGCGTCGCCGCGGCCAGCACCATCTCGACCGGCCTGGCCGCCGCGGTCGGCAGCGTGACCGCCAGCGGCCCGGCGCAGGCCGTCGGCCTGCTGGTCAGGATCCTGCACACGCCGATCGGGCAGACCGCGGTCGGCGCCGCCTCGGTCGCCGCCGCGATCGCGGTCGGTGTCACCGTCATTCCCGGCGGGGGCGGGCCCGGCCAGCACCCTCGCGGCTCCGCCGCGCCGCCCGCCGCGGTCGCCGGCAGCACGCCCGGCCCGACCGGCCCAACGGGCCCGACCAGCACGTCGGTCACGAATGGCCGGCCGGGAAAGCACTCCACCGCTGCACAGCGCCGCGCGGGCGCCCCGGCAGCCTCGCAGCATGGGGTGGCACCGCCCCAGCCGACCGCGAGCGGGGGCCCGGACGCGCCGACGGCGACCGGCCAGCCAGCGGAGGAGTCCGCCGGGACGTCGTCCGGCAAGCCGAGCCCGCCGGCCGAGACCGGCTCACCGGACCTGGTCGCCGGTCCGGCGGTGACCCCGGACCCGCTGCTGCCCGGTCGTCCGGGCGAGATCCAGATCATCGTGCGGAACGCCGGCACCACCACCGCCACCGACCTGACTGCCGACATCTCGCTGCCTCCCGACATCGTGCTGCGCGGCGCCGGGGGCATCCCGGGCACCGTCGGCGTCGAGCCTGCCGCGGCGGGCGCCGGCGGGAGCGAGCAGATCGCGACCGCGCCACCGTGGCGCTGCGTGCGGACCCCGACCGGCGCCAGCTGCACCCGGACGTCGCTGGCTCCCGGCGGCACGGCCGACATCGTGCTGCGGGTGTTCGTCGGCGCTGCGGCGCAGTCCGGGACGCTCACCGGCACCGTGACCGCGACCGGCGGCTGGGTCGCCACCATCCCGGCCAGCCCGGTCGAGGTGCAGCCGGCCTAGCACGTGTCGGCCCTCGGGCCGGCGCACACGGCCGCCGGGTCAGCAGACGCCGAGCTCCCGAGCGATCAGCATCCGCTGCACCTCGGAGGTGCCCTCGCCGATCTCCAGCACCTTGGCGTCCCGCCAGTGCCGGGCCACCGGGAACTCGTTCATGAACCCGTACCCGCCGAAGACCTGCGTCGCCTCCCGGGCGTTGACCACCGCGGCGTCGGAGGAGAACAGCTTCGCGATGGCCGCCTCCTTCTTGAACGGCCGGCCGGCCAGCATCCGCGCCGCCGCGTCGTAGTAGGCCAGCCGGGCCACGTGCGCTCGGGCCTCCATGTCCGCGATCTTGAACTGGATCGCCTGGAAGGCGCCGATGTTGCGGCCGAACGCCTGCCGCTCCCCGGCGTACCGGACGCACTCGTCGACGCACCCCTGGGACAGTCCGACCGCGAGCGCGGCGATCGCGATGCGCCCCTCGTCGAGGGTGGACAGGAAGTTGGCGTACCCCCGCCCGCGCTCGCCGAGCAGGTTCTGCTCGGGCACCCGACAGTCGACGAACGACAGCTCGCGGGTGTCCGAGGCGTGCCAGCCGACCTTCGAGTACTTCTTCGAGGCGGAGAAGCCCGGCCGAGGCACCGGCACCAGGATCGAGGAGATCTCCTTCCGGCCGGCGCCCAGCTCGCCGGTCACCGCGGTCACCGTGACCAGCCGGGTGAGCTCGGTCCCGGCGTTGGTGATGAACGCCTTGGTCCCGTTGATCACCCACTCGCCCTCTTCGAGCCGCGCGGTCGTCCTGGTCGCCCCGGCGTCCGACCCACCGCCCGGCTCGGTGAGCCCGAACGCGCCCAGCGCGGCGCCGGCGCAGAGTGATGGAAGCCACTCCTGCTTCTGCGTCTCGGTGCCGAACCGGTACACCGGCATCGCACCGAGCGAGACCGCGGCCTCCAGCGTGATCGCGACCGACGAGTCGACCCGGGCGAGCTCCTCGATGGCCAGGCACAGGGTGAAGTAGTCCCCGCCCATCCCGCCCAACTCCTCCGGGAACGGCAGCCCGAACAGCCCCATGTCGGCCATCTGCTTGACCACGTCGTACGGGAACTCGCCTCGCTCGTCGTAGTCGAACGCCTTGGGCGCGACCACCACCCGGGCGAAGTCCTCGACCGTTCGGCGGAACTCCTCCTGCTCGGCGCTGAGCCGGTAGTCGGGCACCGGTGCCCACCCTTCGTCACTGCGGCCGGGGTGATCCCCTGTCTCGATGGTCGCACGGCACCCCTTACACTGCCCCGCGTGACCTTGGTATCCGGGCTACTCGCCCGTATCAGCACGCCGTGGCACGTTCTGCGCAAGGAATTGTCCGCTTTCGGCGCCGTCGGGGTCATCAACCTGTTCGTCGACATCGGCCTGTTCAACGCGCTGCACTTCGGGCAGGGAATCGGTCCGCTGACCTCGAAGGTGATCTCCACCACGGTCGCCACCACCAGCGCGTACTTCATGAACCGGTACTGGTCGTTCTCGCACCGCGCGCGCACCGGCCTGGCCCGCGAGTACACGCTGTTCTTCCTGCTGAACGGCGTCGCGCTGCTGATGGGGCTGCTGGTGATCGGGACGACCCGGTACGGGCTGGGGCTGACCGACAAGTTCTCCATCAACATGGCGAACCTGGTCGGCATCGGCATCGGCACCGTGTTCCGGTTCTGGTCGTACAAGCGCTGGGTGTTCCCGGCGCACCAGGCCCGCGGGCTGGCCGACGAGGAGCAGGCCGCCGCGTGACCGGTGCTGGCCGCCTGCGGTCAGCACCGGGCTGTGTCGGCGCCTCCCCCTACTTACCGCTCAAACCGGAAGCCGACCCCGCGAACGGTCGTCACCAGCCGGGAGTGCTGCGGGTCGTCGCCGAGCTTGCGGCGCAGCCAGGACACGTGCATGTCCAGCGTCTTGGACGCGCTGCCCTCGGTGTCGTCCCAGACGTCCCGCATGATCTGCTCCCGGGTGACCACACTGCCCGCGTTCTCCAGCAGCACCCGCAGCAGCTCGAACTCCTTGTTGGACAGCTGCAGCTCCTCCCCGTCCTGCCAGACCCGGCGGGCGGAGATTTGCAGCCGCACGCCGTTGGCCTCCAGCACGTCGGCGCCGCGGCGGCGCAGCAGCGCCCGGACCCGGGCCAGCAGCTCGGCCAGCCGGAACGGCTTGCCGACGTAGTCGTCGGCGCCGGCGTCCAGCCCCACCACGAAGTCGACCTCGTCGGTGCGGGCGGTCAGCACCAGCACCGGGACGCTCGACCTGGCCGCGCGCAGCTGCCGGCAGACCTCCAGGCCGTCCATCTCGGGCAGCCCGAGGTCCAGCAGCACCAGGGCCACCGAGCCGGACAGCGCGGCCTGCAGGGTGCCCGGACCGTCCCGGCGCACCACCACGTCGTACCCCTCGCGCTCCAGCGCCCGGCTCAACGGATCGGAGATCGCGGCGTCGTCCTCAGCCAGCAGCACGGTCGGCACAGGTCACACGATAGGCCCGCGACCGGAGCTAGGGGGTGTCCCGCTAGACAGGCGTCACTCCGTGCCGGCGGCGGGAGAAGTGCCGGTCCTTCCCGACCGCCGCCGCGTACCGGGCGATCAGCTCGGCGCGCAGGTCCTCCGGCTCGACCACCGTGTCCACCACCAGCTCGCTGGCCAGCCGGACGATGTCGATGTCCTGGTCGTACTCCGCGCGCTTGGCCCGGACGAGCTCGGCCCGCTCCGCCTCGTCCGCGATCGCCGCGATCTTGTTGGCGTAGACGGCGTTGACCGCCGCCTCGGCGCCCATCACCGCGATCTTCGCGGTGGGCAGCGCGATGGTGACGTCCGGGTCGAACCCGGGGCCGGCCATCGCGTACAGCCCGGCGCCGTACGCCTTGCGCACTACCACGCAGATCTTCGGCACGGTGGCCTCGGCCACCGCGGTGATCATCTTCGCGCCGGACCGGATGATCCCCTGCTTCTCCACCGCGGCGCCGACCATGAACCCGGGCACGTCGGCCAGGAACAGCAGCGGCACGTTGAACGCGTCGCAGAGCTGGATGAACCGGGTTGCCTTGTCCGCCGAGTCGACGAACAGAACGCCGCCCTTGAACATCGGGTTGTTGCCCACCACGCCGACCGCCTGGCCGGCCAGCCGGCCGAAGCCGACCACCACCTCGCGGGCCCACTGCGCGTGGATCTCGAAGAACGAGTCGCTGTCCAGCAGCGCCCGCACGACCCGGCGCATGTCGAACGCCTGCCGCTCGTTGACCGGCACCAACGCGCGCAGGTCGCCGGGACCGGCGCCGCGGGCCGCCGCTGCCGGCGGGGCGCCGGTGTGGTTGGCCGGGAGGTAGGACAGGTACCGGCGGACCACGTCCAGCGCCTCCTGCTCGGTCTTCACCAGGAAGTGCCCGACGCCGGACTCGGTGCAGTGCACCCGGGCACCGCCCATCTCCTCCAGCGTGGTCCGCTCGCCGGTGACCATCTGCACCATCCGGTCGCTGCCCAGGTACATCGAGGCGTTGCCGTCCACCATCGCGACCACGTCGCAGAACGCGGGAATGTAGGCGCCGCCGGCGGCGCTCGGCCCGAACAGCGCGCACACCTGCGGGATCGAGCCGGATGCCCGCACCTGGTTCCAGAAGATCCGGCCGGCCCCGCGCCGGCCCGGGAACAGCTCGACCTGGTCGGTGATCCGGGCCCCGGCGGAGTCCACCAGGTAGACCATCGGCACGCCGGTCGCGTACGCCCGTTCGATGATCCGGATGATCTTCTCGACGGTGCGCGCCCCCCAGGACCCGGCCTTGACGGTCGAGTCGTTGGCCATCAGGGAGACCGCGCGGCCGTCGATCCGGGCGGCGCCCGTGATCACCCCGTCGGCCGGCAGGTCCCCGGCGGCGACGTTGGCGAGCATGCCGTCCTCGACGAACGACCCCTCGTCGACCAGCAGCCGCACCCGCTCCCGGACGAACAGCTTCCCGCGGGCGGCGTTCGCCTCGTGGTACTTGGCCGCCCCGCCCTTCTCGACCGTGGCGCGCAGCTCGGCGACCGGCGGGTGGTGCGGCATCGGGTTGTGGCTCACTGGCCCAGTATCTCCGCCGCGGCGGGTGTCCCGCCCCGACGGCGCCGTTGCCGTAGGGTGTCTCGTGGACCTTGCGGGCGCCGCCGAAGATCCACGAGACACCCCTACGCTGGCGCGACGTGACCCTGCACTTCGAGGACCTCCGTCCGGGGCTGGTGTTCGACCTGGGCGAGGTGACCGTCGACGAGGCGGAGATGCTGGCGTTCGCCCGCCGGTTCGACCCGCAGCCGTTCCACGCCGACCCGGTGGCCGCGCCGGACACCACCTTCGGCGGGCTGATCGCGAGCGGCTGGTACACGATGTGCCTCTGGATGCGGATGTACGTCGACCGGGTGCTGGCCGACTCCTCCAGCCAGGGCTCGCCGGGGCTGTCCGAGCTGCGGTGGCTTGCTCCGGTCCGGGCGGGGGACGTGCTGCGGGGCCGGCTCACCGTGCTGGACTCCACGCCGTCCTCGACCCGCCCCGGGCGCGGCACCGCGTTGCTGCGCGGCGAGCTTGTCCGGGACGGCCAGCCGGTGCTGCGGGCAACGTTCCGGGGGCTGTTCGGTCGCCGGTTCCCGGCGGCTGGTTGACTAGTCGGGTGAGCCCTCGTTTCTGTCGGTACCTCGTGGCAGGCTGCGCCGCACGGGGGGGACAACGAGGCGGGATGACACCACGACGGCAAGGAGGCCGAGATGGCTGAGCGCACGTCCTACCTGGAGGGCACCCCGAGCTGGGTCGACCTGATGACCAGCGACCCAGAGGCTGCCCGGGCGTTCTACGGAGGGCTCTTCGGGTGGGAGTTCGACATCGACCCCGATCCGCAGACCGGCCATTACACGAGCTGCCTGCTGCGGGGCAAGCGGGTCGCCGGCATGGCAGGTGACCCGGCACCGGCCGGAGTGGGCACCTTCTGGACCACCTACTTCGCGGTGGACGACGTCGACAAGATCGCCGAGCGGGTCGCGGAGCACGGCGGCAAGATCCAGATGGCGCCGATGGACGTCATGGAGATGGGCCGGATGGCGATGGCCGCCGACCGGGACGGCGCGATGTTCGGCATGTGGCAGGCCCGCGCGCACACCGGTGCCCAGCTGGTCAACGAGCCGGGCACGCTGACCTGGAACGAGCTGAACACGCGAGACCTGGACGGCGCCACGGCGTTCTACGCCGAGGTGTTCGGGCTGCGCTGGGAGGACATGGACACCGGCGGGGCCGGCCCCCGGTACAAGATCGCCAACGCCAGCGCGGGCAGCGTGGCCGGCGCCACCGAGATGGCCCCCGAGATCCCGGCCGAGGTGCCGGCCTACTGGGCGGTCTACTTCTGGGTGGCGGACGCGGCGGCCTCCGCGGCCAAGGCGGCCGAGCTGGGCGGGACCGTCCAGGTCCCGGTGTTCGACTCGCCGCAGGGCCCGATCGCCGCGCTGCGTGACCCGCAGGGCGGGATGTTCCTGATCATCCAGGGCCAGCCCAGCTGAGCCCGACGGCTCGCCGGTCGCCCACCCGGGCGGCCGGCGGGTCGGCTCACGGCGGCGGCAGGGCGAGCAGCGGCACCGGGTCCTCGGCCCAGCCGGACGGGACGACCGCGAGCGCGTCGGCGAGCGCGGCGCCCCAGAGGCTGCCCGGCCGGTCGTGGCCGACCGGCTCCACTCGGCCGCCGGAGATCCGGTGCACCGGCAGCACTCGGGCGTACTCGTGCGCGCCCGGCGCGGTGTGGGTGGCAGGTCCGCCCGGCCGGCTGAAGACCGCCGTCGGCAGCACCGGAAGCGGGCGACCGGTCAGCCCGCCGATCAGCGGACCCAGCAGCGTCACGGAGGCGACCAAGGCCGCGTAGGGGTTGCCGGGCAGGCCGACCAGCCACCGCCCGTCGGGCAGCCGGGCCAGCCGCTGCGGATGGCCGGGGCGGCAGGCGACGCTGGGCACGATGGTGCGGGCGCCGAGCCGGTCGAGCGTCTCGCAGAGCCGGTCGGCTGGCCCGCGGGCGGCTCCGCCGACCGTCACGATCACGTCGCCATCCGCCGCGTCCACGGCGGCGGCGAGCTGGTCGGCTGGCGTGTCCGGCACCGGGAGGATCAGCACCGGCTCCCCACCGAGCCAGCGCACCACGCCGGGCAGCGCCGGCCCGACGCCGTCGCGGACCCGGCCGTCGCCGGGTAGGCCGCGGTGCACCAGCTCGTCGCCGGTGAGCAGCGCGGCCACCCGTGGGCGTGGCCGCACCGGCAGCTCATCCTGGCCGACGGCGGCCGCGAGCCCGAGGATGGTCGCGGTCACCGGCGTTCCGGCCGGAAGCAGCTGCCGTCCGGCGGCCGCGTCCTCGCCGGCCGGGCGGATGTGCCGGCCCTCGGTGACGTGGCCGTGCAGGCTCTCCCCCAGCACCGTCGCCTGCTCGTGTGGCAGCACTCCGGCCGTGCCCGCCGGCGTCGGCGCGCCGGTCGCGATCTCGACCGCCTCGTCGGCGGCGAGCGGGTTCGGCAACCCGTGCCCGGCCAGCACCCGCCCGACGACCCGCCACGGGCCCTCCGCCGAGCCGACCGCGTAGCCGTCCATCGCCGCGCAGTCGAACGCCGGCAGCGCCGCCGCCGCGACCAGCGGTGCCGCGAGCGTGGTGCCCAGCGCGTCGGCCAGCGGCGCGGTGTCCGGGGGCAGCGGATCCGGCGCGGCGTATGCGGCGATCCGGGCGGCCGCCCAGGGCAGCGGCGCCAGTGTCTCGCTGCGCGCCCCGACCGCGCTCGACCCGAGGCCCTGGTGGCGGTGCGCAGTGGTCACTAGGGCTCCTGATCAGGGCGCTCGACAGTGGGGGCGCCGCGAAGAGTAGCGTTCTTGTCGCTGTCTGTAGCAGACCCCCCTCCGCCTCCCGCGGCGGGCGGCCAGCCGGCGGCGAGCGCCTCGAGGCGGCCGGCGAGGCGTGCCAGCGCCTCCGGTCCGGCCGAGCGGCCGACCGCGACGCCCAGCAGGAAGGCCGTCAGCGGTGCCGCCGGCCTGGCCACCTGGTGCGCGACGTCCCGGGCCAGGTCGAGCACCGGGGCGACGGTGGAACGGCTGTCGACATCGGTCAACCCCAGCTCGCGGCAGACGGCGTCCGCCCAGTCGTCCAGCACACTCACGCCCGCCCTCGCTTCGCTGCGGGCGGCCGTGAGGCACGACAGACACCAGGCCCATTGACTCGCTCGCTGCACTCGCTCATGGGTCCTCTGTCCTCGTCAGTTCCGGTGCCACTCCTTCGCCCGCACCACGTCGTCGTCGGTGTCGCAGTCGAACCAGGGCGGCGGCCCGCTGGTGATCATCGCACGGCGGACCACCGGCTCGGCGGCCGCCAGGAGCAGCCGCATCGGCAGCCCGGTGAGCCCGTTCCCGCCGACCCCGGCCAGCGACCGGGGCCGGCTGACCACGGAGAGCGTGTCGCGAAGCAGTTCGGCGCGCCAGACCGCGCACAGCGGCTGATCCCGGCCGGCGTCGTCGACCAGCACCGCCGCGGCCGCCGACGGCTCGTCCGCCAGCGCGTGGCGCAGCTCGGCCACCGCGGCCGCGGTCAGGAACGGCAGGTCGCCGGCGAAGGTGGCAACCACCGGTGCGCGCACGTGCGCGAGCCCCGCGGCCAGCGCGGCCATCGGCCCGGCGCCGGCGGGCACCTCCCTGGTCACCGCGTCGGCGCGGGCACCGGGCACCGCGGTGCCCACGATGACGACCCGGACCGCGTCGGCGACCGCGCTGACCACCCGGGCGGCCAGCGACTGCCCGCCGATCTCGATGCCGGGCTTGTGCGCGCCGCCGAGCCGGCGGGCCCGCCCGCCGGTCAGCACGACCGCGTCGTAGGGCTGCAGGGTCACCGAACCGCCGCCGCTACCGCCACCCGGTCGTGGCCCGTGTAGACGTTGCACCGCCGGTCGCGCAGGAAGCCGACGAGGGTGAGGCCGAACTCCTCGGCCACCACCACCGCGAGGCTGGACGGCGCCGAGACGGCGCACAGCACCGGCACCCCTGCCGCGGCGGCCTTTTGCACAATCTCGAAGCTTGCCCGCCCACTGACCACCAGCACCAGCCCGTGCAGCGGCAACCCGCCGTCCAGCAGCGCCCAACCGATCACCTTGTCGACCGCGTTGTGTCGGCCCACGTCCTCGCGCACCGCCACCGGCTGGCCGGCAGGCGTGAACAGCCCGGCCGCGTGCAGCCCGCCGGTGCGGGCGAAGACGCTCTGGCCGCCGGCGAGCGCTCCGGGCAGCCGGTAGAGCGTCTCCACCGGGACACGGGGCCCCGCCGGCACCGCGGTCACCCCGCGCCGGCGCAGCCCGTCCAGGCTCGCCTTACCGCACACACCGCACGCGCTGGACGCGAAGAAGTGCCGGTCCAGGCCGGTCAGGTCAGGGGCGTCGAGCCCTGGCGCGAGGGTCGCGGTGACCACGTTGTACCGCTGGTCGCCGGCCAGCGCCGGGTCCGTGCAGTAGCCGAGCCTGGCGATGTCGGCGGCCGCGCCGACCACGCCCTCCCCGTAGAGGAACCCGGCGGCCAGCTCGAAGTCCGCGCCGGGCGTCCGCATCGTGACGGCCACCGTGCGGGCGGGCAGCCGGTCCGCGGCCTCGACCCGGATCTCCAGCGGCTCCTCGGTGGCCAGGTCGTCCCGCCGGACCGTGCGGGCAGCGTCCTCGACAACGTGCACCTGAGCACGGGTGGTGCTCCCCGGTCGGTCCCGCACGCAGCCTCACGCCCCCACCGGAGTACGGTCGAAAGGTGCAGGGTGGTATTCCACGGACCGGCCGAAGCCGAGACCGTCGAGCATCTCCACCCCTCGCCGTCGAGTGTCGCATCCTTCCCCCCTCCGCCGACCCGATGCTTGCTGAATCGACGGCGGGTTAAAGGCCGCGCATGAGCCGGGCGGCGAGCGGGGGGCGGGCCGGATCGTCGTCGCTTGGATCGCTGCGCGCGCTGTGGCTCGGCGCCGCGGTGCTGGTCGGCGGCGGCGGTGTGCCGGCGCTGGTCGGCGCGGTCCAGGTGCTGGCCTCGCCGGAGCCGCCGCTGCGGGTCGCGCTGTGGCTGGCGAGCTCCGCCCGCGGGAGGCTGGCGGGCATGGTCGGCGCGCTGCTCGGGCCGGTTCGCGGGCTGTTGATCGTCGCGGGGCTCGGGCTGCTCGGCCTGATCCTGCTGGGTCGCCGCGGCGGCAAACGGGAGGAGCCTGCGGCCGCACCGGCCGCACCGGCCGCACCGGCCGCTCCCCCGGACACCGCGGGGACCGCGATCGGGTCCGGCCCACTGCAGTCGTTCCGGCGATCCGGGGAGCCGGGAACGGAGCGGGGCCGACCCGGGCGACCGGCAGCCGCCGGACCGGCAGCCGCCCAACCGGCAGTCGGGCGACCGGCAGTCGCCCGACCCGCAGCCGCCCGATTGGCCACGGAGCCGATGCCGGAGTCGCTCGTCGTCGTGGTCAGCGCGGTGACCGGCACCGTCGGCCGGGCCCGGCTCGCCGGCCGCTCCTGGACCGTCCGCGCCGCCGGCCACCGGCTGCGGGAGGGCCAGCGCTACGTCGTGGTGGCTCGGCATGGAGCCGTGCTGGAGGTCGCCGCCTCCGGGTGACCCGGCTCGGTGCCCCGCTAGCTGTCGAGCGGCGCGCGGCGGGTGCGCGGGCCGGCCCGCAGCACCTGCGAGGGGAGCGTATGGCCGACCAGCTCCTCGGCCAGCCGGGCCGCTTCGAGCATCGCCTCCAGGTCGACCCCGGTGTCGACGCCCATGTCCTCCACCATGTGCACCAGGTCCTCGGTGCACACGTTTCCGGTCGCACCCGGCGCGTACGGGCACCCACCCAGGCCGCCGACCGAGGCGTCGAAGTCGGTGACCCCCAGCTCCAGCGCGGCCAGCACGTTCGCCAGGCCGGTGCCTCGGGTGTTGTGGAAGTGCAGGCCGAGCTGAAGCTCCGGGTGCGCGGACCGGGTCTCGCCGACCAGTCGAGTCACCCTGGTGGGCGTCCCCATCCCGGTCGTGTCGCCGTAGCTCACCGAGTCCGCACCGGCCCGGATCGCCCGGTCGACGACCCACAGCACCCGCTCGACCGGCACGTCCCCCTCGTACGGGCAGCCGTACGCGGTCGACACGATCACCTCGCAGGTCGCCCCGCGGGCATGGCCGAGCGCGACTATCCGGGCGATGTCGTCCAGCGACTCGTCGGTGGACCGGTTGACGTTGCGCCGGTTATGCGTGTCGGACGCTGACACGACGACCTCGATCTCGGTGAATCCGCGGTCCAGCGCCCGCTCGGCGCCGCGCAGGTTCGGCACCAGCGCTGAGTAGCGCACGGTCGGGTTGCGGGTGATCCGCGCCCACACCTCGTCCGCGTCGGCCATCTGCGGGATCACCTTGGGATGCACGAACGACACCGCCTCGATCCGGCCGACCCCGGTCTGGGACAGCGCGTCGACCAGCCGGACCTTCGCGTCGGTCGGGATCGGGTCCTCGTTCTGCAGGCCATCACGCGGTCCTACCTCGCGGAGCGAGATCCAGGCTGGAAGGTCAGTCATGCCTTGCAGGCTAACTCCGGCCGGCCAGATCCGGGACCGGCTCAGGCGTCCGCCGGCGGCGCGGCGGCCGGGTCGGCGGGCTCGCCGGCCGGCGGGGACCGGCGCAGGCGGCGGCGGCTGTCTGGGAGCCGTTCGGTGGCACCGCGGGCGTCCAGCAGCTCGAGGAGCGGTACGGCGACCCGCCTGGTGGTGCCCAGCGCCTCCCGGGCGGCGGAGAGCGTGAACGGCTCCGCCAGGCCGGCCAGCACCCGGGTGGCGGCCGCAGGCGCGTCCGGCAGCAGGTAGACGCCGTCGGCGAGCCGGCACAGCGCCCCGGCCCGGACCGCGGCCGCCAGCTCCCGGGCGCCGAGGCCGAGCTCGGCCAGCCGGTGCGCCTCCGGCGCGGCGAACGGCGTCGCCGCCAGCTCCCGGCGCACCGCCTGCACCGCCTCCCGCACGCCGGCCGGCAGCTCCGGCGCCGTGTCCCCGGTGATCCGCCCGTCCCGGATCACCAGCGGCGCAGTGGCCAGCGCGGTCACCAGCCGCAGGTCGGGCAGGCCGAGCCGGCGCCGGGCCGCCTCCACCGGCAGGCCGTGCTCCAGCGGGTGCGCGGCGGCGTGCGCGTCGACCGCGTCGGCCAGCGCGGTGCGCAACGCCGCCCACCCGGCCGGGTCGGCCACCCAGTCGCCGACCACCGGCGGCACCGGCGACTCGGCGCCCATCGCCCGCAGCTCGGCCAGCCGCACCAGGCCGCGCCGGCGCAGCTCCGCGGCGCCGTTCGGCTGTCCGTCCATAGTAGACAGTGTCGCGGCGCGTCCGGCGGCGGCGCCGCGGCGATCCAGTGCCGGCGGGGATACGTCCAGCACGGTGACCCCGGCGGCGACCTGCCGGAGGCCGGGGTCGCGCAGCAGCCCGCGGTCCCCGATCCGCAGCGGCAGCGGTCGGGCCAGCCGCAGCCGAGCGGCATCCGTCCCGAGTGGACGGATGCGGGCCGGCAGCGCCGCCGAGCCGAGGTGCAGGGTGAGCTGCTCCGGGAGCCGGTCCAGCGGGCCGGGCCGGCCCGGCGGGCCGTGCAGCCGCACGTCCACCAGGTCGGTCTGCAGCCACCGGTCCGGCGTGAGCAGCGCCGCACCGCGGCGTACCCGGTCCAGCGGCAGGCCACGCAGGTTCGCCGCCACCCGGGCCGTGCCGGTCACCCCGCGGCGAGGTCGGCCCAGCGACTGGAGTCCGCGAACCACCACCCGCTGCCGCCCGGGCGCCAGCTCCAGCTCGTCGCCTATCGCCAGCGTGCCGGCCGGCAGCGTGCCCGTCACCACCGTGCCGCTGCCGCGCACCGTGAACGTGCGGTCCACCCACAGCCGCACCGGCGCGGCCGGGTCCGGCGCCGGCAGCCGGCCTACCAGCCGGTCGAGTGCCGCCCGCAGCCGGTCCAGGCCGGCTCCGGTCAGCCCGCTCACCGCGACCGCGTCGACGCCGGCCAGCGAGGTGGCCGCGATCTCGGCCAGCGCCCGGTCCCGGGCCGGGCTCGGATCGGCGCGGTCGCTGCGGGTGACGGCGAGCAGGCCGTGCGCCACGCCGAGCGCGTGCAGCGCATCGAGGTGCTCGGCGGACTGCGGCATCCATCCCTCGTCGGCGGCCACCACGAACAGCACCGCCGGCACCGGGCCGACGCCGGCCAGCATGTTGCCGACGAAGCGCTCGTGGCCCGGCACGTCGACGAAGGCGACCGTCGCCCCGGACGGCAGGTCGGTCCAGGCGAAACCGAGGTCGATCGTCATCCCGCGGCGGCGCTCCTCCGTCCACCGGTCCGGCTCCATCCCGGTCAGCGCCCGCACCAGCGTCGACTTGCCGTGGTCGACGTGCCCCGCGGTCGCGACGACGTGCACGGCTGGTCAGACCGGTCCGGTTCCGGCGACCGGCGACCCCGCTGCCGGCGCGGCGCCCGGTGCTCCGGCTGCCACCATCGGCGCGGGATCCCGTGCCACGGCCAGCACGGCGCGCTGCACCGCAGCGTCCTCGGCCCGGTCCAGAGCGCGCAGGTCGAGCAGGCAGCGGCCGTGGTCGACCCGGCCGAGCACGGCCGGCTCGCCGGCTCGCAGCCGGTCGGCGAAGTCGCTGGGCAGGCTCACCGCGGCGCTGGGCAGCCGGACGCCCGGGGCGCCGCCCCCGCCGACCGCGGCCTCGGTGTCCACCGCGACCGCGTCGACGCCGCCGGCGGCGAGCGCGGCGGCCAGCACGGCGGCACGCTCGCGCAGCTCGGGCAGGTCGGCGACCAGCGCCCGGACGGTGGGTGCCGCCGGTCCGCGCAGGGTCGCCTCCAGCGCGGCCAGGGTGAGCTTGTCCACCCGGAGCGCGCGGGCCAGCGGGTGCCGGCGCAGCCGCTCGACCACCTCCCGGCGTCCGAGCAGCAGGCCCGCCTGCGGCCCGCCGAGCAGCTTGTCGCCGCTCGCGGTCACCAGCGCGGCGCCGGCCCGCAGCGTGCTGGCCGCGTCCGGCTCCTCCGGCACCGCCGGGTGCGGCGTGAGCAGCCCGGAGCCGATGTCGGCGACCACCGGGACGCCGAGCCCGGCCAGCTCGGCGACCGGCACGCTCGCGGTGAACCCGGAGATCACGAAGTTCGACGGGTGCACCTTGAGCACCATGCCGGTGTCCGGTCCGACCGCGGCGGCGTAGTCCGCCACGCCGACCCGGTTCGTCGTGCCGACCTCGCGCAGCCGGGCCCCGGTGCTCACCACCAGGTCCGGGATCCGGAAGCCGTCGCCGATCTCGACCAGCTCACCGCGGGCGATCACGATCTCCCGGCCACCAGCCAGCGCGGTGGCGGCCAGCACCAGCGCGGCCGCGCCGTTGTTGACCAGGTGCACCGCCTCGGCCGCGGGCACCGCCGCGGCCAGCGCGGCGAGCGCGCCTCGACCGCGCCGGCCGCGCCGGCCGGTGCCGAGGTCCAGCTCGAGGTCGGTGGTGCCGGCCGCGGCCAGGACCGCCGCCCGGGCGGCCACCGACAGCGGCGCCCGGCCCAGGTTGGTGTGCAGCAGGACGCCGGTCGCGTTGAGCACCGGGCGCATGCTGCCCGGGTACGGCGGGAGCGTGCCGAGCACCGCCTCGACGACCCGGTCCGGGTCCAGCCGACCGGCCCGCACCCGGTCCTGGGCGGCGCCGACCGCCTCTTTCACCAGCGCCCGGCCCAGCCGCCCGATCGCGCCATCCAGCCGCGGGTCGGCCAACACCGCGTCGGTCCGCGGAACCCGCCGCCGGACGTTGTCCACAGACCGGACTTTACGTCTCCGATCCGATCGCGGCCGACGCTAGGCTCTCCTGTCATGACGGCCCCTCGTTCCGGGACCATGGAGCAGCGGATGTCCCGGCTGGAGAACGACGCCGAGGCGATCTACGAAGAGCTTGGCTCTATCAAGGAGACTCAGAAGCAGCACGGCACTCAGCTGGAGAAGATCACCTCTAGCCTGACGCGGGTGGAGGCAAGCCAGCTGGTCCAGGGCAGGCTGCTGGAGGTGATGGTTGCGAAGCTGGACGAGCACGACACCAGGTTCGACGCCGTCACCGCCAAGCTGGACGAGCACGACGCCAGGTTCGACACGCTCACGGCAAAGCTGGACGAGCACGACGCCAGGTTCGACACGCTCACGGCGAAGCTGGACGAGCACGACGCCAGGTTCGACGCGCACGGCTCGAAGCTGAACATGATCTTGGACTTGCTGCGCAAGGACTGACCGTCTTGTAGCGGAGGCGGAGGGGAATCGAACCCCCCTGACCGAGAGACTCGGCCACAACGGTTTTGAAGACCGCGGGGCCCACCAGGTGCCCGGACGCCTCCGGCAGCGAGGGTACGGTCCGGGCGTGGAGACCGCGCGGGCATACCGGCTGACCCAGTACGCGCATGGCGGGGGGTGCGCGTGCAAGATCCCGGCGGGTGAGCTGGAGGAGGTGCTGGCCGGGCTGGCGGCGGCCGCCGGGCCGGTGCAGCCGGACGCGGAGCTGCTGGTCGGTCTGGCGGCTGGGGACGACGCGGCGGTGGCCCGGCTGGACCGCACCACCGCGCTGGTGGTGACGACCGACTTCTTCACCCCGGTGGTCGACGACCCCTACGACTGGGGCCGGATCGCCGCCGCGAACGCACTGTCCGATGTGTACGCGATGGGCGGCCGGCCGGTGCTCGCGGTCAACCTGCTCGGCTGGCCGCGCGATGTGCTCCCCTACGAGCTGGTCGCCGAGGTGCTGGCTGGCGGGCTCGCGGTGACCCGGGAGGCCGGCTGCCACCTGGCCGGCGGGCACAGCGTGGACGACCCGGAGCCGAAGTACGGGCTAGCGGTGACCGGGCTTGCCCACCCGGACCGGCTGATCCGCGCCGACGCCGGCCTGCCGGGACAGCCGCTCACCCTCACCAAGCCGCTCGGCATCGGCGTGCTGAACAGCCGGCACAAGGCCACCGGCGAGGTCTTCGACCATGCGGTGGCGGCGATGACCACGCTGAACCGGGACGCCGCCGAGGCGGCGCTGTCCGCCGCCATCCGGTGCGGCACCGACGTCACCGGTTTCGGGCTGCTCGGCCACCTGGCCAAGCTGGCCAGGGCCAGCGGGGTGACCGCGGTGCTCGATGCGGCCGCGGTGCCCTATCTGGACGGTGCCCGCCAGGCGCTGGCCGACGGCTACGTCAGCGGCGGCACCCGGCGAAACCTCGACTGGGTCCGGCCCCAGGCCGATCTGTCTACTGTGGACGAGACGGAGGCGCTCCTGCTGGCCGACGCGCAGACCTCGGGCGGCCTGCTGCTGGCCGGAGAAATCCCCGGCGCTCCCGTGATCGGAGAGCTGGTGCCGCGCGACAGGTACGGCGGTCGGCTGATAGCGGTGCGCTGACCGACGCGTCGAGCCTGTCCACGGTCCTCAGCGGACCCGCTCGACGGTCACCGCGACCCGGCCGCTGCCCAGCCGGCGCACGTCGTACACCCGGTGGCCCAGCAGCCGGGCGAGCGGCGGGAGGTCGCTGATCGCTGCGGTGTCCCGCACCACGGTGACCAGCCGCCGGCCGGGCTCGACCTCGGCGATGCGGCGCCGGAACTCGGCAGCCAGGCCGTCCGCGCAGCCGAGGTCGCCGGCGTCGAAGACCGCCGCGTTCCGGGCGGCGCCGGAGCACATCAGGTCCATGCCGGGACGGTAGGCCGGAGCCCGCTGGCCGACATCGGGTGCTGGCCCCTGTCTTCCCCGGCACTCACCCCTACGTTGGGGGTCGACCCCTAGCTCAGCCCTCGGCCACCAGCCCCAGCCGCTGCGCGGCCGCCACCGCCTCCCGCCGGGAGGACACCCGGAGCTTGCCGAGCACCGCCGAGACGTGCAGCTCGGCCGTCTTCGGCGCGATCACCAGCTTGTCGGCGATCTGCGCGTTGCTCAGCCCGTCCACCAGCAGGTCGAGCACCTGCTGCTGGCGTACGGTCAGGCCGGCAGGGTTGCCCCGGGCGGCCAGCCGCGGGCCGCGCGGCACGTGCCGCACCCCCCAGTCCCGCAGCCGGCGACGCACCAGGGCGGCGGTGACCGTGGCGCCCAGCCGGTCCAGCATTGGCAGCGCCCGCAGGCAGCCCTCGACGCCGCCGTCGGCCAGCGCCAGCGCCTGCTGGTACGGGCAGCCCAGCTCGTGCCACGCCTCGGCGGCGGCGGCCCAGTCGCCGCTGACCAGCAATCGGTAGGGCATGGCCACCCAGCCGGGCAGCTCGACCGGCCGCCCGGCTCGGTGCAGCCAGGCGCCGAGCTCGCCGGTCAGCCACGGCTCGCCGTAGTCCCTGGCCTGCCCGAACGCGTTGCTGGCCTCCCGGATGCAGCGCTCGGTGTCACCGGCCAACCAGGCGTGCTCGGCCCGGGCCGCCATCGTCGGGCCGATCCGCTGCAGCTCTCCGGTCCGGGTGGCGATCCGGGCGGCCTCGTCCAGCGTCGCGGAGGCCTCCGGGCGGCCGTGCCGGGCCAGCAGGGTGCCGAGGACGACCAGGCCGGGGCAGTGGCTGATGCCCGGCTGCAGCCGCTGGGCGAGCACCTGCCGGGCGACCCGCTCCGCGATCGACCACTGGCCCTGCTCCAGGTGCCACCAGGCCCGCATGCCCAGCAGGTACTGCGCGTAGCCATGCAGCTCGTGCTCCTCGGCGTACCCGGCGGCCGCAGCCATGTCCGCGTCGGCCAGCGCGAACCGGCGCTGCACCAGGCTGATGTAGGCGCGGTTGACCAGCGCCCGGGCCGCGTGGTCGGCCAGCCCGGCCTCGGTGGCGATCGCGGCCGCCTCGGCCAGCTGCTCCCGCCCGGCGTCGCAGTGCCGTCCGGCGGCGGTCCCCACGTTCGTCAGCGCGTGCGCGAGCGCCTCGGCGTCGTCCAGGGCGCGGGCCATGATGATCGCCTTCTCGCCCAGCGCGATCGCGTCCTCGTTCCGGTCGGCGAGCATGTGCAGCTGGGAAAGGCCGCTGTAGGCCATGGCCAGCTCGTGGCTCGGCCCGGCCGGTTCGAGCACCTCGATGGCCCGCTCCGCGACCTGGTGCGCCGCGTCCGCGTCGCTGGACCACCACAGCAGCCGGGCCAGCCAGCGCAGCCCGGCGCCGAGCGTGTCGCGGTCTGCGAGCTCCTCGCGCAGCCGGACCGCCTCCCGGCGGGCGGCCACCGCGTCGTCGACCAGCCCGGCGAGGTACGCCTCGACCGAGGCCAGCTCGAGCAGCTCGGCCCGGTCGGCCAGCGGCAGCGGGCCTCCTGCGGTCAGCGCCAGCAGGGCCTGCCCGGCCGCCTCCCGGTGCGCGCCGGCGGCCGCGGCCTCCCGGGCCGCCGCCGGCGCCACCCGGCGCAGCACCCCCGCGTCACCGGCCGCCGCGGCGTGGTGGGCGCACCGGGCCAGGTCGGCGTCGTCCCTGGCCAGCAGCGCGGTCAGCACCCGGGCGTGCAGCTCCCGACGCCGGCGGGCGGGCAGCGAGCGCTCGACGGCGAGCCGGGCCAGCTCGTGCCGGTAGCCGACCGCGCCGCCCTCGACCCGGAGCAGGCCGGTGCGCAGGCACTCCTCGGGTGGCTGCGCCTCCAGCAGCCACGGCTCGGCTCGGCCGGGCACCACGGCGACCAGGTCCAGCACCTCGCGGGCCGGCGGCGAGCAGCGGTGCACCCGGGCCAGCACCGCGTCGGCGACCGTGCGCGGCACCCCCGCGGCCTCGTCTCGCAGCAGCTCGCCGACGAAGAACGGGTTCCCGCCGGTGATCGCGTGCACCCCGGCGGCCGGCCGGCCGGCCCGGTCAGCCAGCTCGGCGACCGAGCCCGGGGAGAGTGGACGCAGCGCGAGCACGGTGGCCGGTGCGGCGGACGGCAGGTACCGCAGCGGGTGGTGCTCGGCCAGCTCGGCGTCACGCAGCGTGATGACAAGCAGGGCAGGCAGCCGGCTGATCCGGCGGGCCAGCACGGTCAGCAGGTCGAGGGTCGCCTCGTCGGCCCAGTGCGCGTCCTCGACGATGAGCACCGACCCGGCCGGGCTGGTCAGCTCGTCCAGCAGGGCATCCACCGCGGCCGCGTCGTTGCCGGCAGCCAGCTGCTCGATCAGCCTCCCGCGCAGCTGGCGGGCCAGGTCGCGGACCGGGCCGAGCGGCCGCGGTGTGGCCAGCTGGTCGCACCAGCCCCACAGCACCCGCAGCAGGCCGGCGTGGCCGCGGGCGAACGTCTCGACCAGCGCCGACTTCCCGATCCCCGCCTCGCCGGTGACCAGCGCCAGCGCGCCTCGGCCGGCGACCGCGGCACTCGCCAGAGCGTCCAGCGTCGCAAGCTCCCCATCGCGCTCCAGCAGATCCATGCTCACGGATGGTACGCAGGTGTGTCTGGATCGGTGAGCACTTCTCCGGCTAAGGCGCTCCCGTTGCGGGACCACGGCCGTACCTCGGGTCCTCGGCGGAGCCGACGCCGGCGGCGAAGACGCCCCGGTCAGCAGCGCTCCGGACAGCACGGACACCGCCCGGCTGCGCCGCCCGGCCACCGCGGCCAGCGCTCCGGCGCCACCCAGGACCCGGGAGGCGCGCAGCGCCGCGCCCGGCCGCCCGGTCCGGCACGGCTCGCTGACCAGCCCGGGTGCCCGCTCGGCCCGGGTGGCGGCGGAGATCTCCAGGGCGGAGCCGAGTGGCGCCATCCGGCGCGCCGGCCCGCTCGCCTCGACCGGCACCGCGACCAGCCCTAGCGCCCCAGTGGTAGGGCAGGCCGATCTGGTGCACGGCACGGCCGGCCACCCGCAGCGGCAGCACCCGGTCGATCACGAGCACCCGGGCCTCGATCGCGGTCCGGGAGGTGACGGTCGTCGCCCAGCCGCCGTTGTCCAGGCCGCGCTCGGCGGCCAGCTCCGGGGGCACCCCCGACCCGTGCCGGCAACCGGGACCAGTGCCTAGCGGTCGTCGAGCCGCTCGGTCGGCGTCTCCCGCTCGTACTCCGCCTCGTACTGCGCCTCGTACCGGGCGCCCTCCCGGGCCCGCCGGTCGTGGTCCTCCTCGATCTGCCGGTTGATCGCCTGCTGCACCCGGTCCGAGTGCGGGATGTGCCGCAGCACCTGCTGGCCGGACTCGCCGGCGGACTCGACCATGAGCGTGCCGGCCCCGATGATCCGGTCCCACAGGCTCTGCTCGAACGAGACGTCGTTGATCCGGCCGAGGGCGATGTCCCGGCCCCGGTGGTGCAGGATGCCGGTACGGATCAGCACCCGGTGCGTGGTGAGCACGTAGTGGGTGGTCCGCCAGGCCAGGAACGGCACCAGCGACAGCCAGATCAGCAGGATCCCGGCAACCGCGGCGATCGCGATCCAGGCCACCGGCCGCCAGGGCCGGTCGGGCAGGATCGCGGCCAGGAACGCTCCCCCGCCGACCAGCACGACGAAGAAGAACACCGGGCGGACCAGCGTGATCCAATGCGGGTGCAGGTGCCGGACGACCCTCTCGTCGTCGGCGAGCAACCGGTCGGGGTAGGGCACGTCATCCTCCAAGAGCGCTGTCCCTGCCGCACAGGATGGCGGACTCGGCCGCCCGCGTCACCGCTCCGCGCCGCGCCGGACGTGCTCGACGTCGCCGGCGGAGACGGCTCGCTCGCCCGCGGAGGTGTGCAGCACCAGCCGGCCGGTGTCGTCGATCGTGTCGGCCACCCCGTCCAGCACGGCGCCCTCCGGCTGGGTGACCCGGACCGGGCTGCCGATCGTGGCGCAGACCCGAAGGTACGCCGCGAGCAGGCCGGACTCACGGGCGTCGCCGCGGGCCTCCCGCCAGCCGAGGTACTCGGCCGCCAGCCGCTCCAGCACCGCCTGCAGCAGCCGCTCCCGGTCGGTGTCCGCCGCCCCCTCCACCGCCAGCGAGGTCGCCCCCTCCGGCAGCTCGGCCGGAGCGGTGGTGACGTTGATGCCGACCCCCAAGACGGCCGCCTCGCCGACCGCCTCGACCAGCAGGCCGGCGGCCTTCCGCCGGCCAGGGCCGAGCAGCAGGTCGTTCGGCCACTTGAGCGCCGCGTCGAGTCCGGTCAGCCCGGCCACCGCCTGCTGGACGCCGACACCGGCGAGCAGCGGCAGCAAGCTCCATCGGGCGGCCGGTACGGCCGGTCCGGGCCGCAGCAGCAGGGAGAACGTCAGCCCGGCCCGCGGCGGTGACAGCCAGTGCCGTTCGAACCGCCCCCGCCCGGCGGTCTGCGCCTCCGCGACGAGGACCAGTCCCTCCGCCGCGCCGGCCCGCGCGGCGGCGGCGACGTCCTCGTTCGTCGACCCGGTCTCGGCCACCACCCGGATCTCCCGCCACAGCCCGCCGTCCCGGACCAGGTCGGTGGCCAGCGCGGACGCCGCCAGCGCCGGCCTTTCTGGTACTGAGACGTCGCTGGACACGATCCGGAGCCTAGTACCACCCGGAGCTACCCTTCGAGACATGAGCGCTGTTGCCGAGCAGCCGGGCACGCCGGAGCCGGACATCCACACCACTGCCGGGAAGCTGGCCGACCTGCACCGGCGCAACGAGGAGGCGGTGCACGCCGGGCCGGCACGGGCGGTGGAGCGGCAGCACGCCAAGGGCAAGCTGACCGCGCGGGAGCGGATCGCGCTGCTGCTGGACGAGGGCTCGTTCATCGAGATGGACGAGCTGGCCCGGCACCGCAGCTCGACCTTCGGGATGGACGCGGAACGGCCGTACGGAGACGGGGTGGTGACCGGCTACGGCATGGTGGACGGCCGGCCGGTGTGCGTGTTCGCCCAGGACTTCACCGTGTTCGGCGGCAGCCTGGGCGAGGTGTTCGGCGAGAAGATCGTCAAGGTGATGGACCTAGCCGTGCGCACCGGCTGCCCGGTGATCGGCATCAACGACTCCGGCGGCGCGCGCATCCAGGAGGGCGTGGTCTCGCTCGGGCTGTACGGCGAGATCTTCTACCGGAATGTCCTCGCCTCCGGGGTGATCCCGCAGATCAGCCTGGTGATGGGGCCGTGCGCCGGCGGGGCGGTCTACTCCCCCGCGATCACCGACTTCACCGTGATGGTCGACCAGACCTCGCACATGTTCATCACCGGCCCGGATGTGATCAAGACGGTCACCGGAGAGGATGTCGGGTTCGAGGATCTCGGCGGGGGGCGCGCACACAACACGAAGTCCGGCGTCGCGCACTACCTGGCCAGCGACGAGCAGGACGCGGTCGACTACGTCAAGGCGTTGCTGTCCTACCTGCCCAGCAACAACCTGGACGACCCGCCCCGGCTGGACGCCGCCGCCGACGGGGAGGTCACCGACGACGACCGGGAGCTGGACACGTTCATCCCGGACTCCCCGAACCAGCCGTACGACATGCACACGGTGATCGAGCACGTGCTGGACGACGGCGAGTTCCTGGAGCTGCACCCGCTGTTCGCGCCGAACATCGTCTGCGGTTTCGGCCGGGTCGAGGGCGGCAGCGTCGGCGTGGTCGCCAACCAGCCGCTGCAGCTGGCCGGGACGCTGGACATCGACGCCTCCGAGAAGGCGGCCCGGTTCGTGCGCACCTGCGACGCGTTCAACGTCCCGGTGCTCACGTTCGTCGACGTCCCCGGCTTCCTGCCGGGCACCTCCCAGGAGTGGGGTGGCATCATCCGCCGCGGCGCGAAGCTGATCTACGCGTACGCCGAGGCGACCGTGCCGAAGGTCACCGTGATCACCCGCAAGGCGTACGGCGGCGCGTACGACGTCATGGGTTCCAAGCACCTGCGCGCGGACATCAACCTCGCCTGGCCGACCGCGCAGATCGCGGTGATGGGCGCGCAGGGCGCGGTGAACATCCTGTACCGGCGCGAGCTCGGCGGCGCAGACGAGCCGGAGGCGCTGCGGGCCCGGCTGGCCACCGAGTACGAGGACACGCTCGCCAACCCGTACATCGCCGCCGAGCGCGGCTACGTCGACTCGGTGATCCCGCCCTCCTACACCCGCCGGTACGTGGTGCAGGCGCTGCGGGTGCTGCGCACCAAGCGGGACACGCTGCCACCGAAGAAGCACGGAAACATCCCCCTATGAGCGAGCGCGAGCGCTCGCAGCGCGAGCGGGAAGCGACGACGGCGGTGCGGCCCGAGGGACGAGGGCAGGACCGCCGGGAGGAGCGGGCACCGAGCGAGCGCGAGCGCTCGCAGCGCG